>ENA-OROD01000114-OROD01000114.1-human-gut-metagenome-genome-assembly--contig:-NODE-114-length-78574-cov-12.064647_pt1 | contig 78574 bp, 70 predicted proteins | sample MGYA00242123_ERZ509038 | MGnify/ENA primary metagenome ERZ509038 (study PRJEB26280, sample SAMEA2338719) | human gut metagenome | biome: human gut; feature: human-associated habitat; material: faeces... | reverse complement strand
TTTCGCAAAATCAGGACTTCTTCTCGTTGCTTCTTTCTAACGACGAAATGAAGAAAGAGGTTCTCGGTATCTTCGTCAGCGAAATTTATAAGAGCCTGAGAGAAGAGAAGTGATACGATAGACAGGAAACCCTGATTTTATCACTGAAAAAGAATTGCAAATATATATAATAATCGAAAAAGGAAGTTTGAGTAATATCGGACTTCCTTTTTATATGCGGTTGTCGGGAAAAATTCTCGGCAATTTTTTTGTAAAATTTTCGTGAAACACCCCAACAAACGGCTCGTAACTTTCCAATAATAGTAGAGAGAAGTTTCCCTGCTGTTGCACTTAAAGGGATAACAGAAAAACAAACGAAATAAGGAGCGCAAAATGATGAATCCAAACACAAGTTAAAAAACCTACGAACGATAATAACGCGAAATTTACAAGAAAATAGTTTTGAAAGCGGTACCGCGGCAAAAGCAGGATAAGCTTTGTCCAAACTATTTGGGCAAAGGTGTTCGGAACAAGTCGGAAACCGACTTTTCAAAATGTAACGAGAAAATAAAATTATAGCAGATGTCCACGGGAACGAGTATCTGCTGAATTGAAAATTTAAGGCGGATTTTACTCTCTGTTCACATAAAAAGCTTGACTCTGAGCGCGGGAATCGGTAAAATATAATCGTCGTATAGATACGATGATATATTTACGGAGGGTTCAGGGATGAAACCGAGAAGCGAAAGAGATAAAAGATACGAAGAAAAGCATAAGAACGAGAGAAAAGCCAAGAACGTTGTATGGGGAACGAGTATACCGAGAGGAGTAGCGGAAGAAATAGACGCATTTTTGAAGAAACACGGGTATACGAAAGTTAAACTCATAGAAGAAGGATATAAGTCGCTGTTGGAGCAGGCGGGAGAGATAAATACCGACCTTGCCAAGATAATAGACGGCTATGACGATTTCTTTGATTTTGAGTTGCGCAAATTCGAGGAAGAGAAAAACAACAATAAAACGTAACAAAAACTAAAATATCGAACAGGAGGATTTTTGTGTTTATGGAGAGAGAACATAGTATCCATCCGGAGAGAGAACATAGTATCCGCACAATAAAGTTAAGGAGATTTGCAAAATAGAGAAACAAATAAGGTAACGGATAAAAAACAGATAAGGGCAAGGAAAAACGAAACACTGTATATCGTAAGCACGGAATCGATGCAAGGCGCACGAGAAACTGCTTACGAAATATTAGAGCGTTTGGTAATGAAGAAATTTACAAGCCTGACGGAAGAAAGGCTTGGAGATGGTAAGTTACGAACTTGCTGTTTGGAATCTGACGGAGGTAAACAGATATGTTAGAATTACAAACGGCAAATAAAAATAAAAGAACAAAAAACGGAGGAGGTGACGGAATAACCGCGCTTTATTGCAGGCTCAGTGTAGACGATAACGGTACCGAGGGCGAAAGCAACAGTATCAAAAATCAGAGAGATATTCTCGGGAGGTATGCGAAACAACACGGATATCGGAATATTGAATATTATATCGACGACGGTTACAGCGGAACGAATTTCAATCGTCCGGATTTTCAGAGAATGATGTCCGACGTAGACGAAGGAAAAGTGAAAACGATTATCGTAAAGGATATGTCAAGGCTCGGAAGAGATTATCTGAAAGTCGGCTATCTTACGGAATTTACGTTTGCCGAAAAGGATATTCATTTTATAGCGATAAACGATAACGTGGATAGCGAAAACGGCTCGGATAACGAATTGATACCGTTCAAAAACGTTTTCAACGAATGGCTTGCGAGAGATACGAGCAAAAAAATACGCGCGGTGATAAGGAATAAAGGCGAATCGGGAAAACCGCTGACGAACACGCCGCCGCTCGGATATATGAAAGATCCGAACAACAAAAACAAGTGGCTGATAGACGAAAGGTGCGCGCCGACAATCCGGGAGATATTCAGGTTATGCGTAAACGGCTATAACGCGCTTGCGATAGCGAAAAAACTGACCGAAAAGGGCTACGACACCCCGAAAGCGTTTTATCTGAAACAGGGCAGGAATATGTATCGGAACGACACGACCGGTCCGTATTTCTGGCACAGAAGCACGGTTTATAAAATCTTGCGTAATCCGAATTACATCGGGCATCTCATAAATTTCAAAACGACGAGAAAATCGTATAAAAACAAACGGTTTGTCTATCGCGATCCGTCGGAATGGAAGATAATCGAAAATCATCACGAAGCGATTGTCGATAAGGAAACGTTTGATCTGGCGCAGAAGTTGACGCAGGTGAAAAGGGTTGTGAAAAATCACTTTGACGATATCAATATTTTCGCCGGATTATTATATTGTGCTGATTGCGGATTTCCTATCACTTTAAGACGTGTTGCAAAAAACAGGAACTATGATTTTTACGCTTGCTCAAAATACAACAGACGGACGAAGATTCAGTGTACGGCGCATTCGATTCTGAAGAGGGTGCTGAACGAATTGGTTCTGGAAGATATCAAACGGGTGATGAACGAAGTGAAAACGCACGAGTCGGAGTTTATCGAAAAGTATCGTAAATGTTCGGTAAAAGAAATGCGGAGCGTGCGGCTCTCGGCGCAAACGAAAATTACAAAAGCGGAAAATCGTATAAAAACGCTTGACGATATCATCGCAAACCTGTATGAAGACAACGTAACCGGTAAAATTTCGGACGAACGCTTTGATTTGTTGGCGAAAAAATACGAGGCGGAACAAACGGCGTTAGAGAGCGAAATCGTTGAGTTGAAAAAGGCGTTAGACGTTGTAAACGACGAAGAGAGCAATATTCGGGAGTTTCTGAAGGTTGTTAATAGTTATACGGAAATCGAAGAACTTACTCCCGAAATACTGAATAATTTCATCGACAGGATTTATATAGGCGAGAAGTATTCCGACGGAAGCGCACACAAACAGGAAATCAGGATCATTTATAAATTTATCGGTGCGGAAAGCACGCACGGGTATAAAGTGAAAGGAAGTCGTGTAGCCGAAATCTTTTAACGGCTGCATATTCTCCCTGTCGTTTACTCATCCGACTCGAAGTGTTATCAATATAACATTAAACGATATGCCGCTATTTAATGCGCATAAAATTTTGATAACAACGTATGTTAACGTTGCAAAATCAGAATAAAGTATTTTTGAATTATTATAGAAAAGGTGACGACATGCAGCCGCAGGAATTGCTTGGCTTTAAAAACGTTTATCGACAGCTAACAGGACTAAAGTGCGGCAATGCAATTGATTCGGCATTGCCGATTATACCGTGTGTAAAGCTCGTAATACATTCACATTACATACATAATAATCGCCGATTAAATCTTTGACTTTAAGCGTATTTAATGTTAAAATGTACGCATGAGAAAAAGTAAAGAAATGAACATGACGCAGGGTAATTTGTACAAGCAGATTATTATTTATGCTTTACCGCTTATTGCGACTAATATTTTACAGTTGTTGTTTAACGCCGCTGACGTTGCCGTTCTTTCAATATTTGCGCAGGATGGAGATTTGGCTATTGCTGCGGTAGGTTCGACCGGAGCTATAGTAAACCTCGTCATAGGACTTTTTGTGGGACTTTCGGTGGGCGCAAACGTGCTTATTGCAAGGTGTGTGGGAATGCAGGACAGAGAGAGCGCAAAACGCACCGTAGGCATGTCAGTCGTTCTGAGCGTTCTGGTCGGCATCTTTTTGGCTGTAATCGGTACGATAATGGCGAGAAGATTTTTGGAATGGACTCACGTAGATGCGGCGGCATTAGACAAAGCGACGGTTTACCTTACCATATACTTTTTGGGTATGCCCATTATGATGCTGTACAACTTTGCGGCATCCATTCTTAGGGCGGTAGGCGATACTTTCAGACCTTTGATATTTTTGGTAATCGGCGGAGTTGCAAACGTCATTCTTAACATATTCTTCGTACTTGTGGTAGGATGGGACGTCGAAGGCGTTGCTATTGCTACCGTGGTTTCTCAAGCCGTCTCCGCAACGCTGTGCATCGTTACCATAGCGAGAGAAAAAGGTTACTGCAAATTAGAGTTTAAATATATGCGTTTTTACAAACGTGAACTTGTCGATATGATAAAAATCGGTGTTCCGGCAGGCTTGCAAGGCTGCGTTTTTTCGATTTCCAACGTAATAATTCAATCTACCATAAACACTTTCGGATTGGCAGCAATGTCGGCGAATACGATAACCAGCCAAATGGAAGGCTTTATTTACAACGCTACATATTCGGTTTCATTGTCGGCTCTTGCTTTCGTCAGCCAAAATTACGGCGCCGGTAACGTAGAACGAATGCGCAAATCGGTGCGTATTTCCATGCTTTATGCCGTAGGTATAGGGGCGATAATGGGAGCATTGGTAATGGCGTTGCGTTATCAGCTGTGTTCGATTATGTCGTCCGATGCCGAAGTCCTTAAGATCTGTAGCGAAAAGCTGATGATACTTTCGATGTCGTATGTTTTGTGCGGAATCATGGACGTGTTTAGTAATGCCGTTAGAGGATTGGGTAGATCTACCATTGCTATGCTGGTAAGCTTGGCGGGCAGTTGCGTGTTTAGAATAATATGGATTAAATTTATTTATCCGTATAGCCCGACGCTTAATATGATTTTTGTAGTGTATCCGATAAGCTGGGCTTTGACTATAGCGATTTTTGCTTGTATCTATTTCCCGCTTATAAAAAAGACAAATAAAGAGTTTGCAGAAAGCAAACTTGCTTTGTCTACAAGCAATCAGCAATAAAAAAACAGCGAATCGTAATACTTTTTAATATACGTTTTGCGTTTTTATTTACGTGTAAAGACTTATTTGCATTACAGTTCAAAAACTGCTGCTGTTAATAGAATAGTTGCCGCTTTAAATTGCAGCATTGACTCTTGATAGTAGAGAAATCGAGCATAAAACCGAATTATATTTTTGTCGGTTAAGCATGCATGTTACAAATTTTAAATGTAAAAACAATGGTTCTGCCAAGTCTGAATTAGTTAAACAACATACGGTACATCGGTATGCCGTCGACACTTAAGCAAAATAAGACTTTGAGTAAAAACATATAGTTTAAAAATTTCCGATATTGGCTTTGCTCGTAATGCGCTAAGTAAAATTTTAACTATGTTTCGCAGAATGTCGGATTGCAGATACGAAAAAATACTTCAACGTTTTGACCGTTTATGTCATAGATGATAGTTCTATCCTTGACAAGATGTTCGGATACTATGCTTGCCGCCACGGTTTTAATAAAGCGAAATCCGGTTAATGAGCTTGTTTTACGCTAATATCATTTAGATATTAGCTGAAAACAGAGTTTGTCGATTGACGTTACGAATAATAAGTCGATACGATTTTGTCCAATCAAAGCACATGTCAAGGTAAAGGTATTTGACACGGACAGTCGGAAGCGGAGCATAATAAATTATAGTTTACGGCAAAAAACAGTTGACAATTGCCCGCTTTTTTGATAGAATAATTCGGTAGGCTGTGGAGCGGTATCGAAGTGGTCATAACGGCCCTGACTCGAAATCAGGTAACGGGCAACCGTTCGTGGGTTCGAATCCCACCTGCTCCGCCAATCAAAACCTAAATCGAATACGAGAGTGTTCGGTTTAGGTTTTATTTTTTTAGTAAAAACGGCTAATGCGTATATGCAATAGCCGTAAATTTTAGAGATAAGGAGGTGACCCACGGTGCCACTTGGGAGCCAACTTATTTATGCTTGATAACTCCGTAAGAAATTATCATAAGAGCCTTAAGTAAGGCTTTCATAAACATCACCTCCTTGACGCGCCAAGGCTAAAAAGCACCTTAACACTTCGGCAAAATTATTATACGGATTTTTATTGCAAAAGTCAAGTCGCAGACGGTTTTATGCCGCGAAAGCGAAAAAGCGTGAATGGGTTGAAATAGGTTTTGCGTGGATTTTTGACGTTTTCAGGGAGTAAAGTCATACTCGAACAGGACTAAAAAATGGTTTTTGCGGCGGTAAAAAAGGACGGCGCAGGGAAACACCGCCCGAAACAAAACGGAGCGAAAATACTTGGAAGATATAAAAGGAATAAAAACTCAAAATATGCCGCCGTGCGAAGAACCACGGGGCGATTCGCCAAGCGGTTTAGCGGCGAACGCCCCGTTTCGCTCGGCTTTGAGTTGTCCTTTTATCCGAGTTTAGTGAGTTTGTTTGGCGGGTGCTTGACCGCGACGCGAAGCGTCGCGCTTGTATAAGTCAAGCACCCGCCAAAGTGCCATTTTTCGATTTTTCTAAAATAATCATGCTATACTGACTGTATAGAATTGAAATTTTTGTGAGTTTATGATATAATTGAAAAAACTAACTATGGAGTTTCTATATGATTGCTAAAGAGGGTTACATCGTCAGATTTTTAGATGGTTCGGATAAAAAATTTGTTATTCCCGTTTACCAACGTCCTTATAGTTGGAAAAAATCAAATTGCGAATTACTTATTAAAGATTTGTTAGAGGTTTATAATCGCGGATACAAATCACATTTTTTTGGTAGTATCGTGTACGTTGAAAACGATATTGGTGGGTGTAATGAATATATAATCATTGACGGACAACAACGAATAACCACCGTTTCTCTTTTGCTGTTAGCCATAAGAAATTATATTACTGACAATAAATTAGATATAGGAATAAATGCTAATAAAATTACAACCGCTTACCTAACCGATGAATATGCTGATAGTGCAAAAAAATTAAAATTAAAGTTGGTTCAAGGCGATGATGATGCCTATGATAGGTTGATTGAAAAAACGCAACCTATTACAAATAATAATGTTACTGTAAACTACAACTATTTCTATTACAATGTGCTATCTTCTATGCAAGATACTGAGATTAAAGGGTTGTACGATGCCATAATGAAACTTATGATAGTTAACATAAGTTTGAATCCTCATAATGGCGATGATCCCCAGCTTATTTTTGAGAGTTTAAATTCAACAGGACTTGATTTAGAAGAAGCCGACAAGATACGTAATTATGTTTTGATGAAAATGTCATCGGCACAACAAGAACGTATCTATAAAAACTATTGGGAAAAACTTGAAAATCAAGTTTCAAAAGAAGATATTAATAGATTTATTAGGCATTATTTGGCGGTTAAAACACGGGAACTGGCAAACGAAAACAAACTATATTTTGCTTTCAAAAATTATAGAGAAAAAAACATTGAATTGCAAATAGAGGAAATCTTAAATGACATTTTAATCTATGCGGAATTTTACAATCAAATAAAAAATGCAAAAATTAGTGATAGAATACCTTACTTGAATACAATTGCTCGAATAAACAAACTTGAGGTTAGCACTGTAATACCGCTTTTATTTGATTTGTTTTATGCCAAAAAACAAGGTTTACTGTCCGAAGAAGATATGTCAAATTGTGTCAATGTAATTGAAAGTTACATTGCACGTAGAATTATATGCGGATTACCAACTTCTGCACTTAATAAAATATTTGTTGGTATGGGCGCGGAAATCAAACGCTATATGGATAAAAACAGTGCGACCTTTATTGATGCATTAAAGTATTCTATCTTATCAAAGACAGGTAAAAGCAGATTTCCTAACGACCACGATTTTGCTGAAAAATTTGTCGTTTACGAACTTTATAATGCAAAACCGAACACAAGAAAATATTTCTTTGAACGATTGGAAAACTATAATAATAGAGAACGCATAGCGGTCGAAGAACAAATCGACAATACTGAGTTAACAATTGAACACATAATGCCACAGTCTTTAACCGCAGAATGGAAAGAAAGTTTAGGCGATAATTGGGAATTAACTTATTCAAAATATATAGATACTGTCGGCAATTTAACCTTAACAGCTTACAATAGCGATTATAGTAATCTATCATTTGCGAAGAAAAAATCACTTCCAGATAAAGGTTTTTTATATAGTAAACTATCTCTGAATAGTTTTATAAAGAACTGCGAAGTTTGGACTGAAAAGCAAATTAAAGAAAGAGCGTCAAAACTGTATGAGTGGGCAGAAAAGATTTGGCAAACGCCTGTTACTTCTTTTGAACCTGATATTATAGAAGATTGGATTACATTAGACGATGAAATAGATTTTACGAATAAAACAATACTAAAAATCAACTTGTTGGGCGATGAAATTATGTGCGATAACATTACAGATGCTTATAAGAAAATCAATGTAACGCTCTATATGTTAGATCCAGTGTTATTTGCCGGTTTAAATAATATTTATCATAATGAGTCAAGCACTGAATTGCGTTCACCTTATTCTCTAAGCGATTCGATGTATATAGAAACCAATTTAAGTTCGCAACATAAAATAAACATTATTAGAGAGTTATTTGACGGTTTTGGATTAGATTACCAAGATTTGAAATTTTTGGTTAGACCAAAACAAAAAGACTCTTTTACAGTCGATTTGGATGATGAAGGCACCTATTACAATGTAACTTGCGGTGAGTTGGCATATCGCATGTTTTCATATCTTTTAGAGAACAATATTCTACCGCAAGAAGAAATAGATAAATTAATGACAAAAGATTTTGCAAGAATGACATTCAAAAAAGTAGTCTATCCTGTACTTGCATTGTCGCGTGAAGCAAATCGCGGCGATAGTCGCACATTCAGATATTATAAAATACCTATTAATGTCAACGATATTGATATCTATATTTCGAGCCAATGGTTCGATGAAAGCCGTGAAGATTTGATATCGTACTTCAATAGCAAGAAGCAGTGTTATTAGTGACTTTTAAGACACAACAAAAATAAAGATAATATGTATTTGGAAATAGAATGAACAAATCAGTAAAACAATTTTATAATTTGGCATTTGATTACCATAAGTCAGCCGTGTCATTGTGGGGACAAATATTGTTTGAACCTTATATCTATAATCCAACTATTTATCTTTTACGTCATACAGCGGAACTATTACTTAAAGGTTTGATTGTACGCAAAAACTTGGAGATAAATAGCAATGCCGATATAAGCCAAATTTTTATACAAGATAATAATTCAAAAAAGAATATTAACTCTCTTCACTCGCTTTTCTGCTTATGGAATGGTTTTAAGCAACTTAATAAGGATAATCGTTTATTGCCACTCTATAATGCAGAACAAGAGCGGTTTATTGATTCTCAAATCAAAGTTTTTGATGAAAAGGATGCCAACTCAACAACATTTCGCTACCCATATAATAAACGGGGGGAATCAATAGTCATAGAACCGCTTCATATTAATGATGATGATATTGCTCCAGAAATAGGCAAAACGCCGCCTAAAACAGTAATATTTGGGGGAAAAATATATGTTATAAGAAAAGGAATTCGTTATATAAATCAAGCCCAGAATCTATTTAATGTGGTGGAATTATTGTTTGATTTTTATGACATAAAATAATTCGATTTACGTTACTAACGCTCCGCCATTAGAGAGTAATCCGAACTTTTTAGTTTAGATTGCTCTTTTTTCTTGCTCTCAAACAAAATTTCACTATCAATGTCTGGCTGCTCTTTAAGTTTAAGTTGTTTAGACTTATCACCATTTGTGTTGAGATAAATCTCACAATACTTGTCATATAAAACAACTTTATTTATAAACATATCAACAAGTCTTTGACAAGCAAGTTTGTCAGTTAGGTCAATATCTTTAAAAGAACACAAGAACGAATAAATAACATTTTTATCAAGTGGTTTAATAACAAGCATTTCTCGGCTTGTTATTTTTTCTTGTAAGTCTTTATTTGCTATAGTATCAATCGGTACTGTTATTATAACCGCTATTTTCATGAATTGGTTATAATATTGAATTGGTAAAAAAATTATGTTTAATAGTAGTAATAATTTGTAAGGTATTAATGCTTTTTCAAAGTGTTTTCCTTCTTGTTGAATTCAAATACTTCGTTTCCCGCAACAACGGAAAGAATGTTGGTCGGTATGGTGGCAGATATTTCTATAATCCGAATAGGTGATAATGTTGTTTTTTATCTGCAATCACATAATGGTACTCCCGGGATGTTTTATGTGATATTTAAAGTTGAATCAGAACCATTTTTTGATGAGAATAACGATTTGAATTATTTAAAAGACGAACTCGGCAAGGGTTTGTCTTTTCGAATATTAATTTAGGACAAGTCTATAGAAAAGGCGTTACTAAGCACGAATACTTAGATTCTTTTCAAGGGAAGAATCATACATCTGATTGTGTTGGAGTTTGATATATAGAAAACTCAAAGGTAATCGTGGGTGAACAATGATAATGGACTATGAATACGAAGACTTAAAAAGAAAATTAGATAAAAAAACGAAAGTATCCATTATCTGAAATTCTTTCGAAGTTAGCATAACTTTACCTTACCTTAAATTAATTAAAATTTTACATCACCGTCTAAAATTTTGCAAATATTATTGCCGAACTTTTAAAGAATTTGCTTAAAATATGTTATTACAGGTTTACAATTCTTTGCATGGTTGTTATAATAGTAAGGGTAAGGAGGGATATTATGAGAAGATTGTCGGCTTGCGTATTATCGTTAGTAATTTTATGCTTTGTTTCGGTTGCACTATACGGTTGCAACAATGTGAATGTCTATACTCTTACGGTTGATGTCGAAAACGACTTATTGTATGAACCGCTCGGTAAATCTTATACGGGCGGCGAAAAGGTTGTGGTTAAAACACGGTTAATCGACGATGCCGAAACAATTGCAACAATAAACGGCGAACCTCTGCAATATAAGCCCGTCAAGGAAAACGGGAAGTATACGCATGGAGAATTTACCTTTATAATGCCGAATATGAATTCCACGCTTGTGCTGAAAACGAAAGACGGTTCTTCGTCTATACCTACGGAAATAAACAGTAAAGTCGCTTATTATAATTTTTCATTGGGATTTTGCAACGGTCTCCGCCTTAACGCATATGTCCCGTCATTGCAGGATTGGGAAAACGTAAAACAGCTGTCTCCGGCTTTTGAATCTGATTATAATGAGGATTTTTTTAAGAGAAAAGCCTTGTTGGTACTGATAGGAGAAAGGGGCACATGTGAGGATCGTCAGATAAAAAGCGTGAATGTGACTTTATGCGATTATACTTTAACCGTAACGGTATCTGCCAATCAGCTTGACTTCGGGACGGCAGTTCCCACCGCTATGGCAAACTGGATTGTTGTGTTGGAAATAGAAAACAATTTAGCTTTTTTCGATATCAAGGTCAATGCATATTTCTAAATGAATTCAAGCCGTTTGTTTTTCCTGTACGGTCAAGCTAAAAAGACCGTTACAAGGGACGGCGAAGCTTTTAAATTTATTTACAAATAAAAAAGAAGTCCTTTTGCGTTTCGGCATAAGGACTTCTTTTAAACGTTAAATTACTTTCTTTATATGTTGGTTTTTGCAAATATTGCAGCCAATGCGTCGCACATTCGGTCAATTTCGTCCACGGTTATCGTAAATGGTGGAGTTATTCGTAAGGTGTTGTTTGCCGTCTCGTCGATAAGAAAACCTTCGTTTTCAAGTTGACCTACGATTCGTGCGGCAGGAAGATTGGGCGTAAGTTCCACACCGGCAAGCAAGCCTATGCCACGTATATCAGAAACGAAGTTATGCTTACTCAGCTTACTGAGTTTGCTTATAAGGTATTCGCCGTTATATTTAATTCCTTCCAACTCGCCGTCCAGCACTTCCAAAACGGCAAGGGCGGCAGCCGCCGCAACAGACGAAATTCTAAAAGAACTTATTCGATCCGACGGTTGAAGCGCATCTACGAGTTCGCCTCTGGCAAGTACCGCAGATATGGAAATTCCTCCTCCGAGGCCTCTTGACAACATTACGATATCAGGCTGAATACCATAGTTTTCAAATGCGAACTTAGTACCGGTTCGGCCTAAGCCTATGCCCGTTTCGTCATATATGATAAGAGCGTTTGCCGCCTTGCACATAGCGTAAGCAGACAGCAAAAACTCAAATTTGCAAATCTTTACGCCGATTTCGACTTGCACAGGCAAAAAAACTACGGCGCAAACGTCTTCCGTAAACGCTGCTTTAAACTCGTTGATATCGGGAGCGCAAACCTTGATATGCAAATCTTTACTGCGCATGGCGTTATATTTTTCGCTCTTGTAATCGGTGACGATGAGCAAATAGTTACGGTTGTCTTTTGCGGCTCGTCGGTACTTGCGGACCATTGTAGCCGTAATAAGAAAAGTATCCCAAATGCTGCTGCTTAGACAGCATTTGGTAAACGCCGAATTTTCGCATAGTTTTTGCGACAATAGGGCGTGCATTTCACTGTAGTAAAGATTGGAGCAGTTAATGAGTTTGTCCGCTTGCGAACAGATGGCTTGATTCAACAAAACGTTTTTGTAACCGAGACAATTTTCGCCTAAGCCTGCAACAAAATCGACATAGCATCTTCCGTTTGTATCGTAAAGGCAATTGCCGTCGCCGTGGGTAAAACACAGATTCTTGCGAGGGTAAGTTATAATCGAATATTTTTTATCGAGCTCTTTTATCTCATTAAATTCCATACATACATTATATGATATCGCCAAAGTTTTTGCAAACTTTTAAGAGCGGTTTATTGTGAAATTCTTTTCATTATGATTTTAACCTAAAGAGTAACTTTTAAATGCGGAAGGCACCTGTTGAGCCATTTCTTCTAAGGTTGTTTTACGGACTTTAGTATCGCTGCCTAAGCTGATCGAGGAGGAAAAGGGGAGAGCTGTTGCGCTTAAAGACAATTCTATTACGGATATTTTTACCCCTGCGTTTACTTGATTAAAATATCCGTCCTTTTCGATGAATTCTAAAGCCAAACTGCTTTGTTCTATACCCGTTATGGGCGCAATATTAAGCATGGCTACAAAGGAGTCGTCTTCGTTATATAAGTTTACGAGAAGCTGCGTGTAATCGATATTCGCAGGCTTTTCTATCGGAGGCAAACTTGCGGCGACTATGTTTGCGACGTTTTCGCGCAGCGGAATTAAAAACAGCAAATTTTCGGTAACGTTGTCGTAAAATTCCGACGCAGACATTGTTTTGTATAAAGTTTCTTTATAAAAATTAACGGCACCTACGCTAAGAGAGTATCGGTCACTTTTGAGATAAACCGTGTCGCCTATAACAAATATAAAGCTGTTTGCCTTAGTAGTCAGTGCAGAGGATGGTACCGAAATTTTTGTGTAAACGTTGCCGCTCTTGTAGTCCGCTTTAATCTCGAAATCTATATCTGAAACGTTGAGATTGATAAGCTCGGTCTTTACAGACAGTACAAGGCTACCTTTGTAGTAGCAGTTGCCCTTATTTACGGTGTTAGCTGCAGCTTTCGCAAATTCGGATGCTCCGTTTATGTCAAAACGTTTTGTCGGGGCTATATCAAACGAAAAATCTGTTACGAAGTCTGCTTTGAACCCTTTGCCGCTGATAGTAGGAACGCCGTCTGAGTATCCGAGCGAAAAGATTTTTTCGCCGTAATAAAAGTCGATAACCTGATTGTCATCGCTTGCGGTCGCCGATATTTCGCAGTCGGAAAGTAATGACAGTATGTTAGAAACGGTGAGATCGGATATCGGCAATTCGTTATAGGGAGCAAATGAATTCGTTCGATTCGCAGGCGGAGTGTTTCGAAGAAGCAAACCGTCATGGTTTGTTCTTATTGCGTCATAAATTGTAGACACCGTATCGGAGAAATTCGTTTTGGACAGATAAAAACTTTGTGTATTGTTGTATGTAAGCGAACATTCGTCGTCGTAAATTATTTTAAAGTTATGAGTGTTGTTATCTATCGTAAAGTCCAGGTCGGCGCAAGCGTTTTGCCCGTTCAAGGATACTTTCGCCTTGCCGTTAATAACAGCGGTTTTATAATAAAAATCGTCAAACGTAACGGTAAAATATTGACATTTTACAGCGGACATAACGGTGTCCGCCAGCAGTCTGGTAACATCGGTGCCTGCCGAATCTTTTGTCAGTTTGTCACCGCCGTTTATGGTAGCGCCGTTAATAGTAGCCGCAGATATTTTTCCTTCTTTCAAAGAAATCGTTAAGTTGTAATTTTCGTCGTCTAACAAAAACGAAGCTTTTATACCGCCGTCTACAGGAACAATCGATCGCAGTATTTTTCGGACAACTTCATAGTCGGGCTTTAGGCTGAAATTCGGAGAGGCGATCGTTTTGTTTAAGTTGTTGCTTACGGCATAAGAATTTACAGAGATGACCGAAGCAAGAGATTTGATAATGTCCTTTACATCGGGGGCGGTTATAACCATACAAATTTCGCCCAACAGTTTTAACTTTTCGTTTCCGTTCATAAGTGCGGTTGTCGCAAGCGGCAACGCTATCTTTACTGCGTTTTTGCTGTATATGTAAGTGTCGGTTGCTGTTGAGCGTACCTCGTTTTTGCCATAGCGAATTCGTACCTCTTTTGTTGACGAGAGCAAATTTACGGTAATTTCGTCGTCATTATACGGTATCGAAAAAGCCATGTCTCCGGCATCGCTTAATGCGCTTATCAAAGCGTTCGCATTGCCGATAGGAAATTTTCCGAAATCTGTTGCCTTTTTGTATTCTGACTCGTGGGGAATATCTTTTAATCCGTATTCGAACTTTTCGGTGGTTACCTTGTTAAAAGTCAAATCTCCCACAATTTTTGTAGAATATCTTTCGGTAGTTGTAGTGCTTAGTACATCCCAGTTTTCATTCATTTTTACGACGACCGAGATATAACTGCGAGTTACATTGACAAGTCCGATCTCGTATTTCAAAATTTTGTCCGCATGTACGGCAGAGTCGGGTTTTAAGGTATAAACGAATGTGTATACGCCGGTGCTTTTGTCGTAGCTTTCTTGGATAAACGATTTTTTCGTGTCGGAATTTATTACGAACGAACTCAGTTCGTAGGGGATAAATCCGTATTTACTAAAGTAATCTTCTTTGCTTATTCTGTAGTAGTCGTTTTCGATACGAATAATTGCGGTTTCGCCTTCTACAAACAAACCGTTTTCGGCAGGAAACAATTCGTCGGTGTTGCGCAGCCACAAGACGCTGCGATTTTTTTTGTATCGATTGCCGCTTTCCGTACATGAAATTATGCCATCGGTTTGCGTAGAGTAGGTCGACATCCAGTTGGACGAATTCAGTTTGTATGCGGCATAGCGCAGATTTTGTTCGGCGTTGTAGTCGTTGGGAGAACCTTTGCTCGGCAATTTTTGTGCCGCCACTATTGTGCCGGAATGGAAGTTGCGCACTGACCGAAAAAGAGAAAAAGCCACGACAAAAACTGCCAAGCTTACCAAGGCGCATATCGAGAATATAATTATTCTTTTTTTCATAAAACCTCCCTTGTCGGCGAGTTTTATCCCGAATCTGCCGACGGTAATAAGAGTGCGAAAAAACTTCATAACTTTATTATATCACAAAATTTATCGTTTGTGTCGTTTTTTGAATGAAAACCGCATAAAAAATATTTAAAAGCGGAAAATACATTTAAAAACGATTGTTGCACTTCGTTGCAAAATTCTTGCGTCAGCTGACTTTGTGTGCTACAATAATTATATGATAGAGTTAAGAGACGTCGAAGTATACTATTACGGCGAAAAAGTTTATGATTTAAACATTGTCGTTCCCGACGGGAGAACGCTTATATTGGCACCTTGCGGCAATGGAAAAACTACGCTTTTCCGTATTATTTGCGGACTTAAGGAAATAAAAGACGGCTTCGTGTTCATTGACGGGAAAGACGTTTCATTTGAACCGCCCAAGACAAGAAATCTCGCTTTGGTTTGCGAGCAGTCGATTCCTAAGGACAATCAAAAAGTCAGCGACGTTTTGGCTTTTCCGCTGAAAAAACGAAAGATGCCCAAAGCGGAGCGAAAGGAAACGGTTATGAAAACCATGCGCAACTTCGGATTGAAAGACGTTAAGGTAAAGCTTCTTAACGACGACGAAAAAGTTTCGCTTATAGCCGCACGGATATCCGAGCGCAATCCTTATGCCGTTTTGATTGACGAACCGGGTTTGCTTTTCGGCGATCGAAAGGCGGAAATACAAGGCGTCGATAACGTAGTAATAGCTTCGTCCGATCCTGACGACATACGGCGATATTCGCCCGATTACTTAATTGTTATGCGAAACGGAAAAGTAGTTGCAGAAGGAAAACCCGATGAAATCGAGGGAGACAAGTTTGTAGAACTTTTCGTAAAATGAAAATCGCCGCCGTAACCGGCAGGCGATTTTACGTTGCGTAGTGACGCATGCGAAATTTCGCAGTAGTGTTTGTTTTTTGACATCGTTAATTTTTCATCTGTTTTTCGCAGCACGAAAATTTCTTCTTTGCCTGATTGATTTTGGGAGACGGAGCGTTGTCTGTAGGATACATGTTTCGTTCGCTCATATATAAAAACGCATCGAATTGATCCTGGGCGCATTCGTTAAGTCCGTCGCCGATCAGATCTCTGAGTTCGGGACAAGAAGTTTCGCATAGAGCGGTGCCGTAGAGCTTGATTAAAGATTTTTGGCAACTAAGCACGTCGCTTATTATTTCTTTATCGGTAAGTTTGCAGTTGTCTTGCGCCATCTCCGTGTCGTCCGACTTCTTTGGCTTGGACGAAGAAGAGGTTTTCTTTCGTGTATCGAACGGCGTTATCGAAGTGGTGTTCTTTCTCGTTTTACTTTGCTTAAGTTTGGTCGGCATAAATATTTTCCTCCTTATTATGCGTTGTTGTTAAGATAGCTAAGCAACGTCTCGAATCTGATTCGATGGTTGTTGGCGTACTTGCCCAGCTTGTTTTTAAGCGTGGGGTCCTTGCATTCCGAAACATAGTTGCAGCACTTGCGATACGCAAGATTTTCGCTGTCGAGAAGTTCGGACAATTCCTGTAAATTTTTACTGGTCATAATTACCTCCGTTAATTTTTTTTGTCAAATCAAGTATGAGTAATTGCAAAAAAAATATTCATGTTGTATAATTGGCGTATGGGAAAGATTACTTCTGTAAAGCCGTGTGCAAAAAGCGATCGACTTAATATATTCGTTGACGGCGAGTTCAGTTTTGCCGTCAGCTACGAGGTTGCGTTTAAATGCGGCATCAGAGAAAACGTTGTCGTTTCGGACGAAGATATAGCCGTGATAAAAGACGAGGACGAATGTAAAAGGGCGTTCGAAGCGGGGATAAATTATGCCGTTAAGAAGACGATTACAAAGAAGCAGCTTTTCGACCACCTGATACGAAAAGGTTTCGAGTCGACTGCAGCGGAGAAAGCGGTAAAAAAAGCCGCAGAGTACGGTTATGCCGACGATAAAAAATATGCGTTCGCATTTGTGGCTACGTACGGCGAACAAAGAGGGAAACGCCGATTGGAAAATGAATTGAAAGCAGCCGGCGTCAGCGATGACATTATTGCCGAGGCGCTTCAAACGGCAAACGAAAGCGCATTAAAAAACGCCGCCGATAAGTATTTGCGTACGCACGCAAAAATAGATAAGAATAAATTTTATAACTACCTTTTGTATAGAGGATTCGATTACGACGAAATAAAAAACGTAGTGGGGGCTATGACCGATGAAGATTAAACTTCCCGACGGAATAAAAATAGGCAATGCCGATAACGGAATCACGGGAGTTACCGTAGTGCTTTGCGGCGGTGCGGTTTGCGGTTGCGATGTCAGAGGCGGAGCGCCGGGGACGAGAGAAACGGCTCTTTTGAGTAACGACAAAGCTAACGAAAGAGTAGATGCGGTTTGTCTGTGCGGCGGATCTGCTTACGGACTTAATGCGTGTCACGGAGTCATGGAGTATTTGAGAGATAGAGGCGAAGGCTTTGCGGTAGGCGACAAAGTCGTTCCCATCGTTAGCGGCGCAGTAATATACGATTTGCTCGGAAAGGGATACGACTATCCGGACCGTGATATGGGATATCGAGCGGCAAAAAATGCCGTAGATTACGTGTGCGGAGGGCTGATCGGTTGCGGAACCGGCGCTACCGTAGGTAAGGCACTCGGGATAGAAAATTGCTGTAAGTCCGGATTGGGGGTGGCAAAAGTCAATGTCGGAGAAGCGACCGTAGTGGCTGTGATTGTGCTAAACGCTTACGGAGACGTCATCGATAACGGAAAAATAATTGCAGGTGCAAAAAAGCCTGACGGCACGTACGCCGATACCGTTTCCCTTCTTATAGGCGGCGCCGCCAAATCCGGAGAGGCCGGCAATACGACGATAGGCTGCATTATCACCGACGCAAAGCTTACAAAGGCAAAGGCGAATCGGTTGGCGACTGTGGCTCACGACGGCTTGGCTAAGACTATATGCCCGGTTCACACGGACTATGACGGAGATACTTTGTTTTGCATCTCGAAGGGAGATAAACAGGTCGATTTTACGGCATTGGAAGCGGCTTGTGTGGTCGCAGTGAGCAACGCAGTGTTGGATGCGGTTAAACTATGATAGCGAGTGCGGTAGCGAAAATATCTCAATTCGATAACGTAGAGCAGGCAAAAGAATACGCAGCGAAAAAAGCGATAAAGAGCCTCGGAATAACCAAACAGCCTGTTTTTACCGAGTTCAGTCAGAATGACGAATTTATTTTAGCGGTTGCGTCCGTGGAAGACATTACCGCACCTGTTTTGCCCGGGACGGAAATAACCGACGAGATGTGTAAATACAAGCGAAATCGGTTTACCAATAAAGGTAGTTATGGCAAGGTTTACGTTATAGGCGGGTGCGGAAATTATGTCGGTGCGCCCCTTTTAAGCGCTTGTGCGGCGGTAAGTGCGGGTGCGGGACTGACTACGTTGTGTGTTGCGGACGGAATGATCGAAAGTTATCGCCGTAGAGTAAAAGAAATAACGTTGCTTACTTTCCCCGGCAAAACGCATATCGAATTCAGCGAAAGCGTTGCCGGAGAAATATGCGAAAGAGCAGATGCGATAGTCGTAGGCCCGGGAATGGGCAGACATGCCGACACTGCGAAAATTTTGAAGTATCTGTTGGAAAATTTTGGAGGAAGGCTTATCGTAGATGCAGATGGTATCAATTCATTGTCTGCTTCACCGAATTTTTTGGAGATAGGCAGAAAGTGCGATCTTATACTTACTCCGCATGTAAAAGAATACGAGCGTTTGGCGGGCAACGACGATCCGAGGGAATTTGCGAAAAAGTTCAAATTGAATTTAGCACTTAAAAACGCTTATACGTTAGTTACCGACGGCATAGTTTCGTATAAAGTCGTGTCGGGATGCGCCGCAATGGCAAAAGGCGGCAGCGGCGATGTGCTTTCCGGCATAGTTGCGGCGTATTCGTGCAGGACTGCGCCTTTGGAAGCATTGGCTACCGCATGCCACGTTTTTGGCAGGTGCGGAGAAAAAGCTGCGGCTTCGATGGGCGAAAACGCAGTAAAGGCGTCCGATATAATAAAGTATCTTTAGAGTCGTATTTTTGTTCGGCTTAGGCTGTGTGTGCGACTCTTTTTATGGGAGGTGTATCGTGAGTAAAATCGTTAAACGGATAGTGACGGCAGTTCTGGCAGCCGTCGGATTAATTGTGTTCGTAGTAGGCGGTTACGTAATATATCTTTTTGTCGATTACGAGCGTATTCAGGACAATCTCGAGTTAGCGATAAACAACAATATGACATCGGAAATTATGCTCGGTACCGAATACACGATCATGACGTACAATTTAGGGTTCGGGGCATACGACAGAGAGTTTTCCTTCTTTATGGACGTAGGCGATTCAAAAGCGGGAGAACGGCGAGTCGGTAAAAGCGGAAAGGCTCGCAGCAAAGAAGCCGATTTGCAAAATATCAACGGGGCATTGGACACTATAGTGAAGAAAAACCCGGATTTTGTATTTACGCAAGAAACGGACGTTGATTCCGATCGAAGTTATCACGTAAACCAATTGGATTTGCTTAGGGAAAAAACCACCGGCTATGCGAACGTGTTTGCGTATAACTTTCGTTCGTCATACCTGTTTTACCCGTTCTCCGATCCTCACGGAAAGAGCAATTCCGGCATGATTACTTTAAGCAGATACAAAATTCAATCTTCGATGCGAAAATCTTTTCCCGTAGATACGGGAATAAGTAAGTTTTTCGATCTTGACAGATGTTTTGTCGTGACGAGATTGAATGTTTCGGATAAGCAGTTGGTACTTATAAACGTACACATGTCGGCTTATGACGAGGGTGGAAAAATACGTGCAAAACAACTGAAAATGCTAAGTGAATTTATATCCGAAGAATACGCAAAGGGAAATTACGTTATAGTCGGCGGAGATTTTAACCACGATATATGCGGCAGCGTGGGAACGTTCGAAACGGACGAAGTCAAACCCGATTGGATAGCGTCCATCGAGCCGAGCGACCTACCGGACGGATTTTCGGTAGCAATAGCGCAAAATAAGTCAGAGGTTGCGACATTCCTTATGAGCCCGGTAAAAATTATCAGGCGATAGTGGACGGATTCATAGTAAGCGCAAACGTAGAGGCGACGGCAATTAATGTAGATACAGGATACGAGTTTTCCGACCACAATCCGGTGTTGCTAAGATTCAGTTTGCTTTCGTAAACGAAGCTTATATACAGATACGTTATTAAATTTTAAACACAAAAAGTTAACGGAGAGAAACAGTCGATGACAGGAATAATTTGCGCCTTGGACGGCGAAGCAAAAAAAATACGCGAGCTTATGAGCGGCGTGACAAAAAAAACGATATTGTGTTTTGATTTCTATACAGGCAAAATTTTCGACAAGGACGTAGTGTTGACCTTGAGTGGCGTAGGTAAGGTTTACGCCGGTGCCGTTACTGCCGTAATGCTTTCGTCGTTCGATGTCAGTGAGGTTATAAATTTGGGTACTTGCGGCGGAATAGTCGGCACAGGTACGCAAATCGTGGCGAAAAACGTAGTGCAGTACGACTTCGATACGACCGCTTTCGGCGACGAATTAGGTTGCTTGCAGGGATTCGATTCGCCCTTTATCCCGTGTTCTTCTCGACTTATAGACGCAGTAAAAGGCGACGCCATAGTGGGCACGATAGCCACCGGAGACAAGTTCGTAAGTTCTAAAGCAGACATAGAATTTTTGAAAAGCAAGTTTAATGCGATAGGATTCGATATGGAGTCGGGGGCGATTGCTCAAATATGTCATAAATGCGGCACGGAGTTTGTGATTGTAAGAGCCGTAAGCGATGGCGGCGACGCTTCGGAGTATGAACGCCTTGCAAAAAAAGCCGCCGATGACGGGGCGGATCTGGTGGAAAACTATTTGAAAAATGCTTAAAAATTCATAAAGGTTAAATAAAACTCGCTTTTAAAAGCGAGTTTTATTTTTGACTTTTAAGAAGCGGACTTTGTCGTTAGCGAGTTCGCTTTTTTTATCGCAGGCAAAACGAGCAAAGTCAATACGTAGTTTATGGCGATAATAATTATTTGCGGACTTCTTATGGTTACAAGATAGGTTACGAAACTCATCGATTTGTCGTATCCCCACCAGGTGTAAAGAGCATAGCCGCCTATTCCCATAGTACATATTACCATCGAAATCGCCATTCCGATCAGCAATTTCAGCCAGTCCTTTTTGATTTTTGAGAATTTGAATACAAGTGCGGGGAACAATGCAAACAGCGCATTCGAAAGGGTGGTAAGAGGATTTATCGAGCCGCCTACAGCCACGGCGAGCTGTCCCAGAACGTCTCCGGCAAGTCCGGTTATTACTCCGCCGATCGGTCCCAGAACGATACCGGAAAGCACCCAGGGGACATATACAAAAGAAAGTCGCATGTTTGGAATAATTATTACCGACGAAACAGCGTTTCCGAGCATTTTGCATATTATGCTTAGCGCAGTAAACGTGGCACAGTACGTAATATATTTGGTTGTCATGCGTTTTTGAGTGGCATGAGGGTAAAATACGGCGTTTATTGCCGCCAAAATCATGGCAGCAGAGATAACCGTTACGATTATGTTTATCTTGTCCGGCTTAGTAGACGAAGCGATGTAACCACAAAGCATAGCGGCGACGGCGATGGTAAGCGATTGCAAAACAATCGCAACCGTACTCTTGTTTTTACGACATATCGCTATATCGATTATCGAAATCAGCGCAAAGCCGAGTACGGTAAAAAGTATTACTTTTCCGTTGTTGGGAGCAAAAACGCTGCACAAACAAACGGCTACAAAAAAAATCAGCACAGTTACTGCCGCTATTACGGCAAAAAAGCGCCTATTGCAATCTTTCGGAGTTGCAATTTCCTGTTGAGAACATAAGTTACTCAATGTCGGGCCCTCCCAATTATTTAGTTGCTTATATATTATCAGTTTTTTAAACGCAAAGCAAGCATATAGAACCGAAAAATTATTTTTTATTGAAAAAATATTCGATTTTCAGCGAGCCGCATATAAACGAAGCAGCCAGCATAAAGGCGACGCCCGCCGTCGAGGCTACCGCCAAAGAAAAGAAGGCGTTTGGAATAAGAGACGCCGCCCACTTTGTAATGAAATACGCAGGGACAACGGACAGAGCCGACACTGCCAACGTAAACACGATACCTTTTCCGAATTTTACTTTCTTTCGCATCGATACGATGTGTAAAATTGCGGACAAAGTAAGACCTATCCCCATAGCGATTGCAAGGTCCGTTATTTGAAAATGAGGCTTAATAAGCAGATACGCAAATGTTGTGGCGGAACCGATAAGGTAATTTATCAGTCCCGTTAACTCGAGATCGAGCGAGTTAAGTGCAGACGACGTTATGTTTTCGACGGAAAGAGGAATCATTAAGAAGGCTGAGACAGAAAGAAATTTGCCGGCGTCCGAATTGTTGTATACAAAAATGCCGATGTCTTCGCCTAAAGCGATAAAAGGCGGAATAAAGATTGCGCCCAAAACGATTGCTGCGGATATAGAACGTTCCAATTGCAATTTGACGGAACTCGTGTTTTTGGCGGCAACTGCCGACGAGAGTGTAGGTAACATAACGAAAGCCATCGATCCTACAAAGGTCAGAGGAACGTACATAAGCGGCATAGCCATACCGACGCTATAACCGTAAATATACATGGACTCTTTGCCGCTTAACCCTCGTTTCATAAGCAAATACGGAACGACTATGCCTATAAGAGAGGCAACTACGCTCGAAGCCGCTCTCGAAAAGGTAACGGGAGCGCTACTCTTTAAAAGCGGAATGATTTCTTTTTTTGGGTTTGTAATTTTGCCGCCGTCCTTTATGTAGAAGAAAGCGGCAGCGGCAGCACTGCCGAGACAGGCTATGGACATGGAAAGTGCAGTAGAGTACAATTTGTTTAAAGTGGTGGACAAAAGGACGAGACAGGCAATTATGCGGCAGACTTGTTCGACTAACTCCAAAACGCTTACGAGAGTGTATTTTTTTCTGCCCCAAAGGTTGCCTCGAAATGCCGAATATACCGATGTAAATAACAACGCAGGCAGCATAAGTATTACTAAGCGCATGCTTATCGGATCGGCAAAAATAGTCGCTATATAATTGCGCAACGCCACTATTAACGTTATTATAATCGCCGAACTTACGATGGACAAAACGAGTCCGGCGGTGGATATTGCGTATTCTTCGCAGAAAGCGTTTTCGACTCTGCATTTTGCCGTTCGCTTGCTTACTATCAAAGGGATGCCGCTGGTGGTAAACGTAAGAAGAACAAAATAGAAAGACAATGCGACTTGATATATGCCGAGGCTTGCCGCACCTAACTTGCGTGATAAATATATTTTGAAGAAAAACCCTAGCAAACGCTCGAAGAATGTAAATGCGGACAAAGTAAATATGGATTTTACGATTGTTTTCATGCTATAAATTATGTCGCTACCGACCAAATAATGAGCAATGGCACCTCGTTTGCTTGATTTGAGAATGATAATGTGGTAAACTGTAACCGTGAGAACAAAGAAGATTATAGCTGCGATTGCGGCATTTATATTGATTAGTTGTTGTATTAGCGCATGCGACTTTTTGCCGAGCGTTGTTTTTAAGTGTAGCGTTATAAATATAAAAGTAGGCGAACAAAAGGCACTTTCCGATATAATTAACGGCTCTACTTATATTGCAACGGTAGAAGACGAGAGCGTGGCTTGTATTCATGACGACTATCTGGTGGGATTGGAAGAGGGCGAAACAAAGCTTTCGGCAACTCAAGGGTGGGCAAAAGGCAGCGTAAAAATTATCGTCAGACAGGCGGCGGCTTACGAAATAGAAGTAAAACCTGAAAAAACTTCGTCGTCCGTTAAACAAGAATACGAGTTTTGCGTAAAGGCGGATCAGTCGGTGGTAGCAGCTCAGTGGTATGTCGGCGATGAGCTGAAATTGAAACGTACGACTGAAGTCTTTACTTTTACGCCCGAAGATTTCGGCGTTTATATTATTAAGGCAGAAGTCGGAGACAAGACCTTTACAAAAAAAATTATATATTATAGAGCGTTTTCTTCGGTTACGCCCGTTCTTTTAGGCGCAGATCAAAGCGAAATTAGCGAGCCGTATTCGAGCTGCGAGTATGAGATCGAGAAAGAGTCGATTGCGGAAATCCCGGAAGACCAAAGAATTGTCGAGTGGTACGTCGGAGACGCTATGTTCGAAGTTTCCGATTCGCTTACGTTTCGGTTTACTCCGTCTGCCGCTGGCAAATACGAGATTTATGCGGTAGTCAACGGAATTCGCACGTCAGTCAAAACCGTAATAGCGTATGGCAAGCCGCTTCTCAGTGCAGGCGCATACGACTTCGACTCTTCGTATCCCGACATATTCGTGACTTGGGATAGCTCGGTGCAGGTGGATTATTCGATAACTATAGACGGCAAAACCTATGATAAGACGAATGCCGGCGAACGTTTCGACGGAACTAAATTTAACGTAAAAGACCTGATAAACTTAAAGAAAGGCGGGGCGGTTAAAATAAATTCCGTAGCAAGCGAGTATTATACGGCAAGTGAACCGCTTATAATCGATATTCGTCCGTTTTCCGATGACGAGATAGATTACCTCGCTGCCAAATATGCCGCAGGTAACTATTATATGACGGACAGGTATGAGTTTTTCGATTTTGTGTCATACATCGTTGCTTTCAGACCGAATCCCGTCGAGCGAGAGTATAAGTCCAAACTTTATCCGAGTTGTTCGGCAACCGTATATATGGGATATACGGAAACCACGGCAATAAGCGCAGCAAAATTCGTGGAAGAGGCCTTTAAGCGAAGTAACCAGACGGGATCCAATCTCTCTTCGGTTAGCAGTATAAGCGATTTGGTAGAGGGTAGCAAAATTTCGTTTACTCTTACTTTTATCACGGAAAACGAGCCTACGAATATAGACGTCAGCAAAAAGACAAAATATGAGCAGCTTATTAAAAGGTCATTCGAGGGAGGATATACCGACAATGCGTTGACGGCCGGCAGCGGAGTAGAGGTCAGTCGAAGCGAGGAACTGTACTGGGTGGCAGAGAGAGGTTTGAGACCTATTCCCAAGAGCGGTTCTGCAGCGCAAAGATTATATAATAAGGCAAAATCTGCGGTTGCGGAAGCGGTTTCCGAAGGTATGACAGACGAGCAAAAAGCGGACGCCGTATATACCTGGATAATGCAAAATAATACGTACGATTACGAGGTGACGCAATCTGGCGCAGACGTTACGCAATCGGTAAAACAACCTGCGTATTATATAGAGGGCGTACTCGATTACGGATTTGCCGTGTGCGACGGAATTTCTAAAACGTATACGCTTATGTGCGCTATAGCCGGACTTGATTGTGTGCGAGTTGTCGGAGATGCCGGTTCTGTGATAAAGAGCGGCCACGCATGGAATAAAGTCAAAATCGACGGAGAATGGTATACCGTGGACGCTACGTGGGGCGATTCTAAAATCGGTTTGCTTAACAAAGAATACGAGCTCGGCAGCCACGAGTACTTTCTTCGTACTGACGAATATATGCGTAAAACGCACGTGGAAAACTACAGCGATATGTATCCGGTTACATCGGTCGAAGATTATAATTGGTACGGCAAAAAGCGTAGTTATTCCGGTGGGTATTACTCGTTCAAGGTAAGCAACAAAAGTTCTGATGAAAATAACGCTTATTATTGTTCGCCTTCCGACATTATCAAGTTCATTGCTTCGGATATAAAATACGGGTATCGTCAAGGCAGTCAGGTCCTCGAATCGGATGTATATGCGATTGAAGTAATGATGACTGACAGCGGACTCAGCTCCTTTATGGCAATTTACCGTGGCGAATTCGAAAGAGTGGGTATTTCTTCTTCACGTATTACCGTTTCTCGAAGCGGTGGAAAAGCAATTATCGTCATAAATAAAAAGTAGTGTAAGTAAATATTACGTTAATAAATCAAAACACCGATTTTATACGAGCAATCAGTCGTTAAAATCGGTGTTTGTCATGTTATATGTATATTCGGTTGTCAAAAAACAAGTAGCTGAACGGGCAAAGTCAACTTAAAATTCAAATTTCATAACAACGAAAGAAGGAGATTACAGTATCCGAATCCAAAAATAATTGCCAGATATAGCTTGAGCAAATTCTCATTTAAAGTCTATATGGCGATTGCAAAAAGGTAAATAAACCATAGCAGCAGTATAGGAGCCAATAATGAACAAACGCCCATCGTCAGTGCGCCGATGCCTGCGCTCTTTGCGATTAGTGGTTTGGTCGTCCTATAGCAGACAAATAGTATCAGTCCGAGCAAAGGGATGAAAAAACATCCTAATGCAGTCCAAAACGAATAGTCGTCATCGGATGCTTTCTTTGTACCGGCTTTTTCGTTTAGACACTTTCCGCAATTGTCGCAAAAATTTGCGCCGCTTTTAATTTCTTTTCCGCATCTGTCGCAATACATAAAAAACCTCCGCATGAACTTATTATATGTAACAGTCTAACATAAAAACCGGCGGTTGTCAATATCCGAATATGATTTTTTGCGCAAAAAGGTAAATCGGGGAATATGTATCGATAAACGTATCGGATTCCGTCACTGAAATTTTTTCTGCAAAACAGTCGCCTAATTTAATCGTTCGTTCGACGGCAGATTGCGTTGTTTGACCTTTATGGTACAAAAGTGCTTTGTCGTGACGGCAGGTTTAAACCTAAACAATTACGTCGAGTGACTTAGCTTTAATTATATATTTATTTGATTTTTAATAAAATAATTTGCTCGGTAAGCATTGCAAAAAATAACGGCCGCTGTGTTTTGCACAGCGACCGCCTTTTATGTTATTGTTATCTGTTATTTTTCTTCTGCTTTAGCCTTGTAGCTTTCGAGACGACGTTTTGCGTCTTCTTCTGCCTTAGCGAAGAGGGTAGCCGCAAGTTCGGGACGGCTTGCTTTTAAGGTCTTGTATCTGGTTTCGCCTGCAAGGAATTCCTGATAGCTTGCCGAAGGATCTTTCGAATCGAGAGTAAACGGATTCTTTCCTTCTTCGGTAAGCTCGGGATTGTAGCGATAAAGCTGCCAGTAACCCGTCTCAACGGCTTTCTTGGTTTCGAGCTGTCCTTTGCTCATATCGATACCGTGGTTAATACAGGTAGAATAGCAAATGATAAGCGAAGGTCCGTGGTAAGCTTCGGCTTCGGTAATAGCCTTTAGGAGCTGAGCTTGATTTGCGCCCATAGCTACCTGAGCAACGTATACGTATCCGTAGCTCATAGCCATCATGCCGAGGTCTTTCTTCTTGGTGCGCTTACCTGCAGCTGCAAACTTAGCAACCGAACCGGTAGGAGTAGACTTGGAGGATTGTCCGCCGGTGTTGGAGTAAACTTCGGTATCGAGTACCAAAACGTTTACGTCTTCGCCGCTTGCGAGTACGTGATCCAATCCGCCGTAACCGATGTCGTATGCCCAACCGTCGCCGCCGAAGATCCAAATGGACTTCTTAACTATGCAGTCTGCGCTGTCTTTGATTGCGGTAAGAGTGGTCTTGAGTTCGCCTTCGGCTTTGGCAATGGCGTTATCGAGGTTAGCGTCTACGGTAGCCTTAACTTCCTTGGTAACGTCTGCGTTTTCCATATTTTCGAGCCAGAGTTTAAATGCGTCGCCTACGCACGAGCATGCGCCGAGTTCGATAGCCTTATTCATAAGGGTAGCGAGTCTTGCTCTGCGAGCTTTGTAAGCGAGATTCATGCCGTAACCAAACTCTGCATTGTCCTCGAAGAGCGAGTTGCCCCAGGCGGGACCGTTGCCGTTTTTATTGACGGTGTACGGGCAGGTGGGAGCGGAGCCGCCGTAAATGGACGAACATCCGGTAGCGTTAGCAACTACCATTCTGTCACCGAAGAGCTGAGTGATAAGTTTTACATACGGAGTTTCGCCGCAACCTGCGCAAGCGCCGGAGAATTCAAACAACGGCTGAAGGAACTGGCTGCCCTTTACGGTAGACGGCTTAAATGCCTTGGTGGTGTCGACTTCGGGAAGGGTAAGCGAATAATTGTAATTAGCTTCGTCTGCTGCGATAGCTTCGTCAAGCGGCTTCATTTCGAGAGCCTTGTTCTTGGACGGACAAACGTTTGCGCAGCTGCCGCAACCGGTACAGTCGAGCGGAGATACTTGCATACGGAAAGAATATCCGGGCATTCCGTTGGCAGCTTTTACTACGAAGCCTTCGGGAAGAGCGGTGTCGTCTTTTACGAGCACAGGTCTTATAGCCGCATGAGAACATACGAGCGAACACTGATTACACTGTATGCAGTTTTCTGCAATCCAAGCGGGAACTTTTGCAGCGATACCGCGCTTTTCGAATTTGGTCGTTCCGGTAGGAACTGCGCCGGAGGGATCGAATGCGGAAACAGGGAGAGCGTCACCTTCCTGCGAAACGATGGGAAGGATAAAGTCTCTGTAATACTTGTCGTCGGACGAGGTTTCCATTTCTGCGCCTTCGGTGGTAGTAGCCCAGGACTTGGGATATCTTACCTTTTTAAGACCTGCGATAGCGTTATCGATACCGTCGAAGTTCTTTTGAACGATCTCGGGACCTTTCTTTCCGTAAGTCTTTTCGATAGCTTTCTTCATGTACTTTTCTGCGTCTTCGTAGGGGATAATGTCTGCAAGTTTGAAGAATGCCGCCTGCATTACGCCGTTTATTCTGCCGCCGAGTCCTACTTTGCCGGCTATTTTAAGGGCGTCGATGGTGTAGAACTGAATCTTATTCTTGGCAATGTCGTTTTTCATCTTAGCCGGAAGATTTTTTTCGAGCTGAGCGAGATTCCATTTGCAGTTAAGAAGGAACACGCCGCCTTTTTTGATTTCCGACGTCATGTTGTATCTTATTACGTAGGAGGGGTTATGGCAAGCTACAAAATCCGCTTCGTCGATAGTGTAGGTCGACTTGATGGGAGTCTGACCGAAACGAAGGTGCGAAATGGTTATGCCACCGCTCTTTTTGGAGTCGTACACGAAGTAGCCCTGAGCATACATGTCGGTGTGATCGCCGATGATCTTAATGCTGTTTTTATTAGCGCCTACGGTACCGTCGGAGCCGAGTCCGTAGAATTTGCAACGGCTGGTGCCGGCAGGAGAAGCGTTAATCTTTTTGGTAACTTCGAGCGACTTAAAGGTAACGTCGTCTTTAATGCCTACGGTAAAGTGATTGATAGGCTCTTTTGCTTTAAGGTTTTCGTAAATCGCATTAACCATAGAGGGGTTAAATTCTTTGCTGCCGAGACCGTATCTGCCGCCGATAACGGTTGCTTTGCGACCTGCTTCGTTAAGAGCAGCGACAACGTCGAGGTAAAGAGGCTCGCCGAGAGCACCAGCTTCTTTGGTTCTGTCCATAACTGCGATACGTTTTACGGATGCGGGGATAGCGTCTACGAAATCTTTTACGGAGAACGGGCGGTAAAGTCTTACTTTCAAAAGACCTACTTTCTTACCCTTTTTGGTGAGATAGTCTACGGTTTCTTCGACAGCTTCGCAGCCGGAACCCATCATAACGATAAGATCGGTAGCGTCGGGAGCGCCGTAGTACTGATAAATCTTGTACTCTCTGCCGGTAAGTGCGCTGACTTCTTTCATCATTTCCGCAACGATTGCCGGAGTAGCGTTGTAGTATTTGTTGGCAGCTTCTCTGTTTTGGAAGTAAATATCCGGGTTTTGAGCGGTACCCATCTGGTGAGGATGCTCTGGATTAAGGGCTCTTGCCTTAAATTCCTTGATATCTTCCATTATTCCTAACTTTTCGCAAAGCGCCTTGATTTCGTCGTATTCGAATCCGTCGATTTTGGAAATCTCGTGGCTGGTACGGAAACCGTCGAAGAAGTGAAGGAAAGGAACCTTCGCTCTCAAAGTAGATAGATGAGCAACCAAAGCAAGATCCATCGCCTCTTGAACGGAGTTGGATGCAAGCATAGCGAATCCGGTCTGACGACATGCCATTACGTCCGCATGGTCTCCGAATATGCTTAGAGCGTGAGCAGCCAAAGCTCTTGCGCTGACATGGAACACGGTGGGAAGGAGCTCGCCCGCAATCTTGTACATGTTGGGGATCATAAGCAACAAACCCTGACTTGCCGTATAAGTCGTCGTAAGTGCGCCCGCAGCCAAAGAACCGTGAACAGCGCCTGCTGCGCCGCCTTCGGACTGAAGTTCCGCAAGTCTCAAAGGCTCGCCGAACATATTAAGTCTGCCCTGAGCCGACCATTCGTCCGCATATTCTGCCATAGGCGACGACGGGGTGATGGGGTAGATGGCGGCTACTTCGCTGAACGCATACGCAACGTGCGAGGCAGCGGTATTGCCGTCGATTGTCATTTTTTTCATAATAAACCTCCATAGGAAAATTTCGAATATCAAAAGCGCCGCAAGGGCACCATTTATTATTATATAGTTTTTTAGGTTTGTAGTCAAACAAATAGGCGCCTTTGTATTCTTTTTTTGGAACTATGACGTTCATTTTTTATTTTCGAAAGGCGCATTCACGACGGAAAATCGTTTGACATCGGCTCGCAATGCTGATACAATCTATGTACAATAAAATCGGAGCAGTGTGTAATGAACAACGAGAATCCCGAAAGGGTAACTACCAACGACGGCGTCGTAGAGGCGCAACCCTCCGTAGCGCATGCCGGAGAAGAAAAAAAATTTACAATAAAGCGAGTAATAGGAGCCGAAGGCTTTATAACGCTGGGTATTTTACTCGCTGTTTTTGTTCCCATAGCAATAATTATGGGATTCGACAATATGCTTAACACGCTGTTTAATAATGCGTACGACTTGCTGATAGGTACTTGTCTTTATCTTATGGCGGTGGCAGTTGTAGTCGGAGCATTAAGCTCGGTTCTTACCGAGTTCGGAGTTATCGCTCTTGCAAACAGGGCGCTTTCGCCGCTCATGAAACCGCTTTACGGCATGCCGGGAGCGACTTCGGTCGCCGTGTTTTCGGCGTTCTTATCGGACAATCCTGCGGTTCTGACTCTTGCGGATGACAAAAGGTACAGGAGATATTTCAAAAAATATCAGCTTGCCGGTCTAACTAACTTAGGGACCGCATTCGGTATGGGGCTTATAGTAGTGGTTACTATGAGTTCGGTAAAGGTTGTGGACGGAGGTTCGGTCGCATTAGCTGTAATCGTGGGCGTAATAGGCGCAATAATAGGCAGCGTCTTGGCTACGAGACTAATGCTGCATAAATCTGCTAAACTGTTCGGTAAAGATGCGGAAGCGTCGTCGGACGGAGCTGCAAATTTCGACGTGTTGAGACAGAGGGAAGTCAGACAGGGCGGAGCGGTACAAAGATTTTTCGATTCGCTGCTCGAAGGCGGGGCAGGCGGTGTAAAGATAGGCGTTGCGATTATCCCGGGCGTGCTTATAATAGCTAACCTGGTTATGCTTCTTACGGACGGAAAACCCGTAGACGGATATACGGGTGCCGCAAAGGAGGGCGTTGCCTTGCTCCCGTGGATAGGAGATTCGCTTAGCGGGGTGTTCAAGTTCTTGTTCGGATTTACCAACGATACCTCTATATCCATACCTATAACGGCGCTCGGTTCGGCAGGAGCTGCGATAGGTCTTGTCGGAAATAATACGTTTACGGCAGTAGAAGTTTCGGTATTTACTTCGATGTGCATGTTCTGGAGCGGATACTTATCCACGCACGTTGCGATGATGGACAGTATGGGCTTCCGAAAGCTTACGACAAGTTCTATTTTGTATCATACGATAAGCGGTTTGGTAGCAGGATTTTGTTCGCACTGGCTTTATGTTTTGCTTGCTTTGATTTTCCTATAAGGAGTAGAGTTTTGACGATAAGTATAGTAATTTGCGTTATTGCCTGCATTCTCATGATTGCAGGCATATTGTTTTTTCCGAAGATTAAAATAGGAAAATTGTCTGTCGACACGTATTGGGTGGTTGCTCTTGCAGGAGCATTGTCGCTTGTGATATGCGGCCAGAATGATTTTGTATCGATTGGAAAGAAGCTTGCGGAGAATTCTGCCGTAAATCCGTTAAAAATCGTTGCGCTGTTCATATCCATGACGATACTTTCGGTGTATCTTGACGAAGCAGGATTTTTTTCGTACCTAGCGGCAAAAACGTTATCCAAGGCAAAGTCAAATAAGAAAAAGCTTTTTTTGTACCTGTATATAATAGTGTCGGTTCTTACGGTGTTTACGTCTAACGATATCATTATTTTGTCGTTTACGCCTTTTATATGTTACTTTTCCAAGAATGCGAAAATAAATCCGTTGCCTTTTTTGGCGGCGGAGTTCGTGGCGGCAAACACCTGGAGTATGGCTCTCATAATAGGTAATCCTACAAACATTTACCTTGCGACCGCTAACGGAATAAATTTTTTGAGTTATTTCAAAATTATGGCGTTGCCTACGTTGGTTGCCGGCGTTACGGCATATGCGGCGCTGAGATTGCTGTTTAACGGGCAATTGAAAGAAAGCCTTCAGCCGTGCGAAGTCGTTGAGGAAATAAAAGACAAACCGGCGGTGATTTTCGGAGTGGTTATGTTAGCCGGATGTACCGTGCTGCTTGCGATAGCATCGTATATAGGATGGGAGATGTGGCTAATTGCCGTCGCATTCGCAGTAGGCGTTTCGATAGGTTCAATTATAATGTCTTTGTTGCGAAAAAAGAGTAACGTATATCTAAATAACACACTTAAACGTGCGCCTTGGCAACTTATTCCGTTTGTCGTTTCGATGTTTGTGATGATAATAACATTATCCGACAAAGGGGCAACGCAAAGTATAGCAGCCGCTCTCGGCGGCGGCAACGCCGTTGAATTCAAGTATGGCATAGCTGCGTTTTTGGCTGCAAACGTCGTAAATAATATTCCTATGAGCGTTTTGTTTTGCGAAATAATAAAATCGGCTCCGGCGTCGGTAGCCGTCAATGCGGTATACGCTACGGTTATAGGTTCCAATATATGCGCTTTCTTTACGCCGGTAGGAGCATTGGCAGGGATAATGTTCGGAAATATTTTGTCGAGACACGGTATAAAATTCGGTTATTTAAAGTTTTTAAAATTAGGTTTAACGGTTGCGTTGCCGACTCTGCTTCTTAGCTTGGCTACGCTCGCAGCGGTGCTGAATATATAACTTAATTTATTATAGCGTAATGTAAAATTGTATACGTATAAAAAAAATACAAACGAAGAGGAGTAGATGCGAACTACTCCTCTTTATTGTCGTTATTTTTTAAGTTTTACTTACCTTGCGCTTGCTTTTAATTATAAGTGCGATTGTAATACCTATTATCGATGCGATAAATATTATCAAGCAGATAAATTGACTCGGCGAGAGGCATTTGACAAGTTCGCCTCGATCGTCGTCTCTGAAAAATTCGATGACAAATCTGAATACCGAATATCCTATCGAATAGATAAAAGCGCAAAGGATGTCTTTCTTTTTTACGGCTAAATAGATAAGAACGGCAAATAACGCAAAAAGGAAAATCGCTTCGATTAGTTGAGTCGGGATTCTTGGCACTCCTTGTCCGTCACCGAATGGGAAGGTTACGGCAATGAATCCGTCGGTCTGTTTGCCGTAACAACAACCGGCAAAAAAACATCCTATTCTGCCGAAAGCGTGCGCCACGGAAACTGCCGGCACCGCCATGCGCAGAGCTATCGGTAACGTTCCTTTAAGTTTCTTTCGCATAATAAAATACATGAGAGCGAAAGTCGCCACGCCGCCTATCAAGCCGCCGAGAAAGGTTATTCCCGTGCCGACTTTGCCGGTTTCGATAAAATTGTAAAGCATTTGAAACAGTCTTGCGGACGCAAACCCTGTCAAAAGGGATATTAAAAACATAATGCATAACGCACTAAACACTTCGTATGACACGTCCGTTTTATCTGCGACAATCTTGCAGCAAAGGAATGCTGCTGCGATGCCTATGCAAATAAAAACAATATAAGACGGCAACCATTTTTGTTCAAACAAATAGGGATACATAAACATAGTATATCACTTAATTTTTATTTATGTCAACCGTGCAAAACCGTTGACGGCTGATTAGTCAAAGTAGTATAATCAAGCTATGAATAATGAAGAATTCGACAACATTCTTTTAAGCGCTGACGTATGCTTAAAAGACGGATACGATGAAATGCTCAGCCTTGTAAACAAAGCCGTAGAGTCATTTAAGGAGCTTAGTGACAATGCTTAGCGTTAGTAAAATACGAGAAGATGTTTTATCGGGAGCAAAATCGGCAAAATCGATCGCTCTCGATATTTTAAGTAGAATAAAAGAAAACGCTCGCTTAAATGCTTTCGTTTGTGTATGCGATGACGTTTTACAACAGGCAGAAAGTGTCGACGAAGCGGTTAAAAACGGATTTAACGGCAGGTTGGCAGGAGTTCCCGTTGCGATTAAAGACAACATGGACATGAAGGGATACGTTACTTCTTGCGGAAGCGAACTTCTCAAAAACAGTCCTGTCGCTACGGAAGATTGCAGAGTAGTTAAATTGTTAAAAGCAGAAGGAGCGGTGATAATAGGACGAACCAATATGGATGAGTTTGCCATGGGTTCGTCTAATACGACGTCCGCTTACGGCTGTGTCCTTAACCCGTTGGACAATGCGAAAGTTCCCGGAGGCTCTAGCGGCGGAAGTGCGGCGGCGGTAGCGGCGTCACTTTGTGCGGCGGCTTTGGGATCGGATACAGGCGGAAGTATTCGCCAACCGGCGTCTTATTGCGGAGTCGTCGGACTTAAGCCTACAATAGGCAGTATAGACGGAGAAGGCGTTTTTCCCCTCAGTCAGTCTTTCGACTCGGTCGGACCGATAACGTCTACGGTAGAAGATTGCGTAACTATGTTCGAGGTTTTGAGCGGCAGAAAGATAGAAAAGATGTCGTCGCCAAAAAAAGTGGGTGTTATAAGCGAATACTTTGATAAATATACCCCCGAACTTAGCAGACTTATGGACGAAGTAAAGCGCAAATTCGGCGACTGCGAATTGGTAACTGTATCCGTTCCGAGCGTACTTAAAGCATTTGTTACATATTGTGCGCTCGGGAACAAGGAAGCTGCGATTAACATTAAGCCGTTAGGTACAGCAATGGACAGAGGCGAAAAAATAGGCAAAGAAGCGATTAAACGCATACTTATAGGCGAATACGTTTTGCAACATCCGTCGATTGCCTCGGATGCGCTTAAAATGGCAAAACGAATTAAAAGCGAACTTAAGGAAGCATTAAAAGAATGCGACGTAATCGTTTCTCCGACAGCTCCGAGCGAGGCTTTCGCCTTTGTCGACGATAGGAGCAGGGCGGAGATAGTTTATTCAGATTTGTTTACGCAACCGCCTTCGATAGCCGGACTCCCGGCAATAAGCGTGCCGTTTTTTATCGGAGAACACGGCTTGCCTATAGGGGTTCAAATAATTGCCGACGAAAACAGAGAAGATTTGCTTTTTGTTTTTGCGAAACGATTTGAATAAATTATGGATTTTCTTACTACGCTTTTGGCGGTGGTTCCGCTTGTAATATACGCAATTCCCGGATTCGTTTTGGTAAAAAGCAAAGCAGTCGGCGGCGAACATATTTCGGCTTTCGCAAAATTCCTGATGTTTGTCTGCCAACCCTGCCTTATATTATATTCGTTCGGAAAAGTCGAATACGATAGCAAATTTTTCGGACTTATGTGTGCGGTTTTCGGTATAGCGTTGTTGCTTATGGGAGCGTTCGTAGCAGTCGGCTTTTTTGCGCAGGGCAAGCGTAGGACTCAACCCGATCGTCGGGTATACGCTTTAGCGACGGGTATGGGAAACGTAAGCTACATAGGAATACCTCTGCTTGAGGCGCTGCTGCCCGAGCATCCGGAGGCGCTGGTTTTTTCCACCATGTTCAGCATAGCGCTTAACGTGCTTGGATGGACGATTGGGTGCGGAGTCGTATCCGGCGACAAAAAATTCATAAGCGTAAAAAAGATTTTGATAAACCCGCCTGTGCTTACGTTGATAGTAGCGTTGCCGCTTTTCTTTTGCGGTGTAAAATTGCCGACATTTTTGTATTCGTGCGTTACTACGTTAGGTAAGGCAACTACGCCTATGTGTATGACGGTGCTCGGTATGAGATTGGCTACATCCTCTGTCAAAAACATCGTGTCCGATTACGGCGCAATGATTGCTTCTGCAATAAAGCTGATTGTTTTTCCGCTTGTAGCGTTTGCGATTGTAAGAATGATTCCTTTTCAGGATTACGTTGTAAAGGCGATATATATACTTTGCTGCGCTCCGGTAGCAAGCATCGTTCAAAATCTTTCCGAGCTTTACGGAGATGCGCCGTCGGCGGCGGCAGACTGCGTGCTTATAAGTACGTTTGCTTCCGTTCTTACTATACCGATAATGTTACTGCTGCTGTAAAATTAGCGATTGAGGCGCAAAAACTGCACAATCGGTTGACATGCAAGCGTTTTGTGGGATATAATTATAGTGACCATTTTAGGAGGGTTAGTTTATGGCAAAGACCATTACAATCGAAGAAGCTCTTAAGCTCATTAAAGACAACGACAAGATAGCCGTAGGCGACGGTACCGTAGAACCGCAGGGATTTTTGAGTAACCTGCATACCATTTTGGACCGACCGAGAGGACTCAGCATCTGGATGTGCCTTACGCTCAGATCGTATCCTTTCCTCGAACACAGAGAATACGGCAATAATATAAAAATCAACAGCTTATTCTTTTCCAAGCCGATGAGAGACGCTTATAATCTTTTGGATACCGTTTCTTATTGTCCTACACACTTGCGTAAAACGGCAATCACGATTTGCGCTCAGGGAGATCCCGACGTCTTTGTCGGCACGTGTACGCCTCCGAACAAAGACGGCAAAATTTCTCTCGGTCTAAGCGATATATACGACAGAGAGGTTATGGAAAAGGCAAAATTGGTAATAATGGAAATGAACCCCAATATGCCGTTTACATATGGTGATGCGGTTATTGACGAGAAAGACGTAGACTACTTCGTTCCCGTAGATTTCCCGATGGTTCAGGACAAGCCCGCTCCGGTTAACGAAAAAGACAAAATTATCGGCGGATATATCGCTCAGTACATTAACGACGGCGACAATCTTCAGATAGGCATCGGCTCGATACCTAACTCTGTCGTAGCGTTTATGGAAGGTAAGAAAGACCTCGGCGTACATACCGAGCTTTTGGGCGACGGCGTTGCCGAGCTGGCAATGAAGGGCATAGTTAACGGCAGTCGCAAAACTTTGCATAAGGGTAAAATCGTTACCAGTATAGTTATGGGGACAGACAAGGTGTATAACTTTGTCAACAACAACCCCGACGTCTTGGTAATGAACTGCTCGTACTGCAATTCGTACGACGCATTGTCGAAAAACGACAATCAGGTATCTATCAACACGACTCTCGAAGTAGACCTTCTCGGACAGTGCTGCAGCGAATCTCTCGGTTCCAAGCAGTTCAGCGGTACCGGAGGTCAGGCAGACACTGCGATAGGCGCTCAGATGGCAAAGGGCGGCAAGTGCTTTATCGCATTGTATTCGACTGCTAATGTAAAGACAGGTAACGGTGACGAGCGTAAAGAGATCAGCCGTATAGTTCCCACTCTTAAGCCGGGAGCAACCGTTTCGCTTCAGCGTAACGACGTTCAGTATCTCGTAACTGAGTACGGCGTCGTAAACCTCAGAGGATTGTCTATTTCCGACAGAGCCAAGGCAATAATATCTATTGCACATCCTTCGTACAGAGAGGAGCTTACCGAAGCCGCAAAGAAACTCGGCTATATCAAGGGTTAACGAGGTTAATGACCTATATAAAGCAAAAAAGCATTAAAATGCATATTACACAAGAAGAATTATCGCTTTTTTGGCGGTAATTCTTCTATTTAATTTACGGAGGTATGATGGCGAATATCGAAGTTACTAAGTGGATAAACAACGTCGAAAGCGAGGAAATGAGGCGGGAAATATTGTCATATTCTTCGTCTGAACTTGCGGACGCATTTGACGGAGACTTAAAGTTCGGTACGGCAGGAATGCGGGGCGTTATGGGCATGGGCTCTAACCGAATCAACGTTTATACGGTGCGCAAGGTAAGTAAAGCTCTCGGTACGTATATGCTCAAAAACGGAAAACGGCGAGCGGTAATATGCTTTGACAGCCGAAAAAACTCTAAGGTTTTTGCTCAGGAAGCTGCAAGAGCAATGTTAAGCTTGGGAGTAAAAGTGATTTTGTCGGACGAAGTTTTGCCGGTGCCGTTCTTGGCGTATTTGGCGAAAAATTATGCCGATGCAGGCGTAATGATAACGGCAAGTCATAATCCCAAAGAATATAACGGATACAAGGTATACGATGAAAACGGTTGTCAGATAGACGAAGCGCAAGCGGCTGAAATATTTTCGATAGCAAAGACTATAGATCCGTTTTGCAAATGTTTCGACAGTATGGAAAGTTATTTAAGCAAAGGACTTTTAAGTTATGTCGATCATCATATGTACGAACAATATATAAAGGCGGCGATTTCCGTGTTTGACGGCAAAAAAGCAGATATAACGGCGATATACACGCCGCTATGCGGAGCGGGATACAAAATCGTTCCGGTTGTATTGAAAAGTTTAGGTTGTCAAGCGGATATTGTACTCTCGCAAAGTCAACCGGATTCGGATTTTCCCGGTTGCAATCCACCTAATCCCGAAAAATTATCTGCACTTAGTGACGGTATTTTGTTTCTTAAAGAAAGCGATTCGACGGTGCTGCTTGCTAACGATCCCGATGCGGACAGATTGGGCGTTGCCGAGAAGGACGGAGACGAGGTATATAAATTCAGCGGCAACGAAATAGGATTGATAATGGCGGAATATCTGCTTCGTAACTATGTCGGAAAAGAATATGTCGTTATACGTTCGCTTGTTTCCACCGATTTGGTAGATGCAATTGCCGATCGTTACGGAGCCCGAACAATTGTTACGCCCACAGGCTTTAAGTACATCGGAGAAATAATCGGAAGGTTGAAAGAAGTAGGGGAAGAAGACCGGTTTTTGTTCGGATTCGAAGAAAGTTGCGGTTATCTTGTAGGTCCTCATATCAGAGATAAAGACGGAGTTCAGGCAGCTGCTCTCATTGCCGTCATAGCTGCCGAGTGCAAAGCGGAAGGAATTACGCTTAAACGTAGGCTGCAAAATATTTACGACGCATACGGAAGAAGATATAATATGCAGTTTTCTTTCGCTATGAGTAATGCTAAAAAATCGGAGGTTATGAGCTTATTCCGCAAAAGCTCGCTCAATCAAATAGAGGATAGCGAAGTCATAAGCCGGACCGATCATTCGACAGACGCAGATATGCCTACCGACATGATAGAATATGTCATAAAAGAAGGCAGAGTAATAATAAGACCGTCCGGGACGGAACCGTTGATTAAAATTTACACGTCGCTAAGCAACTGCGAATTCGGCGAAAAAGTAAAAAGTTTCTTTTCGAAAATAATTTTATAAAATCGGATGTGCGTAATAGTGCCGCATAGCCGGAAGTAACGCTTTTCGTATTTGTCGCATAAGACATAAACGGGAGGCGTTTTATGAAATTTGTAAAGATGCACGGAGCGGGCAATGATTATATATTCGTCGAAGCGGCAAAAGAGGCCATGACCGAACGTTTGATTATCGCATTATGTGACCGACACAAAGGTGTAGGCGGAGACGGAGTCGTCAGAATAGGCGAATCGTTTTTTGCCGACGCAAAGATGGAAATGTTCAATTCGGACGCCACTAAGGGCGCAATATGCGGAAATGCGCTAAGATGCGTTGCCGCTCTTATCAAAGAAAAGACCGGTAAAGACGTGATTTACATAGAAACAGATTCCGGCGTGAAAAAAACTTTTTTCGGTGACGATATCGTTTGGGCGGATATGGGAAAACCGCAGTTTCCGTTCGGGGAAGAAATTACGGTGTTCGCATGCGGCAAAGCGATAAAATGTACCGTTGTCGATGTCGGCAACAAACATTGCGTCATAACAGGGAAAGCAGATATGAAGGTAGCGGCGACGCTGCAAAGAAACGGAATGTTCGATAACGGAGTAAACGTCGAATTCGTTACAGTGACGGTTGACGGATTAAACGTAAGAGTGTATGAAAGAGGAAGCGGCGAAACGCTCTCTTGCGGAAGCGGCGCATGCGCTGCGGTGGCTGCGTGCGTAAGAAAAAAACTCATTGTCTCGGGCAAGACGAAAGTACGATTTAGGGGAGGAACGCTTTTCGTCGATTACGGCGATTCTCTCATGCTCGGCGGCGAAGCGGTTAAAGTTTTCGAGGGAGAATATTTTTTGTAAAATCGGCATTTGTACATTGTTTTTCTTGATTATTGTTCTATTTTTTAGTATAATCGTTTTAGTGGGCTTTTGCTTACATGGGAGAAACTTCATGTACAAAATAGGGTTTGACAACGACAAATATATTGCGATTCAATCGCAGCACATAAGAGAACGAATCGATAAATTCGGCGGTAAACTTTATCTCGAATTCGGCGGTAAACTTTTTGATGACTTCCATGCGTCGAGAGTGCTTCCGGGGTTTAAGCCGGATAGCAAATTAAAGATGTTGCTTAAGATGAAAGACGAAGCGGAAATAGTAATCGTTATAAACAGCGACGCTATTGAGCAAGCCAAGGAACGCAGCGATTTGGGTATTACATACGATACCGACGTGCTAAGACTTATAGACGCATTCAGAGAATCCGGACTTTACGTAGGCAGCGTTTGTCTTACTCAGTTCAACGATCAGAAACTGGCAAAGGCTTTTGAGCGCACGCTCAAGAAATTGGGAATAAAGACCTATCGTCATTATAATATTCCCAATTATCCGTATGACGTGGACGGGATAGTCAGCGACAAAGGTTTGGGTAAAAACGATTATATCGAAACGGATCGAAAACTTGTAGTGGTTACTGCGCCGGGGCCGGGAAGTGGCAAGATGGCAACATGTATATCCCAGCTTTATCATGACAACAAAAGAGGAATAAAGTCCGGATATGCCAAGTTCGAAACATTCCCTATATGGAATCTTCCTCTCAAGCATATGGTAAACGTGGCGTATGAGGCGGCAACTGCCGATCTTAACGACGTAAACATGATAGATCCTTATCACCTCGAGGCTTACGGAATAAGTACAGTTAATTACAATCGTGACATCGAAATTTTTCCCGTGCTTAATCGTATGTTTATGAGGATATACGGCGAGTCGTTTTATAAATCGCCTACGGATATGGGCGTCAATATGGCGGGTAATTGCATAATAGACGACGACGCATGTGTGGAAGCGTCTAAGCAAGAAATCATAAGACGATATCTTACAGCCTTAGTCGACAGGCGTAACGACAAAATTGACGATTCGGTTGTGGACAAGTTAGAGCTTCTGATGCAACAAAACGAGATAACGATAGCCGATCGAAAGGTGGTGGCAGCCGCTCGCAACAAAAGCGAGGCTACGGGTGCGCCCGCTACCGCAATGGAGCTTACCGACGGCTCGATAATTACCGGAAAAACTTCTGCGCTTTTGGGCGCTACGAGCGCAATGCTTCTTAATGCGTTAAAAAAACTTGCGGGCATAGACGACAAGGTTCTTTTGTTGCCGCCTAATTTGATTGCCCCCATACAGGAGTTAAAAACGCAGCATTTAGGCGGGCATAATCCGAGGCTTCATACGGACGAAATCCTTATAGCGTTGTCTATAAGCGCCGTAACCAATCCGCTTGCGGCGTTGGCTATGCAACAGCTGTCGAAACTCGCAGGAGCGGAGTGTCATTCGACCGTAATTTTGTCGCAAGTAGATGTAAACGTGCTAAAAAAGTTAGGCATCAATTACACGTCGGATCCGTTTTATCAGACTAAACGATTGTATCACAAAAAATAAATACATATAGCATATTTCCCGACGAAGGCTACTTGCGTCGGGACTTTTTGCGAGTCAATGCGAGGAGTAAAAATGAGACTTCCCGAAGATTTTATAAACGAAATGAAGGATATAGTTCCTAAGTTCGACGATTTTTTGAATTCGTATAATCAAAAACCTGCCAGGGCTTTTAAGGTAAACGGAAATAAAATTTCCGCCGCCGACTACATCGCTTTGTGCGGTCAAAGGGAAAACGTGCCTTTTGCCGCCGATTGCTTTTATGCAATCGAAAACGAGATACGAGGCACACATCCGTACCATCATGCAGGAATGATATATTTTCAGGAACCGTCTGCAATGTCAGTGGTAAAGGCCTTCGACATAGACGCCGATTTGGCGCTCGATATGTGTGCGGCGCCGGGTGGAAAAACCGTTCAGCTTGCAGATAAAGTCAAGTATCTTGTGTCTAACGACATAACCCCGAGCAGGGCTTTGACGTTAAAGAGTAATGTCGAAAGAATGGGGTTCACAAACGTTGCGGTAACGTGTAACGACTCGTGCGAATTCGAAAAGTGCGGTCAGATATTCGATTTGATATTGGTAGATGCGCCGTGCAGCGGCGAAGGCATGTTTCGCAAAGACGAAACTGCTGTAGCGCAATGGAGTAAGGAACATTCTCTGAGTTGCGCCGACAGACAGTACGCCATACTTTTAAGCGCAGATAAAGCGCTTAGACAGGGCGGAACGATTATTTATTCTACATGCACTTTTTCGGTTGCCGAAAACGAGGGTGTAATAGAACGTTTTTTGCAAAATCACGATTACGAACTCGTAAAACCTTCACAAAGGATAACCGATTACACAACGTATCTGACGCACCCGTATATGCGTAGATTTTATCCTCATCTGGGTAAAGGAGAAGGACAGTTTTTTGCTGCGATTCGAAAGGTCGAAGGCGGGAGCATAAGACGTAAAGATAGTCGTGTTAAGTCCGATTACTCGGTTGCGGCTTTTGTAAAAGAGCTTACGGGCCTTTCGCTCGACTGCGTCAGGTACGGCGATAATTTCTATATCCCGGCAATGCCGTATGCGTTGGATTTGCGCTACATGTCCGGCGGAGTAAGAGCGGGCGGTTATGTCGGAAAAACGTTTAAACCCGATCATTACCTTTTCTCGGCTTACGGCAGTTTTATGCAAAATGCCGTTCTTGACGAAGATGCCGCCGTAAAATACATAAAAGGAGAGCAACTCGAGGGTTCGATGAAAGGTTTCGGAGCCGTGACGATAGGAGGGGCAAGCCTGGGCGGAGTAAAGGGCGACGGCAGCGTGTTGAAAAATCTTTATCCGAAAGGTCTCCGAAATTAAACAAATCCCGCCAACTCGTAAAAATCGCTTGCAAAACGCTAAGGAAAGCGGTATAATATAATCGTTGCGTTGCGGCGATTGTGCTGTCCGATGCAAATAAACAAAAAAGTTTTGGAGGTTATACCTATGAGCAGATTTTTTTGCGATGCCGATTGCGAATTAGATTATCGAGTTATAGACGAACTCGGAATTACACTTATACAGATGCCTTATACGATCGGCGGAGAGGAGTATCTCTTCGATTGTGGCAGAACAACAGACTATGCGACTTTCTACGGCGCAATGCGAGCAGGTGCAGCGGCAAAAACGCAGGCACTCAACGATTACGATTACATGCAGTATTTCGAGCCGGTGTTCGCTGCCGGCGAAGACGCTATCTACGTAAGCTTTTCTCATAAAATGAGCGGCACTTTCGAAGCGCTTAATCGAGCGCTTAGCGAGCTTTACGATAAGTATCCGGACAGGAAATGTACCATAGTAGATACAAAGAGCATAAGTATGGGTGCTGGTCTGATAGTTTACTATGCGGCAAAGCTTCATAATGATGGCGCTTCGGACGAAGAAGTGGCAAAGTTTGTAGAAAATTTCAGGAACAAAGTGCGAGTTTATTTCACAGTCGACGATCTGGTTTATCTGAAACGAGGGGGACGAATTTCTTCTTTCAAGGCAGGCGTAGGCAACCTTCTCAATATCAAACCGATGATCGGTATCAAAGACGGCGCATTGCTTAACGTTGACAGTGTAAAAGGCAGAAAAAAAGCAATAAATACTCTTATTAATTATCTTGAAAAAGAAAATTACGATTGCTCTTACCCCATTGTCATTTTGCAAGCCGATTGTGAAGAGGACGGCGAAAATTTTAAGCAGAGCATTTTGGAGAAATACGAGAATGCGACGATATGGCCTTATGCAGTAGGCCCGGTAGTAGGCAGTCACTGCGGTCCCAATACTGTCGGACTAATATTCGTCGGCAAGGAAGATAAGGGGTAGTTTTATCGTAATGAAAAACGTTTTAGATACATTAAGGGAACGCGGATTTATTAAGCAAACTGTTTTTGAGGACGATTTGCGTAAATTGCTTGACAGCGAAAGCGTTTCGTTTTACGTAGGATTCGATCCTACGGCGGACAGTTTGCATATCGGACATTACATCCCTATTATGGCTATGGCGCATATGCAGAAAGCCGGGCACAAACCGATTGCGCTTATCGGCGGCGGTACCGGCATGATAGGAGATCCATCCGGTCGTACCGACATGCGCAGCATGATGACCAAAGAGACGGTAAAACGCAACTGCGACGCTTTTGTTAAGCAGCTGTCGAGATTTATTCGTTTTGACGGCGAAAATGCTGCGCTTATGGTAAATAACGCAGATTGGTTGTCAGAGCTCAACTATATAGACTTTTTGAGAGAAGTCGGCACGCATTTTTCTGTAAACAAGATGCTTACAGCCGAGTGTTACAAGGCTCGAATGGAAAAAGGCTTGTCGTTTTTGGAGTTCAATTACATGCTCATGCAGGCGTACGACTTTTTGGAACTTTACCACCGTTACGGCGTAAAACTTGAATGCGGCGGTAACGATCAGTGGAGTAATATGCTTGCCGGCGCAGATCTCATAAGGCGCAAAGAAGGTAAAGACGCTTATGCAATGACGTTTTCGCTGCTCGAAACTTCGGACGGCAAGAAAATGGGCAAGACGGCAAAGGGAGCATTGTGGCTGGACGAAAACAAGACTACGCCGTATGAGTTTTATCAGTATTTCCGTAATGTTGAGGACGCAAAAGTTGAAGAATGCTTAAAACTTCTTACTTTTGTAGAACTCGAAGAGATTTCGCAGCTTTGCGCACATCGGGACGAACGAATAAATGCGGCTAAAGAAAGACTTGCGTTTGAAGTGACAAAGCTCGTTCACGGCGAAGCGGCTGCCGTAAAGGCGCAAAACGAAGCGAAAGGAGCTTTCGGCGGCGGTGGAGAAATGCCCTCGGTTGAGGTGAATTTGTCCGGAGATGCGACGATAATCGATATGCTTGTAGCTGTCAAGGCTGCGGCGTCCAAGAGTGAGTCTCGTAGGCTCATCGAGGGTGGCGGCGTAAAAATAAACGATGACAAAGCAGGCAATATCGACGCAAAGATTTCCGATTTTACTTCGGAAAAAGAGTTTGTCTTGCACAAAGGCAAAAAAATGCACATTAAAGTTATATTGAAATGAAGATTGTTACGATAAAAGACGACGCTACGGCGGAAATAGTCGTAAATAAGTCGAAATTTATCGCATTCGCCATAAAAACGAACGACGAGCAATCCCTTCAGGATTCGCTTAAAAGATTGCGAAAAACTTATTACGACGCCACGCACGTTTGTTATGCTGCGGTATGGGACGACGACGGAAACTCGGTGCGTTCCTCCGATGACGGCGAACCGTCAGGCACTGCGGGGATGCCGATTTTGGCAGTGATAAACGGAAGAAATCTCAGACGAGTTACAGTGACGGTAGTAAGGTATTTCGGCGGAACAAAATTGGGTACAGGCGGCTTGACGAGGGCGTACGCTGCCGCAGCGGCAGCCGTTTTGGATAAGGCGGGATGTCAGGAATACGTTCTATGTGACAAGTACTCTTGCAAGACCGATTTTGTTTCCTTTCGAAAGATTTCAGCATTCGGCGGCATAAAAGACGTTTTGTACGAAAACTGCGTAAAATTTTCTTTGTTCGTTCCGTCCGGAGAAAGCATTGCGAATTTTGTCGACAAAACGTGCGGCAGACTCGAGGCGCAAAAAATCGGCGAAGAGTATATTATTATTTAGTTAAAAATTGCCAATCGGCAAATATAAGGAGATATAAAAATGGAAACTGTTAAAGTTATCAAAACTACCGAACCTAAAGCAAAGCCTACCGGACCGCTCGGCTTCGGAAAGTACTTTACCGACCACATGTTTATTATGGAATACGAAGACGGCGAATGGAAAAACGCTCGTATTCAGCCGTATCAGAACCTTTCGCTCGCTCCGAGCGCATCCGTTTTGCATTACGCACAGGGCATATTCGAAGGCGCTAAAGCTTATAAAAACGCTCAGGGCGAGATAAGATTGTTCCGTCTTATGGACAATCTCGACCGTATGTGCGATTCGGCAGAAAGACTTTGCATGCCCGTATTTGACAAGAAGTTTGTATTTAACGCAATCAAGAAGCTCATTCTTTTGGAGCAAGATTGGATTCCGACAGATCCTGGCACCGCTCTTTACATCCGTCCTTCGATGATTGCTACCGAACCCGCTCTCGGCGTTCACGCATCCAAGACTTATACGATGTTCGTTATTCTCAGCCCCGTAGGCGCATATTACGCAAAGGGACTTGCACCCGTATCGCTCTTTGTAGAAGAAAATTATACGAGAGCAGCTAAAGGCGGCACCGGCGGACACAAAGTTATCGGTAACTACGCAGCCAGCATGAAGGCGGGCGAGCTTGCAAGAGCAAAGGGTTACGAGCAAGCTTTGTGGCTTGACGCTAAATATCATCGCTATGTGGAAGAAGTCGGCGCAATGAACATTTTCTTCGTTATCGACCACGTGGTTTATACTCCGGCGCTTAAAGGTTCCATCCTTCCCGGTATCACTCGTAGAAGCGTTATAAAGTTACTTAAGAGCCACGGCTACAAAGTTAAGGAAGGCAACATAGATATCCGCAAAGTGGTAGAAGCTGCTAAGAACGGTACTCTTAACGAAGTATTCGGTACCGGCACCGCAGCTGTTATTTCTCCCGTAGGTTCCTTCAATTATCAGGGAACGGATTACGTCGTAAACGGCGGCGAGATGGGCGAAATAAGCAAGAGCTTGTACGACGAGCTCACCGGAATCCAGTGCGGCAAATATCCCGATAAGTTTAGATGGGTTAAGATTATTCAAAAGTAATCGGCAAAAGAAAAGGGCGTTTGACGAGAGTCAAGCGCCTTTACCGATAAGCGAATTTTTAATACTGTAGGTTTTATTATGGATTACAAGCAAATTGCTTTACAAAAGCACGAAGAGTGGAACGGCAAATTGGAAGTGGTTTCGAGAGCTCCTCTCCAAACAAAAGAAGATTTGTCTACGGCGTATACTCCAGGAGTGGCTGCTCCTTGTCTGGAAATAGCCAAAGACCCGGAGAAGGCGTATGTTTATACGAGAAAGAACAATCTTGTAGCCGTGGTTTCGGACGGCAGCGCAGTGCTTGGCTTGGGTAATATAGGAGGCTTGGCAGGTATGCCCGTTATGGAAGGAAAGAGCATACTGTTTAAGAAATTCGGAGGTGTAGACGCCTTCCCTATATGCCTGGATACGCAAGATGCTCAAGAGATAATCGATACCGTGACAAACATTGCTCCGTGCTTCGGCGGCATAAATCTCGAAGATATATCTGCTCCGAGATGTTTTGAGATCGAAAAAGCGTTGATAGAGAGATTAAATATCCCGGTTTTTCACGACGACCAACACGGCACAGCAATAGTTGTATTGGCTGCGGTAGTCAATTCGCTTAAAATCGTGGGCAAGGAACTGGCAAAAGTAAGGATTTGCATATCCGGCGCAGGAGCGGCAGGCTCGGCTATATGTCGCTTGCTTTTGGCAGCAGGCGCCGAGGATATAGTAGTAACGTGCAGCAAAGGCGTTATTTACAACGGCATGGAAGGACTCGATCCGTTTAAAAAAGAACTTTCGACGCTTATTAACCATAGAGGTGTAAAGGGTGGTTTAAAAGAAGCAATACAAGGTTGCGACGTGTTTATCGGCGTAAGTAAAGCCGGTTTACTTACCGGTGAAATGGTTGAGAGTATGGCAAAAGATGCTATAATATTTGCCATAGCTAATCCAACCCCGGAAATTTTCCCGGACGAAGCAAAAAAACACGGAGCTAAGGTAGTCGGCACAGGGCGAAGCGATTATCCCAATCAAATAAATAACGTTTTGGTGTTCCCGGGATTCTTTAGAGGCGTTCTGGATGCCAGAGTAACCAAGATTACAGAGCGGATGAAAATTAACGCAGCGTATGCGCTTGCCGCTTTGGTAAAAGACGACGAACTTTCTTCCGACTACGTTTTGCCGGGCGCATTCGATAAACGAGTGGCAAGCGCAATAGCGCAAAGCGTCATGCAGACGGCTAAAGAAAGTTAGGAATAAAACTTAGTAAGCATACCCAATATTTCGTTGGAAGCAAAGCTCTCTATGGCAGAAAATCCCGTCACGGAGGGCTTTTTTTCTGCCATTTTCATGAGCGATACCAGTTGTTCCGTTTTTTCGTTCTTCGGCATAATGCTTTCTATAGCCTTGCTTTTGTCACCGCACTTAAGCGCCGTAACGATTTTCAGCATATCGGAGTTGCCGCCTTTGAGGATAAGCGGCAACAGTGTTTCAATATTCATGTGATTCCTCCATACAAAGTATTCACTATTTAATATATTCGAGCATAAAGATTACAGACACAGTTTTTGTGGAGGGATATATGAAAGATTTAAAAAGTTTTAAGAATACGGCGCAAAGTCCGGAGGAAACGTTAAACAAATACAAGGATCTGACCGACGACGAGCTCATCGGTTTGCTGATTTCTCAAGTCAAAAAAGCAAAGGAAAACGGCGAACTCGACGCCGAACAGACGAAACGTTTCGTGGAGATTGTTTCGCCCAGGTTGACCGAAGAACAACGGCAAAAACTTGATGCGGTTATGAAAATGGCCGACATGTAGCCGTTATATTTGTTTTATTGACTCTACCAGATAATCGATATCTTTAAAGTCATTGTCCGGTCCGACCGAAGCTCTGACCATTCCTCTGTCTATAGTGCCGTACGCTTTGTGGAGCAGCGGAGCGCAATGAAGTCCGCAACGCAAGCATAAGCCCTTTTCGCCGAGAGCGTCGCAGGTAAACGCCGAATCATAGTTTTTTACATTAAATGCAATTATTCCGGCGACGGGATTTTTTGTGTATACCGTGGCGCAACGTTTTAGTTTTACAAACGCATATCTGCCCAATGTTTCTACTTTTTTTCGCCACTTTTCACAGCTGCGTTTGTATACGGTAATGGCGGCATTAAGTCCCATTATGGCAGGCAACGGCAAAGTGCCGCTTTCCAGACCTTCGGGCAAGTCGTTAGGCTGCGTAAGGTTAGCGGACATTGTTCCAGTACCGCCTTTACGCAACGGCATAAGTTCGACTTTTTCGTTAAACATCAGCAGACCTACTCCTTGCGGCGCATGCAGACCTTTGTGCGGCGCAACGGCTATTATGTCACCGCAAATTTCGCTCGGCATAATGCTGCCTACGGCTTGAGCTGCGTCTGTAAGCATTATAATTCCGGTGCCTTGTAGCCGGCGATACACTTCTTTATAAGGCAAAACCGTGCCGGTAACGTTGCTTACCGCATTTATAACTACAAGTTTCGTGCGCCTGTCTATTGCATCGAGGACGGCTTGTTCCGTTATAATGCCTTCACTGTCGGGATTTACTATCGTAAGAGATATTTTGCCGCTGTTTTTTAGATCGTATAGCGGGCGCAATACGCTGTTATGCTCGAAGGCTGTCGTTACGACGTTACCTCTGATGTTTAAACCGTATATGGCCAGATTCAGCGAATCGGTGCAACCGTAAGTAAATATTGTGCGTTGCGGCTCGAATCCGAACAAATTCGCTGCTTTCACTCTGGTGTCGTTGAGCGCAAACGCCGCTTTTTTAGCATAATAATGTCCGGCTCTGCCTGCATTAGCCGATAAATTTTTTAAAGTAGCGCTTACCGAAGATATGACTTCGTGCGGTTTATAAAAAGATGTGGAAGAATTATCGAGATATATCATGTCAAGTTCTCCGTGCCTCAAATATAATGGAGTATAATATATTACATTATACGAAGCGCAACTGCGATTGCGTACTCGTGGCGGAGGAAAAACAAATGAAATATTTATTCGTATTTAAGTCGAGAACAAGTGCTTTTTCTTTTATAACGGCTCTTCGTAAGGCGGGAATTGCTGCTGAGATAGTGTCGACTCCGGCGTCGAAGGGCGGCGGCTGCGGATTGAGCGTAAAAGTGAGCGATCTGTCTAAAGCAAAAAAAGTATTCGGACTGGGCAATTTTCCGTCTTTAACGGGAATATACGTACAAAAACAGTAATATAACCGACTTATAAAGATTGCATTCTGTTTGCGTTTGTGCTATACTTAGCGTGGCGGCGATGCGAACGCTTTTTCGGCTTGCCATTAACAAAAGGAGCAAAATGCGATGGAAGACAACGGCAAAATTAAGCTAAAACTTAATGTAAAGAAAACGATTACCGTAGGACTTGCCTTTATGGCGATATGTATGTTTTGGCAGGTTTACGATAATCTTATGCCATTGATGCTCAGAGAATTGGGATTTAAGGAAACTTTGCGAGGCGTGGTTATGTGTTTGGATAACGTGCTTGCATTGGTTCTTTTGCCGTTTATGGGACAATGGTCAGACAACCTTACCGGAAAAATAAGAAACAAATACGGTAGACGAATGCCGTTTATAGTGGTAGGTTCGATACTTGCGGCGTTCTTTTTCATTTTGGTTAATTTTTCGTTTAATATGGCAAAAGGCGAAACCGTCAACAGCGTATGGCTTGCGATAATGATGGTAACCACTGCCTTTTTGCTGATATCGATGAGTTTGTATCGTACGCCTGCGGTTGCGCTTATGCCGGACGTTACGCCCAAAGAGATTCGCAGTCAGGGTAACACGATAATCAATATTATGGGTACGATAGGCGGCGTTATTCCTACCGCTCTTATGTCTTTTAACGTATTTTTGAAAACTTACGAAACGGTGGAGGACGGAGTCACCGTCAAACATATGGAAGGTAACAACTGGTTGCTTGTCGGCGTGATAAGCGCACTTATGATTCTTGCCACAATTGTTTTGATGGTTAAGGTTAACGAAAACAAAATGGTAGAAGAAAAACGCAAACTTTTAGAGAGTATCGGGATAAGCGAAGACAGCGATGTCGAAGTTAAAAAAGACAAGATTTCCATAAAGGAAGGTTTGACGCTCCTGGACAAAGGTCAACGCAAGAGTTTGCTGTTTATTTTGATTTCGGTTTCCATGTGGTATTTTGCGTACAACGGAGTAACTTCTCATTTTTCGGCGTTCGCTTTGGACGTACTCGGATTGGACAAGTTTTCTACCGCATTGCTTGTCGGACAAGCGTCGGCGTTTGTATTTTACATTCCGGCAAGTAAGTTAGGCGAAAAAATAGGCAGAAAAAAGACTATTATGCTGGGTGTAATTCTGATGATTTTGGGATTCGGATTGGGCAGTGTGCTTATTTATACGGTAAAAGACCTCGACTTCCTAAAATATGTTATGTACCCCGTATTCGTCTTGGTTGGTGCAGGCTGGGCGACTATAAACGTTCATTCGTTTGTCATGAGCGTAGAAATGGCTACCGAAAAAACGACCGGAGTATTTACCGGATTGTATTATTCGTTCTCCATGGCGGCGCAGATAGTTACGCCGATACTTGCGGGTTTTTGTATGGAAAAAATAGAACCGAGATGCTTGCTCTTATACGCAACGCTGTTTTCCGTACTTGCTCTCGTAGCGATGAGCTTCGTAAAACACGGTAACGCCGGCGACACCGTGAGAAAACTCGATTTGGCAGATGACCCCGTTGCTTACGAAAGAGATGAGTAACTTAGTCGAAGAGATATTGCAAAGACTCGACGGCAAATATCCTGACGCAGAGTGCGAACTCGACTATAAAACGCCGTTTACGTTATTGATAGCGGTAATACTATCTGCGCAGTGCACGGATAAAAGAGTTAACGAAGTTACAAAAGATTTGTTTGTTAAGTACGATACCCCCGCCGAATTTGCTTCGTTAAAAGTTGAGCAGCTAGAAAAATTAATATATAAGTGCGGATTTTATCATAGTAAAGCAAAAAATATAATAGGAGCGGCAAAAAAGATATGCAGCGATTTTGGCGGTGAGGTTCCGTCTACGATGGAAGAATTGCTTTCCTTGCCGGGTGTAGGGCGTAAAACGGCAAACGTAGTGCTTGCCGAGGCGTTTAAGCAGCAAACCGCACCGGTGGATACTCACGTTTTCAGAGTCAGTCACAGATTAGGGCTTTCGGACGGAAAAACGCCGGAAGAAGTAGAAAAGGATTTGTTGCGCATTATACCTACCGAAAAACTCATTAAGACGCATCATCTTTTGATATTTCACGGAAGGTATACATGCAAAGCAATAAAACCGCAATGCAATGATTGTCCGCTAATCGATTTATGTAATTTTTATAAGGAAAAATAGCAGATGTTTATAGACAAAGTCAAGATTTATATTCAGGCAGGCAAAGGCGGCGACGGCTGCACTTCCTTCTATACCGAAAAGTATGTTGCTAACGGAGGTCCTGACGGTGGCGACGGTGGAAAGGGCGGCGATATCGAATTTAGAGTAGACGATCGAAAAAGCTCGCTTGCTGATTACAGGTATTCGCAACATTTTAAAGCGGCGGACGGACAAAACGGTTCGCCAAAGTATTGCCACGGTAAAAAGGGCGAAAACCTTGTTATTTACGTGCCTAGAGGTACTGTAATAAGAGACGAAGAAAGCGGAAAAATAGTGGCAGACATGTTTGACGACGGTCAATCGGCAATTGTTCTGACGGGAGGTTTGGGCGGCAAAGGCAACGCAAGATTTAAAACTTCTCGTAGACAGGCTCCTCATTATTCGCAAAAAGGGCAGGCGACCGAAGAGCATGCCGTAATAATGGAATTGATGACGATAGCGGACGTAGGACTTGTCGGATATCCGAACGTAGGCAAAAGCACTTTGCTGTCGGTTATATCCAACGCAAAACCCAAAATAGCAAATTATCACTTTACAACGCTTAGCCCCAATCTCGGAGTCGTGTCTTGCTTCGATAGGAATTTTGTCGTTGCGGACATTCCCGGGTTGATAGAAGGCGCAAGTGAGGGCGTCGGGTTAGGTCATGATTTTTTAAGGCATATCGACCGAACCAGACTTATCGTCCATGTGGTGGACGTGTCGGGAATCGAAGGCAGAAATCCGTACGAAGATTACGTCAGAATAAATCAAGAATTGAAAAAGTACGGCAGCAGCGTGGCGAAGTTACCCGTAATAATCGCTCTTAACAAATGCGATATTGCGCCCAAGGAAAATATTGCCGAATTTCGCCGCAAAGTAAGAGGGAAACGCATCGTAGAAATAAGCGGAGTTACACATAAAGGAATAGACCAGTTGATAAGAACGATTGCCGAAAAGTTGGAAAAGTTGCCGCCGGTAGAGCCGATTAAATACGAGCCTTTCGAGTACGGAAAAATTTCTACCGACGACTTTTACATCGAAAGATGCGATGATGGAAGCTTTGAAGTTTACGGCGGCTTGATAGACGAAATCGCTCGAGGTATAGTTCTTGACGACTACGACAGTTTCAATTTCTTCCAAAAAATTCTTAAAGAGAAGGGAATTATAAAAGAGCTTGTAAAGAGAGGAGCGAAAGACGGAGATACCATACACATTCTCGACTTCGATTTCGACTTTGTAGAGTAAATGAAAAGAACTGTTATATTCGGAGGCAGCTTCGATCCGTTGCACATAGGGCACGAGAACATAATTCGTAATTTAGCCGACAGATTCGATGAAGTTATTGTTGTGCCGACGTATGTATCGCCCTTTAAACAAGCGGAAAAAGCGGCGTCGCCGGAGTTAAGACTGGCGATGCTCAGGAGTGCGAATTTTCCGGACAACGTTATCATATCTGATTACGAAATCGGTAATAGCGGATGCAGTTATTCGATAAACACGGTGATGAATTTTGAGTCGGAAGATCGCAAATTATATTTTGCCGTCGGAGGCGAAGCGGTTCGTACACTGGATAAGTGGTATCAAGCGGAAAAGTTAAAACGCATGTGCGTTTTTTATGCAATACTCAGACCAGGATACGACAAAAGACGTGACGTAGAAAACGTAGAATGGGCTGATTTTTGCGGAGACGATATTTCTTCGAGCGAGGTAAAAGCGGCTCTCGGTATAGGATACGGAAAATCGCTCGTTTCGCCGGGCGTATACAAGATAATAGAGGAAAACGGACTGTACGACGGTTATAATTTCGTAGGCAAAGCATACGAGCGTTTCGGCATGAAGCCGCAAAGGATAGAACATAGTTTTAACGCCACCATAGAGGGAATAAAACTTGCAAAGCGTTACGACGCAAATATAAAAGACGTGACGGTAGCGTTGCTTATGCACGATATCGGCAAGTACGTAACGGTGGACATGCTCAAGGATATGAAAATCCCTGTGCCCGATTGCGGAAATCTCCCCGAGGAGTGTCGCCATGCCGAGTACGGCGCAGCTATATGTAAGTACGTTTATAATCTTAGCGACGAAATAGTCAATGCGGTAAAATATCATACTACATGTTGTCCGTCAATGGACAAACTTACCAAAATCGTTGCGCTTGCCGATTTTATTGAGCCCGGCAGAAAATTTGACGGAGTGGAAAAGATCAGAGAAGCGGCTAAAAACAATCTTGACGAAGCTGTCGTTATGATGCTTAAAAGTACAATCGATTATTTGCGGGCGCAGAATAAATATGTTGCGCCTATTACGATAGAAACCTATCGGAAATTAGGAGGAAAACTATAATGGAGATTAAAAAGAAGTGTTTAAGCGGCGAACTTCAATATTCGCCGAGTGAATTTGCGGTAAAGATAGCCACGTTACTTGACGAAAAGAAGGGTAAAAATATTACCCTTATAGATCTCAATGGCAAGACGCTGATAGCCGATTTCTTCGTAATATGTTCGGCTAAGTCTACCACTGCGGTACGTGCGCTTGCGGATTATGTGGATGAAAAACTCAGTGCCGAAGGAATAGAACCGAGAGGCAGAGATATCGATCCTAAATGGGCTGCAGTGGATTACGGTTGCGTCATTCTGCACGTAATGCACGAAGAAACGAGAGAATTTTATAATCTCGAAAGATTGTGGGACGACGGCGATAACGTAGAGGTACTTTATCGATGATTTGGGAGTTGGAATTTATAAAAGCTCTTCAAAGCGGCAGTAATAGGTTTTTTGATTATGTAATGTACTTTTTTACACAAGCCGGTACCGAAATATTCTTTATGGCGGTAGCGTTGCTCTTTTATTGGTGTATAAACAAACGAGAAGGCTATAAGTACATGAACTTGTTTTTTGCGTCTCAACTTATCGTAGGAGCCGTTAAAATTCTCGTTGCCCGTCCTCGTCCGTACCTAAGAGAATACGTCGGCGTGGACGCAATAATGGAGCGTACGGGCGGTTATTCTTTCCCGAGCGGACACAGTAATAACGTTTCGGTCGCTACAGTGTTTTGCAGCGATTACGCAAGGCGCAACGGCAGCAAAAGAGCATTTTCGATAACTACGGCATGTTTTATAGTTTTGACGATTTTGACAATGTTTTCCAGAGTATATCTCGGTCAGCATTATCCCACAGACGTATTATGCGGAATGTGCTTCGGAGTAGGACTTTCGCTGCTGGGTATATATTTATTCGATTTGTTCGGTGCAAAAGAAGAACAGTCGGCCTATTTTATAGTGCCGATATGTTTTGTGCTAACCGTGTTCGGGGTTTTGTGGTATATATTCGAAGGCGATTCTGCAGACGCCATACTCAAAGTGGCAGGAATCTACATGGCAATAGGCATGGGATACTTTTTGGAAAAACGTAATGTTAAGTACGAAGTAAAGGCTGACAAGTTTTACAAATACGTATTACGTATGATTTTGGGCGTTGCGATATTGTTCGGACTCAGGACCGGGTTAAAGTATTTGTTCGGACTTTGTGACGGAGTAATCGGATATTTTCTGTCCGAGTTCGTTCGTTATTTTATCTTGGGTATATTTGTTTCGTTGCTTGCGCCCATGCTGTTTAAAAAGTTAAAAATATAATTTTTGCTTTACGTAAAAAGAATTGTTTATTACAAAGATAAAAAGCCGCATAGATTAAAAATCGGCGGTTTTTATATGCAAACCGGGCAATATTATACAAAAAATAAATTATATACGGCTTTATCTAAAAAACGCTTGACTTGTAGCGACCTCGGATATATAATTTGTCAGTCTGCAATTTACGGAAGGAAGGTATATTTATGTTGATGAGTACAGACATTTTAGCTGTTTTGGAAAAATCGTTGAATTCCGATTTACTTTGCCTCGCTATAACGCTTATAGCGGGACTTGCCATGTCGAGATTAGTAAAGCTGCTTAAGTTGCCGGCTGTTACCGGATACTTAATCGCAGGCATTTTGATAGGACCTTATTGCCTCGGCGCATTGGGCAGACTCATAGGCTTGGACGGACTTGGATTTGTTTCGAGCGAAGCGGTAGAGTCTTTTGACGTAATTTCGCAGGTAGCTTTGGGCTTTATGGCGTTTTCGATAGGTACCGAGTTTAGATTGGAAGAAATTAAACATATAGGTAAGCAAGCTGCCGTTATAGCGATACTCCAGGCGTTAGCGGCTACGTTGCTTGTTGACATAGTGCTTATAGGACTTAGTTTTATTTTGGATGAGCTTAGCTTGGAAGCCGCTATAGTTTTGGGAGCGGTAGCAGCTGCGACAGCTCCGGCAGCTACTTTGATGGTGGTAAAGCAGTACAAAGCAAAAGGTCCTGTTACAGACATACTTTTGCCGGTTGTCGCATTGGATGACGCCGTAGGATTGGTCGTATTTTCGGTTTCGTACGGAGTTGCTAAAACGTTGGCGTCCGGACAGTTCGACATGGTTTTCGTAATTTGCAATCCGATTATCGAGGTTGTTATTTCGGTAGGGGTGGGTGCACTGCTCGGATATCTGTTTAACCTTATCGAAAAGTGCTTTAAATCCAATTCGAAACGACTTTGTCTTGCAATAACTTTCGTGCTGTTTGCAGTTGCAATATCTATGCTGGAAGTAAAAATAGGCAAGATTACGATAGGATTTTCTTCGCTGCTTGTATGTATGATGCTCGGTACGATATTCTGCAATACCTGCAAAGAACAGGCGGAAATAATGGAAAAAACGGACAAATGGACAGCTCCGCTCTTTGTGTTGTTCTTTGTAATTTCGGGCGCCGGACTGGAACTCAGCGTGTTCAAAAATTGGGTTATCGTGTTGATCGGCGTGGTGTACGTATTAGTCAGAGCTTTGGGCAAGTGCTTCGGAGCCACTGCAAGTTCTAAGATGATGAAGTGCGAACCCGTTATTCAAAAGTATCTCGGAATAACGCTTTTACCGCAAGCCGGCGTTGCGCTTGGTATGTCCCTTACCGTAATTAACGACGGAGTGTTGGGCAGCGACGGTGAACTTGTTCGAAACATAACTTTTTTTGCAGTGCTTGTTTACGAACTTGTAGGTCCCATGCTCACTAAAATTGCGCTTACAAAAGCCGGCGAAATTGTACCAAAAGCGGAAACCGCTGCGGTAGCCTCGAACGAAGAAGACGACGATTAGATTCGGAACCGGTCACAATATCGTCGCTATTCAAAACATGATTGGATTAAAAGTCGTTGTAACGTGCTTGTAGTTTGTTACAGCGACTTTTTGTATTGACATTTACAAATCGAAATGGTATAATCTGCGTATGAAAGAAAATAAATTTTTTAGAATAATTGCTATTATAGCTTTAGCGCTTATGGGGATATTTACCGTAGCGTTAATTCTCTATCTTTTCGATAAGACATTGTTAAACGGTGCGATTGGAGCGCTTGCGGCGTGGAGTGGCGGAATAGGTTTTTTGCTTTGCGTGTTTTTATGGTTAAGTCGAGCGTTCCCCGCCCAAAAGGCGAAAGACAATGCGAGAGCAAAACTTCAGCAAGAATATGACGAGCTTACAGCAAAAGAACAAGCTGCCAAAGATGCCGAAAGCGACGGCAACGAACAGGGTCATAACGACGGAGCTAAGGGAGAAAGCGCTTCCGGCGGGCAAGACGTCGACAAGCAGTGAAATCAGCTTTTTAATTTGCATAAAATCGCAAGAGTTAAGTTAGCCGCTGCCGCTACTATGCAAATGAGAGCATAGGGCGAAAATGCCGCAGTAACGGACAGAGCCACTGCGGAAAACAAAAATGCTTTGCTCTTAGCTGATGAAAGTGTGATTTTAGGACGTCTTTTTCTATAAGAAACTTGCGGCAGCAAATTTAATTTGCTTAGGAATTCGTACGCTCGATGTTTGGTAATTACCGAGCAATTGTCGATGAACGCCAAATATTTTTGCGTTTCTTGATTGCACTCGTTGCACAAAATCAAAAGTCTTACGTTTGCATCTTTGCTTATCGAATAAGCGCAGGCAAGTCGAGCTAAAGTAAGAGCTCCGTTAAAGTGTACGGCGATGGCCGTGTGTTTGCCTATGCAAACGCAGTCGTGAATTTCGCAACCGAGTTTTTCGGCGAGTTTATGCAATGTTACCGAATCGGCTTGTACGCACAGCTGCGCCATAGTAAGGTCCACTGTTTGCTTCGAAATGTGTTTAGCATGTCTTTTTTTGTCTAATTTACGAGTCACAAGCAAAGTTGCGCAAGCCGGTATTACTGATATAAGCATACTTAAAGCGCCGTTTAATGCATAGCCGAGCGATACGGCAAACAATAGCCATATCGCAAAAGCGATAGCAAATTCATCGACGATATATGCTAATTTACTTTTTACCATATAAAAAATTATTACCAAATTTATCGGGGATAAACAATGCAAACCCAAATATTGACGTTTAATTCGGAAAATTTAAAAAAATGCGCAGATGAGATTTTGTCAGGCGGGATAGTTGCGTTTCCGACCGAAACGGTTTACGGGTTAGGCGCAAATGCGCTTGACGAAAATGCCGTAAAGAAAATTTACGTTGCCAAAGGCAGACCAAGCGATAATCCGCTGATTTGTCATGTAAGCAATAAAGCGCAAATAGAAAAGCTCGGAGACGTAACGCCATTCGCTCGAAAAATTATTGACGCTTTTATGCCTGGACCTATAACCGTTGTGCTTAGCAAAAAGAATTGCGTAAGCGGAGTCGTTACGGGTGGATTGAATACGGTAGGGGTGCGCATGCCCGATCACGAAGTGGCAAGGACGTTTATAGCCGAGTGCGGGGTGCCGCTGTGTGCGCCGTCCGCAAATACAAGCACAAAGCCGAGTCCGACGCAGGCAAAATATGTTTTTGACGATTTGAACGGCAAAATCAGATATATCCTTGACGGAGGAAGCTGTAGGGTAGGTATCGAATCGACTATCGTTGACTGCGTAAACAAAAGGATTTTGCGTAAGGGCGGCGTTTCGGAAGAGCAAATAGAAGCAGTTGTCGGCAAGCTCAACAAGGAACCGATAAAAAGCGACGTGCCTCTTTGCCCGGGAATGAAATACAAACACTATAGCCCGGACGCAGAAGTCTATCTTGCAAAAGCGGGAGTCGATATGACAAAACGTATTTGTGATTTTTACGACAAGTTGGTCGGGAAAAAAATAATTTTTTCGCTAAAAGGAGATTACGGTAACCGCAACGTCGTAAAAGTCGGAGATACGGTAGTGCAATATGCCGAAAACGTTTTCGCATTGTTCAGAGAAGCGGATAAGTCGGGATACCGCTACATTATTTGCGAGGGGGTAGAAGATTGCGGAATAGGAGCCGCTCTTCTTAACCGCCTTAATAAATCTAGCGGCGGTAAAACGATATGAAAGTTCTGTTTTTGGATGCGACAAACACTACTACGTCGGTGATTGCGCAGCGCATATTTGCAAAGAGTTGCGAAAGTTCGTCTGCCGGCATGTGTATAGGTGAGAGCACGCCTAAGCAAACGTACGATTTATTAAAAAAGCATAAGCTTGACTGCAGCGTTCACTTACCGACGCAAGTTACCGTAGAGGCCATGAACGATGCCGATCGGATAATTTGTCTCAGCCGGGGGTGTTATAACGCCATAGCAAAACTTGCACCCGAATTTCTGCATAAAACGTTAGATGCCGAAAGTATTTTATGCGAGCCGGTTATTGAGCCGTTCGATATGGGCGAGAGTGCCTACGAAACATGTTTTTCGCAAATGCGAATGTTAAAAAACGCCGTCGATTTTTTTTAAAAAGCGGTGTTTTTGTTATATTTTTTGTTGCTTAAAATTTTTCGTGGTGTTATAATGTATGCGTTGCGGTTTATTGATAATATGGTTGTGATTTGCCGCAAAATTTCGGAGGTGCTTAAGATATGATAGCTATCGGATGCGATCATGCGGCGGTCGGGTTTAAAAACGCCATAATCGAGCATTTGAGAAAGAACGGTTTCGACGTAAAAGATTACGGTTGTGACGGTGAGAAGTCGGTGGACTATCCCGACTACGCCCTTAAAGTCGCAGAGGACGTCGCCGCAGGCAAGTGCGAAAAAGGTATATTGATTTGCGGTACCGGTATAGGAATGTGCATTGCCGCCAACAAAGTAAAAGGAATTAGGTGCGCTCACTGCTCGGACACGTTTTCGGCTAAAGCTACGAGGATGCATAACGATGCCAACATACTTGCTATGGGAGAGAGGACGATAGGACTCGGACTTGCCCTCGATATAGTCGATTGTTTTGTAAATACTCCGTTTTCCGGCGAGGTGAGACACGTGCGTCGGTTGGATAAAATAGCCGAAATCGAAAATAAATATTTTAAGTAAGGGACGATTATGGAAGAGATTCTTCGAGAAATAAAAGCTAAAGAGCAAGAAGCTGCGGATATGAGAGCAGCGGCTCAAAAAAAAGCTGCAGAGCTTTCGCTTGCGGCTACTAACGACGTTTCCGCAATGCGTCTTTCTTACGAACAAAAACTTAAGGATGACGCAATAAAGATTATAACCGAAGCTAAGACGCAGTGCTCGCTTAATAATGATGCGGCCATTGCCGCCGCCGACGCAAACGCAAAGCGTATTGCTGCGGACACTCGCAAAAAAGTTGCCGACTGCGCAGCTAAAATAGTAAAACGCATTTATAAGGAAACGATTTAAATGATAGTCGGTATGAGCAGAGTGCGCCTCGTCGGATTAAAATCTGATTATGACGGTGTTATAGATATACTTACTAAGAGCAAAAGCTTCGAATATCGAAAGACAGAAGTCGTCAACGAAGAACTTACCGAAGAGCAGCTCGAAAGTGTCAGAGCGGAACAGGCCAGAGCGGCTTTTGCGATAGATTATATCGGCAAGCTCGATGCAAAAGCGAAAGCAATATGCAAAAAAAATAAAAATAAGTATGTTCCGCTAAAGAAAAGCGGAGTTAGGGACATAGTAGATTTCGGAGCGTTCTCCTTGGTTGAAGAAAAGACCGACGAGATTAAGCGAGTTATCGGCGAAATAACGGATTTGAGCTTTAAGCAAGTCGAGTTAAAGACTAAGATAGCAGAGCTTATCGCACAAAGAAAGACGTATTATCCATACTCCGGATGTCAATTGGATTTCACCGAGATAGGCGATACGGAGCAGACTTTTTGCGACGTGTACTACAATCAGAGACCTGATAAAAAAGCTGATTTGCCGGATGAAACCGTAGAAGTTTGCTACAATGTTGCAACCGGCAAGGTAGTCACCGTAATAGGGTTTAAAAATCAGAAAGAACAGATTGCTGCGGCGATGAGTGCCTGCGGATATACTAAACTTTTGTTGAATTGTCGTAACGTGGACGAAGTTATCGCTTCGTATGATAAACAAATCAACGAACTTAATGAGCAGAGCGATAAGTTGGTATTTGTCGGTCTGAAGTATGCCGAAAATCTTTCGGACTTAAAAATTTATTACGATTTACTCGGGATAAGAACGCAGCAGCAGATTGCGCTCGACAATTCTTTGCGTTCCGAATATACTTTTATGCTTGACGGTTGGGTTCCTACCGAATGCGCCGAATCGTTGATGAGCGAAGTCGGCAACAAATATGAAGTTTATTATTCGGTAACGGAGGCGGAAATAAAAGACGAACCGCCCACGTTGCTCAGAAACAATGCGGTAGTTCAGCCGTTTGAGAACGTAACCGCTATGTATACCGTTCCCAATTACGCCGAAAAAGATCCTAATCCGCATATGTCGATATGGTATTTTATAATATTCGGAATAATGTGCGGTGACGTAGTGTACGGATTGGCTCTTACGGTAGCATGTTTCGTGTTACTAAAGATAAAGAAATTCGAAAGAGGCACTGCCAACATGATAAAGATGTTCGGTATATGCGGTATTTCTTCCATGCTTTGGGGCGTGGCTTTTAACAGTTATTTAGGTTTCGGTCTTACCGACTTCGGTATATCGGACAGATTTTTTTGGTTTGCGCCTCTCGATAACGCCATGATGTTGTTGGGACTCGCATTACTTGTCGGATATCTTCATATTTTCTACGGATATTTGTTGGGATTTGCAAGATGCGTAAGACAAAAGGACATTATGGGCGCTCTGTTCGATATGGGCTTTATGATTGTCGTTATGGTCGGAATAGGTTGTCTTGCCGCTAATACTCTTACCGGTATACTTACTAAAGGCGAGTTTGACTTCTCAGGGCAGTACTTGGAGCCAGAACTGTCGTCGAAACTCAGTAGCGTCGGTATGATTTTGTTGCTTGTTGCTATGGGCGGAATATTCTTGACGTCGGGAAGAGCAAATAAAAGTATAATGGGCAAGCTTGGAGGCGGACTCTACGGCGTGTACGGTCTCGTCAACCTGATTTCGGATATTTTGTCTTACTGCAGATTGTTCGGATTGGGACTTGCCGGCGGCGCAATCGCATATGCGTTTAACAATCTCATAACGACGATATTTTTCTCTAACGGTTTGGCTATGACTATTGCCGGAGCCGTATTGCTGTTGTTCTTACACATATTTAACCTTGCGTTGTCGCTTCTCAGCGCATACGTTCATAACGCAAGATTGCAGATGTTGGAATTTTATGGAAAATTCCTTATCGGAGACGGAAGAGAGTTTTCTTACGTCGGCGATAAAACTCGTTTCGTCAAATACTAAGCCCTGCTTAGGTTTGTATACAAAAATGTTTTCATTTTTCGGAGGTTTAATTTTATGGGTTATGTTTACGGAAGCATAGGCGCAGTACTTGCGATTGTAGTTTCTTCCATCGGTTCGTGTATCGGCGTAGGTAAAGCAGGACAGCTTGCCGGCGGATTTTTAAGTAAAGATCCGAGCAAATTCACCGCTATGCTTATACTTCAGTTGTTGCCTGCGACTCAGGGTCTTTACGGCTTCATAGTAGCGTTCATGGCGCTTTCGCAGCTCGGAATGCTTGGCGGCGGCGGCGTAGTCGTTAACAATTACGAAGGTCTCGCAATGCTCGTCGCTTGTCTTCCCATCACCGTAATCGGCTTTGTTTCCGCAATATTCCAGGGCAAAGTGGTTATGGCAGGTATGGAAATGTGCGTTAAGCAGGAAGGACAGACCGGTCACGCTCTTTTGATGGCGGTACTTGTAGAAATATTCGCAATATTCTCTTTCGTTATTTCCCTTTTGGCAGTGCTTGGAGTGCTTGGAACCGGAATCACCATGCCCGCAGAAACTGTAGATCCCGGCGTAGGCGCAGCATTTTTGGCTTTGGTATAAGGATTAAAAAATGAGCAAACAAGCTATTTTAACAAAAATAGAGGAGAAAGCTCACGAGACGGCAGAAGCTATCGTAATAAATGCGGAAGCAGACGCTACGGCTGTCAGACAGGAAGCAAGCGAAAAGTTTGAGGCGGACTACAAAAAAGGCATAGCCAAAGCGCAAGCCGAGGCAGATGCACTGGTAGCTCGTCAGAAGACCTTATCGTCGCTCGAAGCGAGAAAGATAGAACTTAAAGCTCGTCAGGACGCTATAAACGCCGTCTACGAGAGGGCGTTCGAGACTATGACGAAATTATCGGACAAAGAATATTGCGAGTTTTATACTGCGCTGGCAATAAAAAACATCGAGGACGGCGATACGGTTATTTCCGAGGATAGACGATTGGACGAAAAATGGTTTGCTTCTTTAAAGTCTGCAACCGGCAAAAACATCACGTTCGAGCAATTTTCGAATAACGGTTTCGGCGTAATTTTGCGTAGCGATAAGTACGATAAAAATCTCACTCTGAGATCCGTAATGGCAGACGTCAGGGCGCAAACGGAATCGGAAGTTGCAGCGGAGTTGTTTGGTTAATATGAGAAAAGACGTAGTGTTTGTTTCGGCGGTGTGTAAAGCCGAGTCCAAAAATCTGCTTACCAAAGAGCAGATTTCTCGACTTTGCGACGCAGATCTCGACGAAGCTTTAAAGATTTTACACGAAAAGGGTTATAACGACGGCGTTTATACCGCCGATAGCTTTGACGTGGACAAATTTATGAGCAGACAGGTCGCTTTGCTTGTCGATTTCGTAAAGGAATACGCTCCCACCCAAAGAGCCGAAAAGTTTATTTTGGCGCCGCTCGAGTGTAACAACATCAGAGCATTGTACAAGGAAAGTAGGGGCGGAGCTAAGAGCTTGTTGTATAACGTGGACGTTTCGCTCGACGATTTACCCAAAGAAATTGCTACGGTAATGAACGGTTTGGGAGACGATATTTCGCCGAAAGACGCCGATTACGAATTAGCAAAAGCCGAAGCCGACTATACGCTCAGACTGGCAAAGGGTAACAAGCTGTTTACAGAGTTTGCCAAAGCAAAAATAGACGGCATAAACCTTTTAGCTAAATTGCGTGCAAAACGATTAGGCATCGAAATGCCCTTTATTCCGGGCGGAAATTTTGCAGATAAAGATGCTGTAAAATTCGAAGGAACGCCGTATGAAGAGTTTGCAAGCGACGATTCCGTCGCTTTGGAAACCGGATTTAGCGTTGCGTTGTCGGAGATTGCAGGCAGCCGAAATGTCGATGTCGATTCTTGCGGACCGTTGCTATGGTATTTTAACGCCAAGTATGACGAGCTTAAGACGGTTAAGATGATTCTCGTTTGCATTAAGAGTAATGCTCGCAGCGAGATCGCAAAACGAATAAGGGGGCTGCATGAATAAAAAACTTGCGGTTATAGGCGAAAAACAAATAGTTACCGCATTTAAGGCGGTAGGCTTGGAAACGTTTTTTGCAGATAAGGCAGAGGACGCCACCGACATACTTAGAGAATTGGTAAAGAGCGGTGACTATGCGGTAGTATTTATTACCGAAAATATCGCCGCTTCCATGGACGATACGTTACAAGTTTTGAAAAAACGCGCGTATCCTGCGGTTGTGCCTATTCCGTCACTCGAAGATAGCGGCTATGGCATGGCTTCCATAAAAAAAGACGTAGAACGCGCTATAGGCGCAGATATATTATTTGGCAAAGATTGATTCTTTGCGGAGGACAAAGCATGAAAGGTAAAATAATTAAGGTGTCCGGTCCCTTGATCGTAGCCGAAGGAATGGCGGGAGTAAAGATGTACGACGTCGTTCGAGTTTCTCAGCTCGGACTTATCGGCGAGATTATAGAGCTCCGAGGCGACAAAGCTTCCATTCAGGTTTACGAAGAGACGAGTATGCTTGGACCCGGCGAAGAAGTAGAGAGTACGGGCGCACCGCTCAGCGTCGAACTTGCTCCGGGCTTGATGGAGAGTATTTTCGACGGTATTCAAAGACCGTTGCCCGACCTTATTCGCAACAGCGGCGACCGAATCCACCGAGGTATAAAAGTTTCTGCGCTCGATCACGAAAAGAAGTGGGCGTTTATGCCGGTAGCAAAACAAGGCGATTTCGTTCAGCAAGGCGACGTTTTGGGTTGCGTAAAAGAGAACGAAGTTATCGAACACAGAATAATGGTTCCCTACGGTGTAAAAGGTTCGCTGAAGTCTATTAGGACCGGACTTTTCAATATAGACGAAACGATAGCCGTAATTTCTACCGATTCGGGAGATAAAGGGGTATGTATGCTTCAAAAGTGGCCGGTACGTAAGGGTAGACCTTATGCCGAAAAGCTTTCGCCCGTTACGCCGCTCGTTACGGGTCAACGAGTAATAGATACGCTTTTCCCCCTTGCAAAAGGCGGTGTAGCTGCGGTCCCCGGTCCTTTCGGTAGCGGAAAGACAGTAGTTCAGCATCAGCTTGCAAAGTGGTCCGACGCAGACATCATAGTTTATGTAGGATGCGGCGAGCGCGGTAATGAGATGACCGACGTTCTTAATGAATTTCCCGAGCTTAAAGATCCTAAGACCGGCGAACCTCTTATGAAGCGTACCGTGCTGATTGCCAATACTTCGGATATGCCCGTTGCAGCACGAGAAGCAAGTATTTATACAGGTATAACCATTGCTGAGTACTATCGTGATATGGGATACAATGTTGCAATTATGGCAGACTCGACGTCGAGATGGGCAGAGGCTCTCCGAGAGATGAGCGGTCGTCTCGAAGAAATGCCGGGCGAAGAAGGTTATCCCGCATATCTGAGCAGCCGACTTGCCGAATTTTACGAAAGAGCGGGTATAGTTAAGCTGTTAGGTTCGGAAAGCAAAGTGGGCAGTATTACCGCAATCGGCGCTGTTTCGCCTCCGGGTGGAGATATGTCCGAGCCGGTTTCGCAGGCAACTTTGCGTATAGTAAAGGTTTTTTGGGGACTTAGCGCTTCGCTTGCGTACAAGCGTCATTTCCCGGCTATAGATTGGCTTACCAGCTACTCGCTTTATTCGGATAAACTTTCAGAGTGGTATACAAATAATATCGGTGCAGAGTGGAACGATTACAGAGCGGAAGCGATGAAGATTTTGCAAGAAGAGGCGCAGCTCGACGAAATAGTTCGACTTGTAGGTATAGACGCTCTTTCTCCTAAGGATCGTCTTACAATGGAAGTAGCGAAGTCTCTCAGAGAAGACTATTTGCATCAAAACGCTTTCCACGAAATCGATACGTACTCCTCTATGAAAAAGCAATATTTAATGCTTAAGCTGATGATAGGATATTATTCGGAAGCAAACGAGGCTCTTAAGAGAGATTGTTCGCTAGACGATATTTTGTCCATCCCGGCAAGAGAACAGATCGGCAGATCTAAGTACATCGAAGAAGTTGAACTTTCTAAGTTTGACGAAATAGATTCTGCGATAAGATCTCAGCTTTCCGCACTTAAAGCAAAGGAGATTTTCTGATGCAAAAAGAATATCGTAGCATAAAAGAAGTCGTAGGTCCGCTCATGCTCGTAGAGGGCGTAGAAGGAGTAAAATACGACGAACTTGTAGAAATAGAACAAGCCGACGGTGAAATAAGATTAGGTAAAGTTTTGGAAGTGAACAGCTCAAATGCGCTCGTGCAGCTTTTTGAGGCAAGTCAGGGTCTTAAAATATCCACTTCCAAGGCTAGATTTATCGGACATGGCATCGAGCTTTCGGTTTCCGAAGATATGTTGGGCAGAGTATTCGACGGTATGGGCAGACCTGCCGACGGAGGCCCGGAGATTATAGCGGATAAGCGACTCGACATAAACGGCGAACCTATAAATCCTGCTGCTCGAGATTATCCCGACGAATTTATTCAGACGGGAATATCTGCGATAGACGGTCTTAACACTTTGGTCAGAGGTCAAAAATTGCCCGTATTCAGTGCAAGCGGCTTGCCTCACGCAGCCCTTGCCGCTCAGATTGCAAGACAGGCAAAAGTTTTGGGTGCAGACAGCAAGTTTGCGGTAGTTTTTGCAGCGATAGGTATAACTTACGAAGAAGCCGATTTCTTTATCAGTGACTTCCGTCGTACTGGTGCTATAGACAGAGCGGTGTTGTTTATGAATCTTGCTTCCGACCCCGCAATCGAGCGTATTGCCACTCCTAAAATGGCGCTGACCGCAGCCGAGTATCTTGCCTTCGAAAAAGGCATGCACGTGCTTGTAATAATGACTGATATTACTAACTATGCCGAAGCTTTGCGAGAAGTGTCTGCGGCTCGAAAAGAAGTTCCCGGAAGACGAGGTTATCCCGGATACCTTTACACCAATCTTGCGTCGCTTTACGAAAGAGCGGGCAGAATAAAAGGAAAGGAAGGCTCTATTACACAGATACCCATTCTTACGATGCCTGAGGACGATAAGACGCATCCCATACCCGACCTTACCGGTTATATTACGGAAGGACAGATCATACTTTCGAGAGAGCTGTACAAAAAGGGTATAAATCCGCCTATCGACGTATTGCCCTCGCTATCACGACTTAAGGATAAAGGTATAGGCGCAGGTAAGACAAGAGAAGATCACGCCGATACCATGAACCAGATTTTCGCTGCGTATGCAAGAGGAAAAGAAGCAAAAGAGTTGTCCGCTATTTTGGGCGAAGCCGCTCTTTCGGCTGTAGATCTTAAATATGCTCAGTTTGCCGAAGAGTTCGAAAAATTGTATGTATCGCAAGGATTCGAAGCAAACAGAGAAATTAACGAAACTCTCGATATCGGTTGGAAGTTGCTTTCCGTATTGCCGAGAAGCGAACTTAAACGTATCAAAGATAAGTTTATTGATAAATATTTGGGTGAGGAGTAAACTATGGCAAGGCTTGCTGTAAATCCGACCAGAATGGAGTTGCGTCGTCTGAAAACCCGTTTAAAAACGGCTGTCAGAGGTCATAAACTTCTCAAGGATAAGTCGGATGAGATGATACGACAGTTTATGTCGTATGCAAAACAGAATAAGGCTTTACGAGAAGAGGTAGAAGACGACCTCAGAGATGCGCTTAAGTCATTTATGCTTGCCGGTGCGTTGATGGGAGAGGAGTCCATCGAACAGACGTTTGCTTTGCCTTCGTACATTCTTAACGTAACGACAGGGACTAAAAGCGTAATGGGTATTGAAGTCCCCTCGTTGATGGTCAAAGGAGAGGGCGAAAGCATGCCTTATGCGCTTTGCTCGGCTTCTGCGGATATGGACGAGGCGATGATAAAGCTTACTGCGGTTACCGAAAAGCTTTTGCAACTCGCCGAGATTGAAAAAACTTGCAATATGCTCGCTCAAGAAATAGAGAAGAATCGCAGACGAGTAAATGCGCTCGAATACGTTATGATACCTCAGCTCGAAGAGACCATAAAATATATTATGATGAAGCTGGACGAGAATGAGAGATCTACGATTATAAGACTTATTAAGGTAAAGTCGCTTATAAACAGCGACAAAGCTTAATTTTGCTTTATTATAAAACAATTGCGGCTAATTGAGCATTCCTCGATTAGCTGCTTTTTGTAGCCGACAAACGCTAAATACGGTTTTTGGAGAAAACAATATAAGGCGCAAATCAAATTACAGAAGATTTAATTTCTAAGTGCAAATTGCACTCGTTTACAGTGTTTGAGTTTAGGAATATACGTTTAAAAAAACGAGCAACGACTTTTACGTCGTTGCTCGTTTTTTGTTGTTTAGTGATGTTTATCGGCTTAATACATATCCATGCCGCCGCCCATGGGAGCCTGTGGCGCAGGATTCTTTTCGGGGATATCGGCAACTACGCTTTCGGTAGTAAGGAAGGTAGCGGCTACGGAAGCTGCGTTTTGAAGCGCAGAACGAGTTACCTTGGTAGGATCTATGATGCCTTTTGCAACGATGTCGCAGTAGGTATTGTTAAGAGCGTCTTAGCCATAATTGGACTTGTTCTTGCCCTTGGTGAGAATAGTGTTGATTACAACGTTACCGTCAACGCCGGCATTGAGCGCAATTTGTTTAATGGGCTCCATAAGAGCTTTAAGAACGATTTGCGCACCCGTTTTTTCATCTCCGCTGAGTCCCTTAACGGTCTTTTCTACATAGGGGATAGCACTGATAAGAGCAACGCCGCCGCCGGGAACCATACCTTCTTCTACGGCAGCCCTGGTAGCTGCAAGAGCATCTTCTATACGAAGTTTCTTTTCTTTCATTTCGACTTCGGTAGCTGCGCCTACATTGATAACGGCTACGCCGCCGGCGAGCTTAGCAAGACGCTCTGCATACTTTTCTTTGTCATATTCGGAAGTGCAAACGTTCATTTGCGCTCTGATGGAAGCGACTCTTTCCTTGATGTCTTCGCTACTGCCTGCGCCTTCTACGATAATGGTGTTTTCTTTATCGGATTTAACCTGTTTAGCTTTACCTAACATAGATATGTCTGCGTCTTTAAACGTGATACCCATTTCTTCGCTTATTACGGTCGCACCGGTAAGTATTGCGATATCCTTGAGCATTTCTTTACGTCTGTCACCGAATGCGGGCGCTTTTACGCAAAGACATTTGAATGTTCCGCGGATATTGTTTACAACCAAAGTAGCGAGAGCTTCGCTTTCGAAGTCGTCTGCGATGATTACGAGTTTGTTGCCGGTGTTTACGACTTGCTCCAAGATGGGAAGAATTTCCTGAATGTTAGCAATCTTTTTATCGGTAATAAGGATAAGCGGACTGTCAAACACTGCTTCCATCTTATCGGGATTGGTTACCATGTAGGCAGAGGCGTAGCCGCGGTCAAACTGCATACCTTCTACGATAGAAAGGTTGGTCTCCATGGTTTTGCTTTCTTCTACAGTGATAACGCCGTCTTTACCTACTTTTTCCATGGCTTCGGCAATGAGTTCGCCGACTTTTTCGTCATTTGCGGAAATAGCTGCGACTTGCTTGATGGAGTTTTTGTTTTCAACGGTCTTGCTTATCTCTTTGAGGTGAGCAACGGTAGTCTCGGTAGCTTTTGCAATACCCTTTTTGATGATCATAGGGTTTGCTCCGGCAGCGATGTTTTTGAGACCCTCATGGATTATTGCCTGAGCGAGAACGCAAGCGGTAGTGGTACCGTCGCCGGCGACGTCGTTAGTCTTAGTGGAAACTTCTCTTACTAACGCTGCGCCCATATTTTCGAACGGATCTTCGAGTTCGATTTCTTTAGCGATGGTAACGCCGTCGTTGGTGATGAGGGGAGAGCCGTATTTTCTTTCCAAAACTACGTTTCTGCCTTTAGGTCCCAAAGTGATTTTTACGGTATTTGCAAGGGTGTTAACACCGGTCTCAAGAGCTTTGCGGGCTTCTTCGCCGGTTTTTATTTGTTTAGCCATGTTCGATACTCCTTATTTGATGATTTTTGCGAGAACGTCGCTTTGACGAAGGATTGTAACTTCCTTGCCATCGATTTTAAACTCGCTACCTGCGTATTTCGAATACAAAATAACATCGCCTACCGCTATTTGCATAACGATATCGTTGCCGTCAACCTTTCCTCCGGGGCCTACGGCAAGAACTCGAGCCATCTGCGGTTTTTCCTGATCCTTTGCGAGCAAAACTATGCCGCTTTTGGTTTTTTCTTCCGAATCAACTGCTTCTACGACAATTCTGTCGAATAAAGGTTTGATTTCCATAATAAAAATCCTCCTTAATTTATTACTTTTAAGTGAAAGCGAAAATTGCAAAATCAAGTAAATTTTTTCGCTAACAACAATTATTTTATAACGAATCGTACGCTTTGTCAAGCAAAAATGTGTTTATTAAAGGCAGTCGCTTCAAAAAACTTGCAAAAAATGAATTTTTCTGTTATACTCATAAAAACGGGCGTATAGCTTGTAACGGAGAAAAATTATGGACGAAAAATTCGACAAATGGGATAAGAGATTTATTGATATGGCTCAACTCGTTTCGACTTGGTCAAGCTGTTTTCAAACAAACAGGCAGGTCGGCGCAGTAATAGTAAAGAATAAGCGAGTTATGACCACCGGGTATAACGGCGCCGCATCGGGAATAAAGAGTTGTAAAGAGAGAGGCAGTTGTTTGCGAAGAGAACTCAATATACCGAGCGGAACCAGACACGAAATATGCTACGCTACTCATGCCGAGCAAAATGCAATTATTCAGGCAGCAAAACTCGGAGTATGTATAGACGGAGCAACGCTTTATTGTACTCACCAGCCTTGCGTTATATGCGCAAAAATGATTATAAACTCGGGCATAAAACGCATAGTATACAAAGACGGATATCCCGATGAGTTTTCTATGCAGCTTCTTAGAGAAAGCGGAGTGGAAATTGTAAAATTCGAAGAATAAAGAAAAAAGGCTGACGGGCGTTTTATTTCCGTTAGCCTTTTAATAAAGTCGAACTAGCGAAGTGTTCGGTCAAATCGCAAATAGATAAAACATGCCGTGGTAATACTTACTTTAGCGTAAGTAATCTTTTTACGTAAGGTTGCTTACGCACTTTAATTATGGAGATTTTACCGTCCAGATAAAACTGCGTTTCATCGGAACTGTTTACGAGGACATATTCGCCTACTGTAAATTTTGCATGCGCAATGAAATTTTTAACGTCGCTCTCGCTGAGATTGATAGGGCAAGCAAGATTAGTCGCTTGGTCGAGGTGCTTCTTTCGTTTAAGAAAATGCGGGCAGTCGAGTCGTGTAAAAAACATCGAGTTGAGCGCAGTTGCGTATAATTCTGTTTGACCGAAGTCTGCGCCTGTTAAAGAAACGATAATATTGCAGTCTTTCGTAGAAATTTTTACTTTTGCGTTTTGCGGCAATTTTCCGCTTTTTTTAAGGGCATAAGCGAGGCATGCGGCTACGTTTTTTACAAAGAAGTAATGAGAATCGTTGTGCAAGTATCTGACCGCAAACACGACCGAAGTCAAAGCGATGAGAGGCGCAAGGCACGCTGTAAAGAATATTTTCATCAGCGGCGAATGGGAAAATATAAAGGGCATTATCGCCACGAAAACGGCAATCAGACATGCGGCTGTCAAACTTACAATCGTTACCGTTTTAAGCGTACGGTTAGTCTTTTTCGAATCGTTTTCGACTATCGATACGGATCTGCCGAAGCCGAACGTCTGAGACTGAGGTTGTCTTTCGTTTGCGGAAAAAGCGTCCGCTTCGGCTTTTTCGTTTGCGCTTTTAATTGAGCTTAAACTTAAACCGCATTTTTTTATGTCCGCATATCCGTCAAATACCTTAGATTCGTCGTACCTCATAACGGAGGTTTGCCATGACGCAAAATCCAAGGAAGCGAACGGCAAGTAATCGGAATCGTCGCACGGCAGAAGAGTAATAATCCTTCTCACACTTAGAAATGCGTCCGAATTTTTGCTCAATTCTTTTGCTCGCAAAATGTCTGCGCACTTGTCGTCTCCCGAAAAAGAAGAAGTTATTATACAGTCGAACAGGAATTCATCGGAGTAAGAACACAGCGTTTCGGGAGAAGAGATTATTACGGAAAAACATTGCATTTGCGAAAGTTTACCTATAATTGCCGCAACCTCTTTTTGCGGGCGTTTGAATTCATAAGAGCTGTAATTTTTATCTTGAACCGGTCTTGCGGTACAATTTTTGTCGCCGAGATACTTTTGACAGTCGGACGGCATTATTACGGAGTGCGCCGTAAAAAGACATAATTTTTCGGTGCTTTCTCTGCGTAATCGCTCAAAGATGTTGACAGTCGAAACGGTTTTCAGTTCTTCTAACGAACCTATTTTGGTTATCGGCTCCTTTTTGCCGTCGGCGAGTACGGCAACGGTCATGCTTTCGCCGCAGCGGTTTCGTTCGCTGTGCAAAATCTGGCATATATCTTCTAATTTTTGCGGCGAAAAAGCCAATGCCGCACGTTGCTTTTCGCTGTAATCGATAACAAAACGCTTTTTTTCTACCAGAGAGCGGCTGCGCAAAATTTCGTTTATGCGTTCTGTCGTATCGGCATCGCATTTTTCGTATACGAGAGGGAATAAGTCTTTAACGAATCCGAGATTGCGCTCAATCGATTCCGACGTGTTCTTGTCGTCAAGCCGTTCTTCGATTGAAACGGCGAATTTGTTGCCTGTGCTATTCGAATATGATTCGAGAGAAAAAAGCCGCTGCGCCGAAGGAATGGCAAGAATTTGGTTGAGTGCGTTTTCGACGTCGTTTTGTCTCGAGTCAAACCAAATTTTTTCCTCGGTTGACGGAAGCGAGTATCGTGCCGTGTCCGCGTGCGGACGTTCCGACTTTTCTATGTTCATGATTAAGTCGATTTCGCCGCACATAAAAGCATGTTTGGCATAATAAGAGCAGTCTGCATCGTAGGGTACGAGTGAGGAAAAGAACAGCGTTTTAACTTCGTCGAGTTCGGCTATTGCTGCGCCGATGACTTTTTGGTCGATTGGCGAAAGATGATGAATTTCGTTAAAAACCACCATTCCGATGTCATTGCTTTTTACAAATTCTTTTAGCGACATCGGCGTGATTTTGGAATTCGACGAGAAAAATTTTTCTCCGAGCGAAGTTAAAAGGACGGATGTAATCGGCTTAACGCAGTCAAAATCGCCTGAGAAATATTTGTAGGCGTCTTTTTTATTTTTTAAAAATGCCGAAAAACTGTCGGCAAGTTCGTTTTTTAAAAAAGAATATGCGGAAACTATAAGGCACTTTCTTCCGATTTTTTTTATTATTTCCAGCAAAATTTCGTATCTGTTGCATCCGTACGGAACGACTATGTTAGCTTTTCCGCTATCGAGTTTGTTTGTCACTTCGGACACGAAAAGCGATTCTTTATCGCTAAAGCAGGTAATGTGATTTAATTGATCGAATTCTGACATACGTTTAATTGTACCATAAAAAACTTTTTAACGCAACGACTTTTGATGAAATATAATTTTTGTTTTGTGCGCTTCGAATGTTTCCGTAAGTCGAGAATTATTTAGGTCATATTGACTTTTGCCGCATAAGTATGCTATAGTTTTTTGAGAAGCGCTGGTTAAGGCGACTTCTTAGGAGAGTGTATGATGGAAAAATTGTTTATCAGAAAAATAACTTCGGATGACAAGCAATTATTTTTTGACATGAGCGAAGAGTTTTATAATTCGTCGGCTGTTTTGCATCCGATAAATGTGAGGTGCCATGCGGCGGCATTTGAAGAAATGATGAGGTCGGAAGACTATATAAGAGGATTTATACTTTGCGACGGCGAAAATGCGGTAGGATATGCCATACTTAACATTATGTTTTGCAGAGAAGTCGGAGGCAAGACTGTTTGGATAGAAGAACTTTATATACGAGACGCATACAGAGGGAAGGGATACGGTTCGGAGTTTTTTAAATGGCTCAAAGAAAACGAGCCTGCCGCAAGATTCAGGCTCGAGGCGGAACCTTCCAACTTTAAGGCGATTAAGTTGTACGAAAAATGGGGTTTTTGTGTTCTACCGTACAGCCAAATGGTATTGGATTCCGACAAATAACTACGCATTTATGCCCGAGTCGTTCGGTAAAAGAATGAAAAGTAGCAGTGTGGCACACTTTCTTATACGCTTTTGTCGCAATAACGTAGTCGAACTTAGCATATAAGAAGAAGGCTTTGCGATATGCGTTAGCCCACGAACGATATGGTTAAATATATTTTTTTGTGTTATCACTCGGTATACACTTCAATAATTTGACAAAGAATATTAAAACGACTATAATGGTGTGGCGATGTAAAGACCGGTTGTTTTTTTGCGTCGTAATATCATAAAAAAGCGTGTAATTATGGCTGATTTGGTTCAAGAAAAGCAAGAGGGCTTTAACAGTAAGCTCGGATTTATTCTTGCTGCGGCAGGCGCTGCGGTAGGTCTCGGCAGTATTTGGAGATTCCCGTACCTTGCGGCGCAGTACGGCGGCATATTCCTTATAGTTTATATCTTCTTGATGGTGACTATAGGATTTTCGCTTACCAAGATGGAAATAGCTTTCGGACGAAGAACGTATCGTAACGTTTTGGATGCCTACGGCACTGCGGACAGACGTTTTAAGTGGGCGGGAATACTTGCTTTGCTTTGTCCTCTTATCGTAATCCCTTATTACTGCGTAATAGGCGGATGGACTATAAAGTATGCTGTTTCCTACCTCGATCTCAAAAACGCCGTTCAGGAAATAGGCAATAACGCAAGCTATTTTAAAGATTTCACTTCCGAAACGTGGATACAGATATTGTTCTTTGCTATTTTTGCGCTTTGCACCGCAGCGGTTATAATGTTCGGCGTAGGCGACGGAATAGAAAAGATAAGTATCATCCTTATGCCTGTGCTTATTGTTTTGTGTACCGGTATAGCTATTTTCGTAGTTTGCCAAGACGGTGCATGGGAAGGCGTTAAGTATTATCTTATACCAAGAGTGGAAGGCATGGACGCCGGAGACATATTCTCTATGTTAAGTACGGCTTTGGCGCAATTGTTCTTCTCGCTGTCACTGGCGATGGGAGTTATGGTAACTTACGGCGCATTTATGAAAAAGGAAACCAGCATTGCATCTTCGTCGAGATGGATAGGCGCATTCGTAATATTCGTTGCGTTTGCAGCCGGTATGATCATTATCCCTGCCGTATTTGCATTTTCGGGAGATCCGCACGAGGTTCTCAACAACAGCGGTTCGGCTCTTTTGTTTGAGCAAATGCCCAAGGTGTTCCTTGCAATGGCAGACAAAATCGGCGGTGTAGGAAGCTCGATAGTTGCGGCATTGTTCTTCTTGTTGGTGTTCTTTGCCGCTCTTACTTCTTCAATCTCTATTATGGACGTTGTTGTCGAAGTCGTTAAGACTAAGCTCAAGACCAATAGAGTAAAAGCTACGCTTATCGTATTCGGTATAACCGTTTTGCTTGGACTTCCGTGTGTATTCGGATACAATATTTGGAGCGGAGCTACCATAAATAAATTGACTATTTTGGATATGTATGACTGGGCTTCGGCAAACCTTATAATGCCGGTACTCGAGTTTATACTTTGCTTGCAAGTAGGTTGGTTTATGGATAAACATTACACTCAGGACGAACTTGGACTTATCGACGGTAAGGCAAGCACCAAATATTACAACATTATGATCAAATATGTAGGTCCCATAGCCATGCTTATAGTTTTGGTAGTAGGTTTAATCTAAAACCGTTTTACATATAACGTTTTTAAGCGACGCAGATGACAAGTCTGTGTCGCTTTTTCTATGCTCTATTTAAGCGATTTACTGCTGCGCAGTATACGGTATTTTGATAGAAAATCTGCATCGTCTCTAATAACATTGTAATGCTTTTTGGCTAAGTATTATTGTAGGAATAGGTTGCTTACATCAATGTGTATAAAAGTGTATAATCGGGTGCGTAAAATTTGTAAACGAAGTGTTTTTGCTTAGAAATAACTTGACATTATGCTCGGCGTGTGATAGACTCATAATATGTAGCTCACAGCTTACATAATAAATCATTATAAGGAGCACTTATGAAAGGAAAGAAACTTGTTCTAATGCTTGTAGCGATAATCGTTGCGCTGAGCGCAGCGGTGATGGTTGCATGCCCTGACGAACCGGAAAGAGTACCTGGCCCGGAAACGGGAACGTACTATTACGAAGTGGGCGGGAAAGCGTATACGTTAATGCTCATGGACGTAGATCAGTTTGTGGAAGTAAACGGCGGAGAAGGGATAAGGACCGGAACGTACGTACTTAACGGAAGCGAACTGACGTTAACGTATCCTGTAAGCAGCAAAGAAGAAGTAGCCGAGACCAAAGTAGGAAGATACGACGGCGGGAACGGCAGCATAACGTTTGCAGTGGACGGAGTGGAGCGTACGTATTTGGCGTTAAAGAGTTTTGACGTAACGTTTGTACTAAGCGAAGGAAGAACGGAAGTACAAAGCGTAAAGAACGGCAAGACTGCTATAAGGCCGGAAGATCCGGAGAAGGAAGGATATGAATTCCGAGGCTGGTACAGCGATGAAAAGTGTACGAAGCCGTACACATTCGAGGGAACGCCAATACTGAACGAGGGATTAAAGATATACGCTCGCTGGGTAGAGCAATCGCATCAAGACGAATACGTAATCGACTTTGATCTCGGATACGAGGCGATAGGTCCCGAAGCGATGCTTACACGCAACGGCAAGATAACAGATAAGCCTTCGGACCCGACGAGAGAAGGATATACTTTTGCGGGTTGGTGGATAA
>ENA-OROD01000099-OROD01000099.1-human-gut-metagenome-genome-assembly--contig:-NODE-99-length-83440-cov-5.519590_pt1 | contig 83440 bp, 95 predicted proteins | sample MGYA00242123_ERZ509038 | MGnify/ENA primary metagenome ERZ509038 (study PRJEB26280, sample SAMEA2338719) | human gut metagenome | biome: human gut; feature: human-associated habitat; material: faeces... | reverse complement strand
TCAATCGCGGGATTTGTGTCTGCGCGCACTTGACACAAACTCGGTATGTGCAAAAAGTGTGCGCAGAAATGAGGAAAAAAATGGACAAAAACAAATTTGCAGTTACGCCGCCTATGGGCTGGAACAGCTATGATTACTATGATACCACAGTCAACGAGCAGCAGGTAAAAGATAACGCTGATTTTCTTGCTGCGAATTTGAAGCAGTATGGATGGGAGTATGTGCACGGACTTGGCCTTAAGTTTGGCATCCATATCATGAGGGGAATACCGAGGGTGGCAGCGGAACGCCATCTTCCGGTTTACGGAACGGAGTACACTGCTGATATGGTGGCAGACCCTTCCTCCATCTGCGGATGGAATCCGGATATGTATGGTGTGAGAAATACGCAGGCAGGGCAGGCATATTATGATGGGCTGATCGCCATGTATGCCTCCTGGGGAGTGGATTTTATAAAATGCGATGATATCTGCGACAGCTGGATGTATCCGGATGACCGTTTTTCAGGATGGCATGAGACGGAAATGCTTTACAAGGCAATCCAGAAAACAAACCGCCCTATAGTGCTCAGCTTATCTCCGGGGCCTGCTCATGTAGACAGGGCATGGCAGTACTGCAAATATGCCAATATGTGGCGTATAACGGATGATTTCTGGGATAACTGGGAGCTGCTTAAGAATATGTTCTGGCGCTGTGAACTGTGGCAGGATCATGTGAAGGAGGGCTGTTACCCGGATTGCGACATGCTCCCTCTTGGAAAGGTAGGAGGCGGTTTTGGCCACGGAGAATGGGACTGCCGTTTTACGAAAGAAGAGCAGAAAACCATGATGACATTATGGTGTATGTTCCGCTCTCCGCTCATGGTAGGAGCAGAACTGACCAAGATGGATGATTTTACCATGTCGTTGCTTACAAACCGTGAGCTGCTCAGCCTTCTTGGAGAGGATTTCAGGGGAAAACAGCTTTATCGTACGGAGGAAGAGGCTGCCTGGGAAAGTCAAAACGCCAAAACAGGAAAACGATATGTAGCGCTGTTTAATTTAAGCGACGAAGAACGTGAAATGCAATTTGACCTGAAGGAAATGGAAGGAGAGAAGAAGTTTTCTCAAATTCGTGAAGTATGGAGTGGAGAGGAAACGCAGGCTTCCGAAGGAAAAAATTCGATAAAAATACCTGCCCACGGAACAAAACTGTTTGGACTTTTATAAATGGGGGTTAGCAAAATTTTCATATAATCCTGGACTGCAGATACTGCTTGATTTTGGAGCGGCATCTGCAGTCTGCTTTTGTGGAAAGAAAAATAGCTTTCTTTTTGTATAAAAATACGCTATAATTAATACTATATTATTTTAGAATAATGTAAAGGATAGAGACTTAAGGAGGCACATATGCTGCATATTAAATCGCTTGATGAAGGACTTGAGCTTTTCAAAACGCTTGGATCCAGTGTGCGTATTGACATTATAAAGATTTTGATGAAGAACTCCCGCATGAATATGAACGAGCTGGCTTCGGAGCTGAATATTACCAACGGTGCCCTGACCAGTCATATTAAAAAGCTGGAGGACTGTGGAATTGTAAACATTACAATTGAGTCAGAGGGGCATGGCAACCAGAAAATATGCTCGGTCTGCCTCGACAAAATACTGATCGATCTTGAGCCGCCGGAAAAGCCTCAGAATACTTATTTTACCAACATTAAAATTGGACATTACACAAACTATGAGGTATATCCCACCTGTGGCCTGGCTTCGGCAACGGCTCTGATCGGGGAAGTGGATGATCCGCGCTATTTTACCCATCCGGACCGCTACAATGCCGACATCCTCTGGTTTACAAAGGGATATGTAGAATATGCGATTCCCAATTTTATCCCATCCCAGCAAAAGATCGACCAGATTTCCATTTCTGCGGAGCTCGGAAGTGAAGCGCCGGGAATCAATGAGATCTGGCCGTCAGATGTTTCCTTTTATTTGAATGATGTTTTTATCGGCAGTTGGACAAGCCCGGGAGATTTTGGGGAAACAAAGGGGATCTTTACGCCGGGCTGGTGGTATCCGAACTGGAATCAGTATGGAATGCTGAAGCTTCTGGTGATTAACAATAAGGGAACCTTTATTGACGGGTTGCAGATGTCGGATGTGAGTATCAAGGATCTGAACCTGACAGATCGAAGCGCTATCAGGTTCAGACTTGCCGTTAATGATGATGCGGAGCATGTGGGCGGTTTGACGATCTATGGAAAGAATTTCGGAAATTATAATCAGAATATTGATGTGAAGATCAATTACAGCCCTCTTGCAGAGTAATATAAGGAAGCCGGATAACCGGCTCCGGGAACGAAGGAGCGGTTTTTGCTTACAGCTTCTGCCCACATTCTGAGCAGAAGGCGCTTCCTTCCGTAACAGGAGCTCCGCAGTTCGGACATGTGTTGTTGAGCCTTGTTCCGCAATGATTGCAGAATTTGGAGCCTGCGGAAATCTGCCCCTTGCATTTAGGACAAATGACCATTCCACTTGCGACGGCGGGGCCGGCACTGTTTACCACGACAGTTTTTCCACCGGACATAATGCAGCTCTCAATTACCTGGAAGATTTCAGCAGGAAGTTTCTGCTGTTTAAAGGCTCCCATTCCCGCTGTTATTGCCAGAGGCCATGCGAGGAACAGACCTACGGCTCCGGCGCCGATTTTATCTGACCACTGCCCTTCGCCAACCGTGACATTCAGCTGATTTCCGACCACTGTGAGCTGGACGCTGATTGCCAGCCGCATTCCGGTTAAGGTTTTCCAGCCGTCCTTGGGCTGGCTTGCCTGCAGGGTATAACCGTCTGTTGTTTTGGTGCTTTGAACCTCCATGCCTTTTTCTGTTTGAAAAAAATTGCCAAGCCGTGAAACGATGGTTTGTACATCTGTGCCGCTTAACATGAAAACTCTTGATTCAGACATTTTTATCCTCATTTCTGCGCACGCTTTTTGCGCATGCCGAGTTTGTGTCAAGTGCGCGAAGACACAAATCTCGCGATTGAAAAATTTTACTTTTCAATCTTTGCCCTCCCGGTGCATACGAATGCTGCCGATACTTTAATCATATTTTTTTTATAACATAGCAGAGAGCGCAAATGAATACGATTTCCGAAATGTCAATAGACATTTCGGAAATCGTACGTTTAGGGGATTATGAAAAGGTTGTGTAGAAGCAAAGTGTTGTTATTCTATGATAAACTGACTCATAGACAGTTCAAGATCCATTGCTTCCGAGTTCAGTTCTTTTACCGTTCCGGCTAATATGTCAATTTCTGCCGTTTTTTCCGTTACCATTTGCGCTACGTTTTTAACGGAGTCTGAAATTTGATCGGACAGCGTATTGATCGTTCCGATGGACTGACTGATAATGGCCTTTCCGTCCTGCATATTGTCGACTTTTTCTTTTATGGATTCCAAAATTTGTACCAGATCCGTGACACCGTTGTTGATTGCATCAAAGGTGGAAACTGTTTCGTGCAGCATAGCCGTTTGTTCATGAAGAAATGTTTCTGTGCGCTCCGCTGATTCGGATGCAATGCTGTTGCTTTGCTGGATGCCTCCGACAATTTCACGGACATGAGTGCCGGCACTCATAGACTGTTCTGCCAGTTTCCTGATTTCTTCTGCAACCACGGAAAAGCCTCTTCCCGCTTCACCGGCTCTGGCAGCTTCAATGGAAGCGTTGAGAGATAACAGGTTTGTCTGGGAAGCAATGCTTTCTATGGTGCTTATGATCTCCACAATTCTGCCGGACTGTGCGTTTGCCTGCCGGATCCCTTCAAGAAGCTGTTCCGCAGTTTCTGCGGTTTCGTTTGATTTTATGCTTAATTTATCAATTCCTGTTTTGCCTGTAAGCACAGAAGAGAGGGCAGTCTGAATCGTCTGGGTCATGCTTTCGGAAGCGCAATATACTGCATTGATTTCGTCTGAAAAATCCTCCATTTTGTTTACGCAGAGCTTGGTCTGAGCAGCCTGGTCGGAGGTGTTTTCTGTTACCGTCTGCATGGAAAGAAGAACAGATTGCATGGATGCTTCAATATTGGTTGTAAGCTCAGAGGCCTGACCAGAGAGCTGCGTTACTTTCTTTCCGAATTTTTTGTTGTTTGCCATTAGGCTTCTGATGCCGGATAGCATGCTGGTAATTCCATCTGCAAGTTTTCCAAATTCATCGTTTCGATTCAGATGTACGTTTTCTGTCAGCTTACCCTGTGAAATCCTGGTAAGGCAGCCGCAGATTGTATTCAGGGCATTTCCGATCCCCTTTGAAAACCACAGTGCGCTTACGGCTGCAAGGATAACCGCAAGCAGTACCATTAATATGGTGGTATTTCGGATAACGCTCAGTTCCTTCAGGATTGTTTTTTCAGGAACGAGGGCGCAGATCTTCATACCGGTTTTGCCGATCGGAGAGCTGACAAAAAGCTGTTTTTTTCCACCTGTGGTCACATAGGAGGCTTCCACTTTCTTCTTTGAACTGTTTTGGTAAAAATCTTTGCCGGCAAAAGCGGGAGTATCGGAAACAACCCTTTTAAAAAGCTGCTTTTTGGAGGAAGAGGTTTCCTGCATTAGAAATTCCCTTCCGTCTTCTGTTACTATACCACGGATACTTCCGTCACCAAGCTCCATAACGCCCAGCAGGTTCTCAATATAATTTTGATCTACATCAATTACCAGAAAGCCGGAGTTGTTTTTCAGCTTATAGTGCATCAGAAAGGAAAAGGCATAAGCATCTGAAGAAACGCCCAGCTGTTTGTCAATAAAGTCATGAACACCCTTCCACGAATTGGATGTTTTTTTGCCGTTCATGGACTGCCCCTCGGAAGTATCCATATAGGACAGATACATTCCCTCAGGAAACCCTTTTACGTTGGATACAATGCTCTTTCCTTTTTCGGCAAAAACAGAATATCCACCAATGTAGGGAGAAGTGCTTTTGGCAGAAACAAGAGCATCATTGATTTTGTTTGCAAGCTGTGTGGCTTCTACGCTTCCTTTCTGTGCCATATCATTGTAATAGGTATTGAAATCATCACTGAGATAAACCTCAACGGCCGTATTGGAAATGGACTGGCAGATAAGTTCAACGGAAGTACTCATAGAAGAGGCGGCGCTTATAACTGTATTTTCGTATTTCTGCATAATGGCAGCTGCTGCCATTTTATAGGAAAGACAGCCAAGGATGATCATCATCAGAATAAATGCAGAAAACAGGAAAAGCAGGGAGCTTGTGATCCTTTTTTCTCTTTTTTCCTTTTTGCTGCGAACAGCTGGTTTCCTTTTCAGAAGTTTATAATTCAAAAACAGGTTTCCCTTTTTCATTCCATGTAACCTCCAGCATCATTGCGTGACGATTGGGATTGTAAAGAGGATTTCCCTCAATTTTTGTTTCTGTTCTTGCGTGGAAGACCATAATGGAATTCCCATTTTCGTCAACCGTAAAGCAATTATGACCGGGGCCGTAAATACCAAGAGCCTCGTTAGTAGCAAGAACAGGCATGCGTTCCTTGTGCCAGTTTTCCGGATCCAGAAGATCGTCGTTTTCGTCAACGGAAAGCATACCGAGACAGTAGTGGATACCGGTATCGCTGGCGGAATAGGTCAGGTAGATCTTTCCGTTCTTTTTCAAAATGGCCGGCCCTTCGTTTACCCAATAGCCGTATCGCTCCCAGTCATAATCAGGTGTGGTTAACAGAACCTGCACAGTCTCAAGCCTGGTGGGAGAGGCCATTCCGGAAATATATAGATTGGAGATCTGCTTGCCGACACCTACTTTTTCTGCCCAGATATAATAATATTTTCCTTTGTTTTCCAGTATGGTGGCATCAAGAGAAAAGGCCTGAAAAGAAAAATCATCGCCTTCGGCCGGCTGTATCATGCCTTTTTCGACCCAGGTACCGGTAAGGGGATCCTCATCAGCACATTCCAGAATGTAGGGGCGGATGTGCCAGGGGCTTTCTGCATTTCCGGCTGCAAAATAGATGTACCACTTGTTTTCCAGGTAGTGCAGCTCGGGAGCCCATATGTGGGCGCCCATAGGGCCGCTTGCATGCTTTTTCCAGATGACGGTTTCGGCAGAGGTGGAAAGCCCGTTCAAGCTATGGGATTTTCGCAGCACAATGCTGTCATAGGCGGGCACGCTTGCCGTAAAATAGTAGGTTCCATCGGAATGCCGATATACATAAGGATCTGCTCTCTGCATAATCCATGGATTTTTTGCGTTACAATTTCTGATCATATTTCAAAACTCCTTTTACAATTCTTCTTTTGAGGCCTCTTTCCAGAAGTCATCATACCTTTCGTCCATGTGATTCATAAATGCACGATAGAAAAAGAATGACTGGATATAAGAGAGCAAGGCAAATCCAAGAAACAGCATGATGCTGTTTGCAATCAATGATTTCAGATTGATATAGAAAATAAACCCGGTAAAAGCCGCTACAATTGCCGTGCAGGGAAGGTATCCAAGGGCGAAACGTGCTGCATTTCTGACTAGCTCGGGAGTACTTGCTTCAAATTTTGCGAATACGGGAAACAGCCAAAGCATCCATAAATACAGGAAAAAGCATAGGATAAGGCTGATCAGCAGCATAGCCTCCGCAAACGGGGTACCGACTTTCATCCAGAACAAAATATCAAAGGTTAAAAGTCCTACGGCTAAAAGGATGCATATCCATAGGGGAGTGATCTGCCGGAAGTTCTGCTTAAAGCTTTGAAAAAAGCGCTTTGCCACATAGCCGTCTCCACAGCGGATCGAGGTGATGCATACATAGTACATTGCTGCAGTTGCAGCTCCTGCGGTAATGACCGGGAGGGAGCATAAAATCCATAAGAAATTCAGCAGGATGAGATCTGTGGCTTTATTTAAAAAGGCAATTACTGGGGAATCAGACATTTTGCTACCTCGCTTATTTAATTCCGCTGATTGCAACAGACTCAATGATCATACGCTGGAAACAGAAGAACAGGATGATAGTTGGAATCATTGCAATAACGGAGGCTGCCATAATCAGGGCGTAATCGCACTGAATGGAATAATAGGTATTAAAGGAGCGGATTACAACCTGAAGCGTCCAGGTCTTTTCACTCCTTAAGAAAATAGTCGGGGCAAGATAATCATTCCAGATTCCCATAAACCAGAGAGTGAGCTGGGTTCCGACAGCGCCCTTCATAAGGGGAAGAAAGATCTGCCAGAAGGTTCTGAAATACCCACAGCCGTCCAGCTTGGCGGCATCCATCAGGTCATTGGGAATACTGGTTAAATTCTGCCTCAGGAAAAAGATCATGCTGATATTTCCGAAGCATGCAGGAATGATCAGCGGCAGTAAGGAATCTGTCCAGTGCATTTTGGTGAACATGACATACTGCGGGATCATAATAACGGCAAAGGGGATCATGATCGTTGCAAGCAGCAGCATGAAAATTCCATTTTTACCGCGAAAGTTCATTTTTGCAAAGGCAAAGGCTGCCAGGGCGGAGGTAAAGCCGCCGATGGTAAGCACAGGGATTTCCACCTTGATCGTATTTAAGATACCAGAAATGAAATTCCCCTTTTTCAAAACCTCTGCATATTTACCAAAAACCCACGGATCCGGAATGACAGTGAGCTGGCCGGACAGATATTGGTTTTTGGTCATAAAGGACGTCATTATCATATAGAAAAAAGGAAAAACCATGGAAATTGCGCCGATGGACAGCAGAAGGAAGACTATGATATTTATGGCTTTTTCTTTTCTGGAAATAACCTCTGAGGACATAAGATCTTTTTTGCTCATTTTTTAGCCTCCTAATCAATGGTTTTAACCCATTTGTTTTGACCGATAAAATTCAGTAACGTAATAAAGAAGATAATAATTGCCAGGATAACTGCGATTGCACTGGCGTAACCAAGCTGGTAGCTTTCAAAGGCTTTCTGATATAGGTAGAAAACAATTGTTGCTGCGCTGTAGCCGATACCGCCATTTCCGGAAGGCGTCATGACCTGAACCTCAACGAAGACCTGGAAGCCGCCGATCAGGGTAGTGATCAGAATGTAAAAGGTAACGGGAGAGAGCAGCGGAATGGTGATTTTGGTAAATTTCTGAAAGCCGTTTGCACCATCCACCATTGCGGCCTCATAATAGGATCTGGGAATGTTCTGCAGACCTGCAAGGTAAAGGATAATGGAGGTTCCAAGACCCTTCCATACCATGAAGATGATCATGGACACCTTAATGAGGGTTTCGTCCCCCAGCCAGTTGGGGCCATGTTTTCCGGTCAAGGCCTTGATGATTACGTTCAACAGGCCGTAATCATAGTTATAAACCCATGCCCACAAGATGGAAACGGCAACAAGCGAGGAAATGACGGGAATGTAATACATGGTGCGAAGAACCTTTACGCCTGGAATCTTGCGGTTCATTCCCATAGCACAGAGCAGGCCCAGGATCATTCCGATAGGAATTCCAATCAGATAGATGGTGGTAGTGCCAAGGGTCTGCCAGAATTTTGGATCCTTGAAAAGCTTTATGTAATTGTCAAATCCGCAGAAACGATCTAACATGCCGGCAATTCCTTTGGCTCCGGTCCAGGTCGTCAGGGAAGTGAGAAACGCAAAAATGATGGGGTACAGCATAAACAGTGCAAAGCCGATAAGCGGTGCGGCAACAAACAGGTATGCCCACCTTTCCTCACGCCTTGCCATTGTAGATAATTTTACCTTTACCCTTTTACCTTCTTGTGGTTGATTCATGGTAACACCTCTCTTATTAAAAAAGGGGGGTCACAGCCCCCCCTCTTTAGCAATTAATTACTGTCCATTTGCTTCGGCTTTTAATGCATTTGCATTATCCAATGCTTCCTGCATAGCGGGCTGTACCTCTGCACAATATTCAGCAGCTGTCTTTTCCCCTGTCAGTACATATTCGTAACCGCCACTGAGGAATGCGGTCCACCAGTCAGAATTGTAGGTGTAGTTGGTTTCTACAAAAATTCCTTCATACTTGTCAGTTCCCTCAATGTAATTGAAGATTACTTCAACATTATCACCATAAGGAATAGTGCCGTCAGCAATTCTGTCTTTGAAATCACCCTTGGCATAGCTCATGGTATTGGGGATCTGAAGGGATGCGCCGGTTGTTTCGCCGGAAAGAACTCTTTGGCCTTCAAGATCTGTGGAGAATAAAGTGATCAGTGCGGCAGCGGCTTCCGGATATTCGGTATCTGCGGAAACGGCAAAGCCTACAGAACCGTTACGGGTCATGGAAACGCCGGTCTTACCTACAGGCCATCCACACAGACCCCACTCATAGGGGAAGGTGTTTTTGTCCATAAATGCTCCTACATCCCAGGTACCGCAGGCGTAGAAACCGATCTGGCCGTCTAACCATCTCTGATATCCGCCAAGTGCAGTGTCCTGCTCAACAGTAGGGGTAACATTGTACTTGCAGGTTAAGTCTGCAAAATACTGGAAAGCGTCAATGAATTCCTGCTGCCCGTCAATGACAACCAGGGTTTGATCCTCGTTCAGGAAATGACCTCCATTCGTATAAATGAAGGCGTCAAGAGCCCACTGAAGAGCGTTTGCACAGCCCCACTGGTCGATCTCACCATCTCCGTCCTTATCCATGGTCAGCTTCTTGCAAACATCAACAAACTCTTCCCATGTGTAGGGATTTTCAGGATCGGGATATTCCAGCCCGGCTTCATCAAATAAGGTTTTGTTGTATGCAAATGCAAAGGTAGACAAATCCTTGGGCAGACAGTAAAGGGAACCGGCGCCTGCCTCTTTGCCGTCATAACGATAAGCGGTTGTGATGGCAGGCCATAAATCGGAGACTGTTTCCTCAGGAACATATTCATCCAAGGGAAGCAGATAACCGTCATCTACGTTACTTGCAACGGCTTCCGGCCCTACATAGAAGATGTCAGGCATATCGTCTGCAGCCTTATATGCCATAAGCTTCTGGGCATATTCGTCTGATGTGGTTACCTCGAAGGTAACATTGGCATTGGTACTTTCCATGAATTTATCGATCAGGGACTGATAAACAGCCTTCTCATGATCCTGTGCAAAGATGAAAACGGTAAGATCGGCATCGCTGTAATCTCCCTCAACGCCTACGTTCTCGGTAGCGCTTTCATCTACGGTGATCTGTGCGCCGATACTTTCGGTTGTTTCTTCGCCACTTTCGGCTGCTTCGGAAGTATCCGTTTCGGCTGTCTCTGCGGTGTCTGCGGAAGCGTCTTCGGAGCTGCCGCAGCCGGCCAGCATGGAAAGGGAAAGTGTGGCTGCAAGTAATAAACTGACAATTTTCTTTTTCATTACATCCTCCTTTATCACAAATTACTGTGTTGAATAGTTTTAATGTTCACAGAAAAATAGACTATTTTAGATTTTGAACACTAACCGGTATTGTGAACAAAAGTTAAAACAATAAATTGTGCAATATGTACACCAAAACTAAATTTCTGTAAATTTTATATACACATAGTACAATAAAAACCATACTCTGTCAATATATATTTTAAATAAAACTAAATTAGTTTTGATATTGAGCAAAAATGTAAAATATGTATGAAAAAACTACATAAATTAATTAAAGGTACATCACGCCCCAGAGAGTTTCGTTGTTACTGCCCACTCCTGCAAAGCATCTGACAGGATTTCCGGCTTCATCGGACATATCACATAAAATGCCTTTATAGTCTACTTCGTCCAGTGTGATTGTCATATAATAGGAGCCATCCTCAAAGGAGTAGGATCCGCTGGTTTCATTCTCAAGGCTGAGCATGCCGTTCTCTAATATGCATTCCCGGGGTTCGTGGATCTTGGAGCTGATTTCGGTTCCATGATTCAGCAGATACCACCTTCCCTCCAGATCCCCACTGTGGTAGCTGCCGGTTTTGATTTCTTCACCGGCTGTGGCAAAGGGGAGGGCAACGGGCCAGCCATCCTGGTTATAAGCCATCTGATGGACCCGGGGTTCATGGTATTCTGTACCGCCGTCAAAGCGTGTATGATAAACCAGATAGAGCTTTTGATCCTCTGACTGAAGGACAGAGCAGTGTCCGGGAGCCATATAAGCTGTTTTAAGGCTGGGCAGGATATAATTTCCCATCATTTTGACACCGCGTTTCTGGTGGAGATCGGAGCTTTTTAGTGTATTGCCGGCTGCGTCCAGAAATTCACCATCCGGTGTTTTGGAACGGAAGCACCGGATCTGGTAGCCGCCCTCCCGGGTCAGTTCGCCATAGGAAACCAGCAGGTAATACATATCCTGGTCTTTGTCATAATACATATAGGGCCCTTCGCAGGACATGTGATTTCCGGAAATCAGATGCTTTCCAAAGTAGGGATCGATTCCGGCTGCTTCATCAGCCTGCGGATGAACCGGATAGCCGGTGCTCTGATCGATCTCAAGCAGCCAGATGCCGCCAGACCAGGAGCCGTAAACCATCAGCATTTTTCCGTCCTTATCATAAAAGACGCAGGGATCGATGCAGTTGGGGTATTTCTTGTTGTTGTATTGTATTCCGGTCAGATATGGGGAGGGGTCAGCATCGGCGCCCATAATAGCATGGAAATTTGTTTCGCTGACGGTTGTTTTGGAAAAGCCGGAATAGATCAGCGCATCACAATATTCATAAGGACCTTTCACATCATCTGCTGTTGCAAAATGGATCACAGAAGTGCGGTAATCATGACTGGTGGAAAAATACATGACCCATTTTCCGAGCGCTTCGTTATAAATAACATCCGGCGCCCACACGGCATAGCCTCCATCTGTAAATTTCCCTACATATTTAAATGCAGTCATGTCAGAATCAAATAAGTTGGAGAACAGGGGATTGCTTTTTCCGACTCCGCTGGCAAAGGATTTCCAGTTCCTGAGGTCTGTGCACTGCGCAGCCTCCATATGGGAACCGAAAATATAATAGGTGCCATCTGCTTCCACAACGGAAGGGTCATGTACGGAAACCCCAAGCTGAAAGCTCCCTTTTTTGATCTCAGACTCTGTTTTTCCCTGTATTTTTTCGTGCTCCACCGCTTCTTCCTCCTTACTTTCCGCCCTGTTTTCCTGTGCCGGGATGGCAGAGGGGGGATCCGCCGTTTGACCCTTGCTACAGCCTGTGACGCCCAGAGCTGCTGTTAGTAAGAAAATTCCCTTCCACACTTTTTTTCTCATACTCTTGCCTCCTTATTACTTTTGCTTAGACTAAAATACTTTAAATGTAACTTAAGTATATAAGATTACAAGGTATTAGACAAGTGCTGAAAAATAATTTGTTTAAAATATAAATAATAGTTATATATAAATACCTATGGTTTCTTATAAAATACTGGTTTCTTTTCTATACTAATAGTAAAGTTACATGCTGTCAGGAAGGTGACATATGGATTTTTCTAGTGTAGGAAAACAGATCAAGGCAAGAAGGCTCCAGAAGTCCTGGAACCAGGAGCAGCTTGCAGAAAAGGCAGGGATCACAGCGGTTTATGTGGGGATGATCGAGCGTGGGGAAAAGGTTCCCAAGCTGGAAACCTTTATCAAGCTGATCAATGTGCTTGAGATCTCGGCGGATGTGGTGCTGGCAGATGTGACCAAGGTAGGCTATCAGGTGAGGATGAGCCAGTATATGCAAAGAATAGAGAGCTTATCAGACGAAAGAAAGCGGGAGATCTATTCGGTTCTCGATGTGATGCTTGCCTCAGGGAAGTGAGCCTGTCCTTATAACAGGCTTTTCCGGAACTGGGAAGGAGTCATGTGCATATAGCGCTGAAAGGTCCGGTTATAGTAGCTGATGTTGTTAAAGCCGGTCATACCGGCGATCTGGCTGATATCTGCATCAGAGTTGTGCAGCAGATAGGCGCTTTGGTTGATCCGGTAATAATTTAAATATTCAAAGGGAGTCATGTGAGTCATGGCTTTAAACAGACGGCAGGTGTGTCCTTTGCTGAGGCCAAAATGTTTGGCAAGCGTAGCAAGGCAGATACTGCCGTCATAATTTTTGCGCAGATATTCCATCATGGATCTGACAAGAGCAGCCTGGTAACCGGAGCCCTTGTCTTCAGTTTCCCTTTGAGAAGAGGTAAAAAAGGAGAACTGGTAAAAGATCTCCAGGAGCCTGATGCGGATGAAAAGCTCATAGCCGAAGGCCTGCTCCCGGAAGGCGGAATAAATCTGCCCAAGGCAGGCGGCAATCTGCTTTTCGGGCTCAGAGGCAGGAGACAGAACCATGGGAAGGGCTTCGGCGTCAGATAAAAAGAAGCGGAGATACTTTTGCTGGATCAGGTCATTTCCAAGGCTCCGCAAAAAATCGGGATGGAAAACAATGGCATAAAAGGACAGAGCCTCCCCCATCCGGCAGGTCAGAAAGTGGATGCTGTTTGAGGGAATAAAACAGATACTTCCCTTGGTTACAGGGAAAAGCCCGCCGTCGCAGTGAAGGGTTGCATTTCCTTCTGTAATGACCAGAAATTCGATTTCTTCATGCCAGTGACAGCCGATCCGTTCCTCAAAGGTGGAATCGGAATGGATGTCATAGAGCATAAAAGGAAACAGGGAGTTTCCGTGAGGCGTGGTCTCACGAAGCTGGGCGGGATTGTTTTTGGAAGCATGGTTTTTCATGGGGCTTCTCCTTTCAGGCCGCAGAAAGCAGTGCAAAGGTCTGTTCTATATGAAAATGTTAATATAGTGCAAATATGTGTTAAAAATATTAAAGATAAAAAGGAAAAATGTTATTACAATGTCATTATAAAGAATGCGGGACAAAACCACAAGGGCTTTGTCAGGAGAAGGAAAAGGGAGGAAATCACATGAAATTCTGGAAGGAAGAAAATGCACTGGTTTTTAAGCATCAATACGAAACCGTTAAGATCACACCCTGGGGAAAGAATGCGCTGCGTGTGCAGGCTACCAAGTACCCTGGTTTTACAGATAAGAACTGGGCTCTTGAGGAGGAGGTTCCTTTTTACGGGGAATGCTCCATTGAAATAGAGGAAGGGGAAAAGGCGTCCATTACAAACGGAAGACTGACCATCAGCGCAGACAAGGCCGGGATCCTGACCTTTTACCGGGATGGAGAGAAGTTTTTAAAGGAATATCACAGGGATTATGATCAGCCCTCCTGCGCAGAAAGCAGATGCCTGAAGATCAGGGGAAGACAGTGGAAGTCCATCATAGGGGGAGATTATTCCCTGGCTGTCCGCTTTGAGAGCAACGATCGGGAAAAAATATACGGAATGGGGCAGTATCAGCAGGCGTATCTGGATCTGAAGGGCTGCAGCCTGGAGCTGGCACAGAGAAACTCCCAGGCGTCCGTTCCCTTTGCAGTGTCCAGCCTTGGATATGGCTTCTTGTGGAACCATCCGGGAGTGGGAAGAGCCACATTCGGAAAGAATTATACCCAGTGGGAGGCAGAGGCCTTAAAGCAGATGGATTACTGGATCACGGTAGAGGACACCCCTGCAAAGCTGGTGGAAAATTATACGGAGGTGACCGGCAGAACCCCTATGATCCCGGATGGGGTTTTAGGACTCTGGCAGTGCAAGCTGCGCTACAGAACACAGGAGGAGGTTCTCAGCGTTGCAAGGAAGTACAAGGAGCTGGGGATCCATATTGACGTCATTGTCATTGATTTCTTCCACTGGACCAGACAGGGAGACTGGAAGTTTGACAAGGAATACTGGCCGGATCCCAAGGCCATGTGCGACGAGCTTCATGCCATGGGCACGAAGGTAGTGGTTTCCATATGGCCCAGCGTGGATAAAAAAAGCGAAAACTTTGAGGAAATGCTGGAGAGAGGCCTTCTGATCCGGACGGAAAGAGGCAGCATCCAGACCTATGAGTTCCAGGGAGACTGTCTGGAGGTGGATGTGACCAATCCGGAGGCAAGACAGTATCTGTGGGAGAAATGCAAAAAAAATTATTACGATTACGGAATCGACATGTTCTGGCTGGATAATTCAGAGCCGGACTATGGCGTATATGACTATGATAATTACCGGTATCAGATGGGAACAGCCCTTGAGGTCACCAATTTATATTCCAAGCTTTATGCCAAGACCTTTTATGATGGAATTAAGGAAGAGGGAAGGGAAAAGGAGTGCCTGCAGCTCATCCGCTGCGGCTGGGCAGGAAGCCAGAAGTATGCGGCCCTTCACTGGTCTGGCGACGTTCCAAGCACCTTTGAATCCATGAGAGATCAGCTCAGCGCAGGACTGAATATGGGTCTTGCGGGAATTCCCTGGTGGACCACGGACATCGGCGGATTTATGACAGATGATGTGGAGGATGAGAACTTTAAGGAGCTTTTGCTGCGCTGGTTTGAATTTGCAGTATTTACCCCCATTCTCCGTATGCACGGCGACAGAGGCCCCCATAATATCCCCCCTCTTTCCGATAAGGATTTCGGCGGCGGAAGCCTGTACACGGGACATCCCAATGAGCTTTGGAGCTATGGCCGGGAAGCCTTTGACATTATGAAGCAGCAGCTCGACTTAAGGCTGTCCATTGTGCCTTATGTGGAAAAGCTGATGCAGGAGGCATCAGAGAAAGGCGCACCCCTCCTTCGTACCATGTTTTATGAGTTCCCCGGGGATCCTCACTGCTGGGAACTGGAGGATCAGTACATGTTTGGCGGAAAGTACCTGGTAGCGCCGGTATTTGCCCTGGGACAGAGGGAGAGAGAGGTTTATCTGCCGGAAGGAAAATGGAAGAGCCTTTCAGACGGAGAAGTCTGTGAAGGAGGAAAGACCATTCTCTGCAAAGCGCCGCTTACGTCTATCCCGGTATTTGAGAGACTTTCCCTATTCAATGAATAAGATTACTTTATGAACTAGAATGAGGGAAAAAATAAAATAAAAAAGTTACATGGGAAATCCTTTTGTGCTATAGTATTTTTGGCATCATTTTAGAGGCAGAAAATCAAATAGTTTTGGGAGAAAGCATGGAACGTGAGATTGATTTAAGCCAGGTATCGGACGGAAAGCTTTATACGGCAAATGATATGGTAAGGGCAGCCTGCAATGATTGTGCAGGCTGCTCTTTGTGCTGTCATGTTGTGGGAAAATCCATTATCCTGGATCCCTATGATCTGTATCAGATGGAAAAGGGACTTTCAAGGAGCTTTGGAGAGCTTTTGCAGGAGGCTCTTGAGCTTAGGGTGGTAGATGGGATTGTCATGCCCAACATCCGAATACAGGGAGAGCAGGGGGGCTGCAGCTTTTTAAATGAGCAGGGAAGATGCAGCATCCATGCATACAGGCCCGGATTTTGCCGGATGTTCCCCTTAGGAAGGATTTATGAAAAGGAGCAGTTCCATTATTTTTTGCAGATCCATGAGTGTCCTTATCCGGATAAGACCAAAATAAAGGTGAAAAAGTGGCTGGGGATCCCGGAGCTTCCAAGGTATGAGAAATACATCTGCGACTGGCATTTCTTCCTGAAAAAGCTGCAGGAAAATCTGAAGGAAGAGGAACAGGCGGCAGGGCAGCTGAGCATGTACCTGTTACAGATGTTCTTTGAAAGACCCTATAACACGGAAATGGATTTTTATCCCCAGTTTTATGAAAGATTAAAGAAGGCAAGTGCGCTTACAGGAGAAAGTGATGATAACCATTGATCTGATCACGGGGTTTTTAGGCTCCGGAAAGACTACCTTTCTGAAGGAATATGCGCAGTATCTGATGAAAAAGGGACTGCGCATCGGAATACTGGAGAATGATTTTGGAGCCATCAATGTGGATATGCTGCTTTTGCATGAGCTTCTGGGGGATCAGTGCGGACTGGAAATGATTGCAGGAGGCTGCGATAAGGAAAGCCACGCAAGGCGGTTCAAAACAAAGCTGATCGCCATGGGAATGAGCGGTTATGACCGGGTACTTGTAGAGCCCTCCGGTATTTATGATGTAGATGAATTCTTTGACGTGCTGAGGGAGGAGCCCCTAGAGGAATGGTATGAGATTGGAAATGTGATCGCCATTGTGGATGCAAAGCTGGAGCCCGGGCTTTCCAAGGAGGCAGATTATCTTTTGGCATCCGAGGTTTCCCATGCGGGATGCGTCCTGTTAAGCCATATGGACGAGGCAGAAGAAGCGGATGTACAGGAAACCATAGATCATTTAAAGCGTGCGCTGGAAGAGATCCAGTGCAAAAGGGATCTTACAGGAGTGATCCTGAAAAAAAGCACCATGCAGCTTAAACGGGAGGATTTTTTGAAGCTTTCCTCCTGCGGCTATGCGCAGGCCAGCTACCAGAAAATGGATCTGCCGGATGATCTGGGCTTTGACACGCTGTTCTTTATGGAGGAAAAGATCACAAAGGAGCAGCTGCAGACAGCGGCGGCGCGGATCCTTCAGGATGAAAGCTGCGGCAGGGTCTTTCGGATCAAAGGCTTTTTAAAGGATGAAAAGGGAGCGTGGACAGAGCTTAACGCCATAAACGGCGAGATTACCATGCGTCCCATAGAAGTGGGGCAGGAGGTGCTGATCGTGATCGGCGAAGGGCTTTGCGAGGCAAAGATCAGATCTTACCTGGAAAGCGCATAAAACATTGGGAAAACCGGGAATTCCGGCAAAAACACTTGAAAATCAAGCGGCCGGAAGGTATGATAAGGGAGCGTGCTTTCGCAGGAAAGCGGCAGTGGAAAAAGGATAAGGGAGAGAAGAACATGAGTAATTTTTTACCGATCAAGGATGCAGTTGCCAAATATATTGACGGATGTGCCGGAAAGGTTTCGGCTCCGTTTTCCAGATTATTTATCAGGGGGATCCTGGCAGGCGTGATGATCGCCCTTGGAGCAAGCGGCAGCAGCGTGGCGGCTCATTCCGTAGACAATGTGGGACTTGCAAGGCTTCTTTCGGGAGTGGTATTCCCGGTAGGACTGATGATGGTGATCGTGCTGGGAGCAGAGCTTTTTACGGGAGACTGTCTGATGGTGATGGGAACGGTGGACAAAAAGCATACCCCCCTTCAGCTGATCAGATGTCTTGTGATCGTGTATATTGGCAATCTGGCAGGGGCGCTTCTGCTTGCGGCGGCTGCATATGCCAGCGGACAGTTTGACTATTCCGCAGGAGGACTGGGCGGCTATACCATTAAGGTGGCGCTGGGCAAGGCTACCATTTCCTTTGGAAAGGCAGTTGTTTCCGGTATCCTCTGTAATTTCCTGGTGTGTGCGGCGGTGATGATGGCAACCTGCGCCAAGAATATTATGGGAAAGCTGTTTTGTGCCTTTTTTGCGATCATGCTCTTTGTCGTGGCAGGATTTGAGCACTGCGTGGCAAATATGTATTATATCCCTGCAGGGATTTTTGCAAAGGGAAATCCGGCCTATGTACAGGCGGCAGTGGAGCGGTACGGATGCGCCGCAGACCAGATTTCAAGGCTGTCCTGGCAGAATTTCTTTGTCACGAACCTTATTCCTGTTACAATCGGCAATATCATAGGCGGCATGGTGTTTGTAGGGCTTGCGCTGTACTATGGAAATAAGGAAAAAGCAGCATAATAAAAGTTTGACAAATCGGGTATTCTACATTATGATTACTGGTGAATGGCTATGACGAAGAAGAGTAGTATGGATTATCGCTTCCAGAGAGCCGGGATGGTGGAAAGCCGGCAGAATGAATTCATATGAATAACAGCTTTACCAGCCTTAAATGAACAGATAAGTGACTGCAAAGGCAGTAAATCAGGTGGCACCGCGGATTTTGTCCAGAACCGTCCAGGGAGACAGGCATGGATCATTCGTCCTGAATTAATTCAGCTATGGATTAATTCAGGTTTTTTTTTATGGCGGGCAGAATGGAGATCAGTATGGAATTATCAACAAGATATCGTGAGAGAAATTTAGGGCAGATCACCGAGGGAGATATCGGAAGTGAAATGAAGGTGGCAGGCTGGGTGGAAAACATCCGTGACCATGGCGGCGTTTCCTTTATCGATCTTCGTGATATGCATGGACAGCTTCAGATCGTTATGAGAGACACCAGTCTCCTTAAGGGAATCAGCAAGGAGGACTGTGTCAGCATCAAGGGAGAGATCGAAAAGAGGGATGAAGAGACCTATAATCCCAAGATCCCCACAGGAACCATTGAATTGGAGGCGCACGGCATTGAAGTGCTGGGAAAGGTTTACAGGCCGCTGCCCTTTGAAATTGCAACCTCCAAGGAGATCAGGGAGGATCTGAGATTAAAATACCGTTTCCTGGATCTGCGTAACCGCAAGGTCATTGACAATATGATCTTCCGTTCCAATGTGATCGCATTCCTGAGAAGCAAAATGACAGAAATGGGATTTATGGAGGTACAGACCCCGATCCTGTGCGCATCCTCACCGGAAGGCGCAAGAGATTATATTGTACCGTCCAGACATTATAAAGGAAAATTCTATGCGCTTCCCCAGGCGCCCCAGCAGTATAAGCAGCTTCTGATGGTGTCCGGCGTGGATAAGTATTTCCAGATTGCGCCCTGTTTCCGTGATGAAGACGCAAGGGCTGACCGTTCTCCCGGAGAGTTCTATCAGCTTGACTTTGAGATGAGCTTTGCCACCCAGGAGGATGTGTTCCGCGTGGGAGAAGAGGTTCTCACCGCAACCTTTGAAAAATTTGCACCGGAGGGCTACGAGGTAACGAAGGCTCCTTATCCGGTGATCAGCTATAAGCAGGCAATGCTGGAGTTTGGCTCTGATAAGCCGGATTTAAGAAACCCTTTAAGGATCATCGACCTTTCAGAATTTTTCAACAAGTGTACTTTTAAACCCTTCCAGAACAAGACGGTCCGCGCTATTAAGATCCATGGCCGTCAGTCCAAGGGCTTCCACGAAAAGATGCTGAAATTTGCAACGGAGATCGGCATGGGCGGTCTTGGGTATCTGGAAGTGCTGGAGGATCTTTCCTATAAGGGGCCCATTGATAAGTTTATTCCCGAAGAGCTGAAGGAGGAGCTGAGAAAGCTTGCAGGACTTGAGGTGGATGATACCATCTTCTTTATTGCGGACAAGGAAGCACATGCGGCTGCCTACGCAGGACAGATCCGTAATGAGCTGGGCAGAAGACTGGATCTATACGAGAAAAATGCGTACCGCTTCTGTTTTGTAAATGATTTCCCCATGTATGAGAAGGATGAGGAGACCCACAAGATCGGCTTTACCCACAATCCTTTCTCCATGCCCCAGGGCGGACTGGAAGCACTGACCACCAAGGATCCTCTTGAGATCCTGGCTTATCAGTACGATATTGTCTGCAACGGCGTAGAGCTTTCCTCCGGTGCTGTCCGTAACCACAGTATTGATATTATGGTAAAGGCATTTGAGATTGCAGGCTATGATGAAGAGGTACTGAAGCAGAAATTTGGAGCGCTTTACAACGCATTCCAGTTTGGAGCGCCTCCGCACGCAGGCATGGCGCCCGGCGTAGACCGTATGATCATGCTGCTGCGCAATGAAGAAAACATCAGGGAAATCATTCCTTTCCCTATGAGCGGCACGGCACAGGATCTGATGTGCGGCGCACCCAATGAAGTGACAGAGCAGCAGCTCCGTGAGGTTCACATTAAAGTGAGACAGTAAGGGATGAAAGCAAGATTGAAAAATAAAATTTTTCAATCGCGTGATTTGTGCCTGCGCACACTTGGCACAAACTCGGCATGCGCAAAAAGCGTGCGCAGAAATGAGGATAAAAATGACACGGCGTAGTAATATGAAAATATTTGTAGTCGGGGGCGGCGAGATTGGAAAAAATCTCGCCGTACAGCTTTCTCATGACGGATATGAGATCACTGTGATCGACCGGGAAGAAAACGTAGTAAATACCATGAGCAATTCCGCAGATGTGATCTGCTTTCAGGGGAATGGGGCCTCCTACGGAACGCTTAAGGATGCTGGCGCCAGTGAAGCGGATATTTTTATCTCTGTAACGGAATCGGACGAATTGAATATCTTAAGCTGCATGACGGCCCACATGATGGGAGCCAAGCATACCATTGCCCGGATCCGGGATGTGGATTATGCCAGGCAGAATAAATTTTATAAAAGCAAGCTTGGCATCAGCATGATCATCAATCCGGAGCTTGCAACGGCAATGGAAATTTCCAGGCTCTTACGTTTCCCCCTGGCAACCAGGGTGGAGGTCTTTGCCGGAGGCAGGGCAGAGCTGGTGGAGATGACCGTAGGAAAAGCAGCTCCCCTGGACGGAAAGAGCCTGATCGAGATCAATCAGAATATGGGGATCAATCTGCTGATCTGTGCCGTAGTGCGCGAGGGGGAAGCCTTTGTGCCTACCGGACATACGGTACTGAAAGGCGGCGATATCCTTTACCTGACAGGGGCGGCAGAGGAATTCCGCAAATCCTTCAAAAAGCTTGGTCTGCCGGTGAAGCCGCTGCAGTCGGTGCTGATCGCAGGAGGAGGCAGGATTTCCTATTATCTGGCGGAAACCCTCAGCAGGCAGGGCGCCAAGGTGACCATGATCGAAAAAAATCCGGAGCTTGCCAAAAAGATGTCTGAGGAGCTTACGGGAGCCGCTGTGATGTGTGATGATGCCCTGGCTTATTTCGATTCCATGTCTGACACGGATATTTCCAACACGGATGCCTTTATTGCCATTACAGATAATGACGAATACAATCTGGTAGCCGCCATGTATGCGGAGTCCCGCAATATCAATAAGGTGGTTTCCAGGATCGGAGCAAAGTCCAGGCTGAAGGTGCTGCAAAGCGGCAGCAGGATCTGCAGTATTTCAAGGGAAGATGTTGCGGCAGACAGAATTTTAGGCTACAGCAGATCCCTCTTAAATGCAGAGGACAATGACGCTGTGGAATCCCTGTACCGGCTGATGGACGGCAAGATCGAATTTATTGAATTTAAAATTGACAGGGACGATCCTAATCTTGAAGTGCCGCTGAAGGATCTGAAGCTGAAGCAGGATATCCTGCTGGGCTGTATCATCCGCGACGGCAGCACCATTATCCCCCATGGCGAGGATATGCTGAAGGCCGGCGACACGGCGTTAGTAGCTACCATCAACAGACAGATCGCACGGTTAGAAGACATCTTTGCGGACTAGGGAAGGCGTGAAGAAAAATGAATAAGCGAAAAATAATCAGTTTTATGGGAAAGATCATCCTTATAGAGGTATTTCTGATGATACCGTCACTGATCGTTGCCCTTTCCTATGGGGATGGGGACGCCATGGCGTTTATAGAGACTATGGTGCCTGCGCTGATCCTGGGCGTTCTTCTCTGCCGGGTCAGACAGTCGGAACAAAGGATCAGCAGCCGGGACGGATATTTTATTGTGGCTGCGGCGTGGATCGTGATCAGTCTGATCGGTGCGCTGCCTCTTTATCTTTCCGGGGGCTTTGAAAGCTATTTCGGCGCACTGTTTGAGATTGTGTCCGGCTTTACCACAACAGGAGCTTCTGTACTTGCAAAGCCTGAGCTTCTGGGACACGGTGTGTTGTTCTGGAGAAGCTTTACCCATTGGATCGGCGGCATGGGCGTGCTGGTCTTTGTGCTCATGGTGATGCCCATGAATAATGATAATTCCATGCACCTGGTAAGAGCGGAGGTGCCCGGGCCTACAGCAGGAAAGCTGGTTCCCAGAATGAGAACCACTTCCATGATCCTGTATGGCATTTATGCGGCAATGACCCTGATCCTGATCCTTCTGCTTCTGGCATTTGGAATGCAGCCCTTTGATACCTTCTGCATTGCCTTTGGCACTGCGGGAACCGGAGGGTTTGCCGTTTCTTCAGCAGGAATTGCCGGCTACAACAGTCTGGCCATTGAGATCATTCTGGGCATTTTCATGCTGCTGTTTGGAATTAACTTTAATGTGTACCATCTTCTGCTGCTCAGGAAGTTCCGGGAAGCCTTTTCCATGGAAGAGATCAAGGTTTATCTGGGGATCGCAGCTTTTGCTGTGGTATCCATTACGGTCAACATTGCAGGCATGGTGGGAAATGTGGGAACGGCGCTGCGGCAGGCCTTTTTCCAGGTGTCAAGCATATTGACTACCACGGGCTTTTCCACAGTGGATTATGAGGCCTGGCCGGAATATGCAAAGCATCTGATCGTCTTTTTGTCCCTGGTGGGAGCCTGTGCCGGTTCTACCGGAGGCGGATTTAAGGTTTCACGGGCGATCATTCTGGTAAAATCCTTTTTCCAGGAGATCCACCAGATCATTAACCCCAAAGAGGTGATCACCGTCAGGCTGGATGGAAAGGCGGTGGGCGGCAGAACACTGGAAAGCACCAGGATCTATGCGGCAACCTATATGGTATTGATCTGCATCTTTACACTGATCCTTTCCCTGGACGGACTGGATTTTACCACCAATGTAACGGCGGTCATTACCTGCTTTAACAATATCGGGCCGGGATTGAACCTGGTAGGGCCCATGTCCAATTTCAGTGTGTATTCTGACTGGGCAAAGGTGCTCTTAAGCTTTGTGATGCTGACCGGGAGACTGGAAATTTTCCCCATGTTTCTTTTGTTTGCAAGATCGGCCCATGACAGGTAGACAGAAACCATACTTTGAATAGTTTTTTCTAAATATTTTTTACCCCTCTGCAACCTTTGAAAGGTGGGAGGGGTATTATTAGTGTAAGGTAAAAACAAAGAATGCGGAAATGGAACGCGGAAATGAGGGAGAAGATGAGAAAATTGCAAAAGAAACTGTTGGTGTGCCTGCTGCTTGTCTGCATGGTACTGCCCCTTGGGGCTTGCGGAAGCGCTGTAGAGGCAGCAAAGCAGGCGCTGGAGAAGAAAAAGCAGGAAGAAGGCCAGACCACGGAGGAAGAGGTAACAGAAGACGAGGTTACAGAGGATGTGGAAGAGGAAGCTGGGGACAGCGAGGAATTGTCAGTAAGCCTTGACCATCCGGTACTGGGAGAGGATGACATTGCAGACTATGACGGATTTGAATATCTTTACTGTGAGAATTTAAGAACCCAGTCTGAGAAGAACGAAGAGAGCGGCAAGATGGAAAGCTATTCCATGGATGTATTTATTCCTCAGGATGATTATGTTTATGTGAGCATGAACCGTGTCACCGGAGATAAGCTGGGAGTATCCTTCCAGATCGAGCTGAACCCCATTATCCGTTATGCGGCTGAGGATTATCTGGTAAGTGAAAATCTGCAGTATTATATTGAAAATGAATTTGATCCTTTTTATTCGGACGGCACCAAGGATGTTGTGATCGGTGAGCCGGAAGAAATCGACAGGAATACGGCGCGTCAGACAGTGGAATATCTGCTCTACAATAAATATGAGGACTCATTAACGCCCATTTTTTCCACCTTTTATCTTAAGGAATTTGAGGATGGCAGAACGGCAATGGCACGTTTTGATGTGAGCGCAGATGAGGTGACCGGAAAGACGCCGGAGCTTTTAGAAGAGCTGGAAGCTTTCTATCAGTTTGAGATTGACTGGGATAAGGATGCAGCCCAGAAGAAGCTTGAGGATTATGAAGCAAGCGGCGGCGACAGCACCTTTGCAACTGATTTTGTCATGTTCACTCTGCCGGACGGCTGGGATAAGGACTATGATGTAAGCAGCTATGATAACTTTGTCTATGCACCTGAGGGCGATGCAGTGAATGCACAGTGCTTTATCATGCTGCAGAAGGAATATATGGGCTACGGAGAAATGGAAGGCGTAGATCTGTCTGATGAGGAAAGCCTGAAGGGCCTGTCTGAAATGGTAAAGGAACAGTATGGCGCAAGCGGCGATGTAAAGGCTTCCTATTACGGCGATACCTGTCTGGGAGAAGCGATTTTAGTAGAGATGACCGCACAGGTAGAAGAGGGAATTACCGGCGTTTATAACCTGTACCTGATCTTTGATGACAGCTATATGTATGAGATCATGGCAGCGGCAGGGGACGGAGCAGAAGAAAATCCGTTTGTGATCGTAGAAGATATTTTGCAAAATGGCCAGGTACCGGACTAGGCAAGGAATGAACCATCCTGTATAATAGTAATGTTGGAGTCATGCGCTGTTTTGGCTTCAAATGACGCAGGACAGGGGAACGGGAAATGTCAGTTGAGGAACCAATGACTGTGGAGGGAGCCATAGACCGGTATGCCGATATGGTGTATCGTCTGGCTCTCTCCCAGATGAAAAACCAGGCGGACGCAGAGGATCTTTTTCAGGAGGTTTTTGTACGTCTGGTGAAGCATATGGATAAGATGAAAAGCTGGGAGCATGTAAAGGCGTGGCTTTTAAAGGTGACCGTAAACTGTGCCAGAAAGCACTTTGACGGCGCCTGGCACAGGAGGGTGATCTTTCTGGAGGAAACGGAGTATCTCGCGGAAACAGGCGAAAGCAGCCTTATGGAGAAGGAGCATCCCGTCAGGGATGCAGTGGAGGAGCTTCCGGAAAAGTACAGGCTGGTCATCCATTTGTTTTACTATGAGGAGCTTTCCGTAACGGAAATCGCAAGGATTACAAACCAAAAAGAAAGCACTGTGAAATCACAGCTTTTCAGAGCCAGGGAGATGCTTCGGGAAAGCTTAAAAGGAGATCCTGACTTATGATACAGGAATATCGCAAGGAAATGTCCAAGGTGCATGCGGGAGAGGATCTGATAAGGCGCACAAAGCTGGCGGCTTTGCAGGAATCCGGAAGCTATGCGCTGCGGAAAAAGAGACAGCAAAGGCTCTTTCCCATTTTAGGGGCGGCCGCTGCCTGTATATTGCTTCTTTTTTTGCCGGGAGCGCTGCAGCAGGCAGGGAGCAGAAACCAGACGCCTCAAAGAATGGGGCACAAAACAGAACAGACCAGGGAAATTTCCCAGATCCCCCAAAAGGACAAACTGGTTCCCATGGATAAAATGCCGAAGAGATTTGAAGCGGCAGAAGTGATAAAGGAAGAAGAAGTAACCTACTATCTGCTTTGGGAGGAAGAGAACAAGGCAGGAGAGGTATATATCAAGAAGCAGGAACAGGGATACCTGTTTACGGCACAGGCAGAAGATGATAAGGAGCTTTTAGCCCTTTCGCAGGAGGCCTACAGAAGGGAAACGAAAGAGCAATGAAATTTGAAAATGACTGGATCAGGATCGTTATCGAGCGGAAACAGCTGACCAGGGAACAAAAGGAAAACAGGAGATGGATCACAAAAGACCGTTTCTTAAAGACGGGGATTTCTTTTGCACTGATCGCCGCCCTTCTGGCCGGAGTGCTGTATGGAAGCACATGCAGCATGAAGGGAGAAGAGGCGGTTTTTGTTTCTGAAAGTGGGGATAAGGAAGAGCCTGCGGGTCCCGGAAATGCAGGGGATGAGGAAAGCGTTGTTTATATTGAGCAGAAACGCCTGGCAGGAGAGGTCAAGGAGAAGTACGAAAACCATACGATCTACGGACACACCTATGGAGAGCCCATTGAAGATCTGGGCAGGGGGGATAATCTGGTCTTTGAGCTTGGCTATGACGCAACTGCCATAGAGGGCGTGGAATACTGGTATGAGATCTACGGGATCTATCAGGATCCGGAGCTCACCGAACCGGTCATTGCAGGGGATTATCTGTGGGATCCGGAGAAAAAGACGCTGACCATGACCCCTTCCCACTATGGAGTCAATAAGGTGGCCTTTGGAGGGCTGAGCACAGAGCAGGTAAAGAGGTACGAGCATTCCGATAATCTGTTTTTTGACCGGGGGAGCGGCGCAGACTGGGGAAATCTCGGAACCCTGTATCTGGCACAGTATTATGATGAGCAGACCGGACAGAAGCTGGAAAAGCCCATTGTGCGGATCATTACGCTGAAGGGAGAGCTGGAAGAGACTCCCCATCTTACCTATTCTGTTCTGGAGGATGGAAGGGCACAGTTTTCCTGGACGCCGGTAGAAGGTGCAGAGGACTATCTTGTCTGCAGGGTCAAATACCGTGAGGAAAGAGGACTGGATTCCATGATGTTTGCCCTTGCAATGACGAAGGAGACCACCTGGACCACAGAGCAGCCGGAGTATGACGTGACAGAGCTGGTCAACCAGGAATTTAAGACCTATCGTGTGAGTGAGGACGACTGGAACAACGAAGGGGATTATGAGTATTATAAGGATCAATATGAACCGGGGCAGGTGGTTTATGAGGATACTTCCTATGGAGAAGAAGGGATCTGTGTCATTGCCATCTGTAAGGAGGGCACTTCCATGGCCAGCAACTATTTCCTGAACAGGGAGCTTGCCCCTAAGCTGCCCCACTGTATTGCTTTTGACACGGAGCGGGCCAATGGATTTGCAGAAAGCTACGAGAGAGTAAAGGAGCTGCCTGTATATGATTATGTGACCATGTGTGACGGCATCACAAATCAAAGGCTTATCGACTATCAGACAGAGGATGCCAACGTATCCATGGAAAGATTTCTCCTCCTTGATGAGGAAGGAAACTTTACGGGCGCAGAGGATCTGCTCTGCCTTCACATTCCCTACCGGGTAGAGGGAACGCCTTTTTACTATACCATGCGTGTGGACGACTACCAGGAAGAAAATCTGGAAAGGGATCTGGAATTTCTGGAGGAGAGGGAGGCGGATCTTCGGAAAAAATCAGGAGAGCTTTCCCTGAAAATGGCCCATAAGGAAGTTGGCCGGGAAACAGAGATTGAGGAAGAAGAAAAGCAGGTCAGGAAGGTGGAGGACACCCCTGTATTTGCAAGCAGCGCACTTTCAGAATATCTGGCCCTCTCCATGCTGGGAGGGACAACCTCCATCGATCTTTCGGATTTCCCGGAGGCAAGAGACCTGTCCCTTGCGGAGGATGCGCTTTTGGAGGCATATTATCAAAACCCGCTGATCCTGGGACTGAAGGAGTATCAGTTTAACAGAAGGGGAACCGTCCTTCATCTCGCTTATGATGAAACGGCCTCTGTTCAGGCAAGAAAGCGGGAAGAGATCAGGGCGGAGGTTTCCCGGGTGATCAAAAGGATCATCAGACCCAACATGACAGAGGAGGAAAAAGAGCTTGCCATCAATGAGTATCTGTGCGATACCGTCACCTATGATGAGGATGCGCTTGCAAACGCAGAGCAAAACGACTTTATGTATGTAGATCAGCAGTATCATGATTCCTTTACCGCCTATGGCGCTTTGATGAACGGAAGATGCGTCTGCGCCGGTTATGCGGCAGCATTTAAGCTGCTGGCACAGGAGGCCGGACTGGAAACCATTGTGGTCACAGGCTTTCTGGACGGCAGCCTGTCCCACGCCTGGAATAAGGTGCTGATTGGAAATGAATGGCAGATTGTGGATGTGACCAACAATGACAACGACCGTATTTCCAATGCTCTTTTCAACCTGCCGGCATTTGCAGGAGACCGGGTGCTTGTGGAGGATCGGGATTATATGCAGGATAAGGCCATCCGGAATTATACCGGCAGCAGCGAGGAATATGAATATTATCATATGACGGACAGCTATTTCCCGGTACAGGAGATCGCCCAAAGGCTCACAGAAGGGCTGAAGGAGAAGGGAGAGATCACCCTGCGCACGGATTATGCTCTGGATGATGATGATTTTTATAATGTTACCGACACCGTATTTGAGGCTTTGGGAGAGGATGCAGAGCTTTATGGCTGCTACTGGATCGGCGTTATTTATTTATCTCTGGAATAAGGCGGATAAAAGCAATATTTGAGAAGCAGACCGTTTGAAATGAACAGCAACAGGGCAGGGAATATCCTATACTGAAAAAAGGTATAGGATATTTTTTTCGGGAACGGAGGAAATTATGGGAGACTTAAGACTGCCAAGACTGATCAGTGACGGGATGATCCTGCAGCAAAAAAAGCAGATCAAAATGTGGGGCTTTGACAGACCGGGAAGAAAAGTGATGCTTTCCTTTCTGGGAGAAGAATATGTAGCGGTTGCGGACGGGCAGGGGAGATTTGAAGCCGTCCTGCCGCCTATGGAGCCGGGAGGGCCTTATAACCTGTATATTGGAAATGAAAACGGGGAAGAGATCGTTGTGACGGACATTCTGATCGGGGATGTATGGCTCTGTGCCGGACAATCCAATATGGAGCTTCCCATGGAGCGTGTAAAGGACCGTTATCCGGAGGAGATCAGGGAGTGCAGCGAACCCTTTATCAGAACCTTTAAGGTCATAGAACACAGTGATTTTCATGGGCCTTTACGGGAACTGCAGTCGGGAAGCTGGGAGAAAGCAGATACGGGCACGATCCTGAAGTTTTCGGCTACCGCCTACTTTTTTGCAAAGCAGATGTATCAGATGACAGGGGTTCCGGTGGGACTGATCAATACCAGTCTTGGGGGCTCCAGAATCCAGTCATGGATGAGCAGGGAAATGCTGCAGGGAGATGTGGAGGATCTGCTTCTTGCAGAAAAATATGCAGATGATGCTTTCGTAGCCGGGCAGCTTGAAAGGAACCAGGAAAATATGGAGGCCTGGCACAGAAACCTGGACGAGCAGGATCAGGGACTTAAACGGAATTTTAAGGAGCTGAAGGCTCCGGAGCCCTCTTTTAAGGAGGTTTCCATCCCCTTCTTTTTCAGGGATACGCAGCTGCAGGGATTTATCGGAAGCGTGTGGTTTTTGAGAAACTTCCAGGTAACGGGAGGGCTTGCCGGCAAAGCCGCAAAGCTCTGGCTTGGCACCATTGTGGACAGCGATACTGTTTATATTAACGGAGTGATGGTGGGACATACGGATTACCAGTATCCTCCCCGCAAGTATGAAATCCCCGAGGGACTTTTAAGGGAAGGGGAAAATACCATTGTGATCCGGGTGAAATGTGAAAACGGGCATGGACGGTTTACAGACGGCAAAAAATATGCTCTCTGGAATGACGAGGAGGAGATTGATCTTACAGGGAAATGGTACTATGAGATCGGGGCGGCCTGTGAACAGATAGAGCCTACGGATTTTGTGAACTGGAAGCCTACCGGCTTATATAACGGCATGGTGGCGCCCTGCAGGCCATACACGTTAGCGGGGATTTTGTGGTATCAGGGAGAATCCAATACCCATGTACCGGAGGTATACCTGGAGCTTATGAAGCGTATGGTGGCCGGTTACCGGAAGGAATGGGGAGAAGAGCTGCCGTTTTTGTATGTGCAGCTTCCCAATTTTGCCATTGACCGGTATGACAGCGATGCAGATGAGACCGGACAGGGATGGCCCGTGGTGCGGGAGCTGCAAAGAAGGGCGAAAAAGCTTCCCCGGGTGGGAATGGCGGTAACAATGGATCTGGGGGAGGACAACGACCTGCATCCCCTTAATAAAAAGGAGGTAGGCTTCCGGCTTGCCATGCTGGCGGCAAAAATGCTTTATGGGATCGCCTCTGAATGCGAGGGGCCGGAGATATGCGGGATCGATTATGAAATGGAAAAGACCGGAGCCGTTCTGCTTTATTTTAAGAATATTACCGACGGCATGTATGCCTATGGAGGAGAAAAGGGAAAAGAGATCAGGGACTTTGAACTGCGGGACGAGCAGGGGATCTGGCACAGGGCAGCAGCGGTCATAAAGGAAGATACGATCCGCTTAACGCCGGTAGAAAGGATCCGGATCAGACCCTGTGGGGTGCGTTATTTATTCTCCAACATAAGCCACGGGGCAATGATCTATAACAGGGCAGGTTTTCCCCTGTCCCCCTTTGTTAATGAAAAGCAGGAGGATACCAATGAAAACACTGTGGAATGACGGATGGGTGTTTTTAAAGACGCAGCCAGAGGAAAATTTTACGGACGTGCAGCAAAAAGCAGAGGAATTTCAGCCGGTGGATGTGCCTCATGACTGGCTGATCTATGATGCCACAAAGCTGTATGAGGACAGCAGAGGCTGGTACCGTAAGCAGTTTTACTGGGACGGAGATAGGGAAAAGCGGGTGTTTCTCACCTTTGAAGGGGTCTATATGGACTGCTGCATTTATATTAATCAGGCGCCGGCATTTGAATGGAAATACGGTTATTCCGGCTTTACCTTTGAACTTGGTCCCTTTCTGCAAAAGGGGGAAAATGAGATCTGTGTCTGCGCTACCTTCCGAAATCCAAACAGCAGGTGGTATTCCGGCGCAGGGATCTACCGGAATGTATGGCTTAAGATAACGGAAAAGACTTATATTGCCGAGGATGGAATTTATATCAGTACCAGAAAAAGGGGAGAGGATTTCGTCCTCCGGGTGGAAACCGAGCTGCGCGGCGGGAAGGACAGGGAGGCAGTAATCTCCCACAGACTTTCCCTGCAGGGAAAGGAAATCCCGCTGCAGAAGGTGGACAGCTCCTTTTTTCCGGGACTTTCAAAGGAAAAGGCAGAGAGCCGGGAAGAAAACGGCAGTTTTTTTGAAACACAGTATTACCTGGTACAGGCTCCTCGTCTGTGGGATACCGAAGAGCCTGTGCTTTATTCCCTTACGACCATGCTGCAGAAGGAAAATGAGATCCTTCAGCAGGAGGAAAATGGGGTGGGCTTTCGGGAAACGGCCTTTGACCCCGACAGGGGATTTTTCCTGAACGGAAAGCACTGCAAGCTGAAGGGCGTCTGTGAGCATCATGATCTGGGGGCCCTTGGGGCGGCGGTAAATGTCAGCGCCATCAGGAGAAAATTCAGGATCCTGAAGGAAATGGGGGTAAACGCCATCCGGGGCTCCCATAATATGATGGCGCCGGATTTTATGCGTCTTGCAGACGAAATGGGATTTTTGATGATCTCCGAGGCCTTTGATATGTGGGAAAGGTCAAAAACGGAATACGATTATGCCAGATTTTTTAAGGACTGGCATGAAAGGGATGTGGAAAGCTGGGTGAAGAGGGACAGGAACCATCCCAGTGTGATCCTGCTTAGTATTGGAAATGAGATCTATGATACCCATGCAGGGGAAAGGGGACTGGAGCTGACCAGGGAGCTTAAGGAGCTGGTAGAAAAATATGATCCCTGCCAGAATGCCCGCCCTACCATAGGCTCCAATTATATGCCCTGGGAAAATGCCCAGAAATGCGCAGATATTTTGAAGATCGCCGGATATAATTATTCGGAAAAATACTATGAGAAGCATCACAGGGAACACCCGGACTGGGTGATCTACGGAAGTGAGACCTCTTCTATCGTGCAGAGCAGAGGAGTATACCATTTTCCCCTGCATGCAGGGATCCTGGCAGAGGATGATGAACAGTGCTCTGCACTGGGAAACAGTATTACCAGCTGGGGAGCCAGATCGGTGGAGAACTGTATTACCATAGACAGGGATACGCCTTTTTCCATGGGGCAGTTTCTTTGGACAGGCTTTGATTACATTGGGGAGCCTACCCCTTATCATACGAAGAATTCCTACTTTGGCCAGGTGGATACGGCTGGATTTCCCAAGGATACCTATTATATGTGGAAGAGCGCTTTTGTGGATGTGGAAAAGGAGCCTTTTGTGCATGTGCTTCCTTACTGGGATTTTAATCCGGGACAGCAGATCGATATCCGGGTCTGCTCCAATGCGCCGGTGGTAGAGCTCTTTTTGAACGGAAGAAGCCTGGGAAAGCAGAAGCTTTCAAAGGCGCCCGGAAGCGGAAAAAAGGTGATCGCAGATTATCAGGCCCTTTACGAGCCGGGAGAGCTGCTTGCGGCTGCCTATGATGAGGAAGGCAGAGAGCTTGCAAGAAGGAAGAAGCATTCCTTTGGGGACTCAAAGCGGATCGTGTTAAAGCCGGAGAGCACAGAGGAGCCTGCAGACGGAGTAAGCCTCTTTTTTGTAGAGATCGGAACCTGCGACCAGCAGGGGTATCCGGTGGAAAATGCCTGTGACAGAGTGACCGTAGAGGTAACGGGAGCGGGAAGGCTGGTGGGCCTTGATAATGGCGACAGCACCGACGAGGACAGTTATAAAGGAATTAGCCGCAGGCTATTTAACGGAAAGCTTCTGGCCATGATCCAGACAGATAATGCCCCCGGGGAGATCGAAGTCCTTGTTACGGCCCCCGGCCTGATCCCTGCCCGGCTGTCCCTGTATAGCGCAGAAGGAAGCAGCATAGGCGGGATGATCACCAAAAGGGAAAAGAACACAAAGCGGCCGGTGGTGACCGGAAGGGAGGAAGAGATCCCGGTCAGAAAGATCACACTGACAGCACCGGAGGGACAAAGCTTTGACAAGGAGCATCAGGTTCTGACTGCAAAGGCCCATATTGAGCCGGAAGAGGCACAGGATCATGAGTTGATCTTCCAGGCGGTGGGAGATGGAGGCGTTCCTTGTAACCTGGTGGAGGTTGTGCAGGAGGAAAGTAAGGCGGTCATGACGGCAAAGGGCGACGGCGCTTTCCGCCTGAGATGTATGTCAAAAAGCGGAACAGGAAAGATCCGTCTGATCTCCCAGCTTGAGTTTACCATCACCGGTATGGGACAGGCCTACCTGGATCCTTATGATTTTATTTGCGGCAGTCTTTATACCTCCTTCCGGGGAGAGGTGGGAAGTGGAAATGAAAGAGGGGTAGCAACCGCCAGAGATGGGGAAACGGTTGTTTCCTACGGAAACATTGATTTTGGGCAGACAGGATCTGACGAGATCACGATCCCTATTTTTGCACTGGACAGTCAGCCCTATGACATCCAGATTTATGAGGGGATCCCGGGGAAAGAAGGAAGCAGTCTTTTGTTTCAGGGAATTTATCAGAAGCCTTCCATCTGGAATGTTTACCAGCCGGAGACCTTCCGGCTTTGCCGGAGGCTGAAGGGAATAACCACCATCAGCTTTCTTCTTCATCAAAAGATCCATATCAAGGGATTTTCCTTCCAAAGGCAGAACAAAGCATTTCTGCGGCTGCTGGCGTCGGAGGCGGACGCCGTTTATGGGGACAGCTTCCAGAAAAGAGAAGGCTGTGTGGAGCAGATCGGTAATAATGTATCTCTGGAATTTAGGGAAATGGATTTCGGGGAGGAAGGAACCGGAAAGCTTACGATCTGCGGCAGGGCGCCGAAGGGCGCCTGCTCCATCCATGTCCGTTTCTTTGACGGGGAGGAGGAAAGCAAGCAGATCGTAGAATTTGGGGAAGGCATAGAATATGAAGAGAAGGAATTTGTGCTTTCAAAGGTAAAGGGAAAGCAGACGGTGACCTTTGTATTTATGCCGGGCAGCTGTTTTGATTTTAAAGATTTTCAGTTCAGTATTGAATAATCCGAAAAAGAGTGATAGCATCTTAGATAAAAACGGGAAAGGATGAGATGCAGGATGGAAATTAAGACAGCAGCAGTGATAGGGGCTGGAGCCATAGGAAGCTATTTTATTGCCGGACTTTCCCCAAAACTGAAGGACGGATTATGGACCGTGGCAGAAGGGGAAAGGAAGCAAAGATTATCAGAAAACGGGATCACGGTAAATGACAGGAAGATTCCCCTGCATGTGAAAACACCTAAGGAAGCAAAAGGAGCCGATCTGGTTCTGGTTACGGTAAAATACGGAGCCCTTGAGGCAGCGCTGCCCATGATCGAAAAGATCATAGATTCCCATACGATCGTATTAAGCCCCATGAACGGAGTGGACAGTGAAAAGGTGATCGGAGAGCGGATCGGCATGGAGCATATGGTATATTCCATGATCAAGATCGCCTCAGAGAGAAAGGAAGACAGGATTTCCTATAATCAGGAGACTACCGAGGGGATCTTTTTCGGAGAAAAGGACGGACAGGAAAGTGAAAGGATAAAGGCCCTTTCAGAGCTGTTTTCAGGAACCCAGGTCCACTATCATGTGCGCGACAATATCGAGCGGGATATCTGGTATAAATATGCGCTGAACATCAGCAAAAATCTGCCCCAGGCGATCATAAACTGCGGACTTGGAGCGTATAACGACAGCCAGCATGTGGCCTACATCAGCAAAAGACTGCGGGAGGAAGTGGTGCAGGTAGCGGCGGCCCTTGGAATTGACATCAGTGATGAGAACAATATTTCCGGCGGAAATGCGGCCTTTTCACCAGAGGCAAGGTTTTCCACCCTGCAGGATCTGGACGCAAAGCGTCCTACGGAAATCGATATGTTTTCCGGTACATTAATACGAATGGGAAAGGAGCTTTCCGTAGAAACTCCTTTTAATGAATTTGCTTACCACGCCATCAAGGCGCTGGAGGAGAAAAACATGGGTGTCATCAAATGAATAAGGATCTGACAAAGGGAGAGCCCTCCCGGGTTTTGTGGAGTTTTTGCCTTCCCTTATTTGGAAGCATTATCTTTCAGCAGCTTTATAACATTGCTGACAGTCTGATTGCAGGAAAATTTGTTGGAGAAAATGCCCTTGCAGCAGTAGGCAACAGCTATGAGATTACTTTGATCTTCATAGCTGTTGCTTTTGGCTGTAATATCGGCTGTTCTGTGATCGTCAGCAGATACTTCGGGTCAGGGGAGATCCACAATGTAAAAACTGCAGTTTATACCACCTTTTTAAGCGGCGGCATTTTATGTCTTCTGCTTATGGTGGGCGGCATTCTGGGCTGCGATTTTATGCTGGGACTGATCCATACGCCGGCAGAGATCATGGCGGATTCCAGGCTGTATCTTCTGATCTATATGCTGGGGCTTCCCTTTCTTTTCTTTTACAATATTGCCACAGGGATTTTTTCTGCCATGGGAGATTCAAGAACGCCGTTTGTGTTCCTGGCCTTTTCCTCCATTGCCAATATCCTGGTGGATTATCTTTTTGTACGGTTCCTGGCAATGGGAGTTGCAGGCGTGGCATGGGCTACTTTTCTGTGTCAGGGCGTAAGCTGCATTCTTGCCATTGTTGTTATCTTTAAAAGGCTATCCCAAATGGTCAGCGAAAGGAAACCCAGGATCTTTTCCCTTCACATTTTCGGGCAGATTGCAGCGGTGGCAGTGCCCAGCATTTTGCAGCAAAGCTTTGTGTCTGTGGGCAATATCATCATCCAAAGCCTGATCAACGGTTACGGGGCTCCCGTCATTGCGGGATATGCGGCCGCCATTAAGCTGAACAATCTGGTGATCACCTCCCTTACCACCCTGGCAAACGGGATTTCCAATTTTGCCTCCCAGAATTTGGGGGCAGGAAAATATGAACGGATCCACAGCGGATTTAAGGCAGGGCTGAAAATGGTCTTTCTGCTCTGTATTCCCATTGTGATCGTGTACGTTTTGTGGGGAAGATGGTTTGTGTACCTGTTTATGGAAAATCCAAAGGGACTTGCCATGGATACGGGAATTCAGATCCTCAGGATCCTTTCTCCTTTTTATTTTGTGGTATCCGTGAAGCTGGTGGCAGACGGCGCCCTGAGGGGAACAAGCCGTATGGTGCAGTTTATGGTTTCAACCTTTACAGACCTGATCCTTAGGGTGGTTCTGGCAACGGCCTTTTCAGGAGCCTTTGGGGTGATTGGGATCTGGTGCGCATGGCCCGTGGGCTGGAGCGTGGGAACGGCGGTATCCCTTTTCTTTTACAGCCGGGCAAAGAAGCAATGGGAGAAAGATTGAAAAATAAAATTTTTCAATCGCGAGATTTGTGTCTGCGCGCACTTGACACAAACTCAGCATGCGCAAAAAGCTTGCGCAGAAATGAGGAAAAAATAAAAAAAGGATTGACATATATCGTACCGCGATGTATTATACATATATATCGAGGTGCGATATATCGCAGTAGGATGTATAGAAGCAACATGCATTGAGGTGAAATAAAAAGAGCTGAAATGTATATGAGGCACAGAGAGGAAAAAGAAAATGGATGCGCACATCAGGAAAGTATATGTCCCTATGACGGAAACCGGATTTTATATTTTGCTTTGTCTGCAGCAGCCGAACCACGGATACGGCGTGGTACAGAAGGTGAAGGAGATGACCGGAGGGGAAGTGCTTTTAAGCCTCGGAACCATGTACGGAAGCCTGTCCAAAATGGAAAAAGATGGTGTGATCAGCTTCGTGAGGGAAGAGGAGAAAAGAAAAATCTATGTGATCACCCAGCTTGGAAGAGAGATTTTGGAGCTGGAAAGAAAAAGGATCGAGCGGTTGCACCGGAATGCTGAGGAGGAGATGGAGAGATGAAAGAGAAAAAGACTGTATTTAAAATGTTTACCGTAACCCAATATGATCAGGAGGCAGAATATCTGAGGGCACAGCAGCAAAAGGGCTGGAAGCTCACCAGGATTACAGGCGGCATGCTTTATCATTTTGAGGCCTGTGAGCCGGAGGATGTGGTTTACCAGCTTGATTACAATCAGGATGGGATAAGGAACAAGGATGAGTATGTGCAGATGTTTACGGACTGCGGATGGGAGTATCTGTTTGACGTACTTGGCTACAGCTATTTCCGCAAGCCACAGAGCCAGATGGAAGGGGAAGAGAAGATCTTCTGTGACGACCAGTCCAGACTGGAAATGTTAAAGAGAGTGATAAGAGGCAGAATTTATCCGCTGATCATTATTTTCCTGCTGATCATCATTCCCCAGCTTACCAGAGTGCAGTTCACTGCAGGCGGACGGGCGGATTCCTTTATCAAGGGGATTTTTGCAGCGCTGCTGGTATTATATCTGGTCATTTTTGCGCAAACCGCCATTGGATATCAGAGATTAAAAAAGAAATTGGAAAGATAAGTATTTTTTTGATATAATAGCTCTATCAGAGACAGGAACCTTTTTAAGAGGGAGCCATAACAATAACAATATACCACATAGGATGGAAATAAGATGTTTGCGTTAAACTGCAGGTTTCAGATAGCGGCGATATTAATTCTTTTTGTAATAGGTGTGGATTATGTTCAAAATCCACACCTAAAACTACGTTCCAGCAAATTTTTTAAACTGTTGCTGGGCAGCATGGCTTTAAATTTATGTCTTGATATGGGCACAGTCTATACCATTACGCATATGGACAGTGTTTCCCCGTCTGTGAACAGGCTTCTTCATCAGTTCTTTATTTTCAGCGTGATCCTGGTGTTGTTCCTGACCTATTTATATATCAGAATGCTGGCAGATCCGCAAAACAGGATCAGATCAAAGAAGCTTTGGGTTTTGCTGGTTCCGGTTGGGATCGCAGTGCTGGAAATCATAAACGGAAAGCTCTATTATTATAACGACGGAACAGCAGCCTATTCCTATGGCCCCATGGTCATAACGGTTTACGCCTGCGGGTTTATTTATACGGTGCTTGGGATCAGGGCGGCCTTTCACAGGGAAGGGATCCTCAGCAAAAAACAGAAATCCTCGGTAGCCTTCGGAACCATTCTGTGGTTTGTGATCCTGCTGGTACAGATGTGCTTCCCCTATCTGCTGCTTTCGGGCCTTGGCTTTTCCCTGATGCTTCTGGCTATTTATTTTTCCTATGAAAACCAGAGGGAAAATTATGATGCGGAAACAGAAAGCTTTAACAGAAGCGCATTTAATAAGATGCTGGCGGAGAAATATCCCCGCAAAAAGCAGCTTTATGTGGTCAGCCTAAGCTGCGAAAACCTGGATCGCATTAACCGTATTGCCGGCCGGGATAAGGGGCTGGAGGCTATGCGGTATTTAAAATCTGCCTTTGAGAAATATACAGGGGAGGATATTTACCGTACCAGGGCGCAGGTGCTTAGCATTCTGGTGACAAAGGACATCAGGCAGGAGATGGAGAAGCTGCACTGCCTGGAGCTTGAGCTTGGAAAAGAGGAATACCATGACGCCCGTCTGATCTGCCATATCAGCATCATGGATATTAAGAAATATACCGCTTCCTGGCAGGAGGTAGACGAACTTCTGAACTTCATGGATGCAAAGCTGCAGCATTCCGCCTGCAAGATCTGCTTTTTAAATGAACAGGTAATAGAAGAGAAAAAGAGAAGGGATCAGATCGATAAGCTGCTCGACGAGGCGATCTCGGGAGACGGCTTTGAAATGGTTTATCAGCCCATTTATAATACAAAGGAAAAGGCCATCACCTCCGCAGAAGCCCTGGTGAGACTGAAAAACTGCGGGGACCTTGGTTTTGTTTCCCCGGAGGAATTTATTCCGATTGCAGAGGAAAAGGGCCTTATCCTGGACATTGGAGACAGAACCCTGGAGCTGGTGGCTGCATTTGCCAAGGAAAACAGGCTGGATCAGTCCTCCATTCAATATATTGAAGTCAACCTGTCGGCAATCCAGGCGGTAGTTCCCCATCTGGATCAGAGACTGAAAAAAATCCTGGACTGGTATGGACTTCCTGCAAACTTTATTAATTTGGAGATCACCGAAACTGCCACCATTAATTTCGGAGCCAGCTTCGAGCAGAATATCAGCAGTCTGCGCAGGATGGGCTTCAGCTTTTCCATGGATGACTTTGGAACGGGATATTCCAACTTGGCACAGATCAATCAGATCAGTTATGATCTGGTAAAGCTGGATAAGAGCCTGATCTGGCCGGTATTTGATAAAAAGGTAGAAAATAAAGAGAATGCGGAACGCCTTTTGCGGTCTGCCATTGAACTGCTTAAATCCATCGGCAAAAAGGTTGTTGCAGAAGGGGTGGAGACAGAAGAAATGGTGCAGTATCTCATAGACCATAAGGTAGAATATCTGCAGGGGTATTATTTCTCAAAACCTATTAAGGGAAAAGAATTTCTGGAATTTCTGAAAGATTTTGAAGAAAAGACAGAAGCAAAAGCCTAAGAAAGCTCCTCAAAGGAGATGCCCTTTGCACCCAGAAAGCTTTGGATAAACTGATCCCAAAGCCGGTCAGGGGCTTTGTCCGGTAAAAAAGAATGAAAAGCGGTGGCAGTGATGCAGGTAAGCTCACTGCCATCGTATTTTATATTCAGCACAAAGGCCTTGATATCGGAAGGGGAAACGCTGCTTTCTTCCTTTTTGAGGATTTCGGCCACAAGCTCAGGCTTTAAGTGAAGCACAAACTTAAAGCTTACAGGAGTGCGTTTTCCTTTGATCAGATCAAAGCATAAGGGACGCATATCCGCCCAGCAGGAAAAGTCATAGGGCGGCATTTCTCCCCCATCTGCCACATCCCCTGCAAAAAATTCCTTTACCATATGACCGTCAATGACAAAGGTATTATAGGTGACAACGGTGCCCTCTGAAAGAAGAAAGCAATCGAAAGCATCGCTTTTTAAAAGCCTGCTCATAAAATGATTCAGTTCTTTGATGCGGAATGCCTTCATAAATGGAATTCTCCTAAATCTGTTTCCTTACTTTTCAGAGTATTTTTGCACCTGCTCTGCGATCAGCGCATGGTCATCGAAGTAATTGATCTTCATGGAGCGCTTCACATCCTCTAAGGTTTTTGCAGCAACCTCCCTTGCAGCAAGACTGCCCTTATGCAGGATCTCATAAACGGCGGGAATATCCTTTTCCCATTCCTTTCTTCTCTGACGGATAGGAGACAGCTCTTCCTGAAGCACGTTGTTCAGGAATTTCTTGACCTTAACATCTCCAAGACCGCCTCTTGTATAATGGGCCTTCAGCTCGTCCAGATTTGCATATTCGGGAAGATATTCCGCAAACAGTTCGTCCCTGCAGAAAGCGTCCAGATAAATAAAGACCGGATTTCCCTCTACCTTACCCGGATCAGAAACCTGAAGATGGTTGGGATCGGTAAACATGGACATGACCTTCTTGCGAACATCCTCCTCTGTATCGGAAAGATAAATACAGTTGCCAAGAGATTTGCTCATCTTTGCCTTGCCGTCAATACCGGGAAGACGCAGACAGGCTTTATTGTCGGGAAGCAGGATGTCGGGCTCCACCAAAGTATCCCCATAGACGGAATTAAATTTGCGCACGATCTCCTTGGTCTGCTCCAGCATAGGAAGCTGATCTTCTCCCACAGGAACGGTGGTTGCCTTAAAGGCTGTAATATCTGCCGCCTGGCTGATGGGGTAGGTGAAAAAGCCTACCGGAATGCTGGCTTCAAAATTCCGCATCTGGATCTCAGATTTCACAGTAGGATTGCGCTGCAGTCTGGATACGGTAACCAGGTTCATGTAATAAAAAGAAAGCTCGCAAAGCTCCGGGATCTGAGACTGGATCAGAAGTGTGGATTTTTCAGGATCAAGACCGCAGGAAAGGTAGTCAAGGGCCACCTCGACAATGTTCTGGCGTACCTTTTCCGGCTGCTCTGCATTATCGGTAAGGGCCTGGGCATCTGCGATCATAATAAATATTTCATCAAACTGACCGGAATTTTGCAGCTCAACTCTTCTTTTCAGGGAGCCAACATAGTGTCCTACATGAAGGCGTCCGGTGGGTCTGTCCCCGGTTAAGATTATTTTAGGCATATCTCATAAACTCCTTTTGTGTCGATTCTGGCGGAGAAAGTCCGCTTTTCCTATTATACACTATCGGGGAAGAATTTCCCACCATATCTTTGAAATAAATTGATAGCTGTGGATTTTTAAAGGGGATTGGGATAGAATGAAAGAAAAAGCAAAGGGAGATCAGAAAAATGGGACAGGTGGCAAAACGATTATGGAAGGACATTAAGGGCTTTGTGCCGGTAGCGGCCCTTTATGGAATTTATTATCTGGTTTCCCACAGACTGTATGACGCCTTCTGCCCGCTGCTGATCGTTACGGGAATTCCCTGTGCGGGCTGCGGCCTTACCAGGGCAGGACTTTTTCTGCTGAAAGGACAGGTTCTGCGGGCGGCAAGTCTCAATCCCGCCATTTTTCTGTTTGTATCCTTCTTGTCGTACTGCGCTTATTTCCGTTATCTGAAGGGACAGCGGGTGAAACGGCTTGGGCCTGCGCTGATCCTTCTGGTGGCAGGCACGCTCTTAATTTACGGTTACCGGATGTATCTGTATTTTCCGGGAAGAGCGCCCTATGTTTATCAGGAACATAATCTGTTTGCGGATAAGATACCCGGGTATAGCGCCCTGTTACATAGGATTCTTAACAGGATCAGCCTGTTAAGGTCATGACCTGGTCCAGCGTCCGCTTGCCCCGCAGGGAAGCACAAGACCCTTGGAGGTTACGGGAAGGCCGATCTCGGAGGAAACAGCCTGTCCTCCATGCTTTGCCACAATAGCGGTGTTTAGCATATAGGTCAAAACGGCGGGCTGAAGCCCTGTGGTATAGGAATTGATCAGGAAAAACAGGGCGTCCTTTGACAGAAGCTGCTCGGTCAGCTCCAGGAAAGGGTAAATGCTTTCTTCGATCTTCCAGATCTCTCCCTTAGGGCCTCTTCCATAAGAAGGAGGATCCATAATGATGCCGTCATAGGTATTTCCTCTTCGGATCTCACGTTCTACAAATTTCACACAGTCATCTACCAGATAACGGATGGGGGCGTCAGAAAGACCGGAAGCGGCTGCATTTTCCTTGGCCCAGGTAACCATTCCCTTAGAAGCGTCCACATGGGTGACGCTTGCGCCGGCATGAGCGGCAGCCAGGGTTGCGCCGCCGGTATAGGCGAAAAGGTTTAAGACTTTTACAGGGCGGCCTGCCTGGCGGATCAGATTTCCGAACCAGTCCCAGTTTACAGCCTGCTCCGGGAAAAGACCCGTATGCTTAAAGCTGAAAGGCTTCAGATGGAAGGTCAGCTCTCCGTACCGGATGCTCCACTCATTTGGCAGATCAAAGAATTCCCATTCTCCGCCGCCTTTGTTGCTGCGATGGTAATGACCGTTCAGATGCTTCCATTCCTTCCGTTCCTTTTTGGTGTTCCAGATGACCTGGGGATCGGGACGGAGAAGGATATAGCGTCCCCAGCGCTCCAATTTTTCTCCACAGGAGGTATCGATCACTTCATAATCCTTCCAGTTATCTGCAATCCACATGAATTTGGTTCCTTTCAGACTTATTTTGCAATATCTATAAATGATAATAGGGGACGGAAGGGGAAAATGCAACATGAAATTTGAGGTATCTGCAAGGCTTATTTTATGATACACTGGCAAAAGAAAGGACAGGAAGAAACAGGTGAAAGTAAGGCATTGTGCCGGATGCAGGAAGGAGACCTGCGACGGCTGCGGTTTATGGAAACAGATTGAAAATCCCAAAGGGCAGGAAATGATCTTTCCGGAGGGCTTTCAAAGGGACAAAGGGCAGGGACTTGGGATCACCTTTGATGTTGGAACGACTACCGTTGCGGCGGTTTTATGGGATCTGGCAGAGGGAAAGCAGCTTGGCGCAGTAACGGAGGTAAACGCCCAGCGCTTTGCCGGAAGTGATGTGGTGAGCAGGATCCTTTATTACGAGGAAGGGCCGGAGCATGCGAAACAGCTTAAGGCTGCGATCACGAAACAGCTTGACAGACTGGCGCAGGAGGTCTCAGGGGGCCGGAAAATCCAAAGGGCTGTGGTGGCAGGAAACACGGCCATGTGCCAGATCCTTCTTGGAATTTCCCTGGAAGGACTGACGAGGGCGCCTTTTCACAAGGGGTATGAAGGAAGCAGGATCCAGCAGGGAAAAGAACTGGGATTTGTATTTTTGCAGCACACAAGGCTCATCGTCCTGCCTGCCATCCAGGGCTTTGTGGGGGCGGACGCTCTGGCCGTGTACACCATTATAAAGAAGCTGGACGGACGGAAAGGGATCCTTGCGGTGGATATCGGTACCAATGGAGAAATCCTGCTGTTCGGAAAGGAGCATGTCTATGCCTGTTCGGCAGCGGCGGGGCCGGCTCTTGAGGGAGCGGCAGCCGCACAGGGCATGGGCGCCTGCGCCGGGGCCATCAGGGCAGTAGGACTTACAGGAGGGTTTCCAAGGCAGGAGCTTGCATGTCAGGTGATCGGAGGACAAAAAGCAAAGGGCATCTGCGGTTCCGGTCTTTTGAGCGCCCTTGCCCTGCTCCTTAAGCTTCAGATAATCGATCAAAGCGGATATTTAAAAAGTGAAAGCGAAGCAAGAAGGGACGGAGCCCCCCAGCGGATCTGCACAAGGATCCGGGAGGAGGAAGAGGGACGCAGCTTTCTGCTCTGGGAAGGGGAGAAAGGGCAGGCCGTGCGGATCACAGCAGCAGACGTGAGACAGCTTCAGCTTGCCATAGCCGCAATCCGCAGCGGCATAGATCTGGTTCTGGAAAAAGCGGAAACAAAGAAATCGGATCTTGCAGGGATCTACCTTGCCGGATCCTTCGGAAGCAGTCTTTCCGCAGAGGATGCAGTAGAGATCGGGCTTTTGCCGGAGGCAGAGGGAAAGCTGGTAAGCAGTATCGGAAGCGCCGCCGGAATGGGCGCCTGTCTGGCGCTTTTTTCCGAAAAGGTGGTTCGGGAGATGGAGGAGGATGCAGGCAGGATCCTCCATGTGGAGCTTGCAGACGAGAAGAATTTCCAGGAAAGATTTCTGGAGGCCATGACGCTCAAAAGAAGGTAGATGCAACTTATAGGCCATTTTTTGCAGGTCATGTGAAAAGGCAGGACAGGAAGATACAAAAGAGCTATACTGTAATGCGACATATAATCGGATGAGAACATACGGAGGAAACTAGAATGGGTGAAGGAAACAGTAATGTACTGGTGAAAAATGAAAAGCAGGCGAATAAAGCCGTTGCCAAGGTGATGAGGATCACCTTTGTCATGTTTACACTTGTGTATTTCATGAACGTGGCAGGGATCTTTATTGTGGATATGAAGATCATGACCATTGCCTACGGCATGGCGGCGGTGCTTTTATGGCTGCCTACCCTGCTTGTAAATGTGTTAAAGCTGGAGCAGCCCTTTGTAAAATATGTGCTTACCATCATTGCAGTGAGCTTTGTCACAATCTCGGCGGTGACTTTAACCTACCATGTGGTGCTGCTTTATATTTATGCCATAGCCATTGCCAGCCTGTATTTTTCCAAAAGGCTGAACATACTGGTTACGGTGCTTTCTGTGGTGGGAGTTTCGGTTGGACAGTGGGTGTCGTTTGCATTAAACACACTTCCGGATAAGAACTTAACCTCTACCTATAAGCTGGTGGTATTTGGAATTGTTCCAAGAGCGTTGATCTTAGTGGCATTAGCGGCCATCTTTACCATGCTCTGCAAGAGGACTGCGGAAATGCTGTCCAGTCTGTTAGGAGCAGAGGAGCAGGAAAAGCTGATGGAAGATATGAAGCGGATGCAGGAAAAGACGGGCCAGACCTCCGATTATCTGCTGACCATGGTAAAGGATCTCTCTACGATTTCCGGATCGTCAGCTAAGGCAAATGCAAGGATCGTGGAGGAGACCTCCGGGGTGCTGCAGAGCTTCAGCGATAATACGGCTGAAATTGAAGGAATGAATGAAAAGACAAAGGAAATCAACAACAGACTGATCGAACTGAACGACATGAATAACCAGATCTCCTCCCTGGCAGAGCATGTAAACGAGGAGACAAAGGACAATCAAAGCAAGATGGATTTTGCCATGAAGAGCATGGAACAGATCAATGCAAGCACGGACGAGTGCAGAGCCGTTATCTCGCAGCTTGGGGAAGAATCAAAGGAAATTTTAGGGATCATTCAGCTGATCACGGGAATTTCCGGGCAGACCAATATCCTGGCCTTAAATGCCAGCATTGAAGCGGCAAGGGCAGGAGAGGCCGGAAGAGGCTTTTCCGTTGTGGCAGACCAGATCCAGAAGCTGTCGGAGCAGACAAAGGGCGCAGTGGATGATATTGGAAAGATCGTTCATGAGGTAGTAAAGAATACAGAAAAAGCCGTGGTTGCCATGGAACAAAGCGCAAAGCTGACAAAGACCGGTATGGAAAGCATTCAAAAGGTGGGAAGCTCTACAGGTGTCATTACAGCCTCCAACCAGAAAATGTCGGATCAGATGCTGGAAATGGAAAAGACAACGGAAAGCATCCGGTTAAGGAGCCATGAGGTTGCAAAGGCCATGGAACAGATCAGCGGCAATACAAAGGATAATTATAAAGCCATTGAACATGTAACGGCGGCAACGCAGGAAAACAGCGCCGGAATGGAAGAAATTGAGCAAATGGTTACAAAGGTCAGGAAATTGGCCCAGGAGCTTCATGAGATCAGAACAGACAGATAAGGAGAACGACAGGTGGGAATTACCAAAAATAAGCAGGTTGGCCTGCCGGGAGGGTGAAAGAAGCGGATTACATTCTGGTGCATCATACCGGTGGGATCTATGAAAATGCAGCAGAGGAAATGGACAGACTTCTTGGGATCACCCATACGGCGCTTCGCAGTGTGCAGTGCAGAAAGGGAGTATACAAGGAGCTTAAAGTGCCCGCTGCAGACTCTCGTCACGCCGTTTAAGACTTTCGATCCACAGATCGATCATGTCCATGACAACCTGCTGGTTGCTGCAGCTGCAGTGATCAGCACCAAGCTCTTTTTCCGTGATTTCCCGTGCAGTAATAGACTTTGCATTTTTCAGCAGGTACATCTGCCTGCCGATCCGCTCGTAATAGGTTTTAAAGAAATCCATGCCTTTTCCCTTTTTTAACCGATACAGAAGATTGATCAGCCAGCCAAAGCCGTAAAGGATGATGTCGAGGAGAACGACGAGCACCCCTTTGGATGCTCCCCTTTAAAAAAGTCTTCAAAATAAAGAAAGAAAAGCTCTCTGGCTTTTTGCCAGCAGGCGTTGTTGTCAGGGGCGTCATAATCCATAAAAAAGGCGGCCATACGGTAAAAGCCCATGGCGCTGCGGATATTGCCCTTTTCATACTCGGTATCTGCCACCGCCTGAAGAACGGATTTCCAGCTTTTCTTATCGGTGATCTGATCGCCGATCCTGCGGACCTCATCCAGATCCCCCAGATCCATATTGACAAGGCGGTTCAGCTGGAAGCTGTAGCCCGGATTTTTATTGAGCTTGTACATTCCAACGGGCAGAAGAAACGGTTTCGTAATATCATATTTTTCCATGGACTTTTCTCTCCTTAATTTGTAGGCTTTCTGCTTTAAAAAGTGACCTGTTCACGCATAAGTTAGCGCAAACTAACTTATGCGTCAAGAGAAATGCTTTAACATCTTATCCGTTTTATTTGCAACTTACCCTCTCTTTGATGGATTGCAGAGAAAAGAAATGCTATAGTCAGAATGTCACAGAGCCAGGCTGCTTTTCAGTGGCAGATCATCTGGCGTAAGGTTGCAGTTTTTCAGAAAGGTGTGGAAAGTAAAGTGAAAACATTAGATACGATTCAAAAGCTGTCTCATATTGGAAAGATCCTTTGTAAGGTGATCTTTATCTGTTCCATTATAGGATTTTGTTTTTGCATAGCGGGGATGCTGAGTATGGCGGTAGGGGCAAAAGACCTAAAGCTTGGAAGCGTCACTTTAAAGAGCCTGATCCAGTCGGAAAAGCTCAGCGCAGGCACAGTGTATGTCTCTGCGGTTATAGGAATGATCCTTTGTGCCGGAAGGGCAGTGCTCGCAAAGTTTGGGGAGCATTACTGCAAAAATGAGCTTGCGCAGGGGACGCCCTTTTATATGGAAGGGGCAAAGGAGCTGATGCGGCTGGGCATTCTGACCATCTGCATTCCACTTGGAACTCAGGTAATTACAGAACTGATTTATGAGATTGGGGCGCAGGTGATACAGGGTGCAGCGCCGTTTAAGGTAGATGCAGGGATCAACGTAACGTTAGGGATCATGCTTCTTTTCATGTCGTTACTGTGCCGGCTTGGAGCGGAATACCGGGGAAAGAACCTATAAACGCCATGGGAAAGATCCTGAACCACGCCAGCGAGCAGGAAATCAAAAAGTGGCTGGAGACCCTGTAAAAGGCTTGACAGTGCTTATGACGGCTGTTAAGATAAGCAGAGGATAAAATAAAGAAGAAAGCGAGGTATGCAGTATGATTGAAATGAATAAGACCATTGGAACTGAATATCGTATGCTGACCTCGGTTTTTTGGAATTGATCTCAAAGTAATCTAAAATGGATCAAAAGCCGCGGCCTGTTTGCTGCGACTTTTTTTGTGCCTTGCGGCGCATCTTTCTGCCGCATTCCCATGTGTTTCTATGGCGGGGTCTCCATGCGATATTTTTCACAAAACTATAATTTCAAATGAGAATGGAGAAAGAAATGTCGAAAAATATCAGTAATAATAATGAAACCCCAAAAGATATGTACCCTGAAAAGCTTGGAAGGATCTGCCAGATCCAGAAAAACAGCTTTCTGATTTTATTTGAGGGAAAGGAGCTTCCTGCAAAGCTGAAGGGCAGCTTTTATGCGCAGGAAGCGGAGCTGCTTCCCGTGGTGGGAGATTATGTGAATTTCCTGTATAATCCCATGGGAGACTCCGTGATCTTGTCAGTCTGTGAAAGAACCAGCTTTTTAAAACGGCCGGATCAGGCCAAGACCGGCGTGGAGCAGTATATGGTTGCCAATGCAGACTATACCTTTATTGTAACCTCCCTGAACGGGGACTACAGCTATAACCGGATCGCAAGATATGTAAGCGTGGTGCTGCAGGGAAATTCCATACCGGTGGTGATCCTGACAAAAGCAGATCTTTGCAGCCGGAGGGAAAGATATGTGGCAGAGGCAGAGAGTATTTCAGACCGGGTAAGGGTCCATGCGGTTTCTGCCCTGTATGAGCCCATAGGGGAGGAGCTTTCAGAATATATGAAGCCTGGCAGCACGATCTGCCTGATGGGCTCTTCAGGAGCAGGAAAATCCACCCTGTTAAATGCCCTTGTGGGAAAAGAAGTGATGAAGACCGGTGAGATCCGGGAGGAAGACTCCAAGGGCCGCCACACCACAACCTACAGGCAGCTCATACAGCTTCAAAACGGTGTCACGATCATTGATACCCCGGGGATGCGTGAAATCGGCATGTCCAATGTGGAGGAAGGGATTGAAGATACCTTTTCCGATATTGTGGCGCTGGAGGCCTGCTGCAAATTTGGAAACTGCAGGCATGAAACAGAGCCCGGCTGTGCGGTCAAGAGAGCCATTGCAAATGGAGAGCTTTCGGAGGAGAGACTTGCCCTTTACCAAAGCCTTGGCAGCGAAAACCAACGAAATTATGCCAAGAAAAAGCAGATCTCGAAATGGATCAGACAGCAGAACAAGTTTTATTCTAAAAGAAGTTGAGGTTGTGGGGGAAAGCAGGACAGAGTAGGATGTAAATTAGGAAAGAAATGGAAGTTTGTTTAAATTTTAGAAGGAGATGGAGGTTTATATGAAAAGAAGATATGTTATTGCTCAGTAGTCTGAGCTTAAATAAAAAAGAATCGTAAGCTCAGATGAATCCTAAAGGAAATAAATTAGGAGGATCAAAATGAGCTATTTACGAGCAGAAGAAATTCTGCCCAGAGAATTAATTGAAACGATTCAGCAGTATGTCAGTGGAAAATCCATCTACATTCCAAGTAAGGAAAAACAGGGCTGGGGAAGTCAGACCGACACCAGAAAAAAACTGGGCATCAGAAACCGGGAGATTTATGAAAAATATTTAAACGGTGTGCCCGCAATCAGTCTTGCAGAAGAATACTTTTTATCCGATAAGAGCGTTCAGAGAATTATTCGCAGCGAAAGGGCTTCTGATCAGAAAGATCAGACGAGATCTGATGAACGATAGCGGTATCAGGGTATTCAGACGCTGCGGAGGCTGTGGGAAAAAACAGGAATTTGTAAACAGCGGCAGGTTCAGGGTCAATGCAAACGGAAACCGCATTGATGTGTGGCTGATCTACCGTTGTGCAAAATGTAAGCATTCCTGGAACCTTACCATTTATGAGAGAAAGAAGCCGGGGAAGATCCCGGCAGAGGAATACGAGCTGTTTTTGGAGAATGACGAAGAGCTTGCTCTCAAATATGGAAATGATATGGGATTTTTAAAGAGAAATAATGCTGAATTCAAGTGACACATCTGCGGATGTTCATGGTTTCCTTTTTAAAAGGAATGTGATAGAATAGCTTTGGTTAGATTGACCTAACCAAAGCTGTTTTTGTTAGGAAATAAATCAATATGAAAGCAAACCCTTGAAGGGGATAAGAAGGAAGGATGAACTCTGGAGAAGTGAAGTTTAATACCATCGGGATTGACTGTGCATGGATCCATATCGGATGTCTGTGGATCTTTTTAGGCTTGCTGTTTATGAGTAAAGGAAGGAGATCTTGTGAAAATGATGAATAAGAAGAAATGGATCAAGTTTTTGGTGTATGGAATGATCGGTGCGGTTCTGACGATGATCGGCGACTGCCTGCTTCTGGGAGTGGATACCCGGGAGGCTGTGGGGGCTTTAGGACAGTACATTGTATCCGCACAAAAGGTCTCCTATACTAGGATCGGCCTGGCAGGATCCTTTGGATATGTGGGAATTCCCTTAACAGCCTTTGGATTTTATGTACTGTACCTGATGCTGGAAAAGAAGGACAGCATGCTTGCAAGACTGTACAGGGCGTCTGTATACGGCTACATAGCCCTTGGGGGAGCCATTCATATTATCTGCTGCTATCTGCTGACCGGGATGATCTGTATCAAGAGGGTGGGAAGGATAACAAATAGAAACAATTAATTGTAATGAAAATTTAACAATAAATAATTTGCTAAAAATATTGTTTTTTTTCTTGCTTCTCCATATAATATATTTAGAATGATGTATATGGAGGTATTTGTCATGGCAATAACAGCGGATCTTTTGCAAAGCCTTGTTCCGATTTCGCAATTTAATAAAGGTCAGGCAGCCAAAATATTTGATAGACTGCATTCTGAAAGAGAATTAATTGTTTTAAAGAACAATCAGCCTTCAGCAATTATTTTGTCACCCGAAGAGTACACTAGGTTAACAGAAATTGAAGAAGATTATTTTTTGCTTTTGGAAGCAAATAAACGAATGAAAGATCAAGGGGAAAGTAAGACCGTTTCGTTTGATACGGTGATGAATGATCTTGGGATTAGGGAAGAAGAGCTTTTGACTGCGGAGGATGTAGATATCGAATGACATTTAACATTGAGTTTCTGGAAGAAGCAGAAAAGGATTTGAAAAAACTTGATCATTCAGCACAGATACAAGTGTTAAAAGGCATTTCAAAGGTTAGTCAGAATCTGTTATCAGCAGAGGAAGGTGGATATGGAAAGCCTTTAGGTAATAAAAGCGGGACAAGTATAAGTTTGGGAATCGACACTTTTGGTCAGAAGGGTATTATGTGAGTACAGTAGGATTAAATGAAGCCACGATCAAAAAGTATATTCAGGAGCAAGAGAAAGCAGATATCATACAGGATAAACTGAGTGTAAAAGAATATGAAGACCCTTTTAAGGGTCAGGGCTAAGTAGTACATACACCCCTTTAGGGGTAGCAACGAGTCAAAGGCAATGTGGCTTTCTCTTGGTGTCAAAGAGAAAGCCAGCGTCTTGAGACGCAGCCAAGTAGGGCGGGCTTAGAGCCCGCGTCCCTAGCCAACCGTTTTACGGGTGGGGGCGACTTAGCGTGCCGTAATTTTCACTAAGGTTGACAAATGATCTTTGTTTTCTTGACGAGTTCTTTTTTTATATCCTAATTTATCGCATATGTATTCAATTTTCTGCGCAAAAATATCTACGCTTAATTTTGACATATATAGATTACCATCTTCATCTCTAGAACTTGAGTGCCATTGTTGCTCATCGTCCAAGGGATGTTCCGGGCGGAAGTCATAAATGTTAAATATTTTATGCTCTACTTGAGTTATCCATGCTGCGCCGACTTCCATTAATGCTCCCCATGAGCTTTTGGTATTATGGCTTGTAACGAAAATAACATAAATTTTTTGCGTCGAGTAACTGTCAACAAAGAAATCGCGCAGATAATCATAAATTCCGCTTTTGCCTACGTCGCCTTCTGGAATACGCGACACTTCATCATCACAACTTGTATAAATAATATCTTCTGGTGGCACGTTATTGAATACCAACATATTGTAAATAATATCCGCCAAATCCTTATCGCGATATGTTTGACTAATTAACAATTTTTTCTTTTGAGAATCAATAATGCTTTTAATCCCCATATCTGGACTGTTGGTATTTATTTCTTCAGAAAGTATCGCCTCTACTTCATCAGCTTGCTCCGTGCTAATGCCTAAGTGAGAGGAAATTTTTCGGGCTGCTTTTTTAGCGGTGTTTTTCCTAAAAGTATCTACCGACCTTTTAAAAGAAGCCTCATTTTGCCGCTGTTGTTCTAGCTTTTTTTCTTCCTTTTTCTTTTTGCCTAAAGACACAAACAAGTCACGCATTTTCAAAACGTCAGGCAATAAAGTTTTTCTAACATAATCTAGCACCGCCTGATAGCGCGGATCATCAGTCTTATATCCCTGACGATTACTTAGAGCCATATCAGGTAATTCCGTCAATTCAAAAATATCGACATGAAGTTGTCCAACGACATAAACTTCGTTCAATTTATTATGGCCGACCACAGGAAGTATATTAAATTCGCCCATTTTCTGATTAGCATATAGAGAAATAAAATTATCAGGGAAATCTGTCAACTCTACTTTTCTGCCGCGAGTTGATGTATAAGTGCCTATCCATCCCTTTATTTCAACATTGTATATATGTTCAATGCCAGATTTGTCGTCCATACTAATAGGCGTAGTTGCCAATGGTCTATTTTTGCGTAGTTCTGCGATTTCATTTTCATAAGGTGTTTGGAAGAAATCGTTAAGATATGCAAATTCATCGCTTAAAGTGATTAAGGTGGAGAGTTCCGAAATCATTTCCTTGTCAAAGTTTTCAATTACTTCCTCCTCAGTTCCGCGAACCAAGTGTATTTTAAAATTCTCGTTGACTAATGGGAATATTTTAAGTAAGTTCCGTTTAATTGCTTTTAATGTACTATGAAGTTTATACTGCGGATTTTGCATGACAACAGAAGTGCCGTTGCCAGACACCCTTTCAAAAACGATTTGTTCGTCGGCGAGCGGTACAAGCAAATTGTCATCATTGATATGGCGAGATAATACAAACCCAGATTTCTCCCCATTCGAAATTGTCTTTATGAGGACATTTTCGGAAACCGATAAAGCCGCTAATTTTCCTACGCCTTTACGCCCCATCTTTTTTCTATTCATTGGGGTCAAAGATTGGGCATCGGTATTTCTGGAAACTGCAGCAACATTAAGATATTTCTGAATATCGCCGCCGGCGTAGGACATTCCTTTGCCGTCGTCTTCAACGGTAATATCGTCTTTGTTTGCGATGATATATACGTTGTGAGCGTCCGCATCATAAGCGTTAGCAATCAATTCTGCTAATACATAATAAATGTTTGTATATAAACTCGGACCTAATAATTCTAAAATACGGGGATCAATATTGAGTTTGTATTCTTTATCTTTCATTTGTATTCGTCGCTTTCTTTTCTCTTTTTTTAGGTAGGCTCCTAATTATGCTTTCTCCGATTATTTCACCTAAACGAGGTGGAACAGCATTTCCTATGTGGCGCGCTATTTTTCTTATCGGAACGTCAGTATCACTAGGTAAAAATTGATAATCTGGGGGAAAAGACTGCAAAACGGCACCTTCCCGTAGAGTAATTGCTCTATCCTGTGCTGGATGTCCAAAGCGCCCGGTCCCGTAACCGATAAATTGTGTGGTAATAGTGGGTGATAAATCATCCCATTTCATTCTACCATATACTGATGCATAAGTTTTTCCGCCTTCTTTCTTATGACAATTTAATACTAATCGTTCAGGCCAATCATGCCATGTGCCGCCGGGAACGGAATGCTGTATTCGTTCCAAATTTATAGGAGAGAGCGCTGGCGATATATGAAGACTATCGTTTACATTTGTCTCTCCGGCGGAAATTCTCGGTAAATTACCAATAGCATCTCTGACCGTCAGATGCTTTTGGTGTGTTGCGTCAATAAGTTTTATTTCTTTGCGACGTGACGCGAGTAAAATTAATCTTTTCCTTCGTTGAGGAACGCCATAATTTGCAACATTTACAACTTGATAATTCACAATATAATTCAAGTCTTCTAACGTAGCAACAAAATCTTTAAATACTTTCTCCTTCTCTAATTCTGGCACATTCTCCATTGACACTATATGAGGACGAGCTTCTCCTACTAGCCTTCCAAATTGGTATAACAATTTCCAATCTTTATGTTTAGAGCGGTTTTGTTTATCTTTTTGATGGCTCGAAAAAGGTTGACAAGGCGCACATCCAACAAGGATTTTAACGTCAGCTCCTCGCAAAAGAGAAAGTATTTCTTTCCCCGTAACATCTTCAACGCTTTTGCAAATAAATATGCAATTATTGTTGTGAGTATAAGCGTATTCGCACGAATCATCTATATCAATTCCTGCGACAACTGGGATACCCGCTTTTTGCAAACCATAAGTAAGTCCCCCTACGCCACAAAATAAATCAACAGCTTTAATCGTCATCGTTGTATCCTTTCAGAAGAACGGCTCAATATTGATTGAATCTCTTCGACTAATATAGCTTCGTTTTTCTTTTTTAATTCACATTCCCAAATCCGCAAAACTTTCCAGCCGTGCGATTCAAACATGGCTGATACTTCCTTGTCATGTTTCATATTGCGCTCGAGCTTCTTTTGCCAATATTCTTGATTTTCCGTCGGACGCGTGTTCCGGCAATTGTGACCGTGCCAAAAGCAACCGTCTATAAACACCGCAATTTTTTCTTTTTGAAATACAAAGTCGGGATGACCTTTGACCGGATAATTTCGTTTCCAGCCGGTAATGCCATTTTGTTTAAATATATCTATCAACCGCAGTTCTGTTGATTGGTTCTTTTTAGACTTAACTTTTTGCATTATTTCAGAGCGCTTTTCATCGTCAAAAATATCAGCCATGATAATTATCTCGCCTCAAATTCAATACGAAGGCTCGGATCGGTTTCCGCCTCAAGAATAATTTCATTGTAGCGACCAATAATATCTGAAAGCGTAGAATTTCTCTTGCTCTCATCAAAAAGGCTATGCTCATATACATTGGCCGAAAGAAATTGCTGAATATCCCATACCTCAATGCGTCCGGCAAGTCCTGCATCCTCAGCAAGATTCATTGCCGTATGTACGCGTTCAAAAATCGTAATAATAACAGGATGGCAACCTCCGCGCAGGTTTGCTTTGCACTTTTCAATCAATAAAGCGCCCGGCATCGTGGTACAATGGATAATCGTATTGTTTATCACAAAGTCTCCGCTTCGTTCCGTGGGCGCATCTGCAACGGAAGCGCCGTGTATTTCAAATGCGCTTTCAGGCATGATAAGACATAGTTTCGCAGCTACTAAATGCTGCAAAACAGTTCCAAGATACTGGGTTCCCGGATTTTGCTTTTGGCGTTTCTTGGCCTGTTCAAATAATTCGTCTAAATTCGCTCCAATTGATTTAGATGTATCGGCGGTTAAAACAAACGGTTGATTTCTGAAATATTCCCTGACCTGCTCAGCCCAAAATTCTTCAACAATTGAAAAGTTAACTGTTTCTTCTTTGTTCCAAGCATTAAGAAAATCAACATATTTAATCATTAATCCCATACTTCCTCGACTGGTGCGCCCGCCTTCCGCAGATAACTGCTGAGTAATGCCATGCTCTTTTAAAATCTTTTTGAGATTCCCGCCGCCAAGTCCAGCGACTTGACCTTTGCCGCTTGTTTGAAAATCGTCTGGATTTAACGGAAATTCTTTATCCTGAACCAATCGGGTAAATTGAACCACTAAGGACAGTGGCCCTTTTGTATAGATATTGTTTTCATCTTGAAAATTTTTTAATCTTTCTTCTGTACTAATCATTGTATACGGCCTCCGCAAGTTTTGTAAGAAATCTTTCCCCGATGAACTGAGCGACCGGCATTGCGACAGCATCTCCCATCGCTTTATAGCCATCGTTATAACTACCGGGAAGAATGAAGCTATCCGGCGCGCCCATTAGCCTGGCAGCTTCGCGTACTGTCAATAACCGGGCATGGATTTCATCATTTCTTTTTACAATTAAATACTGCTTGCTGCTTCCCCCCTCAGGCGTTCGCAAACAACCCGCTATGCCGTCAAAACGCAATTCTAATTGTTGCTCTCCATGACGTGTTCGGCGATAACCTGTGGCGTAAACAGCATTATGTTCATTGAGCTTTGCTTGATGGCGTTCTGGAATAAGCCGTAATACAGTATCTTTATCAAATTCTGTGTTCTCATCAATAATATCTTTCAATGCGTTGCGACGGCGAGGAGGTTTTTCCGTTTGCCACCAAATCCATCCGGGTAAAGTTCTTCCTAAATCGGAGGCAGCTTTATTATGTAGCCAGCAAGGAGAGCTTCCGGTCAGATATGCAGGAATATCATAACCCTGCTGCACAGCAATAACAAAAACTCTCGGTCTTGACTGCGGAACAAAGTGAGAGGCATTTAAAACGATAGCGCCGCAGTCATAGCCACGCTCCAAAAGCGCCATATGGAGAACCCGATAATTATTGCCGCCATTTGTGGAAAGTAAGCCGGTTACATTCTCTAAAGCTAATATACGGGGTTTTTCTTCCATTTCATCTAATACGCGCAGCCATTCCCATACCAATCCGCTTCTGGACGCATGAATACCGCCCAAGGAACCGGCCAAAGACAAATCTTGACACGGAAAACTAGCCCAGGATAAATGAGCAAAAGGCAAATTTCTGCCATTAACATTTTTTATATCGTTAAGTTCAAAATGCTCGCATCCGAAATTCGCTTCATATACAGCCGCTTTCTGTTCACTAATATCGTTAGCCCAAATTGGCACAAACATCCCTTTCAAACCGTATGCAACTAAACCGCTTCCGGCAAAAAATTCATGCATCGTCCAGGGCGCGGAGGACAAATCAATATTTTGTTTTTTATACAGAGTGCGTTGTAACAATCTTTTTTCCTCCCGTCTTATTTGAAGTTCGCTTGCTGTTGGTAGGCTTTTTGGCGTTCTCAGGAATAATCCAAATGCGGCTCATCCGCATAGCACCGACAATTTTATTTTCTTTGCAGAGAATTTGAACTTGACGCGGCGTTACGCCCCATTTTTCAGCAGCTTCTTGAACTGTTATATATCCATTCACTTGCGACACCTCGAACCAGCTTTTGATTTTGAAAACTGGTATAATTATATTCGTTTAAGCGAAATAAAGCAAGAGCTTTCAAGAAGATTTCTCAGCTGATTTCAAAATAATATCGCTATGTTGATACAGCCAATCCGTAAATTCTTTCGGGTTGGCTGTTCTTTCTTTCACAGCCTTTTTTCGTTGCAAGGCTTCTTTCTTGAATGCTTCAAAAGTGGTCAGCATTTTTTCCAGTCATGGTATCACAGAAGTATTGATTTGTCAGGATGAGGTCGCTATGATGATTTCACATGGTAATTTAGTATCACACAGTACCTTGACAAGTGAATGACCGTCCAAAAGGGATATGACCGGCAGGAGAAGTGACGCATCCAGCGCACCAATGTAGGGATACGCCGTAGGAGTGCAGCTTTTAAGAATAACGGCTTTTGGATAGAACGGCAACAGGAAGCAAGGACATTGATTTTAAGCATGGGATTACGGCAAGGTATGAAAGTGTTATAGGTTTTGGGGAATGCCGTTTTCTTTCCGAAAAGGAAGAGATCCTGCACGGACTGACGGTATTAATGGAGCATTATGGCTATTCCCAATATCCTCTGGCAGAATGTATGGGACTGCCCCATCTGCTTGTAGGGGAAATTGTGCTGACGTCCTTGTCCGGAAAAAGAAATTTGCCAAAGGAGTGAGAGTTGAGACTGCTTACCGGCTGCCATAAACCTCTCCGGTTACAAATCCTACGGAGCGCAGGTTCCAGTGAAAAGGAAAAAGTGTATCCTTGAAGTAAGAAAATGTGATTAGGAACCTTACGAATTAAGCTTTTGTAGAAATGGAGATCAAATATGGATCAGAGTAAAATTGGCGCATTTATTGCGGCACGCAGAAAAGAACGGGGGCTTTTGCAAAAAGACATTGCAGCCCGCCTGGGGGTAAGTGAGAAGACGGTTTCAAAATGGGAATGCGGAAACGGTCTGCCTGAGTTAGTGTTCATGGAGCCTCTTTGTGCTATTTTGGGGATTACTGTAAATGAACTGCTGGCCGGAAGACCATTCCTATCCTTGCACTTTTGCATTCTCTGGATATTTCCCGTCTTGAACTGGTAAAGCAGTTAGAGCTGGAACAGCTCAAAATGCGCCTGTATAAGCTGTATGGCATTGAAATCGAAACGATGGAGCCATCAGAAAACGGGGCAGGAGGTTTAACCTACTTTGTAAGTGCCGGTGAGCACAAATATGTGGTGAAGTATCCCAGTGAAAATGATATGAACCATCCGGAGGTGGAGGTAAGAGTTTGCAGCAAGCTGCTTGAAAAGGGAATTCCTGCCTGTAGGTTCCTCTCTAATCGGCAGGGGAAAATGCTATCTACGGATGAAAATGGAAGAAGATTTACGGTGCAGGAATACTATGAGGGAACAACTTATGGTTATTATGAGACACCGGTAGAGTTTCAGCGGGAGGCAGCGATTATGCTTGCCCGGATCCATAATGCCATGGAAGATTTAGATGACATCCCAATGGGGATCGGTGAGGAGTTTTTTCGATACAGAAAACCGGAGAGCATGCAGGAGTCTTATCAGGAAACCCTGCAGCGCACACAGGAGGAAGGGAATACTCTGATCCAACATGCGCATTGTGGAAAATATGAAGGGATTTGAATTCCAGGCAGACCGGTTCAGCTGTGGCAGTACCCACGGAGATTACAATACTATGCAACTGATCTGGAAGGATAATAAGATCGCGGGTGTGATCGATTGGACCTGTGCATGCAGACATCCTTATGTATGGGAGATCGTGAGATCCTATGTATTTATGGCACCGGAGGTCAGGCAGGGAGAAATCAATATAGAAGCCCTGCTCCGTTATCTATCAGCATATATGGAATATCATCCTCTGAGAACATACGATATTGAAAATGCGGGAAGACTCTTTTACTATTTTCTTGGGGTCTGCAATTTCTATTGGCAGTATTATGAGTCCCTTTCCGGAAACAGATCCATTTACCTGGAGCAGGCAGGTATGGCCTCAGGACTGTTTGTGTGGTTTGAGCAGCATATAGAAGAATTAAATGAGAGGCTTATGGAGCTTGGCAGGCAGGAGGAGTACCGGAAAAAGCTTGGGAATTATTATGATGTCCAGGGGAGGCTGACCCAGTACCCAAGTAAAAAGCCTATGAGGGTGATCGCCCTTTCAAAGATTGCGGACTGCTTTGAATATGGGGAAAAATACACAGAAAAGCAGGTAAATGAGATCATACGGGAGAAGATCGCCTTTTCGGATATTGAACTGATCCGCAGGGAAATGTTTCAGCTTAAGCTGATCGGCAGGTTAAGAGATGGATCGGAATATTGGAGGGAGTAAGGAAGCATCCTGCAGGAAAATTGCAGCCTGTCAGGAAAAGTGTAAAATTCTTGACAGGCCAGCGGCCTTATGCTACCATAATTTAGAAATTTACAAGTAAAGGAGTAATCATCATGACGGAATTAAAGAGAGCAGTTTTTCATGATAATATCGCATTAATGATTACCCCGAAGGTCTGTCAGTAAGAAAAGAACAAGCGTCGTGGTGTCATTTATGATGCCACGATTTTTTGTGCCCGGAGAGAAGGCCAAGGATTTCGTGTCCTTGGCTTTCTCTTTTTTTGGCATACGGACATTTCGGGAAAACAAAAAGAAAGAAGGAGAAATAAGAGATGAATCAGATAATGGAATGTAAAGACATGAACATGGAAGAGGCAATGGAGCTTTGCAGACAGGAGTATGAAAAAGAGAGAGAACATGCAGCGGCCAGAGAGCTGGTTCGGGATGGGATCTTTGGCATTGCCATAAGCAGGTATGCGGATCTGGAAGAAGTGAACCGTTTATTTGTTTTAAGCGGCTTTGGGATCCGGTGCTCGGATGCCGTCTTATCCCTGAAGGAGTATGAGTTTTCAGACAAAGACAGCAAGGTGGTTATCGGGGAACTGAAACAGGAAGAACGGGCAGAGCTTGCCCCACTGTTTGAAAAGCTGCAGAAGCACTTATCCGTAAGCCCCTGCTTTTTCCCTAGGCAGGAGGGGCAGGCAGGGGTGGCAAAGCAGCTTCTGGACGAAATATTTTACCCCTATACCTATTCCTTTATGAGAAGGATTGATGAAAGGATGCGGTTGCCTTATTTTAGAAATTTGCTACAATAGAACTTAGAAAATAAGAGGGATCAGGTATAAAACAGGAGGACGGCGTATGTATGATTTAAAACCATATCTTACCACCATTGATCAGGTAATTGAGAAGGGGCCTTATAAGGATGACTGGCATTCCCTGGCGGCATATCAGGTTCCGGAATGGTACAGGCAGGCCAAATTCGGGATTTTTATCCACTGGGGAGTTTTCAGCGTGCCTGCCTTTGCAAATGAGTGGTATTCCAGAAATATGTATGTGAAGGACAGTGCAGAATATCAGCATCACATTGAAACCTATGGAGAGCATACCAAATTTGGTTATCAGAATTTTATCCCTATGTTCCGGGCAGAAAACTTTGATCCCCGGGAGTGGGCGGAGCTTTTTAAGGCGGCAGGAGCAAAATATGTTGTTCCTGTTGCAGAGCATCATGATGGCTTTCAGATGTACAAGAGCGAGATCTCTCACTGGAATGCCTATGAAAAAGGGCCGCATCGGGATGTGCTGTTGGAGCTTAAGGCAAGCTGCAATGCCCTTGGAATGGAAGTGGGCGCATCCTCCCACCGTGCCGAGCACTGGTTTTTTATGGGAGTAGGAAAAGAATTTGACAGTGACGTCAGGGAACCCCTGCAAAGAGGGGATCTGTACTGGCCCTCAATGCCGGCAGGAGAGCTGCATGATATTTTCAGTAAGCCTGAGCCGACAGAGGAATATCTGCAGGACTGGCTGGTCAGGTGCTGCGAACTGGTAGACAGGTATCGGCCAAGGCTCATTTATTTTGACTGGTGGATCCAGCACAAAGCCTTTAAGCCCTACCTGAAAAAGTTTGCTGCCTATTATTATAATCGCGCCTGCGAATGGGGCAGTGATGCGGTAATCACCTATAAGCATGATGCTTTTTTATTTGGGGCTGCAGTGCCTGATGTGGAAAGAGGACAATTTGCAGAGCGGAAGCCGTTTTTCTGGCAGACGGATACCTCGGTGGCGCTGAATTCCTGGTGTTACACGGAAAGCAATACCTACCGCAGCGCCAGAGAGCTTGTGTGTGATCTGGTTGATATTGTAAGTAAAAACGGCTGCATGCTTTTGAATATCGGTCCTAAGGCTGATGGCTCGATTCCGGAGGAGGACAGGGGCATTTTACTTGACATAGGGAAATGGCTTTCCAAAAACGGAGAAGCCATTTACGGCACAGAGCTTTGGCGCAGATCCGGGGAAGGGCCCACTGAAATCCCGGAAGGTCAGTTTACGGACAGCATAAGGAAAGAGTTTACCTCGGAGGATATCCGCTTTACCACGGCAAACGGCTGTTTATATGCCACTGTGCTGCGGCCCTCTGAAAGCGGCAGCTATGTGATCAGGGCTCTTGGAATACAGCCTGCCCATGAAAAAGATAATTTCTGCGGTATCATCCGGGAGATAAGCATCCTGGGAACGGATGAAAAGCCTTTGTGGAAAAGAGAGGCTGACGGGCTCTTCCTTACTTCAAAATATCGCGACGGGGATTATCCCATTGTGTTTAAAATGGAAATTGACTGATACCGGTGCGCCGGAATCTTTTCGAAGCCGGAAAGAACTGTCCTTAGCTGCCCGCCGATTTTTGGATTTCCTTGATTACAGGGAAGAACAGGTATCCTGAAAACATAGCAGATAAATGAAAGCGCGCTCCTTTGGCAGGTGCTAAAATGTCCTTAGCATAGGGAACCTTGCAAAACTGTATTTTTTTATGTGAATGGTGCGGAACCTGCAATTTAACGCAGGCACGCTCTCGCTGCATATCGCTGGCAGCGGTACATAAGGCGCCAAAATACGGCGCCTAAGTACCGGCCGCTCTATAGCACCTGCTTATAAATATGCAGTTCCGCATGATACATAAATGTAAAATAGCAGTTTTGCAATGGGCTGGCTATATGAAAAACAGCATTTCAAGGCAATGAACAGGCAAAGAGGGCAAGAGAAAGGAGCATTTATCTATGAGCAGAGCAGGAAATCATTTTCAGGAAAAATTTATGTCCCTGAAATTCAGGGGAAAAGAGATCTTTAAACCCATGAACACAGGGCGGATCGATGAGCATGTAAGCTGTGTGAGGGAATATATTGCCAATATCTTTTTTTACACCAAAAACGGCAAAACCATTATGATTGACGCAGGCTATAATTATGAACGTCTGGAAGAAAAAATGAAATGGCTGGATATCGATCCGAAAAGCATCGATACGATATTGATCACCCATCAGGATACAGACCACATGGGTGCGCTGGAGAATGACACAGAACTTCTTTTTAAGGATGCGACTGTTTATATTGGAGAAATCGAGGATCGCTATCTGACCGCCCAGGTGCGCAGGAAGGTGTACGGAGGCTGGTATAAGCTGCCTCTTGTAAAAACGGACAATCAGCGAAAGCTGCTGAAAGACGGGCAGGTCTTTTGGATCGATGACATTAAAATAGAATGTTTTCTGGTACCCGGACATACCTGGGGACATATGTGCTATCTGATCGACGACCAGTATCTGTTTACCGGCGATACGATCTGGTTTGGCCCTGACGGAGGATATTCCTTCCTGGATGCCCTGGCAGAGGATAACGAACTGGCAAAGAGATCTCTGGCAGAATTTGAACAGAAGCTGCGCAGCCGTAAGCTTTCTCCTATGGTCATTACGGGCCATACCGGCTGGTATGATGATCTGGACTGGGTTTTCCGCCACAAGGATCAGGTCTGCAGGGCAGGCAAGAAGCAAAAGCCCCATGATCCCAATGCGCCCTATGACGGCTATGACGAGACCCAGGATACAGAGGAAAATGCAAGAAATGTGCTGATTGCAAAGGTGGTTCCGGTGGTCGGATAAAGGAGCCGCTTGCGAGGAAGGCACGCACCCCCAAAAAAAGTAAGAGTTACAAAGGAAATGGTCATAGATGCTGCGTTTGAAGTGACAAGAGCAGAGGGCATTGAAGCGGTAAACGCCAAAAATGTGGCAGGGTATTTGAAATGCTCAACACAGATGTCCGGTGGATGACCTTGGAGTGGATAAGGATTTTCAGCCGGTCATTGAGGCCTTTGCGGAGTTTTTGGGAACCGGCATTGAGGAAGCACGAAAAGAATGGATGATCCGGTTTGATGCAGAACAGTAAAGGCCGGAAAATTTTTTTGATATATCAGATTTGAAAACGGAAGAAAGAGCAGAGTTACCCTTATTGCTTGAAGGGACTCTGCGTTTTTTTATGAGGATAAAATTTTTATGAGGATAAAAATGGAAAAGATCAGTGGGAAATTAACCGTATATTTTGAAGAACCGTTCTGGATCGGTGTGATCGAGCGGATCCGGGGGGAAGAGCTGTCAGTGGCAAAGGTGACCTTTACAAAAGAAGCATGAGGAGCTGTTAGCATCCTGTTATCATTCCTGCTTGGAGCTTGCAGAGCAAAATGGGGTCAGGAGTGTGGCTTTTTGCTGTATCTCCACAGGCGTCTTTATGTTCCCTAATGAACGGGCGGCAGAAATCGCAGTAGAAACGGTTCGGAAATATTATGAGGAAACAGGAAGCGAAATGAAAGTTGTTTTTGATGTGTTTAAGGAAGAAGATCTTGCGATTTATAGTAGGATTTTATCAGATGATATGTTAGGATAAAAAATATGTAACAAAGCGGTAAGGGGAGAAATGATGAGTGGAATTCAAAAGATACTATTGATTGTGGGAGCGGCTTTTACTGCAATAGGGGGCGTATTTACAGTCACATTTTGGAGAGTCAGTGCGTGGATGACAGATGATTTCCGAGCCTTTTTGATGATCCCCGTGTTGTTTTTGATACTTGGACTGGCCATGATCCTATGGGTGCTTGTAAAGCGATACCAGAGGTTTTTTATTATAAAGCATGGAACAAAATATCCGGCAAAGATCTACAGCTATGTGGAAAACACAGCTTATACAGTGAACGGCAGGTTCCCGGTTAATGTTAAGGTTCACTATTTTGACCGTAACCATATAGAAAGAGAAGCGATTATTCCCACGAACTTTGAACAGGGAACAGGAGACTATCCGGTGGGGATGACAATAGATATTTATGAGTATCGGGGCAAATATGATTTTGACCCGGCTTCTGTTCGGGATGAAATCCTTCCGGGAGAAGGAGAACTGATGGATGATAAACCGGTGGATCCCTCAAAGGTCAGGCTGGTGGCTGTAAGCTGCCAGGGCTGCGGGGCATCTTTTCAGGCGGCAGCAGGTTATGCGGGCAGATGTCCTTACTGCGGCAGGTATCAGAATGTGCAGTAAGCATTTGGGAAAGGCAGAATACAGAGAGATTGATTGACGTTCCTTGAAAGAATGGTATAATGATACCTGTGACAAAAATAAGGGACACGGGGAAGGAATAGAAAAGTGGACAGAAGTTTTTTGCGGGAGAAAAAGAGGATCGTTATTAAGATCGGGACCTCGACGATCACCCATATGAGTACAGGCAATCTGAACCTGGGGAAAATGGAAAAGTTTGTCAGGATCCTGACAGACATCAGAAATCAGAACAAGGAAGTGGTGATCGTATCATCCGGTGCCATTGGAGCAGGACGCAAGGCCCTTGGCTTTAAGGAAAAACCAAAGACACTTTCAGAAAAGCAGGCCTGCGCAGCAGTAGGACAGGCAAGACTGATGATGATCTATCAGAAGCTGTTTGCAGAGTACAATCAGACCATTGCCCAGATCCTGATTACCAAGAGGATCCTGCTCAATGAGATCAGTCTGCAAAATGCCAAGAATACCTTTCATGAGCTTCTGGAATTAGGGGTAATCCCGATTGTAAATGAAAATGACCCGATTTCCACAGATCAGATCCAGGAAGAAAACTTTGGAGATAATGATACCTTATCAGCCAACGTAGCAGAAATGGTAGATGCGGATCTTTTGATCCTGCTTTCCGATATAGATGGATTATATACGGATGATCCGCGCAAAAATCAAAACGCAAAATTTATCAGTTATGTGGACAGCATTGATGACCATCTGGAGGCTATGGCCAAAGGGGCAGACACGACCTTTGGAACCGGAGGCATGGCTACGAAGATTGCAGCGGCAAAGCTTGCTGGCAGCGCCAGTGTAGATATGGTGATTGCCAACGGAAACCGGATCGGGAATATTAACCGTATCCTGGAAGGGGAAGAGATTGGAACCCTGTTTAAGGCAGATAAATAGAAAATCTTTTAAATGATAAAAGGCCCGGCATTTTGATATGCCGGGCCGATTTTGCGCTTATGAAAGACTATGTAAAAACAGTCCGCTTCTGAGCTTTGGCTCAAACCAGGTAGATTTTGGAGGCATAAGCAGCCCTGCATCGGCCACGGAAAGCAGCTCCTCAATGGAAGTGGGATACATGGAAAAGGCCAGTGTCATATCCTCGGAAACCCGTCTTTCCAGCTCGGAGAGTCCGCGGATTCCGCCTACAAAATCAATCCGTTTGTCTGTCCTGGGATCTCCAATTCCCAAAATCGGCCCTAAGATCCTGTCCTGCAAAATGGAAACATCAAGTCCTTTTACAGGATCGTCGGAAAGAAGCGGCAGGGAAGCAGTGACAAGATACCAGCTGCCGTCAAGGTAAAGGCCAAAGGAGCCCTTGGAGGAAGGAGAAATAGCTTCCTTTTGAGGGGCGGAAACGGTAAAGCCTGCTTTTTCCAGGGCACTTAAAAATTCAGAAACGGAAAGGCCGTTCAGATCCTTTACCACACGGTTATAAGGCAGGATCGCAAGCTGATCATCCGGGAAAAGAACCGAAAGAAAACGGTTAAACTCTTCCTCGCCGGTATAACCTGGATGTTCTTTTCTGCGCTTTTGACCGACCTTCACTGCTGAGGCGCAGCGGTGGTGCCCGTCTGCGATATAGGTACAGGGAATTTCTGCAAAAGCCTTTTCAAGCTTTTGAATGGCGTCCTGATCGGAAATCCGAAAGACCCGGTGCCTGATCCCATCTGAGGATACAAAGTCATATAAAGGAGCTTCCTGTTTGGCATCTTCTACAATCTGGTTGATAACGGAAACAGAACGGTATACCAGGAAAATAGGGCCTGTATGGGTGTCTGTAATGTCCACATGGCGGATCCGGTCAAGCTCCTTGTCTTCTCTGGTCTTTTCGTGCTTCTTGATAATCTCATTCTGGTAATCATCAATGGAGGAGCAGGCTACAATTCCTGTCTGGGAGCGGCCGTCCATGGTAAGCTCATAGATATAGTAGCAGGGGGCATCTTCCATGATAAAGGATCCATCCTGCAGCATGGAGTTTAACAGTTCCTTTGCTTTTTCATAAACCTTTGGATCATAGGTGTCAACATCCTCTGGAAACTGTGTTTCTGCACGGTCGATCTTTAAAAAGGAAAGAGGTTCCCTGAGGGTTTCGTCAAGCGCTTCCCTGCGGTTATAAACATCATAGGGCAGCGCTGCAATACGATCTGCCAGCTCCGGGATGGGTCTGATACTGCGAAAGGGAGTAACCTGTGGCATATACATCCTCCTTGTTCTTCTCTGGAATGATAATCTGATGTTGTAAAGATTATACGTTGCGCAAAGAGGGCGTGTCAATGCTTACCTGGAAATATAATTAAGGAAAAGGAAGTAACGTCTTCCATCACGAAAATATAAAATAACGTTTCTCTTTTTTTGAAATATTGCAATTTGTATTATGAGATGCTATACTTGTCCCAAAATAAAAGAGTCGTTATAGGGATTTGCTAAGAACAAAGGAAAAGGGGATTAGTGAAGCGATACTACTAGATGATAATATAGACACATGGGAAACCAGAGAGCCGGGCGGCTTACCCTCTTATTGGAGGGGCTAACCCTCCAGACGAAAGAAAGGAGGGCGTTGCCAATGTATATTACATATCCTGACTTAGTGCAGATAGGAATATTCATTTGCACCCTTGTTGGGTTGTGTTACACAATTTTCAAGGGAAAACGAAAATAGCCGCCAACTATTCGCAGTAGTTGACGGCCTAAGTAATTAGGTAAATCACTGTTGAGGGTAAGCCGCTTCTCTGGCTTTCCCTTTTTCTATGTTCAATATAACACGAGGGGGCATTTTTTTCAAGGTAAAATATCGGTGTCAACGATAAATTGTTTAAAGAGATGTAAAATTATATATAATATAGTCACATAGAGCCATGAGCCGGATGTGTTTCATCCGGCTTTTTGGATTTGAAGAGATACCAGGAGAAAACAAGCAGATAAGTAGGCTGTTTCTTTGTAAAGTGATAAAGTCATTCCTTTTCTGCTTCCAATAGCTTTAAAAATGTAGAAGGGTCATACACATTAACAGAAGATTTCGTATAATCTTTCGTGTTTCTAGTCACAATGCAATCCATTTCTGAACGAATTGCTGTTTCTACCATAACAGCATCCTCATAACCACTAATTTCAGAAGATATTGCTTTTCGGCAGTCCAAGGAAGTGGTATCCAATAAATGAAACAAAGTAAAAAGTTTGCTCAAGATTTTGCGTGTTTCTGCATCGCTATGTGTTAAGCGATGTATCAGATAATATATATCTGTAACTGACTTTGCAGTAATATAACTCTCAAATTGCTTATTTGCAGAATATATAAAAAGCTTTTGTGCTGCTTCTGCAAAGGGAACACGAGACTGCAATGCATCAATGATAACACAGGTATCAACTAAAACTCTCATATTGTATTTAACCTTTCTTCTCGTGCTTCTTCTAAAGTTATATCATTTGGAAGAATACCAAATAATGACTTAGCAACATCTACTCTGTCCTGATATGGGTTAGACAATTTCGCAACAACTTTTCCGTTACGGGTGATATAAATATCCTCTGTTTCTGCAAGCATAAGATATTTGCCAAGATTAGTTTTTAATTCAGTTGCGGTAATAGACATATCATCATTTCCTTTCTTGAAGAATAAATAATTATCGCCTTAAAATGGAAATATTTCTTTTCAATTATATTATATGCAGATCGAACGATTTAATCAATTAAATTGTTCGATTTTGATTGCATAAATAAAAAGGTTAGGGTTGGCTCAATATAAGAGTGTAAGTTAAAGGACTTGTTAACCGGTTACAGACACATCATTTCCCCTTCTCCTCACAAATAACTTGACGCATGCCCTTAATTCGTTTATATTTGTATACATGTATATTGTGCATAAAGATACGAGCAATAAGAAATACGACTATGAGGAGGGCATATTATGACAGGAAATTCACTTGGATTTGTGATTTTGGCCTTTGTGCTGTATCTTCTTTTGATGATCGTGATTGGTGCGGTCTATGCAAAGAAAAACAGTACCACAGAGGATTACTTTTTAGGAGGAAGAAGTCTGGGAGGCTTTGTGGCAGCGCTGTCTGCACAGGCGTCAGATATGAGCGGATGGCTCCTGATGGGACTGCCGGGCTCCATTTATGCGCTTGGTACCGGACAGGCATGGATTGCCATCGGACTGTTTATCGGTACAGTGCTGAACTGGCTTTTTATTTCGGGAAAGCTGCGCCATTATACCATCCGCGCCAACAATTCCCTGACGCTTCCCACTTACTTTGAAAACAGATTTCACGATAAGAAGAAGGTGCTTTTGTTTATTTCTTCCGTGACCATCGTTATCTTCTTCCTGGTTTACACAGCGTCTGCACTGGCAGCAGGAGGAAAGCTGTTTACTTCCGTATTTAATGTAGACTATAAGATAGCGCTTACCATTGGCGCAGTTGTTATTCTGGCCTATACCTTTTTGGGTGGCTTTATGGCGGTGTGTGTGACCGACTTTGTACAGGGAACCCTGATGCTGATCGCACTTCTGGCTGTGCCGATCATGGCTTACAGCTTTGTGGGCGGCGGCAATGTGCTCGGCAACCTGGATGCCAGCGGTGTTGCCGGCGGGTCTGCGGCTTTCTTAAGTCTGTTTTCCAACGGCGGCGTGCCTTACCGTGCGGTAGATATTATCTCAGGACTTGCCTGGGGACTTGGCTATTGCGGCATGCCACACATTCTGGTGCGCTTTATGGCGGTCCGCAACGAAAAAGAACTGAATAAGTCCAAGACCATTGCGATCATCTGGGTATTTATTTCCCTTGCCTGCGCATGGGTCATTGGAATTGTAGGAAGAGCTTACCTGTATCCTGAAGTACTTACAGGTGGTGAGGAAGAAAAGGTCTTCATTAAGATGATCATGAAGCTGTTCAGCGAAGACGTACATATGCCCCTGATCGGCGGCTTTTTCCTCTGCGGTATTCTGGCAGCCATCATGTCAACGGCAGATTCCCAGCTCCTTGTCAGCGCTTCCAGCGTGGCAGAGGATATTGTAAAGGGAATAATCAGGAAGGATGCTGACGAAAAGAAGATCTTCCGGATCAGCAGGATCACAGTAGTAGTGATTGCAGTGCTTGCCTATGTGATTGCCCTGGATCCCAACAACTCGATCATGGGCCTGGTATCCAATGCCTGGGCAGGCCTTGGCGCAGCCTTTGGTCCTACGGTGCTGCTTTCCCTTTACTGGAAGAGAACCAATTTCCAGGGAGCGGTTGCGGGAATTGCCAGCGGCGCCCTGACGGTTATCGTGTGGGATTATCTTCCTATTATAAATGGTAGTACCATTGGAAGCGTTACGGGACTTTATTCCCTGGCTGTTGGATTTGCAGTGAGCCTTCTGTGCATTGTGGCAGTCAGCCTGCTGACGCCGCCGCCTACAGAAGAGATGCTGCAGGAATTTGAAGATGTAAAGCAGAACCGCATTGGTGAATAAGAAAAAGAAAACGGGCTCTCCCTTCTTCCGCTTGGAAGAACGGAGAGCTTGCCGTATTTGCAGGAATTCTGCTGATAAAACGGCTTTTTTGAGAAATTTTCCTCAAAAGAACAAAAAGATGAAAAATATTTGAAAAAAGCTCTTGCAATCTGAGAAAACATCAGTTATACTAACAAATGCTGTGGCATGATAGCGTAGAAGCGTGAGGTTGCTGCTTTGCCGAGAGGCACTGCAGGTTTTCCGTGGAGCGAATGTCAAGAGACCGGAATTCCGGTCAAAGAACCTGACGGCAAGTCACTGTACAAACATATTGTCTGCCAAGTAAGGCAGAAACACCGGCGTTAAGCGTGCTGAGAGCGCAGGGAGACCTGCGTGCGTATTTAAGAAAAGGCAGGACACGCACGGAAGAGTGTACAGTCACCGCTTGTCGTACTTACATCTTTATAAAGTGCGAAAAGGAGGCGACTTTTTTTATGGCAAGTCAAGTAATGAGAATCACACTCAAGGCTTACGACCATCAGTTGGTAGATGCGTCTGCCAAGAAGATCATCGAAACAGTTAAGAAGAACGGTTCACAGGTGAGCGGACCCGTACCCCTTCCCACTAAGAAGGAAGTGGTTACTATTCTGAGAGCGGTACACAAGTACAAGGACTCCAGAGAGCAGTTCGAGCAGAGAACCCACAAGAGACTGATCGATATCATCACACCGACACCCAAGACAGTTGATGCGCTGCAGAGACTGGAAATGCCTGCTGGTGTGTACATTGATATTAAAATGAAGAACAAATAATTGCTCTTCCAAACCCCTTACACTAGAATGGCCCGATAGGGGCCCGCTGTAGAAGCAAATGGAGGTAAAGAAATGAAAAAAGCTATTTTAGCTACCAAAGTCGGAATGACTCAAATCTTCAACGAAGACGGAACTCTGGTTCCCGTAACTGTACTTCAGGCAGGACCTTGTGTGGTAACACAGGTTAAGACAGCTGAGAACGACGGTTACAGTGCAGTGCAGGTTGGATTTGTTGACAAGAAGGAAAAGGTTGTGAACAAAGACAAGAGCGGCAAGAAGGAGATCGCCCACAGACATGGCGTAAACAAGGCTATGAAGGGACACTTCGACAAGGCCGGCGTATCCTGTAAGAGATATGTAAGAGAGTTCAAGTTAGATAACGCAGAGGAATACACACTTGGAAGCGAGATCAAAGCTGATGTGTTTGCAGCAGGCGATAAGATCGATGCATCTGCAATTTCCAAGGGAAAAGGATTCCAGGGTGCTATCAAGAGACACGGACAGCACAGAGGTCCCATGGCTCATGGTTCCAAATTCCATCGTCATCAGGGTTCCAATGGTGCCTGCTCCTCACCCAGCCGCGTATTCAAGGGAAAAGGAATGCCCGGCCATATGGGTTGCGTAAAGGTAACCGTACAGAACCTTGAGGTTGTAAGAGTAGACGCTGAGAAGAACTTACTTCTTGTTAAGGGCGCCGTACCCGGACCTAAGAAGGCTTTAGTTACGATCAAAGAATCAGTTAAGACTATGGCTTAAATCGGAGAGATGAAAGGAGGACCATTCAGATGGCAAACGTATCTGTTTATAATATGGAAGGCAAAGAAGTTGGCACAATCGAATTAAACGATGCGGTATTCGGTGCACCGGTTAACGAGCACTTAGTACACATGGCAGTTGTACAGCATCTTGCCAACAAGCGTCAGGGAACCCAGAAGGCTAAGACCCGTTCAGAGGTTTCCGGTGGCGGAAGAAAGCCCTGGAGACAGAAAGGAACCGGTCATGCAAGACAGGGTTCAACAAGAGCTCCCCAGTGGGCAGGCGGCGGCGTAGTATTCGCTCCCGTACCGAGAGATTATTCTTTCAAGTTAAATAAAAAGGAAAAGAGAGCAGCTCTTAAGTCCGTTCTCACAAGCAGAGTACAGGACGGCAAGCTGATCGTAGTGGATGAGCTGAAGTTTGATGAGATCAAGACAAAGAACTTCAAGGCAGTTATGGATAACCTGAAGGTGTCTAAGGCACTGGTTGTTCTGGCTGACAATGATGAGAAGGTTGTTATGTCTGCAAGAAATCTTGCCTCCATCAAAACAGAGCTTGTAGGAAGCATTAATGTATTTGACATCCTTAAGGGAGACACCCTGGTGCTTACCAAGGATGCAGTAGCCAAGATTGAGGAGGTGTATGCATAATGGCATCAGTACTTTATTATGACGTAATCCTTAAGCCGGTTATCACAGAAAAGAGTATGGCTGGCATGGGCGAGAAGAAATACACATTCCTTGTTCACCCGGAAGCAAACAAGACCATGATCAAGGAAGCCGTTGAGAAGATGTTCGAAGGAACCAAGGTAAAGAAGGTAAACACCATGAACCTTGACGGAAAGAGCAAGAGACGCGGCATGACAGTCGGTAAGACAGCTAAGACCAAGAAGGCTATCGTATGGCTGACAGATGACAGCAAGGAAATTGAGATTTTTGCTGGACTGTAAAAAAGAAACTAAGCACACACAAGTGCGATAATAAATGTAGAACTCGAAAGGAGAAAGAGTCATGGGTATTAAGACATACAACCCGTATACACCTTCCAGAAGAAACATGACCGGTTCTGACTTCGCAGAAGTAACCAAGACAAGCGCTGAGAAGTCTCTGTGTGTATCACTTGCAAAGAACTCCGGTCGTAACAATCAGGGTAAGATTACAGTAAGACACCGCGGAGGCGGTTCCAGAAAACAATACAGAGCAGTGGATTTCAAGAGAAATAAAGAGGGAATTCCCGCAACTGTTATCGGTATCGAATATGATCCTAACAGAACAGCAAACATCGCACTGATCTGCTATGCAGATGGCGAGAAGTCCTATATCCTTGCTCCTGCAGGACTGACAGACGGCATGAAGGTCATGAACGGACCGGAAGCCGAGGTAAGAGTAGGCAACTGCCTTCCTTTATCTGCAATCCCTGTTGGTACCCAGGTACACAACATTGAGTTATATCCCGGAAAGGGCGGCCAGATGGTTCGTTCCGCTGGTAACAGCGCACAGCTTATGGCTAAGGAAGGAAAGTATGCAACCCTTCGTCTTCCCTCCGGTGAAATGAGAATGGTACCTCTTGTATGCCGTGCAACAATCGGTACTGTTGGCAACGTTGATCACAACCTCGTAAAGATCGGTAAAGCCGGACGTAAGCGTCACATGGGCATCCGTCCTACTGTTCGCGGTTCCGTTATGAACCCTAACGACCATCCTCATGGTGGTGGTGAAGGTAAGACCGGTATCGGGCGTCCCGGCCCTTGCACACCTTGGGGTAAGCCTGCTCTTGGTCTTAAGACCCGTAAGCAGAAGAAGGCTTCCAACAAGCTGATCGTAAGAAGAAGAGACGGCAAGGCGATCAAATAGTTAAGGAGGAGAGAAGAAAATGGCTAGATCACTGAAAAAAGGACCTTTTGCAGATGCAAGTCTGCTGAAAAAAGTAGATGCAATGAATGCAGCAGGACAAAAGCAGGTCATCAAGACCTGGTCCCGTCGTTCTACAATCTTCCCCTCTTTTGTGGGACACACATTTGCAGTACACGACGGAAGAAAACATGTGCCTGTATATGTAACTGAGGATATGGTTGGCCACAAGCTCGGTGAGTTCGTAGCAACCAGAACCTACAGAGGACACGGCAAAGACGAGAAGAAGTCTAAAGTAAGATAGGAGGTTTTATCATGGCAAAAGGACATAGATCCCAAATTAAGAGAGAAAGAAATGCGCAGAAAGATACCAGACCTTCCGCTAAGTTATCTTACGCAAGAGTGTCTGTTCAGAAAGCATGTTTCGTTTTAGATGCCATCAGAGGCAAGGACGTGGAAACTGCTCTGGGTATCTTGGAATATAATCCCAGATATGCTTCCAGCATTATCAAGAAGCTGCTGGAGTCCGCTCGTGCAAATGCTGAGTATTTGTACAGCCAGGACCCTACAAAGTATCCGAATCCGGAACACCTTTATGTTGCAGAGTGCTTTGCAAATAAGGGACCCACAATGAAGAGAGTACACCCCAGAGCACAGGGAAGGGCTTACAGAATTGAGAAGAGAATGAGCCACATCACCGTAGTTCTGGACGAGAGATAGGATAAGAAAGGAGCAGTTAGAATTTATGGGACAGAAAGTTAATCCTCATGGCCTTAGAGTTGGCGTTATTAAGGATTGGGATTCCAAATGGTATGCAGAAGATGAGTTTTCTGATTTCCTCGTTGAGGACTACAACATCAGAAAATTCCTTAAGAAGAAGTTATATAGTGCCGGAGTTTCCAAGATCGAGATCGAGAGAGCTTCCGACAGAGTAAAGGTGATCCTTTACACAGCAAAGCCCGGTGTTGTAATCGGTAAGGGCGGCGCTGAGATCGAAGTTACCAAGAAAGAGCTTTCCAAGCTTACCGGCAAGAAGGTTCTGGTAGACATCAAAGAGATCAAGAGACCTGATAAGGATGCACAGCTTGTTGCAGAAAACATTGCACAGCAGCTTGAGAACCGTGTTTCCTTCAGACGTGCTATGAAGTCCTGCATGGGAAGAACCATGAAGGCAGGCGCACTTGGCATCAAGACCTCCTGTTCCGGTCGTCTTGGCGGTGCAGATATGGCTCGTACAGAGTTTTACAGTGAGGGTACTATTCCCCTTCAGACCCTGCGTGCTGACATTGAGTACGGCTTCGCAGAGGCAAATACCACATACGGCAAGGTTGGCGTAAAGGTATGGATCTACAAGGGTGAAGTACTTCCTACCAAGAAGAATGAAGAAAAGACAGTGCAGGAAGGGAGCGATAAATAATGTTAATGCCAAAAAGAGTTAAACGTCGTAAACAGTTCCGCGGCACCATGAGAGGTAAGGCAACCCGCGGCAACACCATCAGTTACGGTGATTATGGTATTGTTGCATTAGAGCCGTGCTGGATCAAATCAAACCAGATAGAAGCTGCCCGTATTGCTATGACACGTTATATCAAGCGTGGTGGTAAGGTTTGGATCAAGATTTTCCCTGATAAACCCGTAACAGCAAAGCCTGCAGAAACTCGTATGGGTTCCGGTAAAGGTGCTCTTGAGTACTGGGTAGCCGTAGTAAAGCCCGGACGTGTTATGTTTGAGATCGCAGGAGTATCCGAAGAAATCGCAAAAGAAGCTTTACGTCTTGCAACCCATAAGCTTCCCTGCAAGTGCAAGATCGTTTCTAAGGCAGACTTGGAAGGTGGTGCATCTAATGAAGACTAACAAGTATGTAGAAGAGTTACAGGCAAAGAGCGCTGCAGCGCTGGCAGAAGACCTGGTTGCAGCAAAGAAAGAGCTTTTCAATTTGAGATTCCAGAATGCAACAAATCAGTTAGACAATACTGCTAGAATTAAAGAAGTAAGAAAGAATATCGCAAGAATTCAGACCGTAATTACTCAGAAGCAGAAGGAAGCCTAAGGCTTGGCCGCTTTGAGACGGATGAAGTTGCAGGAATGTCAAAGAAAGGAGACATAAAGTCGTGGAAAGAAATTTGAGAAAAACGCGTACCGGTAAGGTGGTCAGTGATAAGATGGATAAGACAATCGTTGTTGCAATCGAAGAGCATGTTAAGCATCCTCTTTACAAGAAGGTTGTTAAGAGCACCTACAAGCTGAAAGCGCATGACGAGAACAACGAATGCCACATTGGTGATACCGTAAAGGTAATGGAAACAAGACCTCTGTCCAAGGACAAGAGATGGAGACTTGTTGAGATCGTTGAGAGAGCAAAATAATTTGGAAGGAGAATTGGCATGATTCAACAGGAAAGCAGACTGAAAGTCGCTGACAATACAGGTGCAAAAGAAATCCTTTGCATCAGAGTTATGGGTGGTTCCACCAGAAGATATGCAAATATCGGCGATGTGATCGTTGCTACGGTTAAAGATGCAACACCAGGCGGCGTTGTAAAGAAAGGTGACGTTGTTAAGGCTGTAGTAGTCCGTACCGTTAAGGGCGCTCGTCGTAAAGATGGTTCTTATATTAAATTTGATGAGAATGCTGCTGTGATCATTAAAGATGATAAGACTCCCAGAGGAACCCGTATTTTTGGACCGGTAGCAAGAGAGCTTCGTGAAAAACAGTTTATGAAAATTGTTTCCCTGGCTCCGGAAGTATTATAGGAGGTACAGGCATGGCGACATTAAAGATTAAGAAGGGTGATACCGTTAAGGTAATCGCCGGTAAGGATAAAGGAACAGAGGGCAAGGTTGTTTCCGTTGACGCTAAGAACAGCAAGGTTGTTGTAGAAGGCGTTAACATGGTCACGAAGCACACAAAGCCTTCAGCAGCTAACCAGAATGGCGGAATTATTCAAAAAGAAGCTCCCATTGATCTTTCAAACGTAATGTACGTTCACAAGGGACAGCCTACCAGAGTAGGCTTCAAGGTTGAGAACGACAAGAAGGTACGTTTTGCTAAGTCAACCGGTGAAGTGATTGATTAATTCTAGGAAAGGAGAACTGGAAGCGTGAGCAGACTGAAAACGTTATATAATGATGAGATCATAGATGCTATGATGAAGAAGTTCGGCTACAAGAACGTGATGCAGGTACCCAAGCTTGATAAGATTGTGGTAAACATGGGCGTTGGAGAAGCAAAGGACAATGCAAAGGTTTTGGAATCCGCTGTAAAGGATCTTGAGACCATTACCGGACAGAAAGCTGTTCTGACAAAGGCTAAGAAGTCTATAGCAAACTTTAAGATCAGAGAGGGTATGCCTATCGGATGTAAGGTAACCCTGCGCGGCGAGAAGATGTATGAGTTCCTTGATCGTCTTGTGAACCTGGCACTTCCTCGTGTGCGTGACTTCAGAGGCGTAAATGCTAATGGATTTGACGGAAGAGGAAATTATTCACTGGGTATCAAGGAGCAGCTTATCTTCCCTGAGATCGAGTACGATAAGGTTGATAAGGTAAGAGGAATGGACGTTATCTTTGTTACAACAGCAAAGACTGATGAAGAAGCCCGTGAATTATTAAAACTGTTTAATATGCCATTTGCTAAGTAGAAGGAGGTAAGTTCATGGCTAAAACATCGATGAAGATTAAACAGCAGCGTAAGCCTAAATTCTCCACACAGGAGTATACACGCTGCAGAGTTTGTGGACGTCCGCACTCCGTCCTCAGAAAATATGGAATTTGCAGAGTATGTTTCCGTGAATTGGCTTACAAGGGACAGATCCCCGGCGTAAAGAAAGCCAGCTGGTAAATTGCTGCGCTCCGTTGGAGCTTTGTAAGTACAGGATATTGCATTGAAATGATACAGGAGGAAATAAAATGACAATGAGTGATCCTATTGCAGATATGCTTACAAGAATTCGTAATGCGAATACTGCAAAACACGATACAGTAGACGTTCCCTCTTCCAAAATGAAGCTGGCTATTGCTGATATTCTTCTGGAAGAAGGCTACATTAAGAAATATGATCTGATTGATGAAGGAAACTTCAAGACCATCCGCATCACCTTAAAGTATGGTGCTGACAGAAACGAAAAGATCATCAGCGGTCTTAAGAGAATTTCCAAGCCCGGTCTTCGTATTTATGCCGGCAAGGAAGAACTGCCCAGAGTACTTGGAGGACTTGGTATTGCAATCATTTCCACCAACCAGGGTGTTGTAACTGATAAGAAGGCAAGAGAGCTTCAGGTAGGCGGCGAAGTATTAGCCTACATTTGGTAAGAAGCACGAAAAGCAGCGTAAATAGTTAATCTAAATCATAGGAGGTACGGGCATGTCACGAATAGGAAGAATGCCGATCGCAATCCCTGCAGGCGTAACTGTAGACATTGCAGAAAATAATAAAGTGACTGTAAAAGGTCCTAAAGGGACACTTGAAAGAATGTGTGCACCTGAGATGGAGATCAAGGTTGAGGGAGCAGAGATCATCGTTTCCAGACCCAATGATCTGAAGAAGATGAAATCCTTACACGGTCTTACAAGATCTCTCATTAACAACATGGTAAAGGGTGTTACAGAAGGATTTGAGAAGAAGCTGGAAGTAAACGGTGTTGGTTACAGAGCAGCAAAATCCGGAAACAAGTTGACCTTATCTTTAGGATATTCCCATCCCGTTGAGATGATCGATCCCGAAGGTATCGAGACGGTACTTGATGGACAAAACATCATCATCGTTAAGGGTATTGATAAAGAGAAAGTTGGCCAGTTCGCAGCTGAGATCAGAGACAAGAGAAAGCCTGAGCCTTATAAGGGCAAGGGTATCAAGCTTGCTGATGAGGTGATCAGACGTAAAGTTGGTAAGACTGGTAAGAAATAGATAAGGAGAGTGTAGAGATGGTTAGTAAAGAATCAAGACAGAAAGTTCGTGTTAAGAAGCACATGAAAATTCGTAACCGCTTCAGCGGTACATCTGAAAGACCTCGTCTTGCTGTATTCCGTAGCAATAATCATATGTATGCTCAAATTATTGACGATACAGCTCAGAACACTTTGGTTGCAGCTTCCACCGTTGAGAAGGAAGTAAAGGACCAGCTTGAAAAGACAAACAATGTTGAAGCAGCGGCATATCTCGGAACAGTAATTGCAAAGAGAGCGCTTGAGAAGGGCATTGACACTGTTGTTTTTGACAGAGGCGGCTTTATATACCAGGGTAAGATCGCAGCGTTAGCTGACGCAGCCAGAGAAGCTGGCTTGAAATTCTAGGAAAGGAAGAAGCAAAACATGAAGAATATCATAGATGTAAGCCAGTTAGAATTAACCGATAAGGTCGTTGCTATCAAGCGTGTAACAAAGACTGTAAAGGGTGGCCGTAACATGAGATTTACCGCACTTGTTGTTGTAGGTGATGGAAACGGTCATGTTGGAGCAGGACTTGGCAAGGCTGTAGAAATTCCTGAAGCAATCCGTAAGGGAAAAGAAGATGCTATGAAGCATATCGTAAGCATCGCTCTTGACGAGAACAAATCCATTACCCATGACTTTATTGGTAAGTACGGTTCCGCAAACGTTCTTTTAAAGAAGGCTCCCGAAGGTACCGGTATCATCGCAGGCGGTCCTGCGCGTATCGTGTGCGAGCTTTCCGGAATTAAGAACATCCGTACAAAGTCCTTAGGTTCCAATAACAAGCAGAACGTGGTTCTTGCAACAATCGAAGGCCTCAGCTCATTGAAGACACCGGAAGAAGTTGCCAGAAAGCGCGGAAAATCATTAGAAGAAATCATGGCATAAGGAGGGAACAGAGATGGCAGAGCAGAAGATGTTAAAGATCACATTAGTAAAATCTACTATCGGTGCAGTTCCCAAGGTAAAAGCTACCGCACTTTCCATGGGACTCAGAAAGCTGAACAAGACCATTACTTTACCTGACAATCAGTGTACAAGAGGTCAGATTCAGCAGATCAGACATTTGATTAAAGTAGAAGAAGTTTAATAAGATAAGGAGGTGTCAGCATTGAGTATTGAATTATCAAATTTAAGACCTGCAGATGGTTCTAAGCATAGTGATAATTTTAGAAGAGGCCGTGGACATGGTTCAGGAAACGGTAAGACGGCTGGTAAGGGCCACAAGGGTCAGAAGGCTCGTTCCGGAGCACCCAGACCTGGTTTTGAAGGTGGTCAGATGCCTTTATACAGACGTATCCCCAAGAGAGGCTTTACCTGCCCCAGCTCTAAGGAGATCGTTGGTATCAATTTAGGAACACTGAATGAAAGGTTTGAAGACGGCGCTGTTGTAGATCTGGAAGCGCTGATCGAAAGCGGTATTGTTAAAAATCCTAAAGATGGTGTTAAAATCCTCGGAAACGGAGAAATTACCAAGAAGCTTACAGTAAAGGCAAATGCTTTCAGTGCATCCGCAAAAGAAAAAATTGAAGCTATTGGTGGAACTGTAGAGGTGATGTAATGCTTACAACCTTAAAAAATGCATTTAAGATCAAAGAAATCAGAAAGAAGCTTTTATATACACTGGTCATGCTGGTTGTGATCCGTTTAGGATCACAGCTTCCTGTGCCCGGCGTAGACAGACATTATTTTTCAACCTGGTTTGCACAGCAGACGGGAGATGCCTTCAATTTCTTTGATGCCTTTACGGGTGGTTCATTCTTAAACATGTCCATCCTGGCACTGAACATCACACCATATATCACATCTTCCATTATCATACAGCTTTTAACCATTGCAATTCCAAAGCTGGAGGAGATGCAGAAGGATGGTGAGGATGGCCGCAAGAAGCTTGTGGCAATTACCCGTTATGTGACAGTTGCACTGGCACTGATCGAGTCCACAGCCATGGCGGTCGCCTTTGGCAATAATGGACTTCTGGAAAACTTCAATGCCCTGAATGTGATCACCGTTATTGCAGCCCTGACTGCAGGAAGTGCTTTCCTGATGTGGGTCGGCGAGCGGATCACGGAAAACGGCGTTGGAAACGGTATTTCCATTGTGCTGGTGATCAATATCATTTCCAGAATTCCTCAGGATATCGCACAGCTCTTTGAACAGTTTGTCTTTGGCAAGGCGATTGCCGTTGGCGCTGTAGCTACACTGATTATCCTGGCAATCATCCTGGCAATGGTGATCATGGTTATCATCTTAAATGATGGTACCCGCAAAATTCCTGTACAGTATGCAAAGAAGGTACAGGGAAGAAAAATGGTAGGAGGCCAGACCTCTTCCATTCCGCTGAAAGTTAATACAGCAGGCGTTATCCCGATCATCTTCGCTTCCTCACTGATGCAGCTGCCGGTTGTAATCTGCAGCTTCTTCGGATATCAGGGAACCGGAATTTGGGGACATATTCTGAAGGGCTTAAATTCCAGCTACTGGTGCAAGCCCAGCGAGCCTGTTTATTCCATAGGACTTGTTGTGTATATTGTGTTGGTAATCTTTTTTGCTTACTTCTATACGTCAATTACCTTCAATCCCCTGGAGATCGCTGACAACATGAAAAAGCAGGGTGGATTTATTCCTGGTATCAGACCGGGCAAGCCCACCAGTGATTATCTGACCAGGATCCTCAACTACATTATCTTTATTGGTGCAGCCGGACTTACCGTGATCTGTGTTATCCCATATTTCTTTAACGGTATTTTTGGCGCATCCGTATCCTTCGGCGGCACAAGCCTTATCATTATCGTAAGCGTTGTGCTGGAGACCATGAAGCAGGTTGAATCACAGATGCTGGTTCGTAATTACAAAGGCTTTTTGAACGACTAGAATGATTAGAGGTTAGGGGAAAACCGCAGGGTTTTTCCTTAATCTCTATATTTAATGGAGGAGAATATGAAGATTATTATGCTTGGCGCTCCTGGTGCCGGAAAAGGCACACAGGCCAAAATGATCGCAGAAAAATACAGTGTTCCTCATGTTTCTACCGGTGATATTTTCAGAGCAAATATCAAAAACGGTACAGAACTTGGCAAGGAAGCTAAAAAATATATGGATCAGGGACTTCTGGTTCCTGATGAGCTTACGGTTAAGATCCTTTTAGACAGAGTTGCACAGGACGACTGCAAGAATGGTTATGTGCTGGATGGTTTCCCGAGAACGATCCCTCAGGCCCAGGTGCTTGATAAGGCGCTTTCAGAGCTGGATGACGCCATCGATTATGCCATCAACGTAGATGTTCCTGATGAAAATATCATCAGAAGAATGGGCGGCAGACGCGCATGCCTTACCTGCGGCGCTACCTACCATGTTGAGCATATTCCTCCCAAGAAGGAAGGGATCTGCGATGCCTGCGGAAGCGAGCTGGTGCTTCGTGATGATGATAAGCCCGAAACCGTAAAGAACCGTCTGGATGTTTATCATAAGCAGACACAGCCCCTCATTGATTTTTATGAGGCAAAGGGGATCTTAAAGAGCGTAGACGGCACTGTTCCCATGGAAGATGTTTTTGCTGCAATCACAGAAATTCTGGGTTAAGCAGGAAGGCAAGGTTTAAGGTGGCTGTCACAATTAAATCCCAACATGAAATTGAACTCATGCGTGAATCCTGCAAGATCCTTGCAGAGGTTCACGCAAAGCTTGGAGAAATGATAGAGCCCGGAATTTCCACATGGGATATCGATGCCATGGGGGAAAAGCTGATACGCAGCTATGGATGTGTGCCTAATTTCCTCAATTATAATGGGTACCCGGCATCTATTTGTGTTTCTGTCAATGATGAGGTGGTCCATGGAATTCCTTCCAAAGAAAGAATTCTGATGGAAGGCGATATTGTAAGCCTGGATGCAGGACTGATCTATAAAGGCTATCACTCTGATGCGGCAAGAACCTATCCCGTAGGGGAGGTAAGCCAGGAAGCAAAACAGCTGATTGAGGTTACAAGGCAAAGCTTTTTTGAAGGAATAAAGCATGCCAGGGCTGGGGCGCATCTTCATGACATTTCCAATGCCATTGACGCTTACTGCTCCAAATTTGGCTATGGCGTGGTCAGAGACCTGGTAGGCCACGGGATCGGAACCAGTCTTCACGAAGATCCACAGATCCCCAACTTCAGACAATGGAGAAAAGGAATCAGGCTGCAGCCTGGAATGACCCTGGCCATAGAGCCCATGATCACCCTTGGAACCTATAAGGTGGGCTGGCTGGACGACGACTGGACCGTAGTGACTATGGACGGTTCCCCGGCGGCACATTATGAGAATACCATTCTGATCACAGAAGGAGAACCGGAGATCCTCACACTTCTTCCCGGAGGAGAGGGGAAAGACGAGGCGATAGGATGATCGGGATGTTTGCCATATCAAAAGCAGGACATGATAAAGGACGCATGTATCTGGTGGTGGGGCAGGAAAAGGATCTTGTGCTCCTTGCAGATGGAAAAACAAGAACCATGGAAAATCCAAAGCGCAAGAAGACAAAGCATATACAGATCATAAAAAAGGATCCGGAAGCTTTCCTGTCAGAAAAGCTTCAAAATCATCATATGATATATAATGAAGAAATCAAACTGGCCATTAAAAAGAGAATGAATAAGGAGGCAACACATGTCTAAGGCTGACGTAATTGAAATTGAAGGAACTGTAGTAGAAAAACTGCCGAACACCATGTTCCAGGTTGAGCTGGAAAACGGACACAGGGTGCTGGCACACATCAGCGGAAAGCTGAGACAGAATTTTATCCGAATTCTTCCCGGCGACAAGGTAACCTTGGAATTATCTCCCTATGATCTGAGCAAGGGAAGGATCATTTGGAGAGATAAATAAAAGTCTTGCGTAAGTGGCAGGACTATGATATAATGTAAAACGGTCTTTTTGAAAGGAGGGTTTAACATGAAGGTTAGATCATCAGTAAAACCGATTTGCGAAAAGTGCAAAGTTATTAAGAGAAAAGGACGTATCAGAATTATCTGTGAGAATCCTAAGCACAAGCAGAGACAAGGATAATCCACCGCCTATTTGAAAGCGGCAGGGTTCTTGTCTGATTAGTATGAAAGCGGCTGCAGTGCAGCAGAAGCTGTACTGATTTTATATATAATCGTTTGACGGAGCCTTAGAGATTACTTCTTGATTCGTGTTTATCGCGTAAGATCGGGAAATCCGATTGGGCAGAAGACCGCCCCAATCAATTAGTTATCAGCACATCTACTGTGCAGAAAAAATGCAGAAGCATACGCTGGCTGCATGAAAGAGAAAATGGAGGAAACGTAAATGGCTCGTATTGCAGGTGTTGACTTACCGAGAGAGAAACGTGTTGAAATTGGTCTTACTTATATCTATGGTATAGGACTTCCTTCAT
>ENA-OROD01000092-OROD01000092.1-human-gut-metagenome-genome-assembly--contig:-NODE-92-length-87499-cov-16.417536_pt1 | contig 87499 bp, 73 predicted proteins | sample MGYA00242123_ERZ509038 | MGnify/ENA primary metagenome ERZ509038 (study PRJEB26280, sample SAMEA2338719) | human gut metagenome | biome: human gut; feature: human-associated habitat; material: faeces... | reverse complement strand
GAGCTGCCGCTGCACCGCCGCCACACGCTCGCCGCTGCACCCGAGGCACATTGCGAGCGCCCGGCCGCCCGTGAGCGACACGATGAGCGCCAAAAGTGCAAGCTCCGCCGCCAAAACCGCCGTCACACGCCAGAGCGTGCGTGTTTTTTCGTCCGTTTTTATCGCCCCCCGATTATATTTTAAAAGCGCATCCCGCATTTATGCCGGGTTAAAAAATTACCTCTTGACAAATCCAAAGAAAATGGCTAAAATATCTATAGAACAAATGTTCGACAGACAAATTCGGAGATGACAAGAGTGGAAAGAGCGGTTTTGCACTGTGATCCGTATTTTTTGCGAGCGTCGAGGGCGTTTTCGACCCGCCTTGCGAGCGTTGACGGCATACGCGCAAAATACGGCAAGCGCTCCGTAACGAGGGCTTCACTGATGAATTGCGGGGCTGCGGCATCGAGAGGAATAGGATTTTCCGGCGAATAAAGCACAATATATTGGGATATAAAAAATATTTGTCACTATTAACAAAAATATTTTAACCAAACGGCAAAAAAGTTGTTGACAAAATTCAAAAATTAGCTTATTATTATTCGTAAGAGGATTTTGAGAGGTTCAGCAATGCCGGAAAACGCTCTGAGAGATATGGATGAAAATGAGCTTGCGGCGCTCGCTGCGGCTGGCAACGACGAGGCCATGGCAATGCTCATTGCTACCGTCATGCCCATTGCCAAGGCAAAGGCGGCCGGTTTCGCTCAGGTGCGTATCTCCGATGAGGATCTGGTGCAGGAGGGTATGCTCGGCTTCCTCGAGGCGGTCAAGAAGTTTGACCCGTCCAAGGGCGTGCCGTTCAAGGCCTACGCCTCGGTCTGTATCAAGAACCGCATGATAAATGCGTTCAACAGGAATAACAGCGCGGCGAATTCCCCGCTGACCGGCGCAGTGCCCATTGACGATGAGCAGCTTACCGACCACGCCTCAAATCCCGAAAATATTATCGACGAAGCGGCCGCCCCCGCGAAGCTGTGGCGGATAGTGGACAGCGCCCTTTCGGTCTATGAGCGCCGAGTGCTCGACCTCATGCTGGAGGAGAAGAGCTATGCCCGGATCGCCGAGATCCTCGGCACGAGCGCAAAGTCAGTCGATAATGCCGTGCAGCGTATACGTAAAAAGATACGCTCAAAGCTGTAAAATGGCTCTCAGAGCTTAATATGCCCCCGTAGCTTAAAGCAGAGCGTTGTTCATCAAAGGTGGCGGTGCGATTCCGCCCAAGGGCGAAAAATTTTTTCAAGCGAGGTTAACTATCATGTACGAAGACAAAACTCTCATCTGCAAGGAATGCGGAAACGAATTCGTTTTCACGGCCGGTGAACAGGAGTTCTACGCCGAGAAAGGTTTCGTAAACGAGCCCCAGCGCTGCAAGGCTTGCCGCGACGCACGCAAGAACGCTACCCGCGGAGAGCGTGAGTGGTTTGAGGCTACCTGTGATTCCTGCGGTGGAGTTGCTAAAGTTCCCTTTAAGCCGCGTGAGGACAGACCTGTTTATTGCAGCGAGTGCTTCGCAAAGAAACAGCAGGAAGAAGCATAAGCTTACCTATATTTATGCTTAAAAGAGAGCCTTCCCGAAAGGGAAGGCTCGTTCCTTTTTAAATGTTTATTGCGGACGCCGAGGACGGTGTTCCCTGCTGTTGAATTTAAATTATTATATTATCAGCAAGATTTTACTTTTAGCAATTACTCGACGAGCCTCAGTCGCCACGCGACAGCTCCCTTCAAAAGGAGTCCATAACTGCAAGCCAACTGCTGTGGTGTTCGGCACCCCTAAATGGGAGGCGATTTTAACTGCGGGCTATCAGATAAGTCCAAGCCCCCGCCGAAAAGGCGGGGGCGTTTGCGTTCATTCGGTCAACAATTCAGCTCTTCAAGCAATGCGGGGAAGATGCCGAGGGAGCGGCGCAGGATGCCGTGCATTTGCGCTATCGCCACGCCGTAATTCGTCATCGGAGTGCCGTCTGTTTCGGCTCGTTCGAGGCGTGAGAGCATCTCGCGCCCGTTCAGCATACAGCCGCCGCAATGAATCACAAGGGCGTATTTTGAAAGCTCGCCGGGGAATTCGCCGCCCGAGGTGAATTCAAAATTCAGCGCCTTGCCCGTGTATTTGCCGAGCCATGCGGGCAGCTTGACCGTGCCGATATCGCCGCATTGGCGGTGGTGGGTGCAGCCCTCGGAGATTAGCACGGTGTCGCCGTCGTTCAGCCTGTCGAGCGCCGCCGCCCCATGCACGAGGCTGCGCAGCTCGCCTTTATAGCGGGCAAAAAGTATCGAAAACGAGGTCAGCGGGATATCCTCCGGCACTATTCGGCTGACCTCGCCGAACGCCTGCGAATCGGTGACTACCATTCTCGGCGCTTTTCCGACTGTTGCGAGCACGGCGGGGAGCTGCGGCACTTGGGTCACGACGCAGAATGCGGCGTTATCGAGGATATCTCTTATCATCTGCTGCTGCGGCAGGATCATGCGCCCCTTTGGCGCCGAGCCGTCGATGGGCGTGACGAGAATTATCAGGTCGCCCTCGCTTATCAGGTCGCCGATGAGCTGCTTCGGCTGCTCCGCACGGGCGGCGAGCCTGCCTATCATCTCTTTCAGCTCATAGATATTAGTGCCGTCTGCGGCGCTGACATAGATCCCGCCCTCGGGCGCTTTCGGCAGCTCGGGCAGCAGGTCGCACTTGTTGAATGCGATGATATACGGTATGTTTCTTGCCTTGAAAAGCTCGCAAAGCTCCTTTTCGGCGGGCTGCAATTCTCTCGATGAATCCGTGACGAGCACTGCGATATCCGTCTTGCCGAGCACCTGCCTTGCCCGCTTAACCCTCATCTCGCCGAGGATGCCCTCATCGTCAATGCCCGGCGTGTCGATTATCACAACGGGGCCGAGCGGCAGCAGCTCCATTGCCTTCTGCACGGGGTCGGTCGTCGTGCCCTTTATATCGGAGACGAGCGAGAGCTTCTGACCCGTGACGGCGTTGACAACGCTCGATTTGCCTGCGTTGCGAAGCCCGAAAAAGCCGATGTGAATCCTCTCGGCGGATACTCTGTCGTTAAGTCCCATATTTTCACCTCGTCAAAATCTGAAATCTCTGCGGTCGGAGCCCTTGATGGCCTCTATGTTCTGAGCCGCGATCTGCCTGACCTTATCCTTGGGTATCTTTTTGAGCTCGCGCTCTATCAGCTCGAAGCCGACTTTCTTTGTCTCCTCTGAGGCGTAGTCCACAAGGTACTCCGTCAGGGTCATAAGGGCGTTCGGGTGGCAGCAGTTGAGGATCTGGCCGTTTTTGCACAGGCTCATAAAGCGGTCGCCCGTGCGCCCCTCTCTGTAGCAGGCGGTGCAGAATGACGGGATATGATCCTTCTCCATGAGCCATCTGACCACCTCGTCGAGCGTGCGCTGGTCGGAGACGTCGAATTGCTCGGAATCGTGCGGGCGCTCCTCCTCGGTGTAGCCGCCGACTGAGGTGCGTGAGGCACCGCTTATCTGTGAAATGCCGTATTCAAGCGCCCTGCCCCTGACCTGCTCGCTCTCGCGGGTGGAGATTATCATGCCGGTGTAGGGCACGGCGATGCGGATGCAGGCGATTATCTTGGCAAAAAGGTTGTCCGATATGCCGTTGTCGAATACGTCGGGGTCGATATCGTCGGCGTGCTTGACCCTCGGCACGCTTATCGTGTGCGGCCCCACGCCGTGGACGGCTTCAAGATGCTCGGCGTGCATGAGCAGCCCCGCAAACTCATATTGATAACCCTCGAGCCCGAAGAGAACGCCCAGACCGACGTCGTCTATGCCGCCCTCCATGGCTCTGTCCATTGCCTCGGTGTGGTAGTCATAGTCGTGCTTCGGCCCTGTCGGGTGCAGCTCGAGGTAGCTTTTTTTGTTGTAAGTCTCCTGAAAGAGAATGTATGTGCCGATGCCCGCCTCTTTTAGCTTGCGGTAGTTCTCGACCGTGGTGGCGGCAATGTTGACATTCACTCTGCGGATATCGCCGTTTTTGTGGTGGACGGAGTATATCGTCCTGATGCAGTCGAGAATGTATTCTATCGGGTTATTGACGGGATCCTCGCCTGCCTCGATGGCAAGGCGCTTGTGCCCCATATCCTGTAGGGCTATTACCTCGGCTCTGACCTGCTCCTGGGTGAGCTTTATCCTTGCAATATGCTTGTTTTTCATGTGATACGGGCAATAAACGCAGCCGTTCACGCAGTAGTTGGAGAGATACAGCGGCGCAAACATGACTATCCTGTTGCCGTAGAATGCCAGCTTTATCTCGTTTGCGAGCTTATACATCTCCTCGACCTTCTCGGGTATCTCGCAGGCGAGCAGCACCGCCGCCTCGCGGTGGCTTAGACCTGCGCAGGTGACGCCGCTGCCGTTTTTGACGGGGCGGGCTTTCTCAAGCAGGGAGTCGATAAGCTCGACATTGTTTTTATTTGCCTGTGCGTAGGCGATGGTCTCTCTGATCTCGACGTCGTTTATGAATTCCTCCGCCTTCATTGATTTGGGGTTGTAGATTGACATATGATTTTCCTTTCTTGCGGTCAGATGGCTCTTTCCGTCAGATAAGATTTTTTATTTGATTATATCGCCTCGGTCGGTCACGATCTCGCAGCCGACGGAGCTTATGCGCTCGGCAAGGCAGCTTTTGCATTGCGCCGATTCGTCGCCCGTGCATATTTTGTTGTCATACAGCGCATATTTCCGCCGCACGCTGACGGGGGAGAGATTCGGCATGACTACGTTCGCGCCGGCGGATATCCCTTTCTCGCGCCCGAGCGGGTCAACGGTGCCGAGCGCCGTTGTGGCGGGCAGCAGGATATTCGGCTTTATAAGCCGTATCAGCGAGAGAAGATAGACCGTCAGCTCCGCCGTGCCCGAGGGCAGGTCGCCGAAGGGCGTGTCCTTTTGCGGGATAAACGGGCCTATGCCGCACATATCGGGCGAGAATTCCTCAATGAATTTGAGATCTTTTGCGAGCGTTGCGGCGGTTTGGAACGGCGAGCCGACCATGAAGCCGCAGCCGACCTGATAGCCGATATCCCGAAGGTCGCGCAGGCAGCGCATTCGATTATCAAATGACATTTCGGGCGGGTGCAGGCGCTCGTAATGCGCTTTGTCCGCCGTTTCGTGCCGCAGCAGATAGCGATCTGCGCCCGAGTCGAACATTCTTTGATATTCCTCACGGGGGAATTCGCCGAGAGACAGCGTAACGGCGCAGTCGGGGAATTCACGCTTTATCCGTGCGACGATGCGGCAGACCTTGTCAGCGGGGAATATCCCCTCGCCGCCCTGGAGCACAAAGGTGCGAAAGCCGAGCGAATACCCCTCGCGGCAGCAGGCGTATATCTCCTCCTCGGTAAGGATATAGCGCTCGCAGCGGCTGTTTGAGCGGCGGATGCCGCAGTATAGGCAGTCGTTGCGGCAATAATTGCCGACCTCGATAAGCCCGCGGATATAGACCCTGTCGCCGTAGACGGCGCGGCGTGCTTCGAGCGCAAGGGCGGCAGCTTCCTCGGCAAGGCGGGGGCTGCGCTCGACTATCAGACGCTCGTATTCCCCGAGCGTGAGCGAATGTGTGCGGCTAAGTCTTAGGAGCAGCTCATTCATCGCTGCTCACGTTGGAATAAGCGGTCTTGACGCTCACTCCGGGCAGATTGCCGAGCTTGCCGGCGAGAGAGGATATCGTATCCTGCGGCGCATCGAGGGCTATCGAGACGATGTTTATTTTCTTCGCCTTGTAGGGCAGACCCATTCTGCCGATGATGAATTCGCCGTATTGATGCAGCAGCTCGTTGAGCTTCTCGACCGAGTCGGTATTCTCCACTATTGCGGACATGACAGCTACTCTTGTTTGCATTAAATTACCTCCTAATAATAAAAGCTGTACCTTTGCACAGAAAGGTACAGCTTTTGCGTATCAAACGAATTACCGCACCTTTCAGTCAGGGCAAAAGCCCTTTGTGTCAGGCAGCATATTTATGAAATTGATTATCAGCCTTTTTCGGCAAGATGCCTGCCCATGAGCACGCCCATGACGGAGGCCATCATCAGGCCTCTTGTCCAGCCGCTGGAGTCGCCGAGGCAGTGGAGACCCGCAACGCTTGTGTTGAAGTCCTTATCCATCTTGACCCTGTTGCTGTAGAATTTCAGCTCGGGGGAATAGAGCAGAGTCTCTCTCGAAGCGAAGCCGGGCACGACATGGTCGACCGCCTGGATGAAGTTGATGATATTCATCATCGCTCTGTAGGGCATGGCGGCGGTGATATCGCCCGCAACGGCATCAACGAGCGTCGGGCGCACGTTGCTCTGAGAAAGCTCTTTCTGCCAGGTGCGCTTGCCGTCGAGGATATCGCCGAAGCGCTGCACGAGAATGTGACCCGCGCCGAGCATATTCGTCAGCTCGCCTACCTTCTGAGCGTAGGAAATGGGCTGATTGAACGGCTCATTGAAGTTGTGCGAGCATAGGATAGCGAGGTTGGTGTTGTCGGATTTGAGATCCTTATATGAATGACCGTTGACGACGGCGAGGTCGTTGTCGTAATTCTCCTGGCTGACGAATCCGCCGGGATTCTGGCAGAAGGTACGAACCTTATTCTTGAACGGGAGGGGATAGCCGATGAGCTTTGATTCGTAAAGCACCTCGTTTATCGTCTCCATTATCTCGTTGCGTACCTCGACCCTGACGCCGATATCGACCGTGCCGGGCTGGTGGGCGATATTGTGCTCGGCACACTTTGCTTCGAGCCAGTCGGCGCCTCTCCTGCCGGCGGCGATAACGGTATTGTCGGCGTACACCTCATAATCGACCTTGCCGTTGGTGATGCATACGCCCTTGCAGGTGCTGCCCTCCATGATAACGTCAAGGCACTCGAAGCCGAACATCATCTCAACGCCGTTTTTGAGCAGATACTGCTCGATGGCGTAGTAAAGATCCCTTGCCTTCTCGGTGCCGAGGTGGCGGATAGGGCAGTCGACGAGCTTTAGACCGGTCTGAATAGCTCTCTTCCTTATCTCCTTGACCGCCTCGGGGTCGCTGACGCCCTCAATCTTTTCGTCTGCGCCGAATTCAAGATAGATCTTGTCGGTGTAGTCGATAGCCTCCTGAGCGACATTCTCACCAATGAGCGACGGCAGATCGCCGCCGACCTCGTAGCTGAGCGAAAGCTTGCCGTCCGAGAAAGCGCCTGCGCCGGAGAATCCGGTGGTTATATGGCAATAGGGCTTGCAGCTGACGCAGTGGCCTACCTTGGCCTTGGGGCACTGACGATCCTCGACCGCCTTGCCTTTCTCGACGATAAGTATCTTCTGCTTGCTGCCCTTACGGAGCATTTCAAGGGCGGTGAAGATACCGGCGGGGCCTGCGCCGATGATGACTGTGTTGTAATTCAATTTTACTCTCTCCTTATACTGCTTGATGCCTGTCGGGGAGTGCGTTGAGCATTTCGCAAAGGTCTATGTAGAAGCTGTGCGTTTTTTCTTCATCAGCAAACAGACCTATTGCCGTGCCGTGGTCGCCCTCCTGGACGGGCATGACGTTCCAAACGCCTGTATTTATGTTGTTGCTGTCGTAGTCGGTGTGAGGCTCGTCCAGCGGGAATTTGGCGCTCTCGGTGTTGACAAGGGCGTCGTTTGCGAGCCATTTTTTGTCATAGACAGTGCCGTTGATGGGATCGGTGAACTGAAGAAAGCCCATGACGAAGGCAAGCGGGGCTATGGCGGGATTGGTTTTTATCGAGGGAACCTGAGTGCCGATAACGGGCACTTCCTTGGTGGTGGAGAATGCGTATGAGAAGTAATAGATATCGTCGTTTATGTCGAGCTTTTTGTTGACCTTCATTGAACCCTCGGGCGTGAGGTCATACTGACAGGAATCCTGCCTGTTGGCGAGTACGCGGCGCAGAGCCTTGAAATACGGGTCTGCGCTGCCGACACCGGGTATCTCGGTGAGGCCGAACTGCTCAAGGTGGAAGTCGACAAGACCGCCGTTAAATATGGATCTGCCCATTATACCGGCATAGGCGTAGCTGACGAACTGCACAAGGTCGGCAAGGCCGAGATAGACGATCGGATAATATATGGAGGAGCTGTTATGCGGGGTGCAGATGGTGGTGACGCTCTTGACCCAGTCACCCTTGCCTCCTGTGAAGAGACCGGAGATATCCTCGGGATCGGTCGCCGCCATTTCTTCGGGTGAGCCCTCGGTGAGCAGCTGGACGAGCATCCTTATAGTGGTGCCGCCGAAGCTGTGGCCGATGAGGTGGATCTGCTGCAGCTTGCCGTTCTCGTCAAGCTCGCCCCAATTCGGGATGAGCGGCTGATAATAGGTCCTGCCGAAGCGTTCGTGGTTGAATTTCGCGGAGTGAGCAACGCCGTAATCGACCGTCACGCCCATGAGCTGAGCGTAAAGCTCGCAGGCTCTGTCCCATGCGCTGTTAAGCGGGCCGACGGAGGCGGAGTAGCAGTCATAGCCCTTGTTTTGGAGGTAATGCATCAGGTCGCCCGTGGTGGCGCCCCAATAGGGCATGATGCCGTTGATGTCCTCGGCGCCGCCCCAGCCGTTAAGGCCGTGGACAAAGATAAAGGGCTGCTCGTTTTTCGGCTCCCATTTGGTGTCGGCGGCGCTTGCCGAAATGAGGCAGGCGGAGCTGATAAGGCAGACTGCGAGGATGATGCTGATGATTCGGCGTAATTTCATTAGAAGCACTCCTTTATACAAATATTATATAAAAGACGGTCGGCTGCGCTGAACAACAGCGGCGCCTGCCGATGTCGATTCTTATATAAAGACGGTAACAATACAATTAAATCATATCACGTCGTAAAGTTCAACACTTTGCGGTGGAATTGTGCAGACAAATTGACGCGTTTATCTGAAAATATAGAGACCCGCCGAGGCTCGGCGGGTCAAATGCAGTTACTTCGCTATCCTCTTGATGACGCTTACGCAGTCGTCATAATCCATGATCTTGGGGACGGGATAGAGCGGGTTGCCCTCTCTGAGCGCTCTCTTTGCGATGGTGGGGATATCCTTCTCAAGTATCTCAAGATGCTCGGGGATATTCATCTTGCGGTTGAATTCCTTGATCTTCTCAATGAAAAGAGCCGCTTTCTGAGCGTCGTTCATGCCGTTTGTCTCAAGGCCGGCGATGTCGGCGAGCTTCGCAAGGGGAGCCGCAGCGGTCGAGCCGTAATACTCGAGGACATAGGGGAGTATGACTGCGTTTGCGAGACCGTGAGGAGTGCCGTACATTCCGCCGAGGTTGTGGGCTATCGCGTGGACATAGCCGACATAAGCTCTGGTGAAGGCGATACCCGCAAGGTAGGAGGCGACGAGCATATTCTCTCTCGCCTTGAGATCCTTGCCGTTCTCGTAAGCCGTAAGTATGTTGTCAAATATAAGTCTGGTCGCTTTCTCGGCCGCCTCTGCGGTGCCCTTGGTGTTGCTGTGGCCGATATAAGCCTCAACCGCGTGGGTCAGGGCGTCCATGCCGGTGGTGGAGGTGATGTGCGGGGGCAGGCCGATGGTAAGCTCGGGGTCGAGCACTGCGTATTTCGGGCGCAGGACGGGATCCTGAAGAGCGTATTTCTCGTGAGTTCTGGGGTCGGAGACGACTGCGGCAATGGTGGTCTCCGAGCCTGTGCCTGCGGTGGTGGGCACGGCGTAAAGGGTGGGCAGCTTCTTGAGGATCTTGAGGGTGCCTCTCATCTGCTGCACGGTCTTATTGGGCCTTGCGATCCTTGCGGCCGCAGCTTTGGCGCAGTCCATGGGTGAGCCGCCGCCGAAAGCGATGACTGCCGAGCAGTTATTGTCGATATAGAGCTTTCTGGCCTCTTCGATGTTGTCGATGGTGGGGTTGGGCTGGGTGCCGTCATAGACGGTATATTTGACGCCCGCCTTGTCGAGGCCCTCAAAGAGCCCGTCAAGCAGGTGGAGACCCATCAGACCCTTGTCGGTGACGACAAGCACGCTGTTGTGGCCGTTTGCCTTGACTACCTGCGGGAGCTTCTTGACGCTGCCCTCGCCCTTGACAAGCTCGGGCTCCTTCCAATTAAGGAAGTTGACGGCGACTCTGAAAACGCCCTGGTAGGCTCTGCAATACATTTTAAGAAACATTGAAGCAGCCATTTGATTACTCCTAACATAAAAAATTTGGATTACCGATACAGTATAACACAGTTTTGCGGGTTTGGCAATAGATTTACCCGCATTATTCACATGAAAAGAAGCGAAAATCTCGGTATCGACGCCAGAGAAATGCTGTCACAGCCAGCAACGATAATATGGTCGGCAAGTCTTATGCCAACACCGCCGAGCAGCTTTGCAAAGTCGGAGGTCATGTCGAGGTCGTTCTTTGACGGCGCAGCCACGCCGTCCGGGTGATTGTGGGCGAATATCACGGTGTCCGCGTTGTTGCGAAAAGCCGTTTCGAGCACGGCGCGGCGGTCAACGAGCACGTCGGCCGAGGTGCCTTCGCCGAGCTTGCAGCAGTTTATCAGATTGCCCGCTGAGTCAAGGCAGATGAGATAGAATACCTCGCTCTTACAGCCGTAGAATTTGGCGACGGCGTATTTCATCACGTCCTCAGGCTCGGCAAGCGAGAGCTTTTTGCCCGCCGAATCCTCGATATAACGGCGGCAGAGGGCGGGAATGCTCGAGAGCAGCAATGCGGAGCTGTCGCCGATGCCGTCGACCTCCATGAGCCGCTCATAGGGCGCGTCCAGCACCCGTGAAAGCGAGCCGAAGGTGTCGATAAGGCGGTGAGCAAGCTCGTTGGTATCCTTGCGGGGCACGGAATAGAAGAGCAGCAGCTCGAGCACCGAATGCTCGGGCATATTCTCTATCCCCGTTTTGCGGAAGGTCTCCCTGATGCGCTCCCTGTGGCGCTCGTGAGGATTTTTGCTTTTCTCCGCCATTTTTTCGCCCCCCCTTTTCCGATGCGGAATAATTATACAGCATTACAAAGAAATTGTAAATAGCCTGCGGCTAATTCTTGACTTATACACCCCGAATGTGGTAATATTAATCATCAAAAATATAGGAGTGATTTCATTGGACTTTAAAGAGAGCGGATTTATGTATGCCGTGGCGCTCGGAGTCGTGGCATTCGTTATCGCTCAGTCGATCTTCTTCATCGTCAAGGCGTGGAAGAGGGGCAAGCAGCTCGGTCTCTCCGGCGAAAAGATGAAGAATACGATCGTGTCGAGCATCCTCTTCACCATCGCCCCGGCGCTGTCGATCCTCGTCACAGTCATCGTGCTCGCAAATGCGCTGGGCATAGTGCTGCCGTGGATTAGGCTTTCGGTCGTCGGCAACCTCGCTTACGAGACGATAGCGGCTCAGAGCGCTCTTGAGGCAATGGGCGGCTCGATCAACAGCGAAGTGACCGACCCGCAGCAGTTTGTCACCATCACTTGGGCAATGACCCTCGGTATAGTCGCGGGCCTCATCATGCTCCCGTTCGTCTGCAAAAAGCTGCAAAGCAGGATAGGCAAGGCGATGAATAAGAGCGAGAGCAGCGGCAAGGTGGGCGACATAATCTCCGCAGCCGCCTTCATCGGCATCATGTCCGCTTTCATAGCCAGAGCGATCGACGGCACCAATAAGGACGGCAAGGGCAACGCCGGCGTTATGTCGGTCAGCGTGCTTGTCATTTCAATGGCGTCTATGCTCATCCTCAGCAAGATCTGCACCAAATTCAAGCTCGACAAGCTCGAGCAGTTCGCAATGCCGCTGAGTATGTTCATCGGAATGGGCTCGGCAATGCTTATCTCGGCGGTCGTGCCCGCAGATATCGCTAACTTTGTGTGGAGGTGACAGGCATGAAAAAACAATCTAATTATTATGATATGATACACAGATGCGGCGTTATCTGGGATATCGGGGCGCTGCTCGTGCTCCTTTGCGTGCCTGCCGCATTCTGCCTTTACCTCGATGTCGGCCCCAATCTCAAGGCTCTCGGCTCGGCTATGCTCAAGCTCATCCCGCTCTATTGGCCGGTCGCGCTTATCGAGATATTCACCTATGTGCCCATGCTCGGCGCAGGCGCAACATACCTCAGCTTCGTCACGGGCAATATCCCCAACCTCAAGCTCCCCTGCGGCCTTAACGCAATGGAGAGTGCAGGCGTCCGCCCCAACACCGACGAGGGAGAAGTTATCTCTACCATAGCGGTAGGCGTTTCCTCTATAACCACCACGGTCATCATCGCCGTCGGCGTTATCGCATTCTCGCCCGTGCTCCCGCTCATCACCGCGGACGGCTCGATATTCAAGCCCGCGTTTGAGCAGGTGCTTCCCGCACTCTTCGGCGCACTCGGCGCGAGCTACTTTGTCAAGCATTGGAGGCTCGCATTCGCCCCCATCATCACCGGCGTCGTCGTGCTTGTATTCGTACCCACCCTGCCCGCAGGCACTCTCATGTTCGTCACGATAGTCGCTTCCGTCCTCGGCGCGGTCATAATCTATCGCAAGGATTTTGCTCCGATGCTCAAAAAGAAGGCAAAATAATCCACACTAACAAGAAATTTTTGCAGTAAAATATTTTCAAGTTGTGCAAAATCACAATTGATATTACGCCGCTTTTGGTTTATTATAATATAAGCGGTTTTTCGGCGGAGAGCTCGGTGTTTGTCGGATATCCGCCGTTCGGAACGATTTTTTAAAGTAAGGAGAAGTAATATGATCAACTATTCCAGAGAAGTTCAGGAAATGTGTTGCGTAGCCAAGGGCCCCAATCACGGCCCCGCTCCCATCCCCGAGGAGGGCAAATGGGTCAAGGCTTATGAGATCAAGGATATTTCCGGTTTCACTCACGGTGTGGGCTGGTGCGCGCCTCAGCAGGGTGCCTGCAAGCTCTCGCTCAATATCAAAGAGGGCATCATCGAAGAAGCTCTCGTTGAGACCATCGGCTGCTCGGGCATGACTCACTCCGCCGCTATGGCCGCTGAGATCCTCCCCGGCAAGACCATTCTTGAGGCTCTCAACACCGACCTCGTCTGCGACGCCATCAACACCGCTATGCGTGAGCTCTTCCTCCAGATAGTCTACGGCCGCTCCCAGTCCGCTTTCTCGGATGACGGTCTGTCCGTCGGCGCGGGTCTTGAGGATCTCGGCAAGGGCCTGCGTTCACAGGTCGGCACCATGTACGGCACCAAGGTCAAGGGCGTGCGTTACCTTGAGATGGCTGAGGGCTACGTCACCAGACTTGCTCTCGACTCCGACGATCAGGTTATCGGCTACGAGTTCGTTTCACTCGGCAAGATGACCGACTTCATCAAGAAGGGCGACACCCCCAACGACGCATACAACAAGGCTATCGGCACCTACGGCAGATTTAATGACGCCGCTAAGTATATCGACCCCAGAAAAGAATAATCAGTAAGAGGAGGTAAATTAAAATGGCATTATTTGAAAGCTACGAAAGACGAGTAGATAAGATCAACTCTGTCCTCGCCGAGTACGGCATCTCTTCCATCGAAGAATGCAAAGAAATCACTCTTGCTAAGGGCGTCGATTGCGACAAGATAGTGAGAGAGACCCAGCCCATCTGCTTTGAGAACGCTGTCTGGGCTTACACCGTCGGCTGCGCCATTGCTATCAAGAGCGGCTGCACCAAGGCTGCCGACGCTGCTGCCGCTATCGGCATCGGCCTCCAGTCCTTCTGCATCCCCGGCTCCGTCGCCGATAACAGAAAGGTCGGCCTCGGCCACGGCAACCTCGGCAAAATGCTCCTCTCTGAGGAGACCGAGTGCTTCTGCTTCCTCGCGGGTCACGAATCCTTCGCCGCCGCAGAGGGCGCAATCAAGATCGCTCTTAACGCAAACAAGGTCAGAAATAAGCCCCTCAGAGTTATCCTCAACGGCCTTGGTAAGGACGCTGCAATGATAATCTCCAGGATCAACGGCTTCACCTACTGCAAGACCGAGTTTGATCCCTATACCGAGACCGTCACCGTCACCGAGCAGAAGGCATATTCAAACGGCCCGAGAGCGGACGTCAAGTGCTACGGCGCTGACAACGTCCCCGAAGGCGTTGCCATCATGAAGCTCGAGAACGTCGGCGTTTCGATCACCGGCAACTCCACCAACCCCACCAGATTCCAGCATCCCGTCGCAGGCACTTATAAGAAGTGGTGCGTCGAGAACGGCGTTAAATACTTCTCCGTCGCTTCCGGCGGCGGCACCGGCAGGACTCTGCATCCCGACAACATGGCAGCCGGCCCGTCCTCATACGGCATGACCGACACCATGGGCAGAATGCACTCCGACGCTCAGTTCGCCGGCTCCTCTTCAGTCCCCGCACACGTTGAGATGATGGGTCTCATCGGCATGGGCAACAACCCCATGGTCGGCGCCACCGTCGCTTGTGCAGTCGCAGTTGAAGAGGCTATGAAAAACGCGTAATATCAAGGCTTTTCGGGTTTTGTAAAAGACTCTGATCTGCCCGCCGAAACCGATAAAAATCGTAAAATTAACTGTTTTGTCCACCGTTTGCCCACCGAAAAGCAAGCGGTGGGCAAAAATTAAGGAGCAGGATTGAAGTCCTGCTCCTTTTTTTATTTCTTCTTTTTGATGCGTGCCCAATATTCCGCTGCGGCGCGCTCGTTTTTGTTATCGCCGAATTCATAATAGCGGCGGTTCTTGATGGCGTCGGGCAGATACTGCTGATCGACCCAATGGTTCTCGTATTCGTGGGCGTATTTGTAGAATTGACCCTTGTTCGGGTTATCCTCGCCGTCATAGTGCATATTCTGAAGCTGCCTCGGCACGGGACCCGTCCTTCCCGCCTTCACATCGGCGGTGGCGGCGTTTATCGCGCTGTAGGCGCTGTTGGATTTCGGGCTGGTCGCAACGAGTATCACCGCGTCGGCAAGGGGGATCCTCGCCTCAGGCAGGCCGAGCATCATTGCGGCGTCAACGGCGGCCTTGACTATCGGGATTATCTGAGGGTAGGCAAGCCCCACATCCTCGCTGGCGCAGACCATCAGCCTGCGGCACGCCGAGGGCAGGTCGCCCGCCTCAAGCAGCCGTGCGAGATAATGCACCGCCGCGTCAGGGTCGGAGCCTCTCATCGACTTCTGATAGGCGGAGATGATGTCGTAGTGCTCGTCGCCGTCCCTGTCGTAGCGCATGGCGCTCTTCTGGGTCAGCCCCTTGGCGTTCTCAAGCGTTATCAGGCGCTTGCCGTCCTCGGTGTTCGCCGAGAGCACGCATAATTCAACGCTGTTCAGCGCCTTGCGGACGTCGCCCGCACTGGCTGTGGCGATATGGGAGCAAACGCCGTCCTCTATCGAGAATTCCTCGTGCCTCTCCTCGGCAAGGCGGGCAAAGGCCCGCTTCACCGCCTTCTCCGTCTCGGCGGGGGTCACGCTCTTGAATTCAAAGACCGTCGAGCGGCTGAGAATAGCGCTGTAAACATAGAAATACGGATTCTCCGTGGTCGAGGCGATGAGCGTTATCGCCCCGCTCTCGATATGCTCAAGCAGCGTCTGCTGCTGCTTTTTGTTGAAATATTGTATCTCGTCGAGAAAGAGCAGAATGCCGTTGCGGGCAACGAGGGTGTCGAGCTGGGCGACCACCTCCTTGATATCGCCCGTGCCCGCCGTCGTGCCGTTCAGGCGCACGAGGTGGCGGTCGGTCTGCTTTGCGATTATGCTTGCCAAAGTGGTCTTGCCGACCCCGGGAGGGCCGTAAAAGACCATGTTCGGCAGCTCGCCGGATTCGATTATATTGCGTAGGGGCTTGCCCGGGGCAAGCAAATGGGTCTGCCCCACCATTTCGTCGAGAGTTTTTGGGCGGAGCCTGTCGGCAAGCGGCGAAGACATATCATCAGTCCTTTCTCGGGAAAAGTGAGATTATAAATATCGTTGAGATTATCATTGCAAAGCCGATTATATCGGTCAGGGTGAAGCCCGTGCCGAGCCATACGGCGGATATGACCGTGGCGGAGACGGGCTCGATGCTCGAGATAACGCTCGCCCTCGTTGCGCCGATGCGGCGGATGCCCTCAAGATAGAAGCTGTACGCCAGCACCGTGCCGAGGATTATTATGCCGCCGAGAGCGCCGAAAAGCTCGAGGCTCGCCCGCGGATTTATCTCCCACGGACGGAATACGGGCAGCAGCGCAAGCCCGCCGAGCAGCATTCCCCAGCCGAGCACGGTGGGCGTGTCATATTCCCTGACCAGAGGTACGGGTATCAGCGAATAGCAAACGAGGAACACCCCCGCCGCAAGCCCCCACAGCAGAGCGGGGAGCGAGAGGGCGAGCCCGCCGACGTCGCCGCCCGTTGCAATGAGGAATGTGCCGCCGATCGCAAGCAGGATGGATATTGCCTCCGCCGCGGTCGGCTTTTTTCTGCATTTTACGCAGGTGTAAACGAGTATCATGGCGGGGGAAAGATATTGCAGCACCGTCGCAACGCCTGCGTTCGACAGCTCTATTGCCTTAAAATATGCGAATTGGCACATCACAAGCCCGAAGAGCGTGAATGCAAGCATACGCACGGCTCTGCGCCCGTTTCGCCAAAGGTCAAATATTTTCTTTTTGTTTTTAACCGCCGCCCCGCCGAGCAGGATAGCGCCCGTCGAGATCATTCTTATCGGGACGAGCCACCGCGGCGTCACGCCGCAATTGGTGAAAAGATACTGACCGCAGGAGCCCGAGAAGCCCCAGAATATACCGCCCAGCAGGGTCAGAGTGATGCCGAGGACGGCGTTTTTAGATGATTCTTTCAATCCTGACGACCTCCGAATTGTCGCTACTCGAAATCATAGCACAAAAAGCGACGAAACGCAAGAATATTCATAATATTGAGCCGTGGTACAGTCAATAATTATTTGTCGGGCGCTTAATGATGAAAAAACGAGAAAAAACGAGAAATTCAAAGTAAAATTCAGAGAAAAGGCGATAAATCAACAAAATTAATATGTTTTGACCTTTTCTGACCTTTGACCTTGCGAAGGCACCTTGCTATAATAAAATAAAGGTCAAAGAAAGTCAAAGTCAAAATAAAGCAAAGAAGTGGTATTATGAGCTTGAGCAACAGAATAGCGGGGCTGCTGATGGATATGCTCGAGAGCAGCGGCACCACCGAAATCCAGAGGAATGAGCTTGCCCAAACCCTCGGCTGCGTGCCGAGCCAGATTAATTACGTCATCGCCTCCCGCTTCACGCCCGAGCAGGGTTATATTGTCGAGAGCAGGCGGGGCGGCGGCGGATATATTAAGATAACCCGCGTCAGGCTCGACGCCCCTGTTGCGATAATGCACACGGTCAATTGCGTGGGCGACGCGGCGGATATGCAGACCTGTCGGGCGCATATTCTAAACCTGCATCACGGCGGAGTGTTGGACGCGCCGAGCGCCCGCCTTATGCTTGCGGCTCTCGGCGACAATGCCCTCAAAGCCGTGCCCGCACAGCTCCGCGACGGGGTCAGAGCCTCGATATTCAAGCAGATGCTTTTAACTGCAAACGGAAAGGATGATAGATAATGTTGTGTCAGAACTGCGGTAAAAATGAAGCCACTACACATATTAAACAGATAGTTAACGGCGACATGGCGGAGAGCCATCTCTGCGCTGAATGCGCCAAAAATTTAGGTTACTCCGATATGCTCTCGGGCTTCGGACTTGACTTGTCGGAATTCCTCGGCGGCTTCCTCGGCGACATGATGCCCGCCCTCACGAGGGGCAATTCGGAGCGCTGCCCCAAGTGCGGCACTTCGTTCAGCGATATAGTCCGCAGCGGCAGGGTCGGCTGCGCAGAGTGCTACAGGACGTTTTACGACGAGCTGCTGCCCTCTATCCAGCGCATTCACGGCAGGATAAAGCACAGCGGCAAGGCAAGCTCGGGCGCGATAGAGCAGCCCAAAGAGGAAACCAAAGAAGAGAAGATAGCAAAGCTCAAGGCCCAGATGGACGAGGCCGTCGCCGCTCAGGAATTCGAGCAGGCGGCGAAGCTCCGCGACGAGATAAAGAGCCTTGAATCAGAGGGAGGGGAAACGAAATGAGCAAATGGTATATTGATAAAGGCGAGCAGGGCGATATAGTCCTGAGCACCAGGATCAGGCTTGCGAGAAACCTCGATGAATTCCCGTTCCCGTCGAAGCTCGACGCCGAGGGCAGGGAGAAAGTGAATTCCGCCGTCAAATCGGCTCTGCTCTGTGACGGCAGCGACCTCAGCTATATTGATATGAAGAGCCTGAGCGAAATTCAGGCGGTCTCGCTCGCCGAGAAGCACCTTATCAGCCCCGAATTCGCCGCCCGCAGGGACGGCACGGCTCTGCTGCTCTCCTCCGACGAGAGCGTGAGCATTATGCTCTGCGAGGAGGATCACATCAGAATTCAGGTAATAAAGGCAGGTCTTGCGCTTGAGCAGGCGTATGCCGAGGCGGATAAGATAGATACTATCCTTGACGGCAAGCTGAAATACGCCTTTGACGAGCGCATAGGCTACCTCACCCAGTGCCCGACCAATCTCGGCACGGCGATGAGAGCCTCCGTCATGCTCCACCTGCCCGCCCTGACCCGCTGCGGTCAGATAGCAAGGCTCGCGGGCACGGTGTCGAAGCTCGGCCTGACGATAAGGGGCGCTTACGGCGAAGGCTCGGCCTCGACGGGCGATATTTATCAGATAAGCAATCAGATAACCCTCGGCATCACCGAGGAGACGGCGATAGCCAACCTGCGCTCGATAGTCCTGCAGCTCGTCGCTCAGGAGAGGTCTGCGGCGCAGGAGATAGTCAAGAATCCCGCCGAGGAGGATAAGATATTCCGTGCGCTCGGAGTGCTTCAGAATGCAAGGCTGCTCAGCAGCGACGAATTCATGGAGCTTATCTCCGAGGTGAGGCTCGGCGCGGCGAGAGGGGTAGTGGATATCCCGCTCGAGAAGATAAACGAGCTGATAGTCAATATGCAGCCCGCTACGATAAGCGCAGCCGCCGACGGAGCTATAGGCCCCGCGGCGAGGGACGCCGCCAGAGCAAAGGCGGTCAGAGAGGCGCTTGCGTAATAAAAGATAAGCGAAGTATATTCAGGGGGAAATTGTATGTATAGATTTACGGGCTTTACTCAGAAAGCCAACGAGGCGCTCAACAACGCCATCACCGCGGCGGAGGATCTCGGCCACACCTATGTCGGCAGCGAGCATCTGCTGCTCGGTCTGCTCTCCGAGAACGGGGGCATGGCCTACACCGCTCTCTCGGCGAGGAAAGTCACCTACGCCGAGGTCGAGTCGATAATCAAAAGCAGCGTGGGCATCGGCTCGCCTACTGTGCTTTCGCCCAATGATTTCACGCCCAGAGCCAAGAATATCATCGACACGGCGATATTGCAGGGCAGGGGAATGGGTCACGCCTATATCGGCACGGAGCATATACTCATGGGCATAATTCGTGAGGGCACGAGCGCCGCCACCGAGGTGCTCAGCCGTCTCGGCGTCCAGCCGCAGGATCTGCTCTCCGACCTCACCGCCGCCCTCGGCAGCAACGCCCAAAGCTCGGGCGAATCAAAGAAGGAGAGCAAGGAGCGCTCCGATACGCCCACGCTCTCACAGTTTGGCAGGGATCTGACCGCCCTTGCAAATCAGGGCAGGATAGACCCCGTCATCGGCAGGCAGCAGGAGATAGAGAGGGTCATTCAGATCCTCAGCAGGAGGACGAAGAATAACCCCTGTCTCATCGGCGAGCCCGGTGTCGGCAAGACGGCCATAGCCGAGGGGCTGGCGCTCAAGATAGCCACGGGCGAGGTGCCCGAGCTGCTGCGGAATAAGCGGATAGTTTCGCTCGACCTCACAGGCATGGTCGCCGGCACCAAATACAGGGGCGATTTTGAGGAGCGCATCCGCAACGCTATCGAAGAAGTCAAGAAGTCGGGCGATGTGATACTCTTCATAGATGAAGTTCACACGCTCATCGGCGCAGGCTCGGCGGAGGGTGCGGTCGATGCCGCAAATATCCTGAAGCCCTCGCTCGCAAGGGGTGAGATCCAGGTCATCGGCGCCACAACGCTCGACGAATACCGCCGTCATATCGAGAAGGACGCCGCCCTTGAGCGCAGATTCCAGCCCGTTACCGTCGGCGAGCCGACCGAGCAGGAGGCAATTGACATTTTGAAGGGTCTGCGCGACAAATACGAGGCGCACCACAAGGTCAGGATAACCGACGGTGCGATAATCGCGGCGGTCAAGATGTCGTCGAGATATATCGGCGACCGCTATCTGCCCGACAAAGCGATAGACCTTGTCGATGAAGCAGCTTCGAGGGTCAGGCTCAAGGCATTTGCCACCCCGCCCGACCTAAAGGAGCTTGAAGAAAAAATCAAATCCCTGAATGAGGAGATGGCGAGCGCCGTCAATTCGCAGGATTTTGAGCAGGCAGCGTCTATTCGCGACGAAAAGAATAAACTCTCGAACGAGCTTGAGAGTGAACGCAGGCTCTGGAAGGAGCGCAGCACTCACGCCGCAGGCGAGGTTGGTGAGCAGGAGATAGCCGCCATTGTGTCGCAGTGGACGGGCATCCCCGTCGTGCAGCTCACTCAGGAGGAGAGCCAAAGGCTTCTGAATATGGAGGAGGAGCTTCATCGCCGCATAGTCGGCCAGGATGAGGCGGTCAGCGCCGTCGCCAAGGCTATCCGCAGGGGCAGAGCGGGGCTTAAAGACCCCAAGCGTCCCACAGGTTCGTTCATCTTCCTCGGCCCCACCGGGGTGGGCAAGACCGAGCTTTGCAAGACCCTCGCCGCCTCTATGTTCGGCGATGAGAACGCGATGATAAGGCTCGATATGTCCGAATACATGGAGAAGCACACCGTTTCAAGGCTCGTCGGCTCGCCTCCTGGCTATGTCGGCTACGAGGAGGGCGGCCAGCTCACCGAAAAGGTACGCCGCAGACCATACTCCGTCGTGCTCTTTGATGAGATAGAGAAGGCTCATCCCGATGTGTTCAATATGCTGCTCCAGATCCTTGAGGACGGCATTCTGACCGATTCACAGGGCAGACGCGTCGATTTCAGAAACTGCATCATCATAATGACTTCAAACGTCGGTGCAAAGATGATAGCCAAGAGCGGCGCGGGCACTTTGGGCTTCGCCCCCTCGAGCGGCGAAACGGCGGATGACAAAAAGATCCGCGAAGCCGTCATGGGCGAGCTCAAGAACGTGTTCAGACCCGAATTCCTCAACAGGGTCGACGATATAATCGTGTTCCGTCAGCTCACACAGACCGATATCGACGAGATCGCGCGCAGGATGCTTGCGGGTCTCTCAAAGCGTATCGCCGAGCTTGACCTCAAGGTGGAGTTTGCCGAGAGCGCCGTCAGCGAGATAGGCAAGGAGGGCTTCGACCCCGTATACGGGGCAAGGCCGCTTAGGCGCGCCATCCAGCAGCGTATCGAGGATAAGCTTTCCGAGCAGATGCTTGAGGGCAGATTCAGCCCCGATAAAAAATATGTCTGCGAATACTCGGGCGGCGACTTTGTCTTTGAGACAAAAGAATGATGAGCAATTAAAGGGGCGGAGCCGCAAATACGGCTTCGCCCCGATCCGTCGCAAAATGCACGTCGAAAAATATTATCTCAGCTCGGCGATCATAGAAACAATCTTTTTTCAAAAAATTACGATTTTTTTAAAAAATCACTTGACGAAACGCTTTTTTTGTGCTATATTAATCGAGCGTTCCGTGCTGGTGTAGCTCAGTTGGTAGAGCAGCTGATTTGTAATCAGCAGGTCGGGGGTTCGAGTCCGTCCACCAGCTCCACCCACGAGATAACGCAACTGAATATTCGGAAGAGTTCCCGAGCGGCCAAAGGGAGCAGACTGTAAATCTGCCGTCATCGACTTCGGTGGTTCGAATCCACCCTCTTCCACCATATAAGAACGCTTATTCGGATACGATAGGCGTTCTTATTCTTTTGTCTTAAAATGCACCCCATTTTTGTCGTGGGGTGCATTTTGGCAAGGTGGGGTGCATTGCACACGATTACAAATCGGATGTTTCTCGTTGCAAACTTAAAACGACGGTTTATGTTTGCAATCCGGAAAAGTTCTGCACTCTTAAAACCCGTTAATTCCCTTTATTCAAGCATTCTTTTGAAAACAGATAAACAAAAATCGGCAGGAAACCGGGATCTCCGGAATCCTGCCATCTTGCAATGTTGGCGTTTATTCTTTTACTTCCGTCCCGTCAAAGAATCGGAACAGCATTTTTTATCAGACGTAATCTTCAAATTTTTTCTACACGAGGGGCAAGGCTGTTGATTTACAAGGGATTTCTTGCATAGGAAACGCTTCGGATCATGTGATTTGTGGAGCATTTGTTGACATTGATTAGTTTTTGATGCTGCTATTTGGTTTGCAAATTCTCAAATACTGGTGAATATAATTGGGGAAAAGAGTAATTATATCACCGGGAGGTTGTTACCATGAAAAAGAGAAATATTACGGAAAAGATGATTGAAACGTTTTCGCAGTATCTTGTTACTGAAGAAAAGAGTACCGCTACCGTAGAGAAGTACATACAGGATGTAAAAGCATTTATGTTATATGCGAACCACATAGAAATCAAAAAAGAGGTTGCTCTCTCATATAAGCAGCACTTGATTGACAGCGGTTATGCTATCCGCAGCATAAATTCGATGATAGCGTCAATAAACAGTCTCTTTGAGTTTGCCGGCTGGACTGATTGCAAAATTAAAGCAATAAAGCTGCAACAGGAAATTTATCGTCCAGAAGAAAAAGAACTAACACGTGAAGAATATTTGCGGCTTGTCAACACTGCAAAGAGATCCGGTAATGAGAAACTCGCTTTGATTATTCAAACGATTTGCGGGACAGGCATCAGAGTGAGCGAATTGCAATTTATCACGGTTGAGTCAATTTGCACCGGAGAGGCAACCGTCAACCTGAAAGGAAAAACGAGAAAAGTGTTTCTTGTTTCCGGGTTAAGGCAAATACTTAAACAATATATCAAGAAAAACAAAATCAAAACCGGATCGGTTTTCCTCGGTACAAACGGCAAGCCTGTCAGTCGAGTAACCGTGTGGAAGATGATGAAATTGCTTTGCAAAACTGCCGGCGTTCTACCGTCAAAGGTTTTTCCTCACAATTTAAGAAAACTGTTTGCAAGAGTGTTTTATAAAACAGAAAAAGATATCGCCAAGCTGGCAGATATCCTCGGTCATTCAAATATTAACACCACACGAATATATCTCATCTCGACCAGAGAAGAACATCGGAGAAGGATGGAAAAAATGCGTTTAATTGTCTGAAAAAAACGTAATTCCCGTTATGTTTCCCGGAATTTCAAGAAGGTAAATTCCAACAATACAAATTTTAATTTACGAACAATCAAAATCAGAGATTAATATGTTCACCCTGCTTGTTTCAAAAAAATGGAGAGCAAGGGTGTATTCTGTTATGTCCATAAATTCCAAAGAGCGAGAAATCTTTTGTAATGAAGCCGTTTTTGGCTTAAAACCAATTGACAAAACCTGAAAAATCGGTATATAATAAATTAATTATGGTTGTCAGCAAATAGCGAATGTTCAGTCTGCAACATAACGGGAATTATGTTACTTGGAGGTAAGATTATGAAACGGTCAAAAAAGGTTCTGTCTTTGCTTTTAGCAATTGCGTTAACAGCAGGATTCTGTTTCAATTTTTCTGTTGCTGCAGAAAACGCTGAATTCGCTGGTGGAGATGGTTCAGAAAAGAATCCATATTTGGTATCAACATCAGAACAACTAAACAATGTTAGAAATCACTTGGATTCACATTTTAAACAAGTAGCAGATATTGATATGTCGCAGGTTTCAAGTTGGCAACCAATTGGAAATGCCAGCTCAAACACAGGCTCGACACTCATACATGAACTTCCAGAAACCACTTATGAGCCCTTTATCGGCAGCTATGATGGTAACAATTATAAAATAAGTAATCTTACCATTAATGACAGTAAAGTATCATTTGTAAACGATGTCTATGGTCTATTCTCAGCCTTGGGAAAATGCACGATCAAAAACGTTCATTTAATTGGAATAAATTATTCAATCGACAAAGCAACAACAGATTATGTTAACTTATGGAATGAATATGGTTCAAGTTATGGCGTCTATGTTGGTGGTATTGCGGGAAGTGGAACAAAAGATTCTCTTGTTAGTAATTGTAGCTGTAGTGGTACCATTAGCGTTGTAAACTGCAGTGATGCTTTCGTCGGTGGGATTTTAGGTTATGGTAAAGCTGCAAAATGTGAAAACAGCACAGACATTTATGTGGATGCTAATTCATCATCGCGTTATGAAACAGATAGTACGGTTCATTGCGGAGGGATTGTTGGACATACCCCATCAGTTAACGCAGTTGTTTCAGAATGTTTAAATCAAGGAAATCTTAATGCTACGGCTGGAGACTACCTATATGTGGGAGGAATATCAGGCGAGTATGGGAGAATCGAAAATTGTATGAACTGTGGAGACGTTGAAGGTCATATAATAAAAACCTCCAGTTATTCCTCATTCGCTGGCAACTGTAATGCTGGAGGTATTGTTGGAGCAACATCATCAGATTACACAAAGTATTGTGTTAATTATGGCAATGTTTCCGCTAATACTAATACCTATACTCGGTCTGCATCAAGTTATGCCGGTGGAATAGTTGGATTCTGTGGGTACTATGGTTCAGGAAAAGTCTTTAATTGCGTTAATATTGGGAACAGTATTTCCTCTTCAAAAAAAGATAAAAATGAGCAAACTGTTGATGCACAGGCTGGAAGAATAGCAGGATATGCAAATAGTATTAGTGAATGTTATTCAGTAGATAATACAACCGTAAATGGTTCGAATAAATCTGGAACTAATACTGATTCAAATGGGGAAAACGTCACCGTCCCTGCTCTTTTAACGCAAACGCCCTATAAGGATTTTGATTTTATAAATCTTTGGAGTTTTGATGATAATTTAGGCGGCGCTGTATTATCAGGCTTTTACAAAGAAAGAATAGATACTGATGGAGATGGTCTCCTCGATGTTTGGGAATTAGAAGGTCTTGATTGTGATGGAGATGGAACAATAGATGTTAATCTGCCTGCAATGGGTGCCAATCCGAATATTCCCGATATATTTGTGGAAGTTGACTGGATGGTAAGACCACAGAAGAAATTCTTATGGTGGGAAACACAAGCAAGCAGGAGTATGGCCCCTTCAACTGCCGCCATGAGATTAGTGTACAATTCCTTTAGACAGCACGGTATTAATTTACATATTGATGTCGGTCCCGATTCAACTGATTTTGTAACCGGTAAAAAATGGGGAAGTCTTTCTGGAGGAAATGAAATACCTTATGAAGAGAATTTCAACATCAGCTCTTCTTGGGAAAATACGGTAAATTCTAATTTTTCAGAATCAAGATATAATGTATTTAAACACTGTTTGTTCATAAATCAATATGATGGGACAACAAGTTCGGGAAAGGCGAACGATATACCCGGACAATTCTTCGTTGTTGCAAACCAAGATTGGGTTTATAATGGTGGAGCAATTTCTGTAGGCGGAACATTTATGCATGAACTTGGTCATACTTTGGGCCTGTGCCATGGAGGCTGTGATCATGAGCATTATAAGCCGAACTATCTGAGTGTAATGAACTATGCGTTCCAGACAACCGGATTAGTTGGCACCGGAATGATCGGATATTCCGATTATAAATTACCGGATATAAATGAATCTCATATCAATGAGAATTCCGGCATTGATCCTTCTGGTCTAACGGAGGGTACTCGTTTGGGAACAACTTTGTTTTACAGGACTTCGAATCAAAGAGATGTTAGTCCTATCTCAAGAGTAGCAATTGATTTCAATAATAACGGAACGATGGAAAACGATGTTTCGTTTGATTTGAATCCCGACGGTAATGTTTATGACAAACCGATTGCCACATTAAAAAGTCATGAAGACTGGAGCGGAATCATATATAACGGTGGAGAAATCGGAAAGCAAAACAGCTTTTCAAACAGCTATTCAAACGGTATCACATTTTCAATACAAGATGAAGGTCTGCAGGAAAAAACACTTGAAGAATCATTAAACACGTCAACATTGGCAACAGATGGAACGGGCTATATTGAGTTGTTACCCTCCAGCCTAATAGCTGACATGAATGGTCAATTCTTGGAATTTGAGGTTGGCAATATGTCAGCAAACGCAACAACGTTTACGGTGAAAATTCAGTGCAAATCACTCATCGATGATTACACAAAATCCGTAACTGTTGTCGGTTCAAAGGATAAAATTGAGAGCGAACATATTCTTATTCCTATTACCCAAGATGTTTCACCAGGCAAATACACCATCATCTGCTCGATTACCTCTGGAGATAAGACTAATGATTATTCTTTTATCCAAGAGGCTGTAACGGTTAGTGAAGATGATATTGAGGAAATGAAACAACTTCTTTATGAAGACAATGAATTAACCGAAGAGGAAGTTGAAAAAATAGAATCTTTGATTGAAACATACGAAAATGCCAAATCAGCCAACGCCTGTAAATTCTGCGGCAAAGATCACGGCACTTCGTTCTTCGGTAAGCTCATAGCTTTCTTCCATAAGATCGCATATTTCTTTGCGCATCTCTTCGGCAGAATGTAAAATAAACCAAAACAAGCGGTAGGAGTCACTTCCTGCCGCTTGTGCAATATTACAATGATAATAGTCGATTTTCCCGCTTTTTAACATTGCAAGTTGTCCAATGAATGCAGTCTTTAGAACCGCTCAACTCTCTTTATTCAAGCTGTTAGATATTATTATCCGTGTGAAAATCCTAAAAGTCAGGACCCGTGGATTGCAACATTGACTTTACCCTTCAATCTCCGTCCCGTCAAAGAAACGGAACACCATCTTTCCCTCATCGGTTATCGTTACAGTTTCAACTGTTGTCATCCAAAGGTGCGGATCGAACTCCGTAAGCAGACCGTCTCTTGACTCGACGGTGTGAATGAATCTGTCGATGGCTTTTGCCTTTTCGGTTTTTCTTTCCCGTTCGGCTGCAAGGCTGTCATACCGTTCTTTCAGCGCTTCATACTTTTCGACATAGCCGTTGTACCGCGAATTGAATTCTTTCTGGTCTTGAGCAACGGCTGAGTTCTTTTCGATGAATTTTCTCGTAAGCTCCGAAACAACTTCAATCTCTCTAAGCAAATCCGCCATCTCGGTGTCAATAGAGGTTGTATCCGTGAGTGCCTGCTTTGCCGTTCTGCAGGCTTTGATGTAAGGCTTTTTGGAAGAAACGATACGGTTGAACGCCGAAATAAATCTGTCCTTTATATCTTCTTCGGTAACAACCGGAGTGCCGCATCTGCACTTCCCGTCAGAGTACTTTTGATTGCAGCGCCAGACTGTAGAACGGTATTTGTCGGTCGAGTGCCATGTTTTGTGTCCGTACCAGCCGCCGCAATCTCCGCAGACCAGTTTTGCGCTGAACACGCTTGTGCCGCTGTAAGCTCTGCCGATTTCTTTTCTGCGCCTGATTTCTTCCTGCACGGCATCCCATTCAAGCGGATCGATAATGGTTTCGTGGCTGTGTTCGATATAGTACTGAGGAACCTCGCCCTCGTTGACCTTCTGCTTTTTTGTCAGGAAATCTGTGGTAAAGCACTTTTGTAGAAGCGCCGAGCCGCGGTATTTTTCATTTTGCAGGATGCTGTTTATGGTGGACGCCCGCCATTTTGTTTTGCCCGCAGGAGTGGGTATGCCTTCCGCCGTTAATTCTTTCGCAATGGCTCCGGCGGTTTTTTCTTCCATAAAGGTTCTGTATATTCGTCTGACAATTACAGCCTGTTTGGGATTGACCACGGGCGGATCGTTTTTGTTCTCGCCGCGCTCATAGCCGAGAAACTGTTTGTACGGCAGACTGACTTTTCCGTCCGAGAACCGCTTGCGCTGTCCCCATGTGACGTTTTCCGAAATGGATCGGGACTCTTCCTGCGCAAGGCTTGACATAATGGTAAGCAACAGTTCGCCCTTGCCGTCTAGACTGTAGATGTTTTCCTTTTCAAAATAGACCTCGACGCCTTTTTCTTTCAACTTCCGTATCGTCACCAGACTGTCGGCGGTGTTCCGGGCGAAACGGCTGACCGACTTCGTTATGATAAGGTCGATGGAGCCGGACATGGCGTCATCTATCATTTCGTTGAAGCCGTCACGTTTTCTTGTTCCAAGGCCACTGATTCCCTCGTCCGTGTAGACCTTAACAAACTCCCATCCGGCATGGCTCTGGATGAACTGTGTGTAGTAATCCACCTGCGCTTCGTATGAAGTGTACTGCTCGTCTTTTTCCGTGGATACCCTTGCATATCCGGCAACACGGCGTTTCTTCGCAGCAGGACCGGACATCCGGTGTATCGAAGTTTTTGTTGCCGGTATTACCGTTACATTTCTTTCCGTCATTTTTTCTGATTCCTCGCTTTCGTCCGCGCTCTTGCGTTCTGCCGCATTTCATCCGTCCACGATTCGGAGCGTGAACGGTCGCGCCATATTTTTTCGGCAGCAGTTCCGTCCGAAAAATGAAACAGGAGCCGATTTCCGTCATCCGCTGTGATTCCGGCAACATTTTCCATAGCCATATCCGATGTTGTTTTTTTAAGTATCTCTTCGGGTATCTGCTTTGCGGCGCAGGCGTCTTTTCCCTCATAATTGAATGTCGGGCAAATCTAGACGGGCTTGCCTCTCACAGTTTTTCTCCTGAAATGCTTTCCGCATTTTGCGCAGGTAATCAGCGAAGTGAAGGGATAAACGGCGGGCTTTTCAAGAGAGGGCAGCGCATATTTTTTCGCCCGCTGTGTAATCATCTCCTGCACCTTTTTGAATGTTTCGGGCGGTATAATCGCCTCGTGCGTATTCTCCACATAGTATATCGGCAGTTCGCCCCTGTTGATCATGGTACGTTTTGTGATGTGGTTGTCTTTGAAGGTTTTCTGAAGCAGCAGATTTCCGGCATACGCCTCATTGCGAAGCATTTTGGAGATTGCGGATCTCTTGAACTTTGCACCGAGCCTTGTAGAGATACCTTCCCGGTTAAGTGTGTTGGCAATTGACTGGATGCCCATACCCGAAAGGTACATATTAAAAATCCGTTTTACAATCTCCGCTTCTTCAGGCACGACCGTGAGCATTCCGTTAACATTCCTGTAGCCGAGCATGGTATTGTTCCAGGGCTTGCCTTCTTTGAAGTTTTTCTGTATGCGCCACTTCTGGTTTTCACTGACCGACAGGCTTTCCTCCTGTGCGTAGCAAGCGAGAATCGTCAGCATCAGTTCCCCCTCGCTGCCGAGTGTGTGGATATTCTGCTCTTCAAAATAGACGTCCACGCCGAGGGACTTGAGTTCTCTCACGGTTTCAAGCAGCGTCACAGTGTTGCGGGCAAGACGGGAAATCGACTTGACGATTACCATGTCGATTTTACCTTTGCGGCAGTCGGCGAGAAGCGATTGGAAACCGCTGCGGTTACGCTCGTCAATGGTGTCTTTCGTAATGATGTGGTGAATGACCACGGTATCGGCGGTCTGGCCCTGTCGCCACAGACGGGCATTTGTCTGCTGATAAAGCTCCAAACTCCATGTAAGTCCGAACCATATCAGCGTGGAACCTCCTGCTTGCAGGTTCAAACAGTGTCCTGCGGATGCCGGGTGAATGAGTGCCACAGGCAGTTCACCGCTGTTCCATCTGCGGATACTGTCGGAATCGTCCAGAAGGCTGAACGGGATATGTCTTTTATGCAGACGTTCGGAGATTCGCTCCAAGTCGTGCTTGAACCAGTACGCCACAAGGACGGGTTTCCCATTTGCGGCTTCAATGAGATCCTCCAATGCGTCCAGCTTGCGGTCGTGTATCGGAAACACACGCTTGTCCTCACCGTAGACAGCACCGTTTGCCATCTGTGAGAGCTTGCTTGCCGATTTCCTTACCACCGAGGGAAACGACCAGTTCCGAACGCATCGAATCGTAGGTTTTACGCTCTTTTTCGGAAAGCGTGACCTTCACCTCGTTTATAACGCATTCCGGCATCTGCAGGTGGTCTGCCGCTTTCATGGAAATGGAGATGTCGGAAATGGCATCGTAGATTTTTGCCTCCGCACCGGGCAGCGGCTTGTAGCTGAACACCACCTGTCCGTTGCGCTTGTCCGGGCGGAAGAAGGTGTTGCGGTAATGGGTGATGAACCGACCGAGCCGCTTGCCCATATCGATGATGCGAAACTCCGCCCACAGATCCATAAGGCCGTTGCTGCTTGGCGTGCCGGTCAGGCCCACGATGTGCTTGATGCCGGGACGGACTTTCAGCAGGCTGCGGAATCGCTTTGCCTGGTAGGATTTGAATGAGGACAGCTCATCGATGACCACCATGTCGTAGTCAAAGGGAATGCTGCTCTCCTCAATGAGCCACTGAACATTCTCCCGGTTGATGATGTACACACTGACCCTTTGCCGGAGCGCCGCCTTGCACTCGGTTTCCGTACCGACAGCCACCGAGTAGGTCAGTCCATGCAGATGATTCCACTTGTGGATCTCCGCAGGCCATGTGTCTCTGGCGACACGCAGCGGAGCGATGACCAGCACCTTGCGAACCAGAAAGCTGTCGAGGCAGAGGTCAAAGATGGCGGAAAGCGTGATGACGCTTTTGCCGAGGCCCATGTCGAGGAACACAGCCGAGATGGGATGCTCCAGGATGAAGTTCGTGGCATAAGCCTGGTAGTCATGAGGACTGTATTTCACTGAGTATCACTCCAATCTGTTCTACTCCGTCAATGCAGTACACCGAAAAGCCGAGTGCTTCTAACTGCCTTTTTCGCCTTACTTGCAGAGGGCGGAGTGTTTTGCCCGGTGCTTTCAACTCAATGAAGGCGATTCTGCCGCCGGGCAGGAGCACCAGACGGTCAGGCACTCCATCGAAACCTGGGCTTGTAAATTTCAGTGCAAGACCGCCCATTGAACGAACGGTCTGCACCAGCGTTGCTTCTATCGCTTTCTCACGCATACTGACCTCCTGTGTTCTCAAAACCCGAAAGTCCTTTACGCGCGTAAATGCGTGTATTGCGTGCTCGATGTCCTTTATTTCTACTTCTTTCGATATATATGAAAGGACATGAACATAGGAACAAGACTGCCTATGACCTTTGGTACTTATGGGGCTTTCGCCGTTCCCGTGAGATGTTCTCGTTTGTGTGCCGTGAAAATATGCTTTTCTTCGGAACCTGTACCGTAAAACGGCGGTTACACTATTTTTCATCGGGAACACTCCTTGGGAACGAAGATATATTGCGGACCGTAGAGCGGAATGCGCTTAAAATATCGTTGTATGCACTCAAACTTGTCTTTTAAAAATTCAGCACACGGAAGCTCTTTAGAATCAGTCCCTACGGCTTACCGTTTGAATATAAATAATCATCGAAAAAATATGCGGTTTTTAATGCTGATTAAAAACATTTTCGGCTACTGTTTCTCTTGCAGAATTCAGATAGTCAACGGTGTTGTTTCAGGCGCTTTTCCTCATCCTCACCCGGGACTGTTATATCACAGACTATCCTAATCGCGACGGACACACTATATTCGATCAAAAGCACTGCAAAAAAACAAAAACCCGGACTGTCTGCGTTTTTACAGACAATTCGGGTTTGCAAACTTGAACACTATATATAAACAGACTGGATATCGCTATCCGATCTGTTTGTTTCTTCTGTATTGCCGAACACACTGTGTTCGTTTTTTCTGATTCTTTATTTCAAAAGAATCCAGTAATGAGCCTGATACTCCCCACACTCGAAATGTTTGACATGAAAAGACAGATAAATACCATTAGTTTATCATTTAGTATAGGCAAGAAATAAAGTCTGGGCAATAATTTAATATTATTGTTGTTGATAAATCCGTTACGGAATTTCATTCAGGCAATATCTGCTTTTTTCTAACCATTGACACGGATTTAAATCATCGGATAATGATTAAAAATAAGCCAATTGATACTTACTCGATGGTCGACAATTTGTATCTCAATTTTAACATTTGTATGCTCCAATCATTAATTGTTCAAACGAACTATATACCGCTCGATATTTAATCCTCAAAATTAAACTCATCCTTGAATTTCTCTCTGAATATGTTGAATACAGCTTGAAGCGTTTCTTCATCTTTCACGCTGGTATACGCCTCTTCATCGTCGCTGTCAGTTTCATCAACCTTAAGAATCACAACCTCACCGGCATCATCCGACTCGTCTTTAGGCAGAAGGACAACATATTCCTCACAGTCGTATTCAATCAGATCGAGAAATTCAAAAAGCACTTCATTGCCGTTTTCGTCATTAAGAATAATCGTGTTGTCGAGATTGTCCAAATCATCGTCATCAAAAGAATCTAATGGGGCTCTCTTAAAAGGCGAGTCGGCAGATGTGTCTTCGGATTCAGATGGACCATACAGCTCTTCAAAAGCCTCGCTGAGTTTTGCAAAGAGTTCATCATCATTCATTTTCACGTTGTAAAGTCTCCTTTTCACAAAAAAATCACAAGTTTATTTCCTTGATTTTTCAGCGTCTAACCACATAATAGCTCTGACTCCGACCTCGTCTGAGCCATAGTCAAGGCTGTAAAGCACCAGCTTTGAACCCGCAAATCCTTGAACCACAAGGTTTTCATCATCATATTCTCCCGGATCTCTCAGCCAATAAAAGCAGTACATTAAATCCACAAAAGAAGAGCCGTTGTCAGTGTGACCGGTGAATAAACACCTTCCGATTTTCAAATGTTCCGGAATGTTTTCGATATCCTCAAGCCCGGGCACATACAGTTTATCGTGTGTTACTATATATGACTCACCGGTTGATTTTGTTTTCACCTCTGTGGTTAGTATTGCATTTCGCTCATTCTCATCGAAGCAATCATATAAGAATTTATTGTTCAGGTCATGTCTGATTTCAGAGTTTTCCCAGGTAACTGATTTGGTGCTGCCTTCCACAGGCCAATACCCTGTGTGTTCAAAAAAGAAGTATGACAGCAGTTTAAGCCTGTTTCCATCCTTTCCGATTACATGCCAGAGCATCGGCAAACGGATATTCAGATTCGAAGAATCAATAGAAGGCACAAAAGAACCAAACGTTAGGCAATCGCCGATATTCAATTGCATTGCTTTTTCGCCGGGGTCATCAAAAACCGTCCCCCACATGGAACTACCGTTTGTAATCAGCATGTCATAAAAACCTCCAATTAAATAGTTAGTCGGGTTCATTTCAATTTTTATCATACTACAAGTAATCAATTATTTCCACTATGTGTTCTTTCTTGACAAGCATAGTTTTGCAGATGGCAAATCTGGTTAAAAACTCAATCTATGTATGTCATTATTCTCGAGGATTCTTCCAAAGCATACTCCCTTGCCGCAACCTCAAGCGGCTGGTTCTCGTAAGCTGCAAAGCCGTACTTCAATGCGCTTTTGTAGTTTTTCTGAGAATCCATTAACTCCCTTAATTCCGCGAAGTAAGAGCTGTTCATTGCCGGATTGTCCCAATCAAGCGTGTTGACTAAATAATCGACATAAGCATGGTGAGCCTCATGGCAAATGGTATTGACGATTTCTCGGGGAGATGACTCAGCAAGATGTTTGGTATGGATCCACATTTGAATTGATTCATTGTCATATGCGCCCAATGTTGACATACCGATCATGGCAGAAGTTACGGGAACAGTTGGAAATCCAAGAACACCCGATTCAAAATCCACGAGTTTCTGAATGACGGTTATCCTTTCCTGTATGGATAACTGATTCCAGTTTTTCTCCTGCAGATAGCCCCATAGTTCGGCGTTTTTCTCATACAAATTATCCGCCTTGCCAGTTCCAACTACAACTTCTGTTTCGGGAAACAGTTGATTCCACAGTTCTTCCGTAGCCTTGTATGTAGGCGACTCAAAACTGTAAACAAAGATTGAGAGCAAGCATGGAACAGCACAGAGAACCGCTATACCGAGAACTGAACATCTCTTGAATGCGAATTGGTATCTTCGATGCCGTTTGCGTGAGTATTTATGATTCTGCTCGTCCTTTCTCAGCATCCGGAACAGAGCGATTTCTCCTCCCGCAACGGTCAATGTAATCAACAGTGCAATCACAAAGTGATGCTGGGCAAAGACGAGCATAAGCACAAATTCAACGGGAACAAGATTGAACAGCAGCTCCGTTATTGTGCCGTTGCAGGTGCCCCTTCTAAAAGGAGAGCAGCAGAGCCATACTACCGTAATCATAACTATCAGTATTCTCGATGACCATGTTTCCATATAGAGACCGATTTCCGGCACAGAGAATGCGAACGGCTCTATGAAAATATAGAAAATCATTGCAAGAGGTATGATGATAGATGCTTTGTAAATTATTCGTTTCATGCAACCCCTCCCGTCTTTTCTTACTCAATAGTATATAAGTTTTTGAACAGTAACACTATAAACCGTCAGGTTACAGAGCTTTCTGTTATAAAAAAGCATAGGTTCAAGAATCCGCACTTTTTAATTTTTCTTATTCTGACGCCGAATGATTAATCCTTTTATAAAGTAGGTCGTTGCGCAAACCAACAAGGTTAAAGCACTGTGAATACCGAAAAGAATCGCAGCCGATGTAATAAGCGCAAGTGGTGTGGAAATATCGATCGTTCCGATTAGTGCAACTAAAACCCCTATGGAATAAACCGATGCATTGATAAATGCGCATCTGACTGCATCAATGCGTGATTTGTAAATATAGAGCGACAAAGCTATTGCGGCAGCAAATCCGACAGGAAGAAAGCAACCTTCGAATAATCCTGCAACAGTAAGTGCAATCATTACAGCGATGTTCAGTACCAGTTCTTTTTTTGTGCTTCCGTTTGTGTCGACACCGACTGTTATTTCAGGATTATGGTTCTCACCTATATAATGCGATTCGTCGGTAAAGATATTCCTGCACAGGATGGTATCGATGTATTTTGGCTTTCCATATCCTGTAAGCAGTTTGAATGCTTCTATGGCTAGTTCATCCGAAATGTTATAAAGCATGATTCCCAGACTCGGAGATGTACCGTAAAGTTTTTCCGAAGCTTCCGTTTTTTTAAGCTTCAGAAGCTCAGACATGCCGCGTTTGCTTACATCCGGAACATAGGAGGGGCCGATAAGAACGTTTTCACGCATTGTTATTCCGGAAACGTATGTGAGCTTATTGCGCTGTGCGACATTGTCGAGCCACACGGGGAATTCTGTCGGAGTGTCGAGTGCCTTGATAATCAAATCAAATTTATCTGAGGCGCATATGTCTTCTAAATCTTTCTCCGTGCCGATGCGTTTATTGACCGTCTCAATTTCAATATCTGGATTGACTGCAGCGAGTTTGTCCTTTAAAACAGCAGCTTTATCCTTACCTATGTCCGTGTTGTCAAACAACAACTGACGGTTAAGATTGCTCTTTTCAACGGTATCAAAATCCACTAAAGTTAATTTTGCAATCCCGAGAGCTGTCATATGCCATGCCATATGCGTCCCGATCCCGCCGCATCCGAGAATTAAAACTTTTTTGTTCATAAGTGCTGCGCGTGCGTTAGGCATATTATGACTCGTAAAAAAGGCATTTGTTCTTGAAAGCATGGATTCCGTATCAACCGAAACGGGAAGAAATGAACCGGTCATTGGTAAAGCTTTTACCGTTTGTTCACCGAAAATCCCACAAAGTTTGGTTTGATCGATGAATGCTCCCTCATGCATTTGCTGAAGAGTGAGAAGTTTTTCATCGTCGATTGCGGTAATTATGGGGTTATCTGTATCAGACAGGATAAACAAGAGTCTGCCTTCATCTTTTATTATCAGGGTATAGGGGTTCAATGTAAGTTTCATAACGTCCTCCTCTTTATCGCGCAAAAAACGGAATAACGGTATTCAGCATAATCACAGGTATGTATCCGGTGGAAAAAACAAAATACACACCGTATACTATGTATTTCAGTATGTTATCCGGTTCGCTTAGCATCTGTCGATAAGCGTTTTTTCTTCCTTTTTCCCGGCGAAACCTCCGATTATTTAGATATTGACGATTAACTGAGTATTCCGTCTATGATACCGTATTTTAAAGCCTCATCTGCACCCATCCAGAAATCTCGATCACAATCTTGGGAAATTGTTTTAATGTTTTGACCGGTGTTTTCTGAAAGAATTCTATGGAGTCTGTTTTTGACTTTTGTAATATGCTCTGCTGCCAGTTGGATATCTGATGCCTGTCCCTGAGCGCCACCCAAAGGCTGATGTATCATAACCTCGCTGAGAGGAGTTGCGAAGCGCTTGCCCTTAGTGCCACAGGAGAGTATGAAGGCCCCCATACTCGCAGCCATGCCGGTGCAAATCGTTGACACATCACATCGGCAGCGATTTATCGCATCCACAATCGCAAATCCGGCAGAAACAGACCCACCCGGACTGTTGATATATACCTTTATCTCTTCTGTTCCGTTGTTGTCAAGATACTCAAGTTGAGCGATTACCTCTATAGCAACTTCATCAGTGATTTCAGAAAACAAGTAGATTTTTCTGTTCTTGATGAAATCATAGGATAAGAGATCAAGCCCTTCTTTCCCGGATTTTGATACGCTAATAACCGATGGAATCATTTAGTTACCCTCCTCATCTTCAAGTGCTCCAAATAATTCGTCAAATTTCTTTTCTAATTCAGCCTGGATATCGTCGGTAACGAGCCTGTCATTTTTAGACGTTTTTTTCTTTCTTCTTGTTTTAGTGTAGGCTTCTTCTGCCGATTTAGTGCTTTGGGGTTGATATAGAAATGGAAGATGGATTGTACCGTTTTCCAATTCAAGGCAAAACCGCCTTGCTGTATATGCCTCAACAGGAGGAAGCTGCATGCTGCTCCTTAGGTGTTTTTCGGGATCAATACTTTCATAAGGATAGGTGTCAATATCAGGCAGCGTAGCCTTATAGACGAGATTGTCTCTTAAAAAGATAGCTTCTTTGTATTCACGAGTCTTTTTGAGTTTCTTTAAAGCTTCTACCGGAAGTAAAGGTTCGCCTTCCGGATTTAAAGAAATTGTTGTTTTTCCGGCAAGATTGCTGATATAGTTCTGAAGTTCAGGATCCGGCGACTGTAAAAAAAAGATGTTCTTGCAATTGCCGATTATGGTATTTGCTTCTCCCTTGCTGCTATATACAGCTTCCATTTGCTTTAGACTCTGAGCAACCAGATACCATCTCATAGATCTGGATCTGCTTGCACTAATCTTTGTTCCCATGTCATTTATCCTTAGATTGCAAAATTCATCACAAATCCAATGTATTGAACGAGTGGGCGCTTTTCCTTTATCTTGATAATTTTCTTTGTATGTATCTATCAGTTGCTGATACATACTGTCAATAACACATCCGCCAAGGGAACTGAAAGCAGAAGACTCATCAGGAATAATCACAAAAACCGCCATCGGACGTTCATACATCTTTCTGATGTCAAATGTGGATATGCTGTGCATATTAGTCAAAGATTCAAAATCCACGAAACTGCCAATAACTGATTTTGATGTAGCCAAAATGCTCATCCTTGTCTTTTCGGGGCAACAGTATACCCCGAGCAGTTTTTCAATAGCAGGATGTGTGACAGTGGTATAATTATTCTTCAGGATTTGTTCTATCGAATCAGCAACTGTGTCATTACAAAACGAGGCAACCGACATCAGATTTACATATTTGATATAGTCAGGATGCTCCATGCAAATTCGCATCAGCAACTCAATGACTCCCGTGATATCATCCGTACTCATTAGATTCCAAAACGGATCAGCGCTTGATCCTCTATATTCGGAATGCCACGTATGTACAGTTGATCTGATTTGTTGCATTGCTTTGTCTTTGAATCCGTTAAGATATAGTTCCGTTGGATATTGAAGCAATGAGTATCCGTCTTTATCGAACGAACGGTAATCTAAAAAAACAGGCGTATAGTTTCCATCTAACAAAGCTCTTTGTGTCTTGGGATTTGCGGACAGCTCTCCCTTGACATCCATTGCAATAAACGAATCGCCGCAACGAATGCATGAATGTATTAATGGGTTTATAACGCATCTGGTTTTCTTTGCTCCCGATTCGGATACAATCAGAGTGTGTTCATCTGAGTTGTTTACCCATGCAATATTATCTCTTGTAAGCAACGGAATACCGCATGCCTTGTTATCAAATGACATAATGTCGGTTTCCTCAAAAATCCGTTTTATTTCTTCGTCACTTGAAAAATGACTGCCATAATCCGGAAGTGTATATGACTCCCAATCAGAGACATACCTGTATCCCACAACTTTGCGTGTCTGAACAGATGAACCTGTTATGTCGTTTGTAGAGACAAAACTACGCACAGATATCCTCCTTTGTTATTTCACGAATTATTTTTGAATCATCATCACCGAGTATAATATGAATAATGTTGTTTCTACTTTTTAAATATTTTTTGATATCCTCGGCTGAAATTGTTCTGTTAATATTGATATTAATGCTCATTATTTCCTCCGTTATTATTTTCAGGATATTATTTGATCTGTATTTCTCCATTTTGGGATGCAGTACAAGATCAGATAATATGGAGGCTGCGGAGCGGGAATAGTTTAGAGATGTCATCAGATATTCCTCTAGAGAAATTTTGTTTTTCCAAATGGAATCTTTGAGTTCATCGCCCTGCATATATTGCCTTAAGAAACGAAACATAGGATGTATACATTCAGTCCTCGTCATATTAACTGTGAATATGTAATTCCATCTCGAACTCATATCACTCAGAAATTTTACGATGACAGAAAAGTATTCATCATCCTCTTTTCCGACCCATTCTGTAATATCCAACGCAAGAGTGATATTATCCCCAAAAGTGTTTTTCTTTCGCTCTTTAATCTGAAGTTCGGCAAGCATCTTTTTAAGATCTTCGTATGGTGGAACATACCGAAGTTTAAAAAAAAGTATGTCTCGCTTTGTCATGGAATATATCGGAATGTCATTACCCCAAAATCCGGTTTGCACTAAAACAAAGTTCTTCAAATCCCGTACCTCCATTTGATAAACAATTATCTGAATTTTATTCATAATCCCAAGTAATACTTCTGTTATTCGTAATACCTCTGAATTAAATCGATATTATAAACCGGTTCACATTCTCACTGAATATACCGGGATTTTACATTTCAGAACATCGGGCTAAAAGGTGAGAAATCATATTCACATAAGTTGTAATTAAATTCTGAATTCTATCAATGGCAGTTGACCCATCAATAGCCAGGATATCATTAATATAAAAGCTCAAATCGCTGTCGTCTGTAATTTCAATGCCACAAAACGGATATGAATCATTTTCATTTTTTCGCTCGTATTTAGCTCCGGCTCTGACAATAGAAGTTGACCCGATAAAACTCCAGATCTTTAATTCCTGATTATTTTTCATTCGCAAATTAAATGTCTGCCCATATGAAGTCTCGCATAGATAAAGAATTCCATCATTGCATTCTATTTTTCGGAATGCTATTTTTTTGTTTATAAAGGTTTCGTTTATAGCATTGATATAATCAATTTTTGTCGTAGTAATCATTCCCTTTGTCAAACAATATTTGCCGTGAAAACAGTATTCTGTCTGCCGTTATACACCAGCACTTGACCGGAGGCAAATATTCGCTGCAAGTCATCTTGTTCGAACGCATCCTTCTTAAATTCAATAGTCCTCGCCTGATTAGCGGTAATCCCTATGCCGCGATGCCTGTGAAACGGATTAAAAATCGACCTGCTGTTGTATGTATTAAACCCTGTTGTATTCGTAATCCTCTCATATTGATATTTCGGCAAAAGCTGAATGAGATCACTTGTTTCTGAACCGCTGGAAAATACCAGCAAGCTATCCATGCGACGCATAAATTCAAGTGGGGACATTATGTGCATTTCGCTACTTTTGATGCTCTGAGGTATCGCATCACAAAACAGCACTACCTGACCGATAGCAGAAAAAAGATCCAGCATTTCTGGCCCTGCTTGCAATCCGTTTGCAAGATGTATGATAATCATGTGATTCTGCGCCCAATCTTCCATACTCTCCATGATATCAGTGTACTCGGCAAAAGGACGTCTGAGGAATATTGCGCCGTTGCCACTCGGCACCGTTGCAGCCGCCGAGTCAAGAACCCATTCCGGGTCAAAAGCAGAGAAAACAGAGTTCCTGTCTGCTGCCGTTCCGAGAAAAAGAAACGGCTTTTGACTCCTGCGAATCATAGCTTTGGCTACTCCGATTCCTCTCGACGGATTTCCGATAACACATACAGTCCCTTCGTGCGATATTCCTGCATTATTTATTAACTGAAAAGAAGTGCAGCAACCAAGATTAACCGCAGGATGATTTCTTGCATTGCGATTGTTTGAAGCAGTTACCGGTATTTCGTTCGGTATGAATGATTTTTTCACTTTTTATCGAGCTCCTTCCTGTAGCTGTGGCAAAAAACCGTGGTACAAAAACGGCGAATTTGAGAGATTCGGTATGCTCATCAAAGCATCACCTTTTTGATAAATCTGTTGAAAATCAAAATCTGCGACTACTTTTCTGTATTCGACATGCGGAACAACCTTGTGCATCGAATCCGTAAAGCTGTATGACGCAAGACACTCACCATACCTGTCGGCAAGCAGATTTCGGCTCATGGAGTCCTGTACATGGAGACAGATAATATTAGGGAACAGACTAAGAAGAGATTTTGCTTCATCTTGTGAATAGCGTCGAGTCATAAGCTGCACGGATTGAATACAGGCAAACAATCTGAAACCTGCGGAACGTCCGAGTGACATTGAATCAACAATGCCGGTGCCGGTCTTGGGCAACAAACTAAATTCGTCCAGAAAGAACCATGTACGCCGGTTGTTTCCTTCATCAACACTATGTTTCAGAAGGAGATTGATTATTGTTTGGAACATCTTTATAGATGCTTCCGAACTATTGGCATGGTCATAGAAAAGGAAGATCCTCTTTCCACCAGATCGAAGTGTTTCTATGGCTGAAAACTGACCTTTATCAGAACGAAAACTCCCCCAGAAACAGTCGTGAAGAAGAGTGCGGATTTCTGACACGATCCCGTAGCCCTGCCCTAAATCATTTCCAAGGTATTCATGAATATGAGCGAACCTTTCGGGTTTGGTTTCTGCCAGTGTATACCATGAAAAATCGGCGTCACGGTCAAGCGAAGCACTTAAGCAATCATATAAGTCTCTGTTTGTGGGCATAACACCCTTCTTTAATCCATCTTCATACACTGCCATTATTGCGTTATAGACCAGGTCATTGCATGCATTTTCGAAGAAAGGTTGTAATTCGCTGCGCTGAGATACAGTAAGGGATTTTGCTATGTCCCTGGCGGTAAGGTCTGGATTTTTGCTGACTGCAACTTCTTTAATGATGTTCCAGCATGCTTCAGGCGCTGTTGCATCGACGGAAATGACTATATCCTGAGGCCGTTTGAATTTCAGCAAATCCTTCTTGGCGCAGAAGATAAATACATTCTCATTCATCTGCGCGGCGTTTTGAAGTATCGGCTCCATCATCTTCTCGAGCAGGAAGCTCTTTCCGGAGCCAACCGGGCCGACTAAAAGCGTAGGACATTCAAAGATTCTGTCATCCAGGACTAAACCATCTTCAAGATATACTACAGGTGCTCTGTACGCTCCCTGCAGTGTGGGAGGTGACGGCAGAATCTGTATGCCTTCTATTACTTTTTTTACCATAATCAGTGTCCTCCTTGACCTCCGCCGGATGAACCATGTCCTCCACCGCCTTGACCACCCGATCCATGTCCTCCGGTTCCCGAACTGCCTGAGCTGTGTCCGGAAGAAGATGCCTGACTTCCGGAAGAATGTCCGGGCGATCCGCCCTGACCATCCGAAGAGTGGCCCTCGCCCGATGAACTGTGAGAAGACGGAGCAGTGCCGCCTTTGTTGCCGCTCTCGCGGCCGTGGCTCATCGGTCCGGTATCGCCCCTCTCGCGGCCTCCGTTATCCAGTCCGCCCTTCTTGCCGGATTGGTTGTTCATGTTTTTTGCGGCGTTTTTAGAAACTTCGTTGCAACGGTCTATGGTTGCTTTGTCCGCTTTGATACTTTCTAAAAAAGAATATCTCTCCACTGCTGTTTTTCCTCCTTTATCGGCATTGTTATGAGTTTGCATATTGTTGTTTATTTGAGTCTTTGGCATCTCATGGGAATGCGATCTGTTTTCATGCGGGCTTTCAATATGATAAAGATCGGGGTTGTTCATTCTGTTATTGAATTGTTCTTGGGTCAGTCCTTCTTTTTCAGACTTTTCCGCTTCCCGCCAGAATTCGTGTCCTGGTTTGTGGCCCAGATCGTATTTACCATCAATCGGTTTTTGAGTATTGGCGTCAAAAAATTGCCCTTTATCATTTTTCTGTGCCCTGCTTTCGACTTCCTGCCGCACTTCCTGCCGTATATACGGTCTGTGCAACATGATCAGTCCGCCTCCTCATCAAATGAGAAGTCTTTCGATTCTGTAAATGGAGCGTTCTCGTCTTCACGCTCGAATGCTGTTCCGAAAGGACTGTCGAGAAGCGGCAAAATGCTGTCGTCGATTTCAAGAATGGTGTTGATGTCGTAAATACCGATGTTGTCGGGATTATCCGCATATTCCTGATCTTCATCGCCGCAGAAGAATCTCCAGCCGCTGTCATTGGGATCGTCAGGCTGTTCACGATACATGAATCTGACTTTTCTCCTGCCCTCTACGAGCATTTTTGTGGCAAAAACAAAACCGAAATTATTCATCAGATGTTCCTCCTTGTGAATTGTGATTTAAGTAATGAATTTGATTGGCAGCCGTGATGCATAGATAATTCATATGGTGTTTCATCCTCCTCTTCGATATATCCCATCGATCAGATACTCCGCCTCTGAAGCTGAGCGTGCTCGAACAGGGAAGTAAACCCCGAACCGGTCTTTCTTTGTTGCTACCGGGCAGTAACCGAATACATACGTTTTATACAAAGATCCAAAGACGTGGCGCACACGGAGTGTCTCACCGCTTTCTGTATAGTATTCATATCCTCCGTTCTGCGGAGTATGGCTTCTGCCGATTCTGCCTTCCTTGATTTCGAAGATAATCAGAAGAATAACAAGGACTGCTATGCCTCCGTATGCAAGAATCGTTAAAGTGTCGTCCATAACTCTCCTCCTATCTGAAAATTGATTTTATCATCAGACCAATACCGCCGATAATGATGATCAGGAACAGACATATACTGAGAAGCGAAGTCAGAAGTTCACATAAGAACCCGGCGCATACGGGGCATAGAAGTACGCCTGAAACGCCCAAGCCTGCACTCAATCTCCTCGAAGACGGTATTTCCCTGTATCTAATCAGATGTGTCACCGAGGGGATCAGTACTGCAAGATAAAGAATTAAGAGAATCGTTCGGCACATAACCAGCACCTCTCTTCTTTATAAATTGATTTGCAGAAGTCCTTTGAAGTTCTGCAACACCATGATAAAGCATGCTCTGTCCAACAGTCTATCCGCCTAATCGTTCATTTTGCCCAATCTATTATCCAAACAAAGCCGTTGGTTGCCGATGTTATCCAACGGCTTTATTTGAATGTGCAGCAGAGCAAATTAAGTCTCTTTCAATGAACGTGCGGTCGAGCTGTCGGCGAGTACAATGTAAATTGCCCTGTTTTGAGCTGCCATTTCTTCATTTATAGTTCCGTCAGCATTGTGATCTTCCACCCTGAAACAACTATCCGTGCAGCCAAGCCCCAAACACTCGATCTGTGTGGAAGATACTCCTTTTGCAATAAGAACATTCATTACAGTCTGTGTTCGCTGAAACGACAACTCTTTGCCGTCTCCGGTGCCGACTTTTGCTGTTGTTCCGGCAATCAGAATTTTTTTATCCGGATTAGCTTTAAGGTATTCGGCGACAGGTTCAAGCGCCTTTTCTGCGGATGAAGGCTCATAGAATTCGGCTTTGTCTCCCACGAATTTTACAGTATCCTCTCTGAAGGAGATTACGGAAATATCGGAGATGTTGTCGGCATCCAGTCCAAGGCTGTCCTGAGGAAACTCAACCGCTGTAACACGCGGCAGATTATCTGCCTGTTTTCCGGTTACAGGGGTGCTGTCAAAAGTGACGGTTCCGCCTGAACGAACAATTATTTCCGTCCACATGGACTCAAGGCAATAAAGGTACGAATCTGGAATTTTCTGCTGATCGCCACTGACGCAGCCCAGACCGACCCAGTAAACATCGATGCCGTTGAGATCCGGAAGGGCATGAATCGATTCAAGCTTGTCTGCAACAATCACAGGATCGGTAGCCAGAACATTGGAAGCCAGTTGGGAAAGCAGTCCGGTTGTGCAAAGACCGCTGTCGTAAACCAGCATGGTCTTCCTGTTGAGGGAACTTGCCTTAAGGATGCTGGCGCTGAGTTTAACCGAACTGAATGTATCAACTTCCGGTGTTAGCGCCTTCAAAGACGCAAAACTCTGCACAATACTGTTAGCGTTGCGTTTAGCAAGCTCTTTTTCTTTGGCCTTAGAAATATCTTTGTCGGATTTTTGAACCGAAATGGTTTTTGTCTGTGACGGCTCGCCTTCAACAACAACATAAGACACTTCGCCGTAATTCAAGCAAATGTTGTAAGTGTGGTCATAAATAGCCTGAGCGTTAGTGCCAAGACTGGGGAAATTGCTGTGAATACCGAGAACAATAGATTCCGCAACCGGCTCATCCGGGACAGAAGTATTGTTTCGTTCACTTCCGCAGGCCGAGAGACAGCAGAGAGAAGCAGCAATAATCGCAATGATGGCGATAAGTAAAATAATCTTTTTCATAGTCTTGTCTCCTTTTATTATGCAACGTCAGTATTGATAAAACCTGCCTCGATAGGTGTGCTTGACATACCTTTGGACTCATCAAGCACCGGATCAGTGAGTGCATTCAAAATGTCCGGATTGCATTTTTCTGTGAAGTCAGAGTCATCAAGGTAAGAAAACGCGTTTTCTGTAACATGGAGTATACCGTCAGCATCAAGAGTCTCTTCAAGTGCTTCTTCATATGCCTGAATACGAATCTGTTCCTGTGTTTTAATCTCGTTAATGTGATTTTCAAGCAGGTCTTTTTCACGCTTGATCAAGATGTTTTTGCGTTCTGAAAGCTGAGCCTTGCCCCATATGAGGGTGCTTTTATGTTCACTCGCAAGAAGCCTAACTTCCTCAAGCCTGTCCAGCTTGTCTTTGGCGGGATGATATGTGGTAATTCCGCAGACCAGTGAGGATATGCTGGTTCCTAAGGGCAATACCGCACTGAATACCGCAGCGATAGAAACGGATAACGGATTGTATTCGCTTGATGTTTCGATTGAATCGAAGTTCATGAGCGATGACGAACCGATCGGAAGCGCCTCCTCAAAGGTCGCATTTTTTGTCGCGATCGAAAAGATGAAAAATGGAATATACGCTACAAGAAAGGCCGTTGCCGCCAGGACAACCGTAGGGATCATCTTATTCTTAGAAATGAGTCCGTCTTGATACTCTTTGATCTTTTTGCCGGCAAGAAACATCGGCAGATCGAGAATAACTGCGGAAACAGCCGCAAGCAGAGCTACGAAATACCAGTTATCGGTTTGCACCGCTGTCCACTTGATATACAAAGGAACAAAGTCGGCAACAATGAAGAAAGCGGTTGCGATCATGCCGATATTCAGGAAGTCCTTCAATCTCTTTTTCTTTAGAAGCTTCTGGCGGTCTTCCATTGTTCCGAACGAAGTAGTCGATACCGGGTTAGCTGTTAGTGTCATAGTAGATTCCTCCTTAATTATTCGCATGTGCGCAAAGCATCTGTATTTCCTTATCATAAGCGGCAATCTCTTCGTCCAATCTGTCTGTCAAATCGTCTACATGGACGATCATGCCGTTTTGAAGGTCGACGATGGTTTCGACAGTATACAAATGATTGATGTACTGGCGTTTGGCAATCTCGATTTCCCTGCGTGTGTCAGCTTTAATTGCAGGTATCCGTTTATCCTTCATAAGCCAGTCTGCCGGCAATCCCTGAAGTCTCTGACGCTCATAAGCAAGGGGATCAAGACCGTCCTCATAGAATTTTACGGTGTGTTTGTACTCGATGGGAACCAGCGACGCAACATCGAGTATCTTGTTGAGTGTAACCTCATGCGTTTCCGGCATCCCGTCAATGTTCTCACTTGTCTTCTTTCCTGCAAAGAATCTTTTAAAAAAGCTCATATTCAGTCCTCCTCATAGGTTGATACAGCTGCAACAGCCGCAATTGCTTTGTCGCGCTTATGTTTCTTATAATACTTGTCAACAACGACCTCGGAAAAAGAGATATCTGGGTTGAATGATGTGATGCCGCCGGCACGAGCACCTTTAATGTAAGCGGCAATCTTTGAAGCGGCTCTTTTCCTGATTTTGGCGACCCTCTGGTCAAGGATACTTGTGCCGTTAATGATCTCTTCATTGATTTCATAGAGACGGCTTCTTGCTGCTTTGACGGAATTTTTTGCCCTCGCTTTGTTGCTCGCGCGTCTCCGGTTCTCAAGCACCTCCCATGCGTGCTCGGCTTCAATATCACCGGGCATATCGGGAATCTCTTTCGAAGTGTTCTCAATGATGTCGAGGTTGACAGCTCCCTCGGAGCGTGCCTTCTTCAGGAATTCCTCGGAAACAAGGCATTCACCGTCCTCAATAGATGTGCATCTCTCAAGATAACGATCAATATGTGCCAAGGCAACATCTTCGCCTTTGTGCGCATCAATTCTTCCCAGCAACTTCAAAATGAAGTTAGGCAGAATTGTGACGTCCTTGACATTTTTCCCTGTGATGTACTTACCTTTTGACTTTTTCATGATGTATACCTCCCTTAAGCTGCGAGTTCGCGGTCTTCATAGATGATCTTGTCCGCGTTTTTGACTTTGTTGTTATGCTTATCCTGTTCTTTCTGCTCGGCATTCTCACGAAGCACATAGTCGATCATTCCGGGCAGACGGTCGAAGATCTTCCCGATTTTGGGATTGCGGTACATCTTGCGGTCTTCGTAGAGTTCCTTAATGGTAAGGCTGAAGCCGCGTCCGCCCATGCATCTGCCGTTGTCACGGAAGTACGCAAAAACCGAGCCGGAGAAGTCCTCTGTCGTGAACAGGTAAAGACGTTCTTTTGACTTACTGGGTTGATAGTAGAACTTGTGCGCACCTGTAACAGTGACGCATACGATTCTGTCTTTCTGGTTTACTGATGAGTTGTTGATCTTTTTCATTGGTAAATACCTCCTTGAATTTTGTAAACTCATTATCTCATATGCGAGAAGATTTGCCTGTCAACCTAAGGATTGCATTTGCCGCCATCATTTAAATAATTGTCTCATCTCTCGTCTTTTTCCAAATCCGGTTTCATTGGAGTATTTCCGCAATCAATGCAGGCGATATGAACCTCTTTTGTTGCTCGAATGCTCAATCCGCATTTAGGGCAGACATATTTTCTTGTTGAAGATTTTTTCTTGCTTTTTGGTCCTTCTTTTTCACCGTTGCCTTTTTTGCTGCCATCAGCAGACATTTTGTATTCGGGGTTACGGTATAATTGAAGTTTATCCTGCCAGCCTAAATCACGAACCAAATCCGCTATGCTTTGAGACGGTTGTGTCAAACTGTACCCAACGCCAGCAGAATAGCCGATTATCAATCCTCGCTTTTCAGCTTCTTCCTTAAAACGTTTATTGTGGTATGTGTTTCCGCGGCTGACATCTTTAATACCTTGAACATGACAATAGTAATGAACCATTTCGTGCATTAATGTGGCAATGACTTCAGACACAGGTCTGCGAAGTGACTCGGCGCCGAGATTGATTTCCTTGAGTTTTAATCCATGACTATTATCCCAAGCATCATACGGAGTAAAATGGCCGTGTGCACGAGGTGTAGACTGGATTGTAATCGCCGGTCTTGAAAGTGCACTTTCAAAATACCTTTCATTAAGCACATCAAAAGCTTCTTCCAGAAAAACAACTTCTTCAGATATTTTCATGGCTGGAACCTCCTCGAAAATCTATGATTCTAATATACTCCTCTAAAAAGAGATTTTGGTAATCCTTGAGTTTACAGAACAAAAAAGACGAACATATGCAAAAGCATACATTCGTCCGAATATAAAAAATATGTAATTAACTAAAGGGACGGGCTGATCCCGATCCTCGGACTCATAAGAGCGCCGATAGCTCACAACCAGCTCGTCGAGAGAACAGGCATAAAGCTCACAAAGAAACACCAGAAAATGAATCGAGGGAATTTGTTTTCCGCTCTCAAGAATGCTGATGTACTCCCTTGTCGCCGTGGTATCGTAACAATAATCAAACAGTTCGGACAAGTCCTTCTGAGTAAGATTGTGTTGACGGCGGTGCTCCTTAAGCTGTTTCCCGGTTGCTACTGGGTCGATCCCCCAATCCGCTGCGTGTTTGTACACATAGTCGATAATTGAGTAGTCCATTGTTCTTCCTCCTAAGTTTTAAATTAATAAAACATCGGTAAGAAGGACAACCCTTAAGTAACCGTTTATATTTTAGCAAATATGTGGATAAAAGTCAATATCCAAATCGACTTTGGCGCTTGTGCATGATTGCACGAAGCGTGCGAAATATCATTAAGCATCATCATTAAAGCATTGTATCGAAGCTTTTTATTTCGTTAATAATAATTCGCAACAGATTGCGAGTTTGAAGTTGACAGGAAGGAGCTCTATGGTATATAATCAGAGTGCTAAAAACAGTATTATGAACAAAGGACGGAGTGCGAATATGGCTATTTCTTATAACAAACTATGGAAGTTGCTTATTGATAAGAAAATGACTGCTGCGGATTTGCGAAAAAAGCTGATATTGCTCCGAATACATTGACAAGAATGAAGAAAGACCAAGAAGTTACCATGCAAGTTCTTGAAAGAATTTGTGAAGTGCTTGATACGGATTTCGGAGAAATCGTGGAGTATTTCTCTGATGACGCTCCAGGCCGTTAGTAAAACTTCTCTATCTGATTCGGAAATGTGTGTTTGCTTTCTTGAAGTCAAGAAAATGATTGTATATTTATTATTTTGTTATTTTTGTTATTTCTGAAGCTGGAGTTGACTTATGCAAACTATTTTTGTTTCCAGTACTTTTAAGGATTTTCAGAGGGAAAGAGATGCTTTAAGAGATCGTGTATTACCGCAAATTAATGCAATAGCAAAAGAATATGAGAATGATACATCTATTTTGCTCGTAAAAAACGACGAGGTCGTTGGGTATTGTGATATGTACCCGGTGACGGAAGAAGCGTATTCAGAACTTATTTCCGGACAAGTTATTATTCGTGATTCAATGATTGATCTGTTCTGTATGGGAGGAACATTTGACGTATATATCGCTATGGTCGGAATAGTTCCCGAGGAAGCAACGCAGGCTAATTATTTGATGATTTTTGACTGGATATTTCAACATCTGGATGAATGGGATGAAAACGATGTTCATGTAAACCAGGTCGGGATTTCCGTCTATTCCGATATATTGGAGAAGTTTATAAAAAGATTTGGATTTGAATATCGCAGTTTGAATCCTGCAAAAGGCAAAGTGTATGAAACAACGATAGAAGCATTAAAGACTAATCCGTTGGTGAAAAAGAGATATCCTCATTTTTGCGAATCATAATAGGACGAGGGAGCTAGTTTGGAAAACAGAGATATGAAAAGAATGGTTCAAATGAAAAAGATAAAAATATTTATTGGTTCATCAATAGATGAGCTTGCAAATGAGCGCAATGAGCTTGCCAGATTTATCCAGGGACTGAACAACAAATACATTGAAAGAGGCATATTCTTTGAAGGGTATTTCTGTGAAGAGTCTTCGTCATCTATGCAGGCGGGTGGATCTCAGAAACAGCATAATGATTACATTGAGAATGATGCCGATGCTGCAATTTTTATGTTTTTCACCAAAGCCGGCAGGTTTACTCTTGAAGAACTGGAGCTTGCCCGCAAGACATTTCTTGCAGGCAAGCGTCCCGATGTTTTTATCTTTTTCAAGGCAGTTGATTCTGTTGTCGCATCCACGGAAGAAATAAAAAAATGTGTTGAAAAAGTCGGCGGCGACTATGGTCACTATTTTAATATGTTTGACAGCGTGGATACCATAAAGCTGGAACTTCTGCAGTTTCTCGTTGACAGCATGGGTGGTCTTGAGCTTAAGGTTCAGGACGGTAAAGTATTTATCGGTGAGGAGTTTGTCGAAAACATAGAGGTTGACAATGTTTTTGCGTATCAGAATAACCCGAACTTAAAAAAGCTCAAATCAGAAATTGTTCGATTGCTCTCTGAAATGACAACTGCTTCTTCAAAAGGTGATGCGACAGAAGCACTGAGGGTTTCCGTGGAACTCGGAGAAGTGCAGAAAACTTATCACGAGCTTGAGAAAAGCATTCTTGGTATGCTCAAAATGTTTGCCGAAGAGAACAAGAAAGGAAACAAAGCTAATCCTCGCCGTATGGAAGCTCTGCGTCTGCTCGAACTCGGCAAAATCGAGGAAGCTAAAGCTCTGATTTCTCAAGAAGAGCTTAATATCAGAACAGAATCACTTGCGGCAAGAAAGAATTTCACAGAAAAGCAGTTTGCAGATGAAGCAAATGAAATAATCGAAGACGCTCTTATCAGAATACAGGCGCTGAAACAAAATATCACCAGTATGAACCGCTTTGACGAAATTGAAGTGGTATATGACAGCATTTATGAAACGGCTCAAACAGCAAAAAACTATAAGGCAATATATAATTATGCTGTTTTCCTGCATAATCAGAAAAAATATGTCAAGGCGATAAACATTGCCAAAAACCTCAAATACTTATATGATGATCCCAAAAGAAATACAAGTGATGATAATAAGGCTGATTTGTTCAACTTGTTGGGAATGTTATACAACGATAACAACGACCTTTCAGAATCCAAAAGGTTTTACCTTGAAGCACTTGAAATATTATGCCGGCTTTCCAAAACAGTCAGTAAAGCGAAGTATGAATCAGATATCGCAATTGCCTGTAATAATCTTGCTAATCTGAATATAAAGACCGGCAAACTCGATGAGGCAGAAAGACTCTATCTTCAGGCGCTATCAATCTGTCGCCGATTTGCCGAAACTGTCAGCAAAGCTGCCTATGAGCCCGTTGTGGCAGCGACCTGTCATAATCTTGCTACTCTATATAAAGATACCGGCAGACTCATTGAGGCGGAAAAGCTCTATCTTGAAGCACTTGAAATCCGTCGCCGGCTTGCAGAAACAGTCAGCAAAGAAAAATATGAGCCCGATGTGGCAGTGACTTGTAATAATCTTGCTGTTCTATATAAAAACAACGGCAGACTTGATGAGGCGGAAAAGTTCTACCTTAAAGCACTTGAGATCTATCGCCGATTTGCCGAAACAGTAAGCAAAGAAGCATTTGAGCCCGATATGGCAGTGACTTATAATAATCTCGCTGCTCTGTATGCCAATACCGGCAGACTCAATGAAGCGGAAAAGCTCTACCTTGAGGCGCTTGAAACTTACCGTCGACTAGCAAGAGCTATCAGTAAATCTGCCTTTGATCCCAGTGTGGCAACGACCTGCAATAACCTTGCAATTTTAAATCAAAACACTGGAAGACCCGATGATGCGGAAAAACTCTATCTTGAAGCGCTTGAAATCTACCGACGACTAGCCGAAACCGTCAGCAGATCAGCATACAAGCCTTATGTGGCAACGACCTGCAATAACCTTGCAATTTTAAATCAAAACACTGGAAGACCCGATGATGCGGAAAAACTCTATCTTGAAGCACTTGACATTTACCGCCGACTTGCCGAAACCGTTAGCAAATCGACATACGAGTCCGATGCGGCAACGACCTGCAATAATCTTGCTACACTGTATGCTGACACCGGAAGACCCGATGATGCGGAAAAACTCTATCTTGAAGCACTTGAAATCCGCCGCCGCCTTGCCGAAACCGCCAGCAGATCGACATATGAGCCCGATGTGGCAATGACTTGTAATAATCTTGCCAACCTGTATAAAAACATTGGCCTAACCGATGGAGCAAAAAAGCTGTATCTTGAGGCACTTGAAATCTATCGCCGGCTTGCAGAAACCGTCAGCACTACAAAATATGCGGCTGTTGTGGCGAAGATCTGCAACAATCTTGCAACTCTGTATTATGCTAACAACAGCCCCTTCGAGGCAGAAACACTATTTCTTGAAGCGCTTGAAATCTACCGCAAGCTTACAGAAAAAATCAGCAAAGACAAATATGAACCCTTAGTGTCTGAAATCCTCTATAATCTCGCTGTTTTGTATAGTGATGCTGGAAGACTCAATGAGGCGGAAAAGCTTTATTCTGAGGCACTTGAGATCAGGCGTCGTCTTGCAGAAACTGTCAGCAAAGCAAAATATGAGCCCGCTTTAGCAATGACTTGCTTGAATCTTGCCAATCTGTATGCGGACATCGGCAGGCCCAATGAGGCGGAAGATTTTTACATTGAAGCGTTTAAAATTTATCGCAGACTTGCAGCAACTGCCAGCTTAGCTACATACGAGCCCGAAGTTGCATTGACCTGCTATAATCTCGCTTTGCTATATAATGAATCCGGAAAGAACGAACAAGTAGAAACGTTTGCTAAAGAAGCTTTTTTGTTGGCTGGAAAATATAAAAACACAAACCAGATTTGCAGGCAGATTTATGAAAGTTTTAAAAATATATTTTAAATCATAGATACAAAATAGATTACCCTGGAATATCGGAGGAGGAATTCAAATGTCTATAATCGGAAAAAACAGGCTGGCAATTTATGACCTGTTCTACAGGTATCCGCCATGCGACTATATCTATAATAAAAAACTGAACGTTTTAATCATCGGCAACGGTTGGGTTGGTAACGAAGCGTTTAAAGCTATGTTCTGGGATGGTCAGTATCCGGATGTTGAATTGAATATCACAATCGCTTCAAACAATGCCAAACAATACGAAGCTGCGTTAAAAGAAAAGTTGCCTGGGCTTGGAGACTTTGCAGACTTCAATGGAAACAGTACATCAAAATATCACTATGCAAATATTGATATTCGCGATGTTTCTTTTGACGAAATTAAAGAAACAGGAATAACTGATGCTATGGCAGCGGAAGACTGTATGAATTTGCAGGAGCAGAATGTTATAATAGTCTCTGTCGGTGATTCGGAGATTAACACTCTTCTTGGTATGACCATATCCGAATTACTGGAAAACGCAAGCAAAAGAGTGCTTCTTGCCGTGTATGACAGTGACAAGATTTCAGTATCTTCCGATATTGATTATGTTTCTTTTTCGGCTGATGTTGATATTGATACATCAGAGTTGATGAAGCTTGCCGCAAATATTAATTATGTCTATGATGCAAAAAATAACTTCACCGTCAACAGAATTGAATCTCACAATGGTTACTTGAAAGCTTTCAAGGAAGAATTTGAAGAGGCACCTAAAGATACGGATGATTTATTTCTTTCTATCAGCGATTTTACAGGAATGGATTATACAGCAGATTCATCTCTTGCCCAAGCAGTGCATATGCCAATGAAATTAGATTATTGCATTCATGGCGGCACAATCATAGAAAAGTCAGCTGAACTTGTTAAGATCATCAATGAACACGGAAAAAAATTCAATTTGCTTTCCGCACTTGAACACAGGCGGTGGTGCGCTTATATGGCTATACGAGCTTGCAGAATGCCCCGAAAAGATGAGCTTGGATATCTGTACTTAAACGATAACACACGAAAAGATAAAATGAACAATCTTCATATCTGTATGTGTGAATGCGGTCAAACCGGCGCCATGCTTGATAGGCAATCGCCTTTGTGGGGGGAAAGAATCCCTGACGATATAGGAAAATTCAAATCAAAATTCAAAAAATTAAGTGATTTGGATTGGGCATCGCTCTATTGTCATCAAGTTCTTTCAGATAAAACAAAAAATAGTAAATTCGATGAAATAAAAAATGCAATTGTGAATTATAGTTTTACTGATGAAGAGACATCCGATGCACTAAAAAATTTCGAGTCTGCATTAAAAAAACTCATTGCTAAGCAAGAAGATGTGAATTCGCTCGCATTATATAATCTATCTTTAAATATATTGAAACAAACGCCTCAATATGAGCAGATAAAATGTATCATTGAAAGAATAGATAGCAATAAAGAACTTGGTTTGGCCAAGGAGCGACACAAAAGAATAGACTTTCTTTCATACGATGCCCAGTTTATCAGCATGATACCGCTCTGCTTGAAACTAATAAAAAACGATTCGACAATTATTACTTTTTCAAATGGTCAAGCCGCAAATGGTGTGATTGTCCCTTGGGTTTTGTGCGCCGAAAAAGCGGTGTTTGTAGAAATTCGTCCCGATTCATCATTCGCAGATAAAAAGAATGCCATACATGAATTCTTTAATTCGCACGGAAACAATACCAAACTCGAATTTGACGAGATTAAGGATCTAAAAATTGAATCCATCAAATCAAAAATAGAGACCTTGCTTGAGGAACATAGCAATGTAGTGTTTAATATTGCATCAAATATCCCACCAACTATTCTCTTAGCTTTAGGTGAATTTGCAGGAAAGATTCAAATGGTGTCATATGATTCTTACCACGGTTTGTCTTACTTCAATTTTAATGATTTGTTGCCTCGTCGAACTGAAAACATGTCACTTGATGTTAGTGACTATTTAAGTCTCATGCAAGGTAAAATTAATGATCCAAGCGAATCGTTGATGCCATACAAAAAATGTAAATATATAGAGGACTTTTTTTGGGATCACAGTATTGTTAAAACTTTTCTTCAAGGTGAAAACTCAAAACCCAAATATTATACCGAATGGAACTCTGTAATAATTCAGAATTTCTTGCAGAGAAAGCCCAATGAGAGTACAGGTACATCAGACAAAAAAACAAACAATAAGGTTTTGCCCTTAACTTCAACTGTAAATTACATTTCAGACGGGAAATTCAGCGGTATTGCCAAATCTTTTTTGGGAATGATGAAGTCTAGAAATATTATTTCGAATTACACAGAAGTCGATAACCGAAAAAATATCAGTTTTCAAATTATCGACAACGACTTTTATCGTTTTATTGCTGATAAAGGCGGAAATTTATTTGAAATGCTTGTATATTATAAACTGCTTTACTCCTGTATTTTTGGTGATGTAAGGACCGGTGTTGGGTTTCAATGGAAATCTGGGGGCAGTGAACTTATTAGCAATGAGATTGATGTAATTGCTACAACCGGCGTAGACCTGGTACTAGTTTCCTGCAAAACCTCTCCAATAATTGACAACTCATACATATATGAAATTGCTTCAGAAGCCGCCAGTTTCGGAGGAATAGCTGTGCTTGCAACTTCGCAGGATTTGTCAAGTCCGAAAAATATTAACCACAACGCTGTCGTTCGTGCCCAAGCTATGAATGTGGCTTTGATTGATCAGCACATTCTTAAAAATGAGGAGCTTCTAAAAGAAGCGATAAGCCAGATTCTTGCAGGCAAATATAAGGGGCCTGAGAAATTCGCTTCGTCAAAGCATTAAATGTTATCAAAAATATCTTGCACACGAGTAACGCTTTTTGTAGATATCTAAAAAAATATTATTTATGATGATGAGTATAAAGATGCATTTAATTTAAACAGTAACTTTGATGTTCAAAAAAAGTTTGAAAGTATTATGGTTGAAAGCAAAGAGGGGAATGTCCAGGCCAAATATCAATTAGCACTTTTTTATTATTATGGCATTACCAGTAAGGATGGTCAAAGCGTCAGGGATTATAAAAAGGCGTTTGACTTGTTTGATGAGGTGTATAAATCAAATAGCACTTTGAAGTATCATGCAGCAACAATGATTGCTAGAATGTATAGTGACGGTGTTGCGGATTATAATGAACAATCGTTTGAAAAAGCTTTATACTATCATACTATAGCTTCAGAAGAAAGCAGCGAGTCTGCTCAAACCGTAGCATATATGAACTTGGTTAGCAGGGGCTGTGAATTTGATTATTCAACAACAGAGAAACTATTGGCTCAGCATTGCAAAACAGGTAATGATATTGCCAAAATTGATATGGCAAGGTTTTATTTGTCTTATGGTGATTATTAGAAAGCATATGAAACATTTTGCTCAATGAAAAAAATGTCTTCTGCTGCATATTATGAAGTCGGGATGATGTATAAATCAGGAGTTTTATCAGATCCGATTAAACCAGATTATTTTAAAGCATCTTATTATTTCTAAAACGCAATCAATTCGGACGTTCCATATGCTCCAGCAATGAGAGAACTTGCTTTATTATATTTTAATGGAGCAGGAGAATTTAGGGTCGATTTGAAAAAGCGAAACTTTACTTTGAAAAAGGGGCATCGGTGGGCGATGTGTATTGCCATTATATGTTGGGCTTCATGTATGAATTTGGTATGTTAAAAAGGGATTTAACCCAGTCACTTAAACATTTTCTATTAGCTGACAAAAAAGGAGATTTGAATTCAGCACATCATCTATCAATGATTTATCAACAGCCAGAGCTTTGCAACTATCAGAAAGCATTCTTTTATGCCGAAAAGTCTGCTAACAATGGTAAGCCAGAAGGCGAATACATATATGCAAATTTGTTGCTATTTGGAAGTGGGTGTGAACCCAATGAAAACGAAGCAATTAAGTATTATCACAGAGCATCTGAACAAGGATATTATCCGGCGAAATCGATGATAGAGCTCTTGAATCAATAAGCATTTGCAAAACAGTTTCTTTTGCTTATACAACTGCCTCTGTAGAGATGCCCTTTATCACATTGACTTTCTTAAAAAAATCCTATATACTATCAGAAAATGAGAGATTTGAGGGATGAAAATATGATTATTAAATGTTCCCATGTCGACGGTGTCGAAAATGCTATAATCAATATACCCGACAGTGCTTATTACGAAATTAGGAGCAGGTTCGAAGATGGCATTTACCTAATCCTTTCAGACAAAGAAATACAGTTGCGTGATATTGACTTTTGGTGTCAAGGGAGAAGTCCAGAACTTACTTCATGGGCGGTTACTGATTTATATGACGAAATGGTCGATGTGATTGCAGATATTCTAACAAATAATGAACACATTTCATCAATTGACATTGATGAAATAGAAAACGATTTGATAAGCAAAAAATATGAACAAGAGTGGCTTTCTAAAGGGTATATCACCATACGAGAAGATGGTAGCTGGTAATATATGTTCTCGCACACGAATATCCATCTCGCAAACGATTACACTATCTTTCGCACGATTACTCCTTATAAACTTTTTAATCTTGATTGCAAAAACAAAAAAGCCCGACTAAACGTAGCAAACCATTCAACCAGATAGAAATAATAATCGTGTGCAAAAAGTCGAAAAACGCTTTGTTTCAAGGGCTTTTCAATGCTATGGAGTGCAGATTGTATCCTAATTAGCGTTATTTGCCAGAAAAGCTCTTGTTCTTTTGAACAGGGGCTTTTCAGTTATATTTGTTTTTTGCATATGCGACAGGCGAAAGCAAACCCTGCGCCCGCAGTGGGCGCAGGGTTATTTTATGACGATATCGCATTTATTTTTTATATTGAAAATGCGGGGAACGTGGAGAAATGATGTTTGGCTTTTAGATTATTCCGTGTCGGGTTCACTGATGGGGATCCACATCTCATAATACCTGTTTTTCCTGCGTTCGGCTCGGTCTGTTGCCAGATGATAGACTTCAATTACAAATTCTTCTTTGATTTTGTACTCAGAGTCGGGCAGCCAGGAATTAAAAACCAGCTCGTGCAGGCGGGGCAGCTCCGTTCCGGCATAGCCGCCCTTTTCGGTGGTGAAAACCGCATATTGCCCGCCGGGGACAGTTATCTTTTCCAGACGGCTATAGTCGATATCTTTTTGGGCTCTTGCAATAGAGTATTTTCCGTTGTCGAAAACTCCATACCAAATCCCGTCATAGCCGGCGCTGATCCTTTCGGGGTAATGCTCAAATTCAACGGACCACATGATGTTCTCCTGCTTGAATCTGTCAGCCGAGCGGCAATTAAACTGCTTTGACAAACCGAAAATTTCAAAGCTGTCAACGGTTACGATTTTGAAATCCATTTCTTTTGCTCCTTTAATGTTCAATTCAAAGGAAACGGGCGGGAATATTTTAACAGAACCGATTTTGTTTCTTGCGTTTGTCGGAGTAGTGCCGTGCTGATTAATGAAAGCCTTAGTGAAAGCGTCGGAGCTGTTCCAGCCGTACTTCATTGCGATATCAATAATTTTCGCGTTGCTGTTTTGCAGGTCATTTACGGCAAGCGACAGCCTGCGCCGCCTAATATATTCATTGACGGACATACCGACCATATAGCTGAACAGGCGCGAGAAATTATTGCCGCTCTGCATGGCGATCCTTGCAAGCTCATCAATGTTGATATCATCGGTAATGTGCTCTTCAATGTAATCCGACACATCGTTCAGTTCTCTTAAAACATCCATACCGTTCACCTCGATAACGATTTTAACACAGCAGTTGAAATATTGCCCGAACTTTTTCGTTCTTATTTTTCGTAAAGCGCTGATATTGAAAGAAGTATAACCGATTGCGTGAAGGCGCACTTCATAGCAGTCGGTTATTTTTATGCTGAGAATTTAATTGAGTCTGACGGAGGATAACACCTTATAGGCCACGGAGCTGCTCGATGACGATATCGCATTTATTCTCTATGCCGAAGGCGCTGAAGTAGGCTTCTTCGAGAGGGATCCATCTGCGGCGGAAGGCTTCGAGCTTTTCGCTGCCGTTGCGGCGCAGGATGCGCTCGAGGCGCGTTTCAAGCGGGGCGGTGACAAAGACTTTTATATCGTAAATGTCCGGGATCTGCGGGTGCAGCGCATATGCGCCCTCAACTATGGTGACACCATCGGGTGTCACTCTTTTTTTGCCCGAAACGCCCATTATCGAGCAGTCGAATACCGAGTATTCAAAGGGCTTGCCGCTCAGAATACCGTCGGCAACTTCGGCGCTGAAGCGCTCGTAGTGCACATTGCCGCCCGGCAGCGAGAGCCGCTCCGCCGTGCGAAGCTCCGGGGGCAGGAAGAAGTCGTCCATATGTATGACCTCGGCGTTCAGCCGCTCGGCGAGAGCCGCGGCAAGGGTGGTTTTGCCAGCCGCAGCCCGCCCGTCAAGGGCTATCACGGCGCTGCCCTTTGAGGCGAGCAGCGCCCGTGCTTTTTCGATTATACTCTCCATATCATGCACCTCGGTCAAGACGGCTGTTATAGAGCGCGGCATAGAAGCCGTTTTGCTCCATCAGCTCGGCGTGAGTGCCCTGCTCGATGATGCTGCCGTCCTTCATCACAAGGATGAGGTCGGAATTCTTTATCGTCGAGAGGCGGTGGGCGACGACGAAGCTCGTCCTGCCCTGCATCATGCGGGAGAATGCCTGCTGGATCTTTATCTCGGTGCGGGTGTCTATCGAGGAGGTCGCCTCGTCGAGAATGAGCATCGGCGGCAGGCAGAGCATGACACGCGCGATGCAGAGCAGCTGCTTCTGACCCTGCGACAGACCCGAATTTTCATCCGAAATCACCGTGTCGTAGCCCTGAGGCATACGCTTGATGAAGCTGTGGGCGTGCGAAGCCTTTGCGGCGGCGATTATCTCCTCGTCGGTCGCGTCGGGCTTGCCCATTGCGATATTCTCGCGCACCGTGCCGTCCTTGAGCCATGTGTCCTGCAGCACCATGCCGTAGCTGCGGCGCAGGCTGGAGCGGGTGATATCGTTGATGTCAATGCCGTCAACGGCTATCACGCCGCCGTCGACATCATAGAAGCGCATGAGCAGGTTTATCAGCGTAGTTTTGCCGCAGCCCGTCGGGCCGACTATGGCTATCCTGCTGCCCGCTTTCACGTTGAGATTTAGGTTCTTAATAAGCTCCCTGTCCTTGACATAGGAGAAGGCGACGTTTTGCATCGCCACGTTGCCCTTGGCGTCGGTGAGGGTCACGGCGTCCGCCTTGTCGGGGGATTGCGGCGGCTGCTCGACCAATTCAAAGAGCCTCTCGGCGCAGGCAAGAGCATTTTGCAACTCCGCCACAACGCCCGAGATCTCGTTGAAGGGCTTGGTATATTGATTGGCGTAGCTCAGGAAGCAGGTGAGCCCGCCGACGGAGATAGCGCCTTTGACGGCGAAGAGAGCGCCCGTAAGACCCACGGCGGCGTAAACAACGCTGTTGACGAAGCGGGTCGATGGGTTGGTTATCGAGGAGAAGAATATCGCCTTGAGCGAGCGCTTGGCGTAGCGGTCGTTTATCTCGTCGAATTCCTCGAGGGTCTTTGCCTCCCTCGTGAACGCCTTGACGACCTTTTGAGAGCCTATTTTTTCTTCAATGAATGCGGTTTGCTCGCCTCTGGTCTCGGACTGCGCCCTGAACATCGAATAGGTGCGGCGGGCGATAAATCTTGCGACAAAGAGCGAGAGCGGCGTGAGCAGCACGACGACAAGAGTTATCTTCACGTTTATCGAGAGCATGAAGCCTATCGTGCCGAGGATGGTTATAACGCCCGTGAAAAGCTGGGTGAAGCCCATGAGCAGGCCGTCGGCGAATTGGTCGGCGTCGGCGATGATGCGGCTGACCGTTTCGCCCGCGGGGTGGCTGTCGATATAGCTCAGGGGCAGTATCTGTATGCGCCTCATTGCGGCGTTGCGGATATCGCGCACCACGCAGAATGTTATCTTGTTGTTGAGCGCGTTCATTATCCACTGCGCCAGCGCCGTAACGGCGGCAAGAATTCCTATGCCGATGAGCAGGGGCTTCAGCGCGGCGAAATCAACATTTCTTTCGTCGACGATATTGTCTATTGCCCTGCCCGCAAGCACGGGGATATAGAGCGTTGCGGCAACGCTCACGGCGGCGAGGATTACAGAGAACGCGAGGTGCGGTTTATATCCGCCGACATAGTGAAGCACCTTTTTGAGAGTACCTTTTTTGGCCTTTATCCTGCTCATGCGCTCGCCTCCTCCGGGTCAAACTGCGAGAGATGTATCTCGCGATAGACGTCGCTTGACTTCATCAGCTCGTCGTGTGTGCCGACCTGCGCCCTGCCGTCCTCAAGCACGATTATCTTATCGGCGTTCATTATGGACGAGGTGCGCTGAGAGACGATGAATACCGTTTTGTCGCCCTGAGAGGCGGCGATGGCCTTACGCATGGCGGCGTCGGTGGCGTAGTCGAGGGCGCTTGAGCTGTCGTCAAGGATAAGGATATCCGCGTCCTTGATGACTGCCCTTGCGACGGCAAGGCGCTGCCTCTGGCCGCCGGAGAAATTGCGCCCTCCCTGCTCAACGGGGGCGTCCAGCCCGCCGTCCTTGGCGAGGATGAAATCCTTTGCCTGAGCGGTCTCGAGAGCGGCAAGCATCTCCTGCTCGGTGGCGTCGGGCTTGCCCCAGCGCAGGTTCTCCCTGACCGTGCCCTTAAAGAGCACGGAGCGCTGCGGCACGATTGCCATGCGGCTTCTAAGCTCCTCGAGCGGGAGCGAAGCGGAGTCGCAGCCACCGACGGTTATTTTGCCCTCTGTCGGGCGGTAGAAGCCGGGGATGAGATTCACCAGAGTGGTCTTGCCCGAGCCTGTTGAGCCGATTATGCCAATCGTTTCGCCCTTTTTGGCTTTGAAGCTGACACCCTCGAGCGAGCTTTCGCCCGAGCCGTCGTAGGTAAACGAAACATTGTCGAATTCAACGGCGATATCGGAGCTGTCGTCGACGCTGCCGCTGCCGCCGTCCTCCTCTGCGGGCATTTCAAGCACGGTGCTTATCCTGCCCGCGCAGGCGAGGGATTTGGTGATGCTGATTATCAGATTTGCGAGCTTTATCAGCTCGACAAGTATCTGCGACATATAGTTATAGAGCGCCACGACCGCGCCCTGGGTTATGATGCCCGCGTCGACGCGGACTGCGCCGATATAGATAAGGAACGCTATGCCGAGGTTGATTATAATGCAGGTCAGGGGATTCAGCAGGGCGGATATCCTGCCCGTGTGCTCCTGAATGGCGGTGAGGGTGTCGTTGCGCTGCTCGAATTCCTTTGTCTCCTCATCCTCCTTACAGAATGCACGCAGCACTCTTGCACCGATGAGATTCTCTCTCGCCGTGCCGAGCACCTTGTCGAGGGCGGCACGGACTTTTTTATAGAGCGGGATGCAGAGCAGCAGTATGCCGAATACCACGACGGAGAGGGCGGGTATGACCACAACGAAGGTCAGCGCCGACTTTGCATCCACGGTGAAAGCCATTATCATCGCGCCTATCACGACAAAGGGAGAACGCAGCAGCAGGCGCAGCGTCAGATTCAAGCCGTTCTGTACGCTATCCATGTCGCTGGTGAGGCGGGTTATCAGGGTCGAGGAGCCTATGCCGTCAAGCTGCGAGTATGAGAAGGAGCCTATGCGCTCAAATACGGCGTGGCGCAGCTTCCTGACAAAGGAGGTCGAAGCCTTGGCGGCAAAATATTGGGCGGTTATCGAGAAGATGAGCCCGACCGCGCCGAGCAGCACGAGTACGCCGCACATACGCATGATATAGCCGTCGTCCGACCGACCGATGCCCTTGTCGATGATTGCTTTTATTATCAGCGGCACAAAAAGCTCCAATATGGCCTCAAGCATTTTGAACAGCGGAGCGAGCACGCATTCGGTACGGTCCCCCTTGAGGTATACCGTGAGTTTTTTCATTTTTATATCATCCTCTGTTTATTTGACTTTAATGACGGGTGAGGCGATTATGCCGACGGGGCGCAGGGTGTATTCATAACTCCAGCGGCAGCCCTCGGAGCGCCAGGCGTCAGGGCCGTGCCATGAGTGGCGGTTGTCGGTCAGGTGGACTGCGCCGAAAGCGTTGAAGCGGTGGCCGTAGAGCGTGATATCCACCTTGTGAGTGCCGCTGCCGATATCCTCGGCAAGCAGAGTGTAGGGCGGGTAAATTATCCTGCCGTTGTCAGCGCCGTCGACCGACACGCCGATGAGGGCGCCGTAATAATTCGTTGCGGTGACGCCGAGAGCGCCGTCTGCCTCGACCTCAAGGTGATAGGTCACGTTGCCGCCGTAGAACGGCAGACCCTGGGTTTCGAGCTTATCGAATGCGAGTTTGTCGGGCAGGGCGGTGATGATTTTACTCCTGCCTGTCACACGCACGCCGAAATCGCCGAGAAGATAGCACCACTCGGTGTTGGTACGCCTGCCGAACGGATAGACTATCTCAAGGATATTCTCACCCGCCTTTATGTCGGGCAGCGCAACGGTCTTGATATCCCTGTCGGTGTACCAACCCGTTATATTATTTGCGACTTTTTCGCCGTTAAAGGTGATAGCGGCGGATTCTGCGTCCTCAAGCGCCAGCTCGGCGCCGCTGAAGTCGATCTCACTGCGAATCGTGAAGCGCAGGCGCAGAGTGTGCTCGGGGGCGGCCTCGTGGATGACCCACGGCTGAGCCACGGAATTGCCCCTCTCGGGGAAGCCGAGGGAGCGGCGGCAGATATTGTCAAGGCGAAGAATTTCCTCCTCCGGCTCAAACGGAGCGCCGTCAAGCGAGAATTCCGCCGTGTCGAGCAGCAGAGCGTTGCGCTCGGAGAGGGTGTAGGGCACAAATGCGGGCAGGCGTATCTCTTTTTCGGGAAGCGAAGCCGGCTTTGCGGCGCTCTTGCCCTGCCGTCTGCCATTGTCAAGGCGGAGCAGCAGGCTGTCGTAGTCGTAAAGCACGCGGGATATCACGGTGCAGCCGTTTCTGTATTCGCAGTCAAGCTCCGAGATGTCGCCCGTTGCCGTGTTGTAAAGCATGGGCGAGAATTCGCCTTTTATGGTTATACGCAGGTAGTTTTTCTCAACGACCGATTTGTTGTATGGCTCGCGGCAGCGGCTTATGAAGAGCCAGCGGCTCTCGCCGTCGAGCCTGAGCTGATATATGAAGCCCTCGGAGAGGTCGCCGTTCGCAAAGCGCAGGGTGAGGTCGCGCTGCGGCTCGAGAGCGGTCAGCAGCTTCTCGCGGTCAAAGGGGATCACCCTGCTGCGCCCGTAGAGAGCCTTGCCGCGTTCGCTCGGAACGCCGTCGGACACGGTGGGAGCGCCGCCCATGAATATAAGGCTGCCGCCCTCGTCGGCAAATCTCTCAAGGCGGTCAAGGGTTGTGCCTCTGAGGGATTCGCAGTCGGGCACGATCACGGCATCATAGCTCTCCATGCCCACCTTGAGCGGCGCTCCGCCCTTCTCGCATTGAGAGGGAAGCAGGGATTCGCAGATAAAATCGAAATCTATGCTGCCGTTCAGCAGCCATTCGGTGAGCTGCCTGAATTTCTCGTCAAGGCACTTACGCATCAGCGAGCTTTTATCGTTCGGGCCCCAATGGAGCCAGAAGCTCTCGACCGGGTGGATAACTCCGACCCGCACAACGGGCTTGCCCCTCGTCATCGCCGTATTCACGCGGGCGAAATGATCCTCAATGCGGGGGAATTCCTTATACCACGGGGACTGATAGTGTATCGAGGCAGGGTAATCCCTCTTGGCCTCGCCGCCCATGGCGTACCATGAGAGGTGCGGCACGCGCACGGTGACGCCCATGCATGCCTGCCAGTCGCCGTGGAGCTTATAATTTCTGAAGTCGCAGTCCCAGCCGGTAACGCCGTAAAGCTCGGAGAGCATACCCTCCCTGCCGTATTGGCGCACGGCGGATTGGCACTGCTTGGCGGTGGTGAATTCAAAAGCGTCGCAGAGCATATCAATGCCGGGGATGTCGAAGCCCCTGTATGACCTCATGCAGTCGCCCAGAGCGGCGGTCTGGCTGGTGAGGGTAGGCTCCTCCATCATGTGGCCCGTCAGGGCTATGCCGTGTTTTCGGCACCATGCGCCGCAGGTGTCGGCAAACGCCTCGGCGAAGCGCTCCGAAATATGGTCGTGATAATAGTATCTCGCCGTCGATATCCTGCCCTCGGGCAGATCCCAGAAAAGCTCGGGGAGCTTATCGACTATGCTGAAGCCGTAGGCAGCCTCAAAGGTCTGCGGCAGGTCGTCCGTCCACGGGAGGATAACATCGTCCCTGTCCGCCGCATTGCGGAGGGTCTGCTTGCGGGTGAATTGCGGCTCGTCGGTGAAGATAGACGGCACGGTGCCGCCGAATTCGTCGCCGACCGTCTCGGCGTAGCGCTCGTGAGTGATCTCGATGAAGCGCTCTATCGCCTTTTTATCAAGAGTGTTGACATAGGTCTGATTGTTATACCACGGCGAGGGGGAGTGGATCTTGAGATAGGCGTACCATTTGACGCCCTCGGCATCATCATTTTCGCCGATGCGTTTGTAATCGGCGAGGTAGCCGTCGCTGTCAAGCCGCACGTCGTAGCAGGCGATGAGACAGCCCTTGCCGTTCCTGCCGCCCTCGGCGCGTGAGTCGATAACGTCCGCCTTCTCAGCCTCGTCAAGGCTGCAAGGCTCCGCCGTCATAAGCAGGCAGCGCGCCCTGTATTGCTCATCTTTGGTCACAAGTCCGCCCGCGGCGCCCGAGGGCCACCTGTCCTCATCATAGAGATAGGCGAGCATATCTTCTTTTTTAGCCTTGTCAACGCAGTGCCTGACAAGCCCCATGAATTCGTCGGAGAGATAGGCGTTGCTCAGACCCGTGCGGACATGCATATGGAAGCCGCCGAGACCCATCTCCTTGAATATGTCTATCTGTCTGCTCAGTTCGTCGGCCTCAAGGTGACTGTTCCACGCCCAGAACGGGGTGCCTCTGTATTCGCTCGTGGGGCGTTTAAAAAGCTCGTCGGAGAGCGACGGAGCGGAATTCTTCTTGTAAAACATCAGTTTTCCTCCTTGACAGGGTGTTTATAGAGAACCTTATCCTCGCTGGGGGTGTTCCAATTTATGTAGTTGTTGCGTTTGGCATAGTACCACGCCATTTCAAACATTTTTGCGCTCTCGTCAACGGGCACAAAGAGCTGCCCGTCCTTAAAATACGCTTCGCCGCTCATCTCCACCGTGCCGAGGTCGGTCTTGGCGAAGCGGCTGCCCTCGGTGAAGGTCGCGTAATGCTCATATGCTTCGCAGGTGAGGAAATCGACGCCTTTCTCCACCTTGCCGCCGATGCTTTGAATGAGCACACCGAACGGGGCGTACCAAACGCCGCCGATATTCTCGGGGTAGACCCCTCTTGCGGAGAATTCGAGCATCCTGCCCTTGAACGCCATCTTGGTGCGCTCATATATCGGAGCGAGGGCGTGGGGAGTTATCGTGTCGGTGCTCTTGTCTATCGTAAAGATATCGACTATACGCCCGTCCGCCATATAGCCCGTCGCCGTGAGCTTATCGCCGTCTATCTCGACGAGCGTATAGAAGCCCATGCGTTCCTCCTGCGGGTAGAAGCAGGAGTGCCATGTCTTTTGGCAGTTGGAGCAGTATATGTTGCCGCCGCCGTTGCCCACGATATAGTGCACCGTGCCCTCGGACGGGCGGTCAAAAAGCTCGTCGCCCTTTGTCGGGAAGGTCCTTGCAAAGGAATGCTCGTGCCCCTCGAAGAGGATATCGAGCCTGCCCTGCTCGATCGGCCGCCTGAGCCACGGGTATCCGTCATCATTCTGACCCTCGGGCATGACGGGGTATATCGGGAAGTGATATGCGCCGAGCTTCCATGTTTTATCGCTGCTTTGCAGGTCGTCATACGCCCAGCCCTCGACATTTTCGGGGGCGTTTATGCCCATGACAAGGAAGTGGGCGTTGCCGTAGTCAAAGGAATAATTCTCCGTCTCATAGCCCTCGGGGCCGTTGTCGGGGTAGGAGAGCGAAAACTGGAAGTCAAAGAAATCGGCGTGCTCAAGATAGAATTTGCCGACAGGCTCGGGGAAATACGAGATGAAGCCGCGGTTATCGTGGTTGCCCGTCGTCATCATATATGGTACGCTCTCGATTATCCCCTTTAAGCCCTCAAACATACCGTTCCATTGCAGGTCGTTCTGGCCGTTGTCGCAGTTGTCGCCCGCCGTGAAGATGAAGCGGCATTCGGGGTGCTTTGCGAGGGCGGTTTTGAGCATCTCGCCCACCATGGAGTAATCAGGCAGGTGACAGGGGCTGCCCTTTTGATGGTCGGAGATAACGATAAAGCTGAATTTATCGAGCTTCTCCGGCTCCGTCTCAAAGGTGAATTCGCCGCTGCGGTGCTCATCGTCGCCGACGGTGTAGCAGTATTTGCAGCCCGGCTCAAGCCCCGAAAGGCGCACCCAATGGTAATTGCTGCGGTCGATATCCGTCTCGGCGAAGCGTGTGACCGCCTCCTGCCGCAGCAGGTCGGCGCTGCCCTCACGCCTGTAGAGAATGTAGCTGTCGCCCGAATTCTCGTCCGTGCGCCAGCTTATCGCCGCCGAGGTCTTTGCGTCGCCCCAAAAGGAGAGCATGATATGATCCGGCAGCGGGGAGGAGCCGCGCTCCGGTTTATTGAATTTACCGTCTTTGTCTGACATCGGTGCACCGCCATTTCTAATGATTATAGATAAAAATATTTTAAACATATATTGACGGTTTGTCAACGAAAATGCAACATTTTTTCAAACCTATTGATTTTCGACACGGTGTGTAATATAATGTTCAATGGATAAATACATGAGAAACCCGCAGCTTGCGGAAACGATAACATAATTCGGGGGAATCACAATGAAGACAAAGAAAAGGATACTCAGCATCATCCTCGCCGCCGTGCTTATCCTGACGGCAGCCCTGCCCGCAGCGGCAGCGTCGGACCCGCTGACCTATCAAAAAGGCAGCCGCCTTGAATCGGACGGCACCGTAAGCTCATTTTATAAGGTCGTCTCCTGCGTCAAGACCGCCTCGGGCGAGATAACCGTTCCCGATACATATCAGGCGCTTGAGGTCAGGGAGATAGGCGACGGAGCCTTTGCCGACTGCGGCGGCATCACCGCGGTCAATATCCCGTCAAGCGTTGACAAGATCGGTGCAAACGCATTTGAGAATTGCCTTGGCCTTGAAAAGGTCTCATATCAGGGCAGCGCGTTTGAAAGCTCGTCGAGAGTCATCGGCGTGGCGGCTTTCAGAAACTGCATAGCGCTCAAGACCGTGCTGCTCCCCGGCGGCCTCACCGAGATAAAGGACGAGGCGTTTAAGAAGTGTGCCGCTCTCACAGGCGTTTCGCTGCCCGATACTCTCAAAAAGATAGGCAAGGGCGCGTTCTCGCTCTGCTCGGGCTTCACTTCGGTCACGATCCCCGCAAGCGTTACAGATATCGCCGAGACGGCGTTTATGAATTGCTCCGGCATTGAGAAATTCTCCGTCGCAAGCGGCAACACCGCATATAAAGCTGTCGGCGGCGTGCTCTACACCGCGGACGGCAAGACCCTTGTGCAGTATCCCAACGGCAGCAGCGAAACGACCTATGCCGTGCCCTCGGGTACGACGACCGTAGGCACTTTTGCTTTCGGCGCAAACACTAAGCTGACCGCTGTTTCTCTGCCCTCGTCGCTCACGGCGATCGGGCCCTACGGCTTCTATATGTGCTCAAAGCTCGGCAGCGTTAACCTGCCCTCGGGGCTTAAAACTATCGGCTCGCTGGCTTTTGCCGACTGCCCCATGCTCACAGAGATCACCTTGCCCGCAGGCCTCACCTCATATGAGGGCGCATTTGACAACTCGGGCCTCGTCAACGTCGTCATCTCCGACGGCGTCAGCGTGATTGACGCAAAGGCGTTCCAGAATTGCTCCTCCCTCACGGGCGTCAGCATTCCCTCGACCGTCACCGAGATAAGATTCGGCGCATTCAGCGGCTGCTCGGCGCTCCATGCCCTTGAGATACCCGAGAGCGTCAAGACGCTCGGCAACGGCGTATTCGGCGGATGCACTCAGCTCGTGCTGACCGTCACCGAGGGCTCCGCGGCACACACCTACGCAAAGAATAACAACATAGATTATATTGTTAAGGGCGGCGGCTCAGTCAAGGAGCTTACCTCCGTGACGATAAGGACTCTGCCGCAAAAGACGAGCTATATCAAGGGTGAAAAGATCTCTGACTACGGGCTGACCCTGACCGCTCACTACAGCGACGGCACCACGGGCATAATCACCGGCGGCTTCAGCATCAGCCCCGCCACGGCGTTGACCATCGGCACTCAGAAAGTGACCGTCAGCTACTCGGGCAAGACCGCTTCGTTTGATATAACCGTCACCGAGAGCGCGGATAAGCCCGTCAAGAGCATCGCCATAGCGACCCTGCCCGCAAAGACGAGCTATCACTACAAGGAGACGCTCAACACAGCCGGCCTGACCCTCACCGTCTTTGACGAAAACGGCAGCAGGACGGTCAGCTCGGGCTACACGATCACCTCGCCCACATATTTTGACTCAACGGGCAGCAAGACGATAACCGTCGAATACGAGGGCTGCACCGCTTCGTTCAACGTCAGCGTTTCGTATTCATTCTTTCAATTCATAATCATGTATATCTGCCTTGGTTTCCTTTGGGGATATTAATCTTTAATATAAAAGGAGCTGCGGTCGCGGCTCCTTTTTCTTAAATTTCAAATACGGAGGTGCTCACCGTGCCGAAAGAGAAGCAAACGCTTTTCACGAGCGTGGCTGCCAAATATTTCTCCCTTGTCAACCGCATGGGTGTTTCATTCAAAAGAGGTCTGGTCGGCAAGCGGGGCTATACCTGCAAGCAGTTCCCGGAGCTTGTGGCTTCGTTCGGCTGCGAGGGCGACAAGGACGCCCCGATAGCTTATATCGACGGCTGCTACCGCCTGAGGGACAGGGGCGACCGCTTCGTCACCTTCGGTGTGACGGATATCACCTCCAAGATAAAATGGTATAACAAAGAGGGCTGGCTGCCCTGCTTCGTAAGCGAATTCTCAAAGGACGGCAACGATTATAAGGTCGAGAATTTCGCCGATAAGGTCAGCGTTGACGGCAAGGATTTCGAGATAGTCTATTCACGCCTGACGGTCAGAAATAACTCGGCGTCGGCGCTCGATTTCCCCAAGGTCTCGCCGCTGCTCGTGCCGCTGAACAGTCACGCCGAAAGCGTGTGCCCGGGCGAAACGGTCACCGCCGATTACGCCGTGGGGGCCGACCGCTTCGGCGGCAAATACCCCTACCCGTCAAGGGAGAGGATAGCCTCTCTCGGCTCCTTTGACGAGCATTACGAGAGCATGAAAAGCTATTGGGTTAAGCGCCTTGAGCCGCTGTGCGAGATAGCGAAGCTGCCCGACGAGCGGCTGATAAACGCCTACAAGGCGGGCTACATCTATACCATGATAGTCAAGGACGGCGACGAGCTGCACGTCGGCGAGAACGGCTACGATAGAGTGTTTGACCACGATGTTATCGGAATTCTTGTCACATTAATGACTATGGGCGATTTCTCGAGGATAAGGGAATACGCCGAATTCATAATGAAAAACCCGCAGTACCCCGACGCTCGGTGGAAATACAGCTGGGTGTTCGCCGTCTGGCTCTTTAAGACGGGCGATAAGAGCTTCGCGCGTGAGAAATTCGCCATGATAAAGGAGAATGCCCGCCGCATCGGCAAGGATATCGACCCCGCAAGCGGTATCATGAAGAAAACCAACGCAATTGACTCGCTCGGCAGCTGGACTATCGACAATTGGTCGGCGCTGATGGGTCTTTGCTGTTACGAATACATATGTAACTCTCTCGGCGAAAACGAGGAGGCAAATTGGGCGGCGGAGACATATTCAAAGCTGCTCGAAAGCGCAAATTCCTTTGTCGGCAGGACGATAAAGGAGAAAAAGCTCGATTATCTGCCCATCGCTATGGACGAGAGCAACGAGGAGGGCAAGCGCAGCGACCCGCATGACGCAAACTGGGCCTCCATGCTGCTTTTCGGCCGCTGGGGCTGGGACGGCTATCTCTTCTGCGCCGATCAGAGCGGCATAATGGCTCAGCTTATCGACAAGACCTATGAGCACGGCTTTGAGCGCAGAAAGGATATCACCGACACGATATATAACTTCGGCGGATATCCGCACGGCTACTATTGCTCCGCCTATAACGCGGGCTACGGCAGCACGGCGCTCAGGGGCGACAAATACCGTGACTGCGCGATAAAAGCATATCAATTTATGATCGAGCACGCAATGAGCGGCCCTTTCTCCTGGTGGGAGGGGGTCGATTACCCGAGCGAAAGATCGCCATGGGATATCCCGCACGCAGCGGGCGGCGGAGGCTCCTGCCAGCACATATGGGGTCAGTCCACCGCCACAAAGGCGCTGCTCGACAGCCTCATCTGCCAGCGCGTGAGCGGCGAAGTGCTCCTCGGCAGGGGAGTGCCGAGGGAGTGGCTCGCCGACGGGAATGAGATAGAGGTGCGCCGCTACCCGATAAACGGGGGCGGGCGCATGGGCTTCTCAATGAAAGTAACGGGAAGTGTAATAGATATCGTCTTGACGGGCGACAGACCCTGCGGGGAGGTGCTCGTCGAGCTGCCCTGCGAGGGCTTCGAGGTCAGGAAGGAAGAAAAATTCAATGACGGGAACGCTTGTTAACTGTGCCGCCGTGGCAGCGGGCGGAGCCATAGGGCTGCTGCTTAAAAAAGGAATAAAAGAGGATCATGCCGAGAGCATCAACCGTGTGCTCGGTCTCGCGGTATTCGTCATAGGCATAAACGGCATAGTGGCGAATATGTTCGCAGAGGAGGACGGCAAGCTCGTGAGCAGCGGCGAGCTGCTGCTCGTGGTGTTCCTTGTGATCGGTACGCTTATCGGCGAAATGCTGCGGCTTGAGGATAGGTTCAGAAATCTTTGCGACGGGGTCGAGAAAAAATTCAAAAAAGGCGGCTTCGCTGCGGGCTTTGTCAACGGCACCCTGCTCTTTTGCATCGGTGCAATGGCGATAATCGGCTCGATAAACGACGGCCTGACGGGCGACAGCTCCGTGCTCTTTGTCAAGAGCACAATAGACTTTGTCTCCGCAATAATTTTCGGCGCGACGCTCGGCTTCGGCGTGATATTTTCGTTCATACCGCTGCTCATCTATCAGGGCGGCATCACGCTGCTTGCGGGCTCGCTCAGCGGGCTGCTGCAAGGCGAGGTGCTCGGGCAGATATGCTATATCGGCTACGCAATAATCATGGCGATAGGGCTGAACTGCATATTACGCGATAAATTCAAGACTCTCAATATGCTGCCTGCCGTATTCATGCCGATAGCCTATCATTATCTGATGATACTTTTTAATTACATTAAAGGATTATTCTGAGAGGGAACGAGATGAAAAAGGCGATAAAGATAATAATAACCGTGCTGCTCATTCTCGCGGTGCTCGGCGCCGCCGCGGTTTTCGGGGCGAACGCCTATGTCAAAGCGAGCGCAAAGGGATATATCCTTGACCCGTCAAATGCGGGCGAGGGCTATGACTGCATACTCGTGCTCGGCTGCGGAGTCTATGACGATAACCCGAGCCATATGCTCGAGGACAGGCTCCTGCGGGGTGTGGAGCTTTATAAAAACGGTGCGAGCGGCAAGCTGCTCATGAGCGGCGACCACGGCAGGAAGGGCTACGACGAGGTGAACGTGATGAAGAGCTTCGCCGTCGAGCGGGGAGTGCCCTCCGAGGATGTATTCATGGATCATGCGGGCTTCTCGACCTATGAGAGCATGTACCGCGCGAGAGATATCTTCAAGGCGAAGAAGATCCTCATCGTCACACAGGAATACCACCTCTACCGCGCCGTCTATGACGCCCGCGCGCTCGGGCTTGATGCTTACGGCGTTGTTTCGATGCCGCGCACCTATGCGGGGCAGACCTACCGCGATATCCGTGAGATCCTTGCCCGTGACAAGGACTTTGTATGGTCGATATTTAAGCCAAAGCCGACCTATCTCGGCGAAGCGATACCCGTCCAGGGCAACGGCGATATAACGAATGATAAATGAAAAAAGCATCCGCATGGCTCAAAGTCATACGGATGCTTGATTTTTTATTGAACTCAGTCCAGATCCTTGAGGGTCGGCAGGTTCCATTTGAATACCGTCGCAGAGAGGCGGATAACGATTATCGACCCTGCGCCTGCGAGGATCGCAAGCCCCTGCGGGCAGGTGTTGTGCTCGACGAGGAGCTGATATATCAGCGCGCCGATGCCCGCCGCGAGCGCATAGACCTTTTTGCGGAGAATGGTGGGCACGCCGCCCGCCATCATGTCACGCATCACTCCGCCGCCGACGCCCGTCATCATGCCGACGAAGATCGAGAGGAACGAATTCTCGCCGAAGCCGCAGGCGGCCGCGCTGTTGATGCCCGCCACGGTGAATACGGCGAGACCTATCGCGTCAAAGACGTTGATTATCTGAGAATAGACGTTGAAGTGCAGCTTTATCCGCTTGCCGAAGAAATAAGCTATAATGAATACCGCAAGCGAGGTGGCTATGGCTGTCACGGTGTAGACCGGATGCCTGAACGCCGCGGGCGGGAGATAGCCGAGCAAAATATCCCTGACCATTCCGCCGCCGACTGCCGTCACCGTGCCGAGCACCACCGCGCCGAAGATATCGAGCTTTTTCTCGATAGCCGTGATAACTCCCGTTATTGCAAATGCGACGGTGCCTATTATCTCAAATATAAAAAACACTTTGTCTATGCTCATATGTACCTCTTGAGATCAAACTTTTTTCTTTTTTCTCAGCTCTGCAAAGAAATCGGTCAGCAGCGCGGAGCATTCCTCCGCCATGAAGCCCGACACAAGCTCGGGCTTGTGGTTATAGGGCAATTCAAAAAGGTTTGCCACCGACCCGCAGGAGCCCGCCTTGGGGTCGGAGGCGCCGTAGACCACTCGGCGCAGCCTTGAATTGATTATCGCCCCGGCGCACATCGGGCAGGGCTCGAGCGTCACAAACAGCTCGCATTCCCACAGCCTCCAGCCGCCGAGCTTTTTGCAGGCGAGGTCGATAGCCTCTATCTCGGCGTGGGCGAGGGCGTTTTTGCCCGTTTCGCGCCTGTTGCGGCCGACGGAGACGACTTCTCCGTTCCTTGATATCACAGCCCCCACCGGGACTTCAAGCTCGGCTGCCGCAAGCCGAGCCTGCCCGATAGCGAGGAGCATAAGCTCTCTGTCATTCATTTTGTGGGGAAGATGAGCTTATCTGCGTGCCAGATATTCTCGGCGTATTCGTTTATCGCTCTGTCAGCGGCAAAGCGGCCCGCGCCCGAGATATTCATCAGCGACATCTTATCCCACCTTGCGGTGTCGTGCCATATCTCCTCGGCGCGCTTCTGCATCCTGCGGTAATCCGCAAAGTCCGCAAGCACCATATAGGGGTCGTGATAGACTATCGTGCCGCCTATCTCGCCGAAGGTCTTGCCGCCGATGCCCTTGTTGATGAATTCGATTATCTCGTGTATCTCGGCGTTGTTGTTGTAGTAATTCTGCGGGACATAGCCGCTGCGCTTGAGGTCGTTGACCTCGGGAGTCGTCATACCGAAGATGAGGATATTATCCTTGCCCACGGCGTCGTGTATCTCGACGTTTGCGCCGTCCATCGTGCCGAGGGTTATTGCGCCGTTGAGCATGAGCTTCATGTTGCCCGTGCCGCTTGCCTCGGTGCCCGCAAGGGATATCTGCTCGCTGATATCGGCGGCGGGCATGAGAGCCTCCGCCATGGTGACGTTATAATCCTCCATGTAAACGACCTTCATCAGATCCTTTACGTCGGGGTCATTGTCAATGAGCTTTGAAAGGGCACAGATGAATTCGATTATCTTTTTTGCCATAAAATAGCCGGAGGCAGCCTTTGCGCCGAAGATATAGGTGTGCGGGGTGTAATTGCCGTTAGGATTCGCCTTTATCTCAAGATATTTTGCAAGGATGTTGAAGGCGTTGAGATGCTGGCGCTTATACTCGTGCAGCCTCTTTACCTGAACGTCAAATATCGAGGTCGGGTCGAGCGTTATGCCCGTCCTGCTCTTGGCGAGGGCGGCGAAATCCTCCTTGTTGGCTGTCTTTATCTTACGCAGGTCTGAGAGAACGGCTGCGTCGTCCTTGTACTTTCTGAGCTTGAGCAGCTCGTCGCCGTCGTAAACGAAGCCGTCGCCGATAAGCGAGGTGATATATGACGACAGGCGGGGGTTCGCCTGGCAGAGCCAGCGGCGGTGAGCAATGCCGTTGGTGACGTTGGTGAATTTATCCGGCTCAAGGGTATAGAAATCCTTGAATACGCTGTTCTTGAGTATCTCGCTGTGGAGGGCGGATACGCCGTTGACCTTGTGGCAGACCGCCACGCAGAGGTTGGCCATCCTGACGACGCCGTTTGAGATTATCGCCATGCGCTCGACCTTGGCGGAGTCGCCGGTCAGCTCCCAGATCTTGCTTCTGAAGCGCTTGTCTATCTCTTTGACTATCTGATATATTCTCGGCAGCAGGCGGCTGAAGAGCTCCTCGCTCCAGCATTCGAGAGCCTCTGCCATGACGGTGTGGTTGGTGTAGGCGCAGACCTGCTCGACCACCGAGTAGGCGTCATCCCAGCCGTAGCCGCATTCGTCGAGCAGAATTCTCATCAGCTCGGGGATTGCAAGGGTGGGGTGAGTGTCGTTGATGTGGATAGCGTTCTTCTCGGCGAAATTCTCAAGGGTGGTGTAATCCCTGAGGTGCCTTGCGACGATATCCTGTATCGAGGCGGAGACGAGGAAATACTGCTGGCGCAGCCTGAGGCTCTTGCCCTCGGGGTGATTGTCGGCGGGGTAGAGCACCTTGCTGATGACCTCCGCCATAGCCTTCTCCTCCATGGCTCTCATGTAATCGCCCTGGTTGAACATTGCCATGTCGATGCCGTCGACCTTCGCCGACCACAGACGCAGCACTGCAACGCCTCTGCCGTCCTTGCCGGGCACCATCATATCATAGGGGACTGCCTTGACGGTCTTGCAGCCGACAAGCTCGACCTGGTGGAAGTCGTTATCCCAGCTGTCCTCGACCTTGCCCTCGAACTTGACCTCAACGGTCTTATCCTCTCTGGGCACGAGCCATACTTCGCCGCCGGGGAGCCAGAAATCGGGCATCTCCGTCTGCCAGCCGTCGATTATCTTCTGCTTGAAAATGCCGTATTCATAGAGTATCGAGTAGCCCATGCCTCTGTAGCCCTGATTTGCCAGAGCGTCAAGGTAGCAGGCGGCAAGCCTGCCCAGACCGCCGTTGCCGAGACCCGCATCCGGCTCGCAGTCATAGAGCTTGTCGAGCTTCACGCCGAAGCCGTCAAGGACCTTCCTTGCGGTCTCGGTCATGTTGAGATTGTAGAGAGTGTTTTTGAGGCTTCTGCCCATGAGGAACTCCATGCAGAGGTAATAAACCTTCTTCTGCCCCGCTTCCTTCGACTCCGCGTTGAAATCCCTGCGGATGTCCCTGACCATATCTCTCGAGATTATCGAGAGCACACGGTAGAACTGGTCGTTGGTCGCGTCCTCCGGCTCAACGCCGAAAAGATGCGAGAGCTTGGCTCGGATAAGCTCCTCGAGCGCCTTCTTTGTGATGTTTTTATTCATACTATCCTCCGTAAAGAAACTGTAAGCCAAATTACTTACCTTATAAGTTTACACCAAAAAAGTCAATATTACAACAGAATTTTTACATTTGGTTAATTAAAAATACTTGTATGAAGCCGCCTTTTGAGTTAAAATAAGTAAAAGTAGCAGTTTAATTCCGGAAAGGTGATATAAATTGAACGAGCAATACTATTTTTCCCCCGAAAGATACCTGCGCGACGAGCGTGACAGGAAGCAGATAAAGGTCATAGGAAGAGTGGCGGGTTTGTGTGTTATCGCATATGTCGTTTTGCAGAATCTGCTGACCCTGCCGCTGGTGTTTGAGCCGCTGAGCAGCATATACAATTCCAGCCCCGTTTTTCAGGACGCGGTCACTATACTGCTCTCGGTATTCGGGCTGATGCTGCCCTTCGCGATAGGCGGGTTTTATCTGCGCCGCAGGACTAATGTGAATGTCTTTGCCTTCGACAGACCCGTGAGCGTCAAGCTGATGGTCTTTGCCGTATTCTTCGGCTTTTTTGTCTGCCTCGCGGGCAATTATGTTTCGAGCATCTTTGTTTCGGCCATGGACGGCATTGGCTTTAAGCTCTCCTCGCCCGACTACGAGGTGACGGACGATGTCTTCGGCAGGATAGTCTACTTCATCATGGTTGCCGTCGTGCCTCCTCTGACCGAGGAGCTGGCGATAAGGGGCGTTATAATGCAGCCGCTCCGCCGCTACGGCGACCGTTTTGCGATAGTTGCGTCCGCCGTGCTCTTCGCGGTGCTCCACGGCAATCTCATTCAGGCACCGTTCGCATTCATAGCGGGTCTCGGCATCGGCTATGCCGTCTGCATCACGGGCAGCCTCTGGACGGGCGTGCTCATCCACTTCTGCAATAATGCCTATTCCGTGCTGATTGAATTCATGGCGAGGGATATCACCGACACGGCGCTGCTCGGCAAGGCATATAACATAGTGCTGATAGCGCTCTACGCCGTGAGCATAATAGGCTCGGTCATCTTTGTGATGGTCAAGGCGCCGAGGAAGCTCACGCCGCCCGCGACCACCCTCTCAAGGCGGCAGAGATACGGCGCGTTCGTGCTGAATATACCGATGCTTATCGCTATCGGCATTATGATATATATTACCTCGCGTTATGTGAGATTTGTGGGTTGATCGAATGAGTATTAAGAAAAACGACCGTGTGAAGCTCCGCATAGACAGCTGCTCGGCGAACGGCAGCGGAGTCGGCAGATATGAGGGCATGGCGATATTTGTGCCCGCCACCGCGCCCGGCGACGAAATAACGGCGCATATCCTAAAGGTAAAAAAGACCTACGCTTTCGCCAAGGTGGAGAGCGTGGATAAGCCGTCGCCCGACAGAATCGAGCCGGAGTGCCCCGTGTATCTGCGATGCGGAGGCTGTGCGTTCTCGCACATGGATTACGCCGCCGAGGCAAAGATAAAGGCGGAGCATGTTGCGGAGTGCTTCCGCCGTATAGGCGGCGTCGAGCTGGAATTCGAGCCGATAATCGCCGCCGAGAGCGACAAACGCTACCGCAACAAGGCGCAGTACCCTGTTGCTATGCAGGACGGCGAATTGAAGATAGGCTTTTTCTCGCCGCACAGCCACAGAGTGGTGCATTGCCCGGACTGCCTGCTTCAGCCGACGGAATTTGCGGATATCCTCGGCGTATTAACCGATTATATAAAGCAGTTCAACGTGCCCGTCTACGACGAGACGGCCCATAAGGGTCTGCTGCGGCATATCTATCTCCGCAAAGGGGAGAAGAGCGGCGAGATAATGGCGTGCGCCGTGATAAACGGCAGGAGCCTGCCCGCCGAGGACAAGCTCGTCCAAATGCTGACAAGCCGAGATCAAAACATAAAAAGCATAATCATCAACAGCAACACCAAGGATACAAACGTAATTCTCGGCGGCGAATGCCGCACCCTTTGGGGCAGCGACTGCATCACGGATATCCTCTGCTCGCTGAGATTCAGGATATCCCCGCTGTCGTTTTATCAGGTCAATCGCACCCAGGCGGAGCGGCTGTATAATAAGGCGGCGGAGTACGCCTCGCTGACGGGGAACGAAACGGTGCTCGACCTCTATTGCGGGGCGGGCACGATAGGGCTTTCCATGGCGTCAAAGGCAAAGAAGCTGATAGGCGTCGAGATAGTGCCAGAGGCGATAGAGGACGCCAAAGCGAACGCCCGCCTGAACGGCATAGAGAATGCGGAATTCATCTGCGGCGACGCTGCCGCGGCGGCTCAGATACTAAGGTCAAAGGGTGTGAAGCCCGATGTGATAGTGCTCGACCCGCCGAGAAAGGGCTGCTCGCCCGATATGCTCGAGACCGCCGCAGCAATGCAGCCCGAGCGCATAGTCTATGTCTCCTGCGACCCCGCTACCCTCGCCCGTGACTGCGGCGCCTTCGCCTCCCTCGGCTATTCCGCCGTGAAAGCTACCCCCGTCGATATGTTTCCCCGCACAGGCCATGTGGAGACGGTAGCTCTTTTGTCCCAACTGAAACAAAAACCGGATGATTATATTAATGTCACGATTGAGCTTGATGATGTGGATATAACATCTGCAGAGACTAAGGCAACATATGATGAGATAAAGAAGTATGTGGCGGAACATAATGCCGGCATGAAGGTTTCCAATCTGTATATTTCACAGGTAAAGAGAAAATGCGGAATTGAGGTTGGAAAGAATTATAATTTACCTAAAAATGAAGATAGCAGGCAGCCACAGTGTCCAGAATATAAAGAAAGTGCAATTGTGGACGCATTGAAGCATTTTAAGATGATTCAGCAGGAATAAAAGGAGTTTGATAAACTTGAATTGTGGAGAATACTGACTTATGAAAATACATATTATTGGTTGCAGTGGTTCTGGAAAAACCTATTTAGCAAATGCACTTTCAAAAAAGTATAATATTTCCCATTTCGACTTAGATGATATTCAATGGGATAATAACGCCAAAGAATATGGCAAAAAGAGAACGCTTGATGAACGAAAAGCGTTATTACAAGAAATATTATATAATAATGATGAGTGGATAGTTGAGGGGGTATATTATGCCTGGGTACAGCAAAGTTTTGATGAAGCTGATAAAATATATGTTTTAGATATGTCTGGTTATTTATATAAAAGTAGAATTATTATGCGCTCTATAAAAAGAAAATTGGGAATACAAAAAGGAAAAAGAGAAACTTTGAAATCGGTCTATAACCTTTTGAAATGGACTGAAACTTTTCAGGATAAAAATCTGAAAGAAATAAGAAGTATTTTAGATAGATATGATGATAAAGTTATATGGCTATCAAGAAAAAAAGATGTAGAGAAAATAATAAAGGCGGTATGATAACTTCCTGTTTGTATGTATGGTAAATCTAAACTGTATTTTAGCACCACTTCAACATATCTTGAGTGGGGGCAGAAAGTGCCTCCACTTTCACTATTTGGGGGCGAAAAGCGCCCCCGGAATTCAAAAATGGCTCCATTTTGTGCCCCCGTTTTTTGAAATCTTGAATCTAAACAAGATTACAATGAAATTAGAACATAAAAAGTGGGGGCAAAAAGCGCAGGAATAATGGAGATATATTGCGAGCATTTTTAACGAAGCCACAGGGCAAAAGACTTTTTACAGGGCGGCTTATCTTTATCTGAGTCCGCCCTTTTGGCGATTTTCTATTCTATTTGTTTAACAAATCCATAACTCTTTTTGATATAGCCCTTGGATTCATAAAAAAGGTGAGCGCCCTCCCTCGGCAAGCCGCTGTTCAGTGACACTAAGCCTATATTGTTGCTTCTGCAATAGTTTTCGACTAAATTCAGCAGCTTGGTGCCGATACCATTTTTTCTGTATTCCATGGAAACGGCAAGAGCGGTGATCTTTGCGGCCTTGGTTTTCAGTTCAAATGCGATAAATGAAACCATGCCGACAAATCCGACTGTTTTTTCTCCGTCACAGGCGACAAAGATTTTGTAATCATTGCGAGAAAGCATTTCATTTATCCTGCCCTCAAGCTCATCGGGCAAAACACCGTATCCCAAATCATATTCAATAATATCTCTGACATACCCTATATCGCTTGGCTTATATTCTCGGTATTCTATCGCACGAGGCATCATAATAACCAACTCCATACATTTTGATTATATTAAAATATCATATAAACCGACCCGCTCTCTTGCCGCGATCTTGCATGGCGAAGGGGCGGGTTTAGTATATCGGATCAATACTCCGAGCCGTCGTATTTGCCGCCGACGGTGGGGTAATATTCGACGCGGGAGGCTTGGCCGTCGGTGAAGCATATGCGGGTGCAGTCGCCGGCGAAGAAGGTATTCTCCGCGCCGTAGCAGTCACAGATGAGGCGGTAATTATCGTAGTGGCGGCTCTCGGCGATATATCTGCACTGAGGGATCAGGATAGCCTTTGCCTTGACTGAATTATAGATATCCTCGACCCTGTTTATGCAGTGGTGCGCCGCCTGGAGATATGTGCATTCAAGCCCCACGCCGCCGAAGCGCTCGCGGAATATCTCGCCGACGGTGTCAATGGCGTCCGCAAGGAAGAGTATCGACTGACCCTCGAACTTGATTTTAAGTATCGTCGAGGTCTCGTTCACGCCGTCGTAATACATACCCTCGGCAAGGTGTCTCGGCAGGATATCCTCGTGGGTGACAAGCACTTCGACTGCCGCGTTGCCGAGCGTGAAGCGCTGACCCGTGTGGAGCTTCAGAAACTTGACATTCGGATATGCTTTGCTTATCCTGCTCCTCATGCGGGCGGTGCAGGGGTCGCTGTGCGGCTGAAGCCTCGCCGACGGCAGGTTGAACATCACCCGCTTCAGCTCCAGCTCGTCCGAACGGAAGCGAATGAGCTTTGAGAAAAAGTCCATGTGGTCGTTGTGGTCGTGGGTGCAGTACCATGCGGCTATCGTTATCCTGCCGCCCTTCGGCGTGCCGGTCAGGGCATGGATGCGCTCCATGAATTCATTGACCGCCTCCTCGGTGCCCTGCTCGTATTCGCCGCCGTCAACGATGATAAGCTCGTTGTTCCGCAGCCGTAATACATACATCATGCCGCAGTCGCAGGTCATGCCGTGGATCATATCAGAATAGTAGAGGCTGAACTGCATCAGCGCCGTGTCGCCGAGCGTGTTTTCGCCGCCGCCCGAGAATTCGACGACGGTGCAGGTGCGCCCCTCCGAGATTATCCTTGCCGTGCGCTCGGCATAGATATAATAAGTATAGACGAGCCTGCCGCCTCTTTCATATTGGCGGTAAAGCCCGGCGGAATTCCCGCGGTCATAGACGGCGGTGAAGCCCTCCGACTCGAGCTTTCGGCAGTAGGCGAGGAACTCATCCTCAGAAGTGTCCCGCACTATCTGCATATATGCGTCCTCGGGCGTAGCGGAGTCGGTGTCGTCCGCAAGCGCGCCGCCGCAATTGAATATTTCATCTATGGGTGAGCCGCCCTCATAGGCGGGCAGACCCGCAAAGCCGAATTTCGATCCCATATATTTCCCCTTATCCTGCGCTTATTTTACGCCGACAACGGCGTTGAAGCCGAGCTTGAATTTGAAGCCTTTTTCGGGCTTCTCGATGCTTTCGCTTGATGCGGCGACGTAGCGCCTGCCGAACTGCGCCTTCAGCTCGGCGGCAAGCTCCGTATTCTCGGTGAGCTGGGGCGTTGCCGCAGCGCCCGCAAGATTTGAAGCTATCTCTTCATAGCCGTCGGCGGCTATATCGGCGCCGCCCGCAACTCCGTAGTAGAGCGCGGATGCGCCGCTGCCCTTGAAGTCGCCGATGAGCCATGAAACGCCGGCGTCGCTGAGAGCCGAGAGCGGGTATTCCGGGCTGACGTCGGTGCGTAATTTGCACACGATGAACGGCACGCGCCTGCCGCCTCTTGCGCCGAGGGATTTGACGAGCGCGTCGGTCTCAAAGGTGGTGTGGAAGTGCGAATAGAGGCCGAAGGCGACGTTCTTGCCCTCGTATTTGGCGGGGTCGGGCAGGGTATCCGCTCCGTGGGCGGCCTGCATGATCACTATCTGCTCCGAGCCGCTGTTTCTTATCGCCCTGAACGCCCTGTAATAGAATTTGTGCAGCGTATCAAGCGATTTTTCCCAATCGGCGACTCTGAGCAGCGGGCGGTTGAGCAGGTCGTAGCCCGCCACCGCAGGCTCGTCCTTGTAGTGGGCGGCGAGGCGTGACCAAAGGCGCACGGCGGCGTTCCTTGCCTCGAAGCCCTCCTTGCCCTGCTCAAAGAAGCGGCATGAATCCGCTTTGCCGCAGGAAATATCGTTGTTTTGGAAGCCGGGGGCGGAGTGAAGGTCGAATATCACATAAAGCCCCGCTTTGCGGCATTTGGCGACGATATGGTCGAGCCTGTCAAGCTCCGGGTCGCCCTTGCAGCCGTCTTTTTTGAAGAGAAGCTCGCTCCTGAGCGGGATCCTGACGCAGTTCGCGCCGAGCTTCGATATATATTTCACATCTTTGTCGGAGACAAGCCCCTCGCCGTAGCGCTCAAAGAGCTGCCTTGCGCCGTAGCTGCCGAAGCGGTCGCCGAGAAGCGAAAAAATCTCGCTCGAGCCTGCGTTCAGCACCTCGCCGTCCCGAAGCAGCTCGGGCAGCGCGTCCGCAAGGTTTATCCCTCGCAGGAACACCTGCTTGCCCGCCGCGGTAACAAAGCCGTAGCCCTGAGCAGTGAGCCTGTCACGCTCCTCGAGCGGCCTTGAGAATGTCTTAACAATGCCGTAGACGGTCGGTATCACCGCCGCCGCTGCGCCTGCCGCGCAGCCCGCCGCCATGATCTTTGCGCTGTCGGTCATTCTTGCACGCCTCCCTTATCCGAATGAGCCGCCGAGTTGTGACTGCGGCGCTCTTTGATAAATTTATATAATTCCATTAAGATATAAAGTGCGATTATCCCCGCCGCCGCGCCGAGGCTGTCGACAAGCACGTCAAAGGCTCGGCAGGCTCTGCCCTCCACAAAGAGCTGGTGAATCTCGTCGCTGACCGCGTATGCGGCGGTCAAGATGAAGGTGAGATAGGGCCTCGTCCTGCCGCAGGTGCGGTAGAGGGCGTTGAATATCAGCACTGCAAGCCCCGTGAATTCGAGGAAATGGGCGCATTTGCGTATGATGAATATGCCCCATTTCAGCCCGAAAAGATTTTTCACCTCGTCGCTGAGCATTGCGGAGTCATCCGCATTCTGTGAGGAGAGATAAAATATCACGCCCATGCAAATTGCAACCAGCGCCCATGAAACGGCGATGAGCGCATTCCTTTTTTTCATCAGTCATACCTCTTTGCGTAAATAAAGCATACGGTGCTCTCCGAGCCGTTCATATATATTCCGTCGACGTCCTTTGAGGTGACGAAGCGACTTGAGCGCTCGTATAGGGGGTAGCACACGGCGTTGCCGAGCAGATAATTTTCCGCCGTCAGGCAGCCGCTTAGCAGCTCGCCGTCCGTGTCAACGCCCATGAGCCTTTTGATTATATCGGAGTATTCGTTGCCGGAGAAAGCGAAGATGCCGCCGTCCGAGAACGAAGCGAGGAAATCCACCGCGCTCTCATACGGCGAGTCGATGCCCGTGAGGGCTACCTGATAGTTGCCGGCGGCGATCGCTGCGCTTATTTCGTCCGCCGTCGCCGTCACGACCGTCACGCCGAGGCCGATGCCCATTATCTGCTGCCATATCTGGAGCTGTCGTCGCACCTGCTCCTCGACCCATGCGGGGCAAAGGACGGTGAAGGTCAGTTTATCCGTGCCGAGCTGAGAAAGGGCGCTTTTCCAATGTGTCGCAGCGGCGGCAGCGTCATACTGAATTGAGGGGGTCTGACTGCCGACAGATTCACGGTAGTTGACTCCGCCCGCCGAGCAGCTTCTCGGCACCAATCCGCTCTGGGGGGCTATATTGCTGCCCTTTGAGCTGAAAAGATTGCGGTCTATCGAGCTGCAAAGAGCGAGCCGCAGCTCCTTGTTGCCCATGAGGGCGTTCGCACAGTTGAATATGAAGCCGAATGATGAATTCACGCTCTCGCTGACCGTCACGGTGTTCTCGGGCTGGGGTGCGTCGGGCGACAGGAACGCCGCGCCGAGAGAGCCCGCCGTGAGCTTCTTTGATATCGACTCAGCGCTCGGGTCAAACGAAAAGATGACCGACGAGGGCTTTGCCTTGGACGCGCCCGAGTAGAATTTGTTGGCTTTTATCGTCATGGAAGTCTCGGGGTCCCATGCGCTGACATAAAACGGGCCGTTGCACAGCATATACTTGTTGCCGAGGCCGTAGCGCCCGCCCATTGCGTTGAAGAAATCCTCGTTGCAGGGCATGAATTCACACTCCGTCAGTCTCTCGAGAAAGTCGGGGCAGGGGGCCGCAAGGCGAAAAACAAGTGTGTAATCGCCCTGAGCCGTCACGCCGAGGCTCTCCGCACCGAGCTTGCCCGAGTATATCTCCTGGGCGTTCTCAATGGCGAAAAGGCGGTGTGCGTGGCTCGAATTCGTCTCGGGCATAACGGTCCTGCGGCAGGCGAAAACAAAGTCGTTCGCCGTTATTTTTTCGGCGGAGAATCTCTTATAGAACTCCTCGCCGTACTCGGTCTTTAGGATTATCGGGCAGTACCATTCCGTGTCCTCCTTGAGCTTGAAGGTGTAGGTCAGCCCGTCGGCGGAGATATCCCAGCTCTCCGCAATGCCGGGGATGACCTCGCCGCTTGAATTCAGGCGCACGAGCCCCTCAAAAATATTGTTGATGACCGCCTGCGCTCCCACCTCGGCGGCGTACTGCGGGTCGAGGGTCGAGGGCGAGGCGCTCAGGGGGTATGATACGGATTTGCCCGCGCCCCTCTCGGAGCAGGAGGCAAGTGTTAAGAGCATCGCGACTATTATCAATACAGAAAGAAAACGCTTCATTTGTTTTCCTCCATCCATTTTGCAAGCTGGTCGGCAAGGGCGTTGCCCGCGGGCTTCTGCTTCGCCTGCTGCTGCATATATTTCGCCACATCCCGTTTGCCCGCGCCTGAGCTTTCCTTGCGCTTCTCGAAGTCCGAGAGCTTCTCACGGTAGCCGCAGACGCAGAAGAATGCTTTTTTATCGCCTTCGCCGCGCATTTCGAGCTTCTTGTGGCACTCGGGGCAGCGGGCGTTGGTTATCACGGATATGCTCTTGCGGTAGCCGCAGTCTCTATCCTGGCAGACGAGCATTTTGCCTTTCTTGCCGTTCACCTCGAGCAGGTATTTGCCGCATTGCGGGCACGGCTCGCGGGTCATGTTGTCGTGCTTATACTCCGCCGTGCTGCTCTTGACCGCCTGCACGAGCGAGGAGGCGTAGCCCCGCATTTCTTCGATGAATTTCCTGTCGTTCGCCTTGCCCTCGGCTATCAGCGAGAGCTGCTGCTCCCACTTCGCCGTCAGCTCGGCGGATTTGAGGTCGGGCGGCACTATGCCGATGAGCTGCCTGCCCTTGGAGGTGGGGAATATCTCCCTGCCTCGGCGCTCTATATAGAATGAATTGAACAGCTTCTCGATGATATCCGCTCTGGTCGCGGGCGTGCCGAGGCCGCCTGCCGTCTTGAGGGCGTCGCGCAGTCTGCCGTCCTCGACCTGCGAGGCGGGGTTCTCCATAGCGGTCAGGAGCGTTGCTTCGGTGTATCTTGCGGGCGGCGAGGTCTTGCCGGCGCAGACCCTGACCTCTTTGACCGCTGCGGCAGCTCCCTGAGAGAGAGCGGGCAGCCGCTGGGCGGCGAGATCCGGCTCGGCGTCGTCATCGTCGTCGGCGAGCGAGGAGTCATAAAGCGCCTTCCAGCCCGCAGACTTGACCGACTGCCCCTTGGTGTAGAAATTATACCTGCCGACGGTTATCTTCACCTGCACCTCGTCATACTCAAACGGGGCGCTGAGCACGGCGATGAAGCGGCGCACCACAAGGTCGTAGATATGCCTCTCCTCACGGCTGAGCTTGTTGAGGTCAACATATTGCTCGGTCGGAATTATGGCGTGGTGGTCGGTGACCTTTGCGTCGTTGACGATATACTTCGTCTGAATTGGCTTTGAGCGCAGCACGGCGTTTGCGGAGTCCTTGTAGGGGCCTATTGCTATCGCGCGCAGCCTCTCCGGGAGGGTGGCGGCGACATCCTTTGTGATATATCTTGAATCCGTCCTCGGATAGGTCAGCAGCTTGTGAGTCTCATAAAGACTCTGCATGAGCGAGAGGGTCTGCTTCGCGGAGTAGCCGTATTTTTTGTTCGCATCCCTTTGCAGCTCGGTTAGGTCGTAGGCGGCGGGCGGAGCCTTGAAGCGATAAACCTTTTTGACCTCGGAGAGCACACCGCGCTTGCCCCTGACGGAATCGGCGACCTCCTTGGCGGCAGCGGCGTCGGCGAACCTCGCCTGACCCTTGCCGTCTTTATAAAGAGCGGTGTATTCGCCGAAATCCGCCTTGACGGTGAAGTAATCCTTCGGTCTGAAGCGCAGGATATCCTCCTCGCGGCGCACTATCATGGCGAGGGTCGGGGTCTGCACTCTGCCGGCGGAGAGCTGGGCGTTGTGCTTGCAGGTCAGGGCGCGGGTGACGTTCAGCCCGACGAGCCAATCCGCCTCGGCTCTGCACTGAGCGCTGCGGTATAAATTATCGTATTGCGACGAGGGCTTGAGTGAGGCGAAGCCCTCCTTGATGGCTTTATCCGTCTGTGAGGATATCCAGAGCCGCCGCATCGGCTTGCGGCAGTTTGCCTTTTGGATTATCCACCTTGCGACAAGCTCGCCCTCGCGCCCCGCGTCGGTGGCGATGACTATATCGCTCACCTCGGCG
>ENA-OROD01000087-OROD01000087.1-human-gut-metagenome-genome-assembly--contig:-NODE-87-length-89040-cov-13.592370_pt1 | contig 89040 bp, 79 predicted proteins | sample MGYA00242123_ERZ509038 | MGnify/ENA primary metagenome ERZ509038 (study PRJEB26280, sample SAMEA2338719) | human gut metagenome | biome: human gut; feature: human-associated habitat; material: faeces... | reverse complement strand
TTACTGCGCAAAGCATAAACACCGCCCAAACCGCAAGCAAAGCGGCAACAGCAGGCACAACGGCAACGCCGTAAAACCTCTTGCCCTCCGAGCTGCGCTTATACTTGCGTTCGAGAGTTCTCCTGCCGTAATGCAAGCGGCTCTTGACCGTGCCCTCGGATATGCCGAGCAGCGCCGCTATCTCAGCAACGCTGTATTTCTCATAATAGAATAAATTTACGCAGACACGCTGCTTCTCCGGCAGCGAGGACAGTATCTCGTCGAGCGTGCGCCGCAATTCCTCATTGCCCGCTATATCAACAGTGAGGTCGCTGCCCTCAATATCGTCGTAGCTGCCGCCGATATAGACGGTGGAGAATATGTGCTTGCCGTTGTCACGCAGATAATTCCTGCATTCGTTGATAACTATCTTTTTCAGCCATTTCTCGAAGCTCTCGGGGTGCTCCAGCTCGCCGATATGGGCGAAGGCCTTCATATATGAGATCTGGAGGGCGTCAGCAATATCCTCCTGCGAGGTCAGCACGAGGGTCGCCGTGTAATACGCCGTCTCGACCGTCGCCGTATACAGCTCATCAAAGGCCTTTTGCTCGCCCGAGGCAGCCCTGAGCGCAAGCCTGCCTGTCTCCTCGGCTTTCGTCGGCATATTACCCCTCCCTTTTCGGTCAATTTCTCTGTAAATATAACATAAGCCGCCGTTTTTGTCAATTTAAACGGATGAAAATAAAAATTTTGAGGTTTCAAAAAATTATTTTGAACTTTTTTATAAAAAACCGTGTCATTTACATTACATTATATTTGTTTTGGCATACGCCGCCGAATTTAGAGCCGTGACGGAGGAATTCACGGTTGAATTCCGGCAAGAACTCCCTCAGTCCTACGGAAAGCTCCCTCAAGAGGGAGTCCAAAAGGCAGGCAACAGTTTAATGTTGCAATATTGTGCAAATTAGCGGGCGAACAAAGTTCGCCCCTACCGTTGTAAAATCGACATTGCAGTGTAACTCTCGGGATGTCGCCCCTACAATGTGCGTCGAAAAATCGCACTTGCTCTTGCTATGCCATTTCCTTCTCCAAGGAGGCCACTATAGCAGATAGCTTACAGTTATGGGCTCCTTTTGAAATGAGCTGTCACGGGGTGACTGAGAATCGTCCGATAGATGTTTAAGTCATAATCCTGCTGAATATATAACGAAACAACCGCAATTCAGTCGTAGGGGATGACGTCCTCGGCATCCCGCGAAATAATTGCAATTCAGCAATAACAATATCGCCGATTACCGCGAAAAAAGTATTGTAATAAGCGGCGGCGCAGTGTATAATATATAATGTAATTTAATGTCTGAAATAAGGAGAAGTCATGTTTGTAGATATTGCAAAAATCAAGATAAAGGCGGGCAACGGCGGCAACGGCGCCGTGAGCTTCCGCAGAGAGAAATATGTCGCTGCGGGCGGCCCCGACGGCGGCGACGGCGGCAGAGGCGGCAACATAGTCTTTGAGGTGGACGACAACCTCTCGACGCTCGCCGACTTCCGCTACAAGAGAAAATACACCGCCCCCAACGGCGAAGACGGCTCCGGCGGGCGCAAAAACGGCAGACGGGGCGAGGATCTGATAATCAAAGTGCCCAGGGGCACTATAATCCGTGAGGCCGAGAGCGGCGCGGTTATGGCGGATATGTCCGACGGCAAACCTTTTATCGCCGCAAAGGGCGGCAACGGCGGCTGGGGCAACCCTCACTTCGCCACCCCGACCCGTCAGGTGCCCCGCTTCGCAAAGAACGGCATTCCCGGCGAGGAGTGGGAGGTTAGCCTTGAGCTGAAGCTGCTTGCCGACGTCGGCCTGCTCGGCTTCCCTAATGTCGGCAAATCGACCCTTGTTTCGGTCGTCAGCCAGGCGAAGCCCGTTATAGCGAATTATCATTTCACCACTCTCACCCCCGTGCTCGGCGTTGTATCGCTCGGCGAGGGCAGCTCCTTTGTAATGGCGGATATCCCCGGTCTTATCGAGGGTGCGGGCGACGGCGTTGGTCTCGGTCACGAATTTCTGCGCCATGTCGACCGCTGCCGCCTGCTCGTGCATATTCTTGACGCCGCGGGCAGCGAGGGCAGAGATCCGATAGAGGATTTCGAGATAATCAACCATGAGCTTGAAAAATTCGACCCAGAGCTTGCAAAGCGCCCGCAGATAGTTGTCGCCAACAAGGTCGACCTTGCCGACGACGAGCAGCTCGAGAGGCTTCGCAGCTACTTTACGGACAAGGGCTACGAATACCACACGATGTGCGCCCCGATATGCGAGGGCACCTCGGAGCTTGTCAGCGCAATATGGAACAGGCTCTCCACCCTGCCGCCAATCAAACGCTACGAGACCGAATCCATCCCGCTCGAGATGTTTGAGAAGCAGAACGACAAGGGCTTCACCATCAGAGTTGAGGACGGCGTTTACTTCGTGGAGGCTCCGTGGCTGCTGAAAATTTTGCAGCGCACCGACCTTGACGACTACGAATCGCTCCAATACTTCCAGAGAGTACTCACCTCGAGCGGCATAATCGACGCTTTGAGAGAGCGCGGCATCAACGAGGGCGACACGGTCTCTATATATGAGCTTGAATTTGACTTCGTCAACTGACGGGAGGTATGGATTTGAATCTGTTGCTTGAAAAGCCCGCCGATGTCTCGGCGCTCAGCCCGTTGACCCTCGCCTTCGTCGGCGACTCCGTCTTTGACCTGCTCGTACGCAGCGAGCTTGTCTGCGAGGCGAACCGCCCGGTGGACACGCTCCACAAAACCGCGGCACGCATCGTCTGCGCCTCCGCCCAGGCGGGCGGCATAAGGCGCATCCTCCCGCTGCTGACCGAGGATGAGGAAGCTGTATTCAAAAGAGGCAGGAACGCCCACACGGGCGGCATACCCAAAAATCAGTCGAGCGCCGATTATCACTACGCAACGGGGCTTGAGAGCCTCTTCGGCTGGCTTTACCTCAAGGGCATGACGGACAGGATCAACGAGCTTTATTCCGAGCTGCGCCGCAGCGACGGTTGATTTTCGGAGGGAAACGATGAATCTCAATAAAAAAAGCGCTCTTCAACTGATCAAAAATAATATAATGTGGGTCATCGGCTGCTCGCTCTACTCGATAGGCGTTTGCTGCTTCGCCGTGCCCAATTCGATCGCTCAAAGCGGCTTCACGGGCATAGCGGTGATAGTCAATCACCTGTTTTCGCTGCCCGTAGGTATAGTGAACCTTGCGCTGAATATCCCAATGCTGATACTCATGTGGATATTCCTCGGCAGGCAGCTCGTGGCTCGCACGCTCTGGGTCACGGTGATACTCTCGGCGGCGCTCGATGTCTTCGGCGCGATCATGCCGACCTACACGGGCGACAAGCTCCTCGCCTCGCTCTTCTGCGGAATTCTCGAGGGCGCGGGGCTGGGGCTGATAACGATAACCGGCGCTACCAGCGGCGGCACGGATATCGTGGCAAGGCTCATCCACAAGAAATGGAAATTCATCACGATAGGCAAGGTCGTGCTCGTTGCGGATGCCCTCGTCATAATCTCCAACATGATAGTTTTCCGCAGTATAGAGAGCGGCCTTTACGCCATAATCACGATATTTGCAAGCACCCGTCTGATCGATTCGATGGTTTACGGCACGGGCAACGGCAAAATGCTGATGATAATCACCGAGAAGCCCGAAGAAATCTCAAAGGCTATAATCACCTCGTCGCACAGGGGCGTTTCGATAGTGCCGGTAGTCGGCGCATACACGGGCGAGAATAAAAATATGCTCATCTGCGTTGCCCGCAGGCACGAGATACCCGGCATAATCCGCACCGCAAAGGCGATAGACCACAAGACGTTTATCATCGTCAGTGAGGCGAACGAGATCCTCGGCGAAGGATTCAATCAGGCTATATAATAAAAAACAGGAGTGTGTATTATGAAAAAAATCCTATGCGCTTTCATTGCGGCGGCTCTGCTGATTCTCGGCGGATGCGGCTCATCCTCCCCCGTCACCTACGGCAGATATGTCGACACCGAGGCCGAGGCTATGGGCAGGCAGATAATCCTGCGCGAGGACGGCAACTGCTCATTCAGGTATTCGGCGCTCTACAGCCTCTCCTTCAGGGGCACATATGAGGTCGGCGACGGCACGCTCACCATCACAAACAGCGAGGGCAAGCACTATGTTTTCACCGTCAAGGACGATACGCTCATTTACAAGGCGGACTCCTCCGACAGCCTCGACCTTGAGGAAACCGACGAGCCGCTGAAGGACGGCACGGTATTCGAGCTTCGCAACGCAATAAAATCTTGACAAGCGGCACGGTTTTGATATATAATAATTAAGTTAATACACATAAAGACATAAAGCGAGGTTTTCTAAATGTCCGGCCATTCAAAATGGAGCACTATTAAGCGCAAAAAAGAAAAAACCGATAATCAGAGAGCCAAGATCTTCACCAAGATCGGCCGTGAGATAGCGGTCGTCGTCCGCGAGGGCGGCCCCGATCCCGCGTCAAACTCAAAGCTCAAGGACGTTATCGCCAAGGCTAAGGCCAACAACGTCCCCAACGACAATATCGACAGGATAATCAAAAAGGCTGCCGGCGAAGCAGGCGGCGCCGATTATGAAGAGATAGTCTACGAGGGCTACGGCCCCTCGGGCATCGCAGTTATCGTTGAGACTCTTACCGATAACCGCAACAGGACCGCCGGCGACGTTCGCCATTACTTTGACAAATACGGCGGAAACATGGGCCAGAGCGGCTGCGTTTCGTTCATGTTCTCAAAGCAGGGCGTTATCGTTATCGAGCAAGAGGGCGTTGATGAGGATAAGCTCATGGAGGATGCTCTCGAGGCCGGCGCTACCGACTTTCTGACCGACGACGGCGTGTTTGAAATAAGGACCGAGCCCAACGACTGCGGCGCAGTCCGTGACGACCTCGAAGCCAAGGGCTATTCCTTTGTCTCCGCCGAGGTTGAGTATGTTCCCTCGACCTACACCGCTCTCACCGACCCCGACGACATCAAGAACATGGAAAAGATGCTCGAAATGTTTGAGGATAACGACGACGTGCAGGCTGTTTGGCACAATTGGGAGAACGCCGACGACGCAGAATAATACTACAGCCGCCGCACTCAAACGGCGGCTTTCCTGCACCCTGCCGACTCTCGGCAAGGGGCATAACATCTAAAGAAAGGGAGGATTACGATGCTGGTTTCAACCAAGGGCAGATACGCCCTGCGGGTCATGCTTGAGCTTGCCCTGAGCAAGGACGGCGAATACAAGAGGCTCGACTCCATCGCAAAGTCGCAGAATATATCGGAGAAATACCTTGAAAGCATCGTCAGCATCCTTGTAAAGGCAAATATCGTTGAGGGCATGAGAGGCCGCGGCGGCGGATACCGCCTGACCCGCAAGCCCGAGGAATACTCCGTCGGCGAAATTTTGAGGCTGACCGAGGGCTCGCTTGCGCCCGTCTCCTGCCTCGACTGCAAGCCGAATAAATGCGAACGGGCGGCGCAATGCCTCACCCTGCCCATGTGGGAGAAGCTCGACAACCTCATCTGCGGCTACCTCGACAGCATCTCTATTGCCGACCTCATCGACCCCTCGGCGGTCGGCGACTACGAAATCTGAATCAAATTTATCCCGACTCGTGCGGCCGAAAAGACCGCGCGGGTCGATTTTTTAAAGAATTTTCAAAAAAGTTCAAAAACCTATTGACAAAGTAGGAATATTGTGATACGATAATCCCATCAAAAGGATATGTTTATGGAGGCTGTCAATTATGAAAGAAAAGGTTTATTCATCAATACAGGATCTTATAGGCGGCACTCCCCTGCTGGAGCTGAAGAATACAGAGCAAAAAGAGCAGCTTGGCGCAAGAGTGCTCGCAAAGCTCGAGTACTTCAACCCCGCAGGCTCGGTCAAGGACAGAGTCGCAAAGGCAATGCTTGACGACGCCGAGGCAAAGGGTCTGCTGACCAAGGATTCAGTCATAATCGAGCCGACGAGCGGCAACACCGGCATAGGCCTCGCAAGCGTTGCGGCGGCAAAGGGCTATAAAGTAATAATCGTAATGCCCGAAACGATGTCCGTCGAACGCAGACAGCTTATGAAGGCTTACGGCGCGGAGCTTGTGCTCACCGAGGGCGCAAAGGGCATGAAGGGCGCTATCGCCAAGGCCAAGGAGCTGGCGGAGGCGACCCCCGGCAGCTTCATCCCCGGTCAGTTCACCAACCCCGCCAACCCCGACATTCACCGCAAGACTACGGGCGTTGAGATCTGGGAGGACACCGCAGGCAAGGTCGATATCTTTGTCGCAGGTGTCGGCACCGGCGGCACCGTCACGGGCGTCGGCGAATACCTCAAGTCAAAGAATCCCAACGTCAAGGTCGTTGCCGTTGAGCCGTCAGGCTCACCCGTCCTCTCGACCGGCGTTGCGGGCGCTCATAAGATCCAGGGCATAGGCGCAGGCTTCGTGCCCGATATTCTCAACACTTCCGTATACGACGAGATAATCACCGTCACCAACGAGGACGCTTTCGCCACCGGCAAGATGATAGGCAGGGCTGAGGGCGTGCTTGTGGGCATCAGCTCGGGCGCAGCGGTATTCGCCGCAATGCAGCTCGCAAAGAGAGAAGAGAATAAGGGCAAGACGATAGTCGTGCTGCTCCCCGACACGGGCGACAGATATCTGACAACCCCGATGTTCGCCGATTAACAGAGGAAATAGAAGAAAATACGAAAGGAAAATCAAGATGACTATATATGCTGACAACGCCGCAACGACCAAAATGTGTCGCGAAGCGATAGAGGCAATGCTCCCATATATGGATAAGATCTACGGCAACCCTTCAAGTCTGCATTCCGTCGGGCTTGAGGCTGCCCACGCTCTTGCGGGGGCGAGGGAGACCGTAGCCGAATGTCTCGGCTGCTCGGCGAATGAGATCACATTCACCTCAGGCGGCAGCGAGGCGGATAATCAGGCGCTCATCTCCGCAGCGGAGCTCGGCGCAAAAAAAGGCAAGAAGCACATAATTTCCACAGCGTTTGAGCATCACGCGATCCTGCACACGCTCAAAAAGCTGGAGAGCCGCGGCTTTGAAGTGGAGCTGCTGCCCGTGGGCGAAACGGGTACAGTCACCGCCGCTCAGGTCGCCTCCGCTATCAGGGACGACACCTGCCTTGTCTCCGTAATGTATGCAAACAACGAGATAGGCTCGGTCATGCCGATAAGCGAGATAGGCGCCGTCTGCCGTGAGAAGGGCGTGCTCTTCCACACCGACGCCGTCCAGGCGGCAGGTCACCTGCACATCAACGTCAGGGAGCAGAATATTGATATGCTCTCCCTCTCGGCGCATAAATTTCACGGCCCCAAGGGCACCGGCGTGCTCTATGCCCGCAAGGGTATCCGCCTGACGAATATCATCGAGGGCGGCGCTCAGGAGCGGGGCAAGCGTGCCGGCACGGAGAATGTGCCCGCAATAGTCGGCATGGCGGCCGCGCTTAAAAAAGCCTGCGAAGAGCTTGACAACAGAGCCGCAAAGACTGCGGCGGTCAGGGATAAACTCATCTCGGAGCTGTCAAAGATACCGCATTCGGCGCTCAACGGCGACCCCGTCAACCGACTGCCCGGCAACGTCAGCTTCTGCTTTGAAGGCATAGAGGGCGAGAGCTTGCTGCTCCTGCTCGACGCAAACGGCATCTGCGCCTCCTCCGGCTCGGCGTGCACCTCGGGCTCGCTTGACCCGAGCCATGTGCTCCTCGCCATAGGCAGGCCGCATGAAGTGGCTCACGGCTCGCTGCGCCTCTCGCTCAGCGAGGATAACACTCTTGAGGAAGCCGATTTCATCGTCAAATGCGTAAAAGAAGCGGTCGAAAGGCTCAGAAACATGTCTCCGCTGTGGAATGAAAAGCTCAGCGGCGAGAGAAAATTTATATTGGAATAAGGAGATATTATGGCTCTTTACAGTGAAAAAGTAATGGATCACTTCTATCATCCCCGCAATGTGGGCGTGATAGAGAACGCCGACGGCATAGGCGAGGTCGGCAACCCCAAGTGCGGCGATATAATGAAGATGTACCTGAAGATAGACGACGGCGTTATCACCGACGTCAAGTTTGAGACTTTCGGCTGCGGCAGCGCCATCGCCTCAAGCTCCATGGCGACCGAGATGATAAAGGGCAAGCCGCTGTCGGAGGCTCTGGCAGTCTCAAACAAAGCCGTTGTCGAGGCTCTGGACGGTCTGCCCGCCCACAAGCTGCATTGCTCGGTCCTCGCGGAGGAGGCCATAAAGGCGGCAATTCAGGATTATTACGAGAAAAAAGGCATTGAATACGATCATTCGCAGTTTGCGAATTGCGAGACCTGCCCCCACTGCGGGGAATGCGGTCAATAAATCAAAAAGAAAGCGCCGAGGCTCAATCAAGAGCTTCGGCGCTTATTTTATTCTGTCAATCGGGGATAAAGGCGCTCAGTTCGTATCGTCTTGCCCATTTGCCCTCGGCGATATTATCCTTGCACTTCTGTATGACCTCCTCGGTCTTAACGACGCATTCGTCCCACTCCTTTATGACTTCCTTTGAGTGGTAACCGGTCACGTCGTAGTGCTCAACGATATACTTGCCGAGGAAATCGGTGTATTTCTCCATGCCGAGCACGTTGAGGTGGTCGCGGTTGTAGAAATTCGTTTTGGTGTCAAGGCCTATCTCCTTGAAGGCGTTGTCATAGTTGCGGAATACATAGCCGTATTCGTTTATCATTGCCTCCATCTTGTCATAGACCTTCATATGACCCTTGCTGTCGGTGCAATGCGGCCCGCGCACAAAGAGCACATTTTTAAGCCCTATCGACTTGCAGTATTCGAGCAATTCACGCAGGCACTGCTCCGAATAATCGCACATCGGCGGGTTGTATTTCTCAAGCTCCGCCGTCTTGCGGCACATTGCGGAGGTGGCGAAAGCCTTGGTGTAGGAATAACCTCTCAGGCGCAGCGCCATCTTGCCGAGCCAGCCCTTGAAGCAGTCCTTCGGGTGCTTCCAATTTGAATGATACTTGAGAAGCTGAAATTTGTATTCGTTCTGCTTCTCGGCGGGTATCATCTGCTCGAGCGTCTCCAGCTTCGTTTCGCCGTCCGGCACGTTATCGAACCAAATATGCATCTTTTTGTGGTTTTTGAGATAATTCTCATAATAGAGGAAACCGCCGACCTCGAATACGACGAGCTTCGGATTCTGCGTATCGAGAGCCTGTGTCAGCATCGTCTTATAGAGCGAGCCCTGCGCCCCGGAATATGACAGAGCGTAGCTCGTGAAGCCGTATTTCTTCCACGCAAGCGGCGAGCTGAAGCCCGTGTAAAGCTCGCTTGCGCCAATCATCAGCACATCTATCGAGTTATTCGGCTCTTCAAAATACCCACGCACGTGCATGGTGTCCTCACGGTCGGTCATGCTCAGGAAATCCGTCGCAAGGGCTAAGCAAAAAGCCACTACCAGCGCAAAGGCTGTTGCTTTGATAATTTTTTTCATAACACACTCACTTAAAATTGCATATATACAAAGTCTGCGGGGTTGCATCCCGGGCCGTAAACGCCGAGCACCGCGATAAGCATGATAAGGGCGATATATATCGGCCACTGCACTATCGTCGGCTTACGCATGAGCTGCTGCCTGACATCCCTGCCCGTGTGCTCGCGCACTATCGAGACGATGAGCATCACCAGCGAGCCGAAGATTATCACAAGGTAGTCAAGCCTGTCGAGCTTACTCGGGGCAAGGCAGGCAAAATCGCTGAGATCCGACAGATGGATATCCGTCACCGAGCGCAGCATCATCTTCATCGCCGCCTTGAAGCCGGGGGCGATATCGAAGTAATAGCCCGCCAACACGAGCAGCATCGTGCGGCCGATCTCAAACAGCCTGTAGAAGAAATTCTCACGGCGTATCCTCAGCGCCTTTGCGAGCTTTTGAGTCCACGGCTGCATCAGGCTCGAGATAAGGATCGCCATGCCGTTAAAGAGGCCGAAAGCCACATATTTCCACGCCGCCCCGTGCCACACGCCGATAACGATAAAGGTTATCAGCGAAGCAATGCTCGTGGGCAACACCTTGCCGAGATGCTTGAGGCCGTGCTTCTTGAGCTGCTTGCCCATTTTGAGGAACGGCTTTGAAATGGATATCGGATAGAAAAGATATATCCTCAGCCATTCGCCGAGGGTGATATGCCAGCGGTGCCAATACTCGGTCAGGCTCCTTGAGAAATACGGCTGCCTGAAATTCTGCGCCATGGTGATGCCGAGCATCTCCGCAAAGCCGCGGCAGATATCAATGCCGCCCGAGAAATCCGCATAGAGCTGAATGGCGTACATACACACGGCCATAAGTATATATGTGCCCCTGAAGTCGGAGTAATTGCCCGCGACGAGCTTGACCATTGCCACGGCACGGTCGGCGATAACGAGCTTCTTAAACAGACCCCAAAGTGCGAGAATGCCGCCGCTCTTGAAGCGGTTGTAGTTAAAGTCATGCGGCGCATAGAGCTGATAGGCAAGGTCGCTGTAAAAGGCGATGGGGCCCTGCACTATCTGCGGGAAGAACGAGGCAAAAAGCGCGAACTTCGCCGGATTCTTTGCCGCCCTGAATTTGCCCCTGTAAACGTCTATCACATAGCCCATGGTCTGGAATGTGTAGAACGAAATGCCCAGCGGAAGCACCAATTTGAAATCGGGCATCGCTATATCCAGCCCGACCGCGCCGAGCAGCGAATGCACCGAACGGGCAGCAAAGTCAAAATACTTGAGGAAAGCAAGAATGCCGAAATTCAGCACCAGCACGGCGGCCATGACCGCCCGCCTGCCGCTCTGCACCTTGGCTTTGTATTTCTTGCGCTGTTCCTTATCCCACTGCTCTTTATTCCGCTCGACGGCGGCGGCGCAGTTGACGGTGAGCCTGTCCATGATAAGCCCGCCTACCCACGCCATAGCGGTGGTAGCTATAAGATAAAACGTGTATTTATTGCAGCAAATAATATAGTAGGCGTAGCTCGCCGCAAGGAGCACGGTCCACTGATATTTCTTTGACGGGAATATATAATAAAGTATCAGTACGGCGGCGCAAAAGACAAAAAAATTAAATGAAACTATCGCCAACCGTCACACCTCCGCAGGGGAATTCAATATATCCGTGCCGTAGAAGTCGCGCAGCAGCCTATTGCCGCCCCGCTCCGAATGGAGCACTATGCGGGGGAGCTGCCTTGAGAGGAACAGCCCTATGCCCTCCGTCACGGAATAAGCTCCGCACCTGCCGAAGGCGAGCACGTCGCCGACCGAGAGAGCGGACAGGGTAACTTTACGAACGAGGATATCCGCCGTGGTGCAGAGGCTGCCGCAGAGCGTGTAATCCTCGGTTTTTTCGCCGTGGTCTCCGAGCAGAGTTATCGGCGGCGTCTGCATCGCCATTGTCTGCCCGTAATATTTGAGGTGATTTATTCCGCCGTCGCAGATGACGAAATTCTCGCCGTTATTATTCTTTATATCAGCCGCTGCGGTGAGATAAGTGCCGCAGGGTGAGGCAAGGAATCGGCCGAATTCCACGGTAACGCTGCGCCTTGCGGCGACGGCGGCTATCATTGCGCCCGCCTCGGCGAGCACCGCCATATCGCGCCCCTCGGGGTCGTCGCCGAAGTAATCGGCGGGCAGACCGGGGCCGTATTCGAGCGAAATGCCAGACAGCCCGAAGCGCTCCTCGAGCGTATCCGCAAGCTCCTCAAGCTCGGCAAGCTCCTTTTCGACGACTGCGAGCTTCTTTTTCTGGGTGCCTGAGTAATAATGGATAGCGACGATGTCAACGCCCTCATAGCTGCCTTTTTCGGCGACTGCGCGCTTGAGATTCTCGCTGTCCATGCCGAACTGATTGCCGCTCGTGAGCCTGAGAGCGACTCTCACCCTCTTGCCCGCGGCAAGGGCGGCGGCATTGATAAGTCCAAGCTGCCTGAGGCTCTCCGCCGTGAGCAGCTCCGCCCCGTATTCTATAGCCTCGGCGATGTCCTCGCTGCCCTTATTGACGCCCGAATACACCACAGTCGAGGGGTCGACGCCCACCCTGCGGCAGATCGCCAGCTCGCCGGGGCTGCAAACCTCGACCCTGTCTATCTCCTCGGGCAAGCAGGCGAGCAAAAACGGGTTCGCCTTTATCGAGTAACAAAGTGAGGCGCCGCCGATGGCGCTTTTGACATTTTTCGCCCTCCTGCCGAATTCGTCCGCATCAAAGATGAAGGCGGGCGTGGCAAAAGATGCGGCTATATCCTGCAATGCTTCTGAATTCATATTATTCATCCTCTAATTCTTTGATAAGCTCTATCATGTTATCTACGGAATTGAAATTCTCGGGTACGAGATCCTCCACATGAAGCTCAACGTCGAATGCGTCGCTTATCTCGCCGACAAGGGCGACTATATCAAAGGATTCAAGTATGCCGTCGGTGATAAGCTGCTTTTCATTCTCAAAGTCAACGTCGGGTCTGAGCTCCTCAAGGATAGCCATAAGTTTTTCTCTCATTTTAATTTCTCCTTTTAATAATTTCTCAGTGTGTTCATATCGGTCTTGCCGTTCGGCAGCTTGGGCATTGCCTCGAGCTGCTTCATTTTCCTCGGTATCATAAAGCCGGGCAGGGTCTGACGGAGCGAGAGCGAAAGCTCACGCACGCTCGCCGTGCCTGTATAGAATAGGCATATCGTCTCCTTCTCCCTGTCATAGAGGACGCAGCATTCGGTGACGCCCTCGGTGCGGCAGGCGGCACGCTCGATCTCGTCAAGCTCCACACGGTGGCCGAGATGCTTTATCTGGCGGTCGCGCCGCCCCTTGAACATCAGCTCGCCGTCAGCTCTCATAACGCCGATATCGCCCGTCTTATATATTATCTCACGGTAAGCGGAATTCAGCGGATTTTGGATGAAATCCTTTGCCGTGCGCTCGGGGTCATTGTAATATCCGAGGGCAAGTATCGGGCCGGATACGCATATCTCGCCCTCCTCGCCGTCGGGGACTGCCGCGCCGTCCTCATTCAGCAGGAATACACGGTAATCGCGGTATGGGCGGCCTATCGGGATAACGTCGCCCTCGTCAACGGTCTCCTTCACCTCGTAGTATGTGCAGGAGGCGGTAGCCTCGGTGGGGCCGTATTGATTGACGAATTTAGCCCCCGGCAGGTTGAGCTGCCACATTCTGAGGTATCTGCAAGGCATCACCGAGCCGGAGAAGCATATCTTTTTAAGATATTTCGGCGCGGAGTGCTCAAACGCTCCGAGAGAGGCGGGCAGTGTCAATGCCGACACGCACCAGCCGACCGCCGTCACTTTGCGCTCGGTCATATAGTCAAAGAGCGCAGCAGGGGTCATAAACAGCTCCTTCGGTATGATAACGGTGGAGCAGCCGCATTTGAGCGGCAGATATATATCACGCACCGCCGCAATATAATCGAGCGGCGACTGATTGCCGAGCACGTCGGATTCGTCGATGCCCATCACCTCGGCGTAGGCGTCAAGGTAGCACATGAGCGAATGATGCGAGGTGATAACGCCCTTTGGTCTGCCCGTCGAGCCTGAGGTGAATATGATATAGAGCGGATCCTCTTCATTCGCTCCGCTCAGCCTTGCGGCGAGCACAGCGTCGTCGGCGGGGCGCTCTATCGCGTCCTCTATAACTATTATTCTTTCATTATCAAATCCGAGAGCCTTCACCTCGTCAAGGCTTGCCCTGTCGGTTATCAAAAGCTGCGGAGCAAGGGTGCCGAGTATCTGCTCTATCCTTGCGGCGGGGAGCTTGCAGTCGATGGGGGCATAGAAGCAGCCCGCATACGCCGCCCCGAGAAACGCCGCCGGGGTCAGGATATGTCTGCCGGAGAATACCGCCACGGGCTTGCGAGGCTCGCTTTTCGCCGCGACCGCCGTGCCTATAGAGCGGGCATAGCGGCGCAAGGTGCCGAATTCTATCGACGAATCCTTATCCGAGTAGGCCGCTCTGCCGGGGTGAGCCGCAGCCGCCTGCTCAAGCCATTCGGTTATATTTATCTGCATTTTCTTCTCCTTATCTTATGTGTTCCGCATTAAATCATTTGTCGTTTTCTCTGTTTTATTGATTATTGACGCAATGAGGCCGTAATATCACTTTTTAAGCCCTTACATATATTAAAACGAATTTGTTACTAATTTTGTGACTGCAAAATTACAAAATTCTTACAGATTTAAAAACTTTGTAACCGTTTCGTAATATTTGCACCAAAAGGTTACAAAATCCCTACAAAGCAGTCAGTTCTTGCAGGGATCATATATCGTTATTATTGCATATTAAAAATCAGTCAGAATGAGCGTGATATCGTTGACATTTGTGCCTGTCGGACCGGTCACGATGAGCGAATCGGCGGCGTCCAGCGCAAAATACGAATTGTTATCCAGAAGCTCCGCCTCGGGGTCTACCCCCCGTGAACGCATGAGCTCATATGTATCGCCGTCGGCAATTCCGCCCGCCGCGTCTGTCGGGCCGTCCGTGCCGTCAGAGCCTGCGGAGGCAAAGACGATATTCTCCCTACCGCGGAGCTTGACTGCAGCTGCGAGAGCCATCTCCTGATTGCGCCCGCCTCTGCCGCTCCCCCGGAGGGTGACGGTGGTCTCACCGCCGTAGATATAAGCTCTTTTTCCTTTTATATTACCTAAATTATCGAGCTTTTCGGCGGCAACGTCCCTCGCCTCGCCCGTTATATTGCAGGCAAAGTCGGCGACCTCGCAGCCCAGCTCCTCAGCCCGTCTCCTTGCGGCGGAGCAAAGTGTCTCAACATCGCCCGCAAAATAATAACCGCCGTCGTTTATCATTATATCCGTGCCGCCGTCAAGGCTCGCAAGCGTTTCGGCGTATTCGGGCAGATACTTTTTGACCGTATCGGCGAATTCCTTGTCGCTCAGCGGCTCTCTGACCGTTATGCCTGAGGCGATAACGCTCCTGTCGTTGCCGAGCACGTCGGAGAGCGCCACCGTGACGACCCGGGCGGGGTAAGCCGCAGCCGCAAGCCTGCCGCCCTTGACGAGCGAGAGCCTGCGCCGCACGGCGTTCACGTCGGAGATATCCGCGCCGCGGGCAAGCAGCCTGCGGGTTATATCCCGCTGCATTTCGGCGGGGATAACGCTCTTCTCGAACAGCGCGCTGCCGCCGCCCGAAAGCAGGACGAGCAGTATTTCGCCCGCGCCGAGACTGCACGCAATATCGAGCGCCGTTTGCGCTGCAAGAATGCTGTTGCCGTCGCTGACGGGGTGCGCCGCCTCAATGACCTCAAAAATTTCCGATCTGAAATCGCCCGTGTGGCCGTATTTTGTGACCGCAAGACCCTTTGCGATACGCCCGCCGAGAACGCTTTCCGCCGCCCTTGCCATCGGTATCGCCGCCTTACCTATGCTGAACACGGTCAGATGCTTATCGGGGTCAAGCTTTAATCGTCTCAATATCGCGACGGTCGAGTCAAACGGGTCGGCTGCCCTGATTGCGGTATTTATTATATCCAAAGCGTCTATTTTAAGTTGTTCATTCCTGTTCATTGCGCCGCTCTCTCTTAAACATTATACAAAAGCTGACCGTTAGCAGGGCACAGCTGACCCATATTGCCCTCTCGCCGATATGAGCGGTCACCGCTCCGCCTATCCCCGCGCCGACGGCAAAGAGCAGGATAACGCCGAAATACACGCCCGCCTTTGCGAGAATCCTCTTGTCGCCGCTGTGAAAATAGGCGCAGAGAGCCTCGGCGCCGTTTTTCATGTTGCCTATGCACATCGTGCTGGCGTAGGCGTGCCCCCTGACCTTGCGGAAGGTCTGCACCTGCATGGCGCAGACAAACGAAACAAGTGCGTTGGCAGCGGCATTAAGCCCCTGCGGCATGAAGCCGACGGCAAAGAGCATTATTATCTCGCAGAGAATGACTATCTGCCGCCAGTGGATCTTCTCGATATTCTTAAACCTATGGTGAACGCTCTCGGCGGCGATTATCCCCGCCAAAAACGCGAGCAGCGGTATCACATAGCGAACCGCTTTTTGAAGATCTCCGTCAAACAGATTGACGCTCATCAACACGATATTGCCCGTCTGAGCGTTTGCAAATACCTTGCCTCGGCAGCAATATGTATATGCGTCCTGATACCCGCCGGAGAGTATTATAAACAGCGCCGTGCGGAACGCATCGGACATCTGCCTTCTTTCCTTGATCATGCTCTCCCCTCCTCACGGCATAAGTATAGCACCTGACGGCATTTTTTACAACACTCTTATTCCTCCTAAAGTACAAAATGATTACAAAACATGAAAGATTTGATGGAGAAAGCCCGATTTTGTAGTACTTTTGTAATTATTTCGTACTTTTGTGTTAACATATCGGCTTTATAATGGTCACAGACCCAGAGAAAGGAACGGAAAAATGAAGTATCGTCTTAAAATCACCGCTCTTATCGGGCAAGGGAGGGTTGGATAATGCTCTCCTCTCTCATATCCGGCTCGGGCGCACCCGAGCTGACCTCTTTTTTCAGCTTTGATTATATCGTGATCTTTTTACCGATATGCCTGCTGATATACGCCCTGACCCCGCAGAAAGCCCGCCGCTATATGCTCCTTGCGCTGAGCTTCGGCTTCTATTGGCTTGTCAGCGGCAAGCTGATAATCTATCTGCTGCTGTCGATATTCTCGGCGCATTACTTCGGGCTGTGGCTCGACCGCATCATATCAAAGCGCACCGAGGCGTTGAAAGAAGCCGAAAAAGAGCAGCGCAAAGAGATCAAAAAGGCATATCAGCGCCGCAGCCGAGGCGTGCTTGCCCTCGCAGCCGCGCTGCATCTCGGCACACTTCTGGTGCTCAAATACTCGGCCTTCGCCGCTGCGAACGTCAACTCCCTGCTCGGCTTATTCGGGCTTGACTTCCGCTTCAACGTGCCGAAATACCTGCTGCCGCTCGGCATTTCGTTCTTCACGCTGCAAGCGGTATCATACCTCGTCGACGTCTACCGTGAAAAAGTCAAAGCCGATGACTGTCTGCCGAGGCTCGCCCTATGGCTCGCGTTCTTCCCCCAGATAACGGAGGGCCCCATCTGCCGCTATTCTCAGACGGCGGAGCAGCTTTGGAGCGTGGGCAGGATTGACTTCTCAAACCTCACCCTCGGGCTTGAGCGCCTGCTCTACGGCATGATGAAAAAGATAGTCGTCGCCGACAGGCTGAATCCCCTTATCAAAGAGGTTTTTGACAATTACAATATGTATGACGGCGGAGTCATCGCCCTCGCCGCCGTATGCTACACGATACAATTATATATGGATTTCTCGGGCGCTATGGACGCCGTGACCGGCATCGCTCAGATACTCGGCGTTACAATGCCCGAGAATTTCCGCCGCCCGTTCTTCTCAAAGACGATATCCGAATTTTGGAAGCGCTGGCACATAACCCTCGGCGAGTGGCTCAAGGATTATCTCTTTTACCCCGTCACGATGTCGAAGCCGATGCAGCATCTGACAAAAGCCGCCCGCAAGAGGCTCGGCAATCAATACGGCCCGCTGCTCGCGGGCAGCGTCGCGCTGCTCTGCGTATGGCTCGTCAACGGTCTTTGGCACGGGGCCGCGTGGAACTACATTCTCTTCGGCCTCTATCACTTCGTCGTAATAATGGTCGGCAGATTTTTTGCCCCGCTGATAAAACGGAGCAATGAGCGGCTGAATATCAGCCTCGACTCCGCCCCCTACCGCATCGGTCAGATAATCCGCTCGGATATCCTTATCGTCATAGGTGAGCTGATATTCCGCGCCAACGGTGCGACGGCGGGCTTCGTGATGCTCAAAAAAGTCGTGACCGATTTCACCTTCTCCGCCTACGGCAGGGAGCTTTTCACCGCCCTCGGAGTTGATATCGGCGACTTTGTCGCGGTCGGCATAACGGTCGCCGTCGTCTTTATCATCAGCCTGCTGAGCGAAAAGGGCGTCGACATCCGCAGTGCTCTGCGAGAGAAGCACCCCGCCCTGCATTACGCCGCGATACTCGCGCTGATAATCTACATCGTTATCCTCGGCGCATACGGCCCGGGCTACACGCCCGTCGACCCCATCTACGCCGATTTTTGAGGAATCAGTTATGAAAATTACAGCTAAAAACATCTTTCACTCAGCCGCATTTATCGTCGCGCTTGCTACGCTGCTGCTGATAACATCGGTCATGGTCAAGCCACGCTCCATGTCGCAGGGCAACGTGCTTGACGACCCGCTGATCGGCGGTATCATGTCGGAAAAAGAGAATTCGATAGACGTCATTTTCCTCGGCGACAGCGAATCCTACAGCGCATTCATACCCCTGAGCATCTGGAACGAGAGCGGAGTCAGCTCATATGTCTGCGGCTCAACGCTGCAAAAGCTCTGTTATTCATACAAGCTGCTGTCAACGACCTTTAAGCATCAAAGCCCGAAAATAGTCGTGCTCGAAACGGACACGATATACAGCCGATTCTCAGGCGCAAACGTCATCACCTCCAAGGCTCAGGACGCATTCTGCGTTTTCAAATACCACGACCGCTGGAAGTCGCTGCTGCCGAAAGGCTGGCAAAGCTCCGACATCAAGGAGCGGGACGAGCGAGCCAGAGGCTATCTCTACAGCACCGCTCAGAACCCCGCCTCGACCGACGGATACATGGCGCCCAGCGACAAGGCGCAGACCGTGCCGAAGGAATGCCTCAAATATATTGAGAAGATCAACGCCCTTTGCGAGAAGAACGGGGCGCAGCTGCTGCTTGTGAGCGTGCCGAGCACCAAGAATTGGAGCATGGAGAAGCACAACGGCGTCGATGCCCTCGCACGCCGCCTCGGGCTGCAATTCATAGACATGAACCTGCTGCGGGACGAGATACCCATCGACTGGGCAACCGACACCCGCGACAAGGGCGACCACCTCAATTATTACGGCGCAGCCAAGGTCAGCGCCTATATGGGCAGGTTTCTCGCCGAGCAGGGAGTATTCAGCGACAAGCGGGACGACCCCGAATACGGCGCATGGAACTCCGACGCCGCTGATTTCCTTATGATAAATCATTGACTGCCGAAATTTAATTTTACTTGATTTAATTGCCGATGCGGTGTATTATTTAATTGCCGCTATCGGCAATTTTTATGAACGGAGAATTCGCCATGGATAAATATGCAAGGCTCAGATATCAGCCGTGCCTGCCCCTCGGGCGCGACGGCAGGAAAGTGACCGCTTCACCCGAGCACGCCGCACTCTCAAGGGAGGCCGCGGGTGAGGGCATGGTGCTGCTCAAAAATATCGGCGGCGCTCTGCCGCTGAAAAGAGGCGAGAAAGTCGCTCTCTTCGGCAAGGCGACCATCGAATACATAAAGGGCGGCGGAGGCAGCGGCGACGTTTACACCGCCTATGTCCGCAACATCTACGACGGCTTTGCCGAGAAAGAGGCCGAGGGCAAGGTAAGCGTCTATATGCCCACGGTCGAATTCTATAAGGAATACGTCAAAGAGGAGAGCAAAAAAATACCGACCCGCGCTCAGATCGAGAAGATCTGGGATAAGGTCAACGCCATGGACTTCTGCAAAGAGAAGGACGATATAATCTATGACACCTTTGCGAGTATGCATGTGCGTGAAGCCGCCGTGCCCGACGAGCTTATAAACACCGCCGCCGAGAACGCCGACGTCGCGGTGATCACTCTCAGCCGTTTCTCCGCAGAGGGAGTTGACCGCAAGCCCATTGACAGCGATTATTATCTCTCTTTTGAGGAAAAAAGCCTCATCGACAGAGCCGCAAAGGCCTTCAAAAAGACAATAGTTGTGCTGAATTCGGGCGCCGTGGTCGACTGCGAGCACTTCGCCGATAACGATAAAGTCCAGGGCATACTTTTCGGCTGGCAGGGCGGCCTTGAGGGCGGCGCGGCTGTTGCCGATATCCTTTGCGGCGACGTCTGCCCCTCAGGCAAGCTCGCCGACACCATCCCCGTTTCATATTACTCATATCAGAATGCCGAGGAATTTCTCACCGGCTTTGAGCACCTCGACTACTACGACGATATCTATGTCGGCTACCGTTACTTCGAGACCGTACCCGGCGCCGCCGAAAGAGTGCGCTACCCGTTCGGCTTCGGTCTTTCATACACGGATTTTGAACTCAGCGGCGTACTTTGCGGCGAGACAGACGGCAAAATCGTCGTCTCCGTCAATGTTAAGAATATCGGCTCCGTACCCGGCAAGGAGACCGTGCAGCTCTATTACTCCGCACCCAAAGGCGTACTCGGCAAGCCCGCAAAGGAGCTTGCGGCCTTTGCCAAAACTCATCTGCTGAATCCCGGTGAGAGCGAAACTCTTGCGCTCAGCTTCGACATCGCCGATATGGCGAGCTTCGACGACCTCGGCAAGGTAAAGAAAGCAGCATATGTGCTTGAACCCGGCAAATATTCCTTCTATCTCGGCAATTCGGTCAGAAACGTCGAAAAACTCGACTACGAATACACCGTTGAGAACGATGTCGTCGTCAGGCAGGCGAGCGGGCTGCTGCGCCCGTTCAAGCTCAGCAAGCGCATGGTTGCCGACGGCAGCTTTGAGCCGCTGCCCATGGGCGAGCCGAATTACCCCGTCGGCGAAGCGGCAGCGATTGAGGCAAACGCCCCCGATCAGACAGTCATGTTCGACGACGTCGGCGAGAAGATATCGCTCGACGAATTTATAAAGCAATTCACCGTTGACGAGCTTATCGACTTTGTCGGCGGGCATCAGAATCAGCCCGGCGTCTGCAACACCGGCGCTTTCGGCGGCCTCAAGAGGCTCGGCATTCCTCCCCTGCCGACGGCGGACGGCCCCGCAGGCCTGCGTCTGAACGCTCAGACGGGCGTATCCACCACGGCATGGCCCTGCGCCACGCTCCTCGCCTGCACATGGAACACCGAGCTTATCCGCGAGGTCGGCGCCGCGGGCGGAGCGGAGCTTAAAGAGAATAACCTCGCCGTATGGCTCGCCCCCGCCATGAATATCCACCGCAACCCGCTCTGCGGGCGCAATTTTGAGTATTTCTCAGAGGATCCCCTCCTTGCGGGCAAATGCTGCGCCGCCGAGGTCAGGGGCATCCAATCAAACAAGATTGCCGTCTCCATTAAGCACTTCGCCTGCAACAACAGGGAATCCAACCGTTTTGAGTGCGATTCGAGAGTGTCGGAAAGGGCGCTTCGCGAGATCTATCTCAGAGGCTTTGAGATCTGTGTGCGCGAGGCCGACCCGTGGACTGTTATGTCCTCCTACAACCTCATCAACGGCAACCACACCTCGACGAGCTATGAGCTGCTGACCGAGATGCTCCGCGGCGAATGGGGCTTCAAGGGCATGGTCACGACCGACTGGGGAGTTCACAGCACCCATTCGGACGAGATCAAGGCAGGCAACGACCTCAAGATGGGCGACGGCGACCCCGCCGAGCTCCGCGCCGCATACGAGAGCGGCAAGCTCACACGAGCCGACCTTGAGAAGAGCGTGCGCCGAGTGCTTGAGCTTGCGCTTAAAATGGCGGACTGATACACATCAAATAACAAGCAACGACCCCGACGGTTTGAAGCCGCCGAGGTCGTTCTTTTTGCAATTATGCCATTTTGATATGCTCGAGGGTCAGCGCCGCATTAGCAGAATTTGAAGTCGTGAGCACTCATGCTCCCGGGCTTCTCGCCGCACCTCCCGCAGCGTATCTTGTTTGACTTTATCTTTCGCATTTCACTCATTTCCAATGATTCAATTTAGGCAGATTTTCCTCAAAATAAGCCCTCGCTTGCTCCGGCGGCCAATTCTCATTCGACATATGCTCCACGAGGAAATCCGTGAGCTGCTCAAGGCTCGTGTAGACAAAATTACCGTCGTTGTAGCACCATTTGCAGTATTCCTCGTTGAATTCGCCGTCAGGCTCCTTGCTGATGGTCGAGTCGTCAAGCGGCATACCGCAGCACTGGCAAATGAGCTGCCTCGGCGAGCCGAGAAGCGTATTTATCGACACGTCAAACAGCTTGGAAAGGAGCTTCAGCGTCTCGGTATTCGGCACGGTATCGCCCGTCTCCCAGCGGGACACCGCCTGACGGGTAACAAACACCCGCTCCGCAAGATCGTCCTGCGACATATGGTTCTTCGTCCTGAGTTCAAGTATTATATCCTTTGTTTCCACTCAAATCACCTCAGCAGTATTGTATCACATACCCCGACGCCCCGCAAGCAACAGACAGTTGCGGGGGAATTTTCATTGAAATCGGCGTTTCAACTCGCTGTAGGATCGTTTTTTCTCATGCTTATTGCCCTTAATGGTGGTTTAAAACTCCTGCGGAATTACACTGCTTTCAAGCAGAAGTTAATTCTCGCTGATCGAGATGGTTTCGATCTCATCGGCATAAACGAGCACATTGAGACCGTCATCCCGACGAACGCAGACGGAATCCCCTTTAGTCTCGTCGTCCTCGTTATCAAAAGCGCTCTCGTAGACATCAACCACACCGGACCACTTTTCGCCGTCTGTTTCAACGCACTCGATGTGTCGTCCCTCGCTCTCGGACATTATTTCGATAATTTCCTCAATATTCATTTTCCCTCCGTTGCTCGCAGGCGCGGCCAAAGGCATATTCGCGCGGCTTTGATTTAATAATTTATTGCTTAATTTCCAGAGATACTATCTCGTGCTCTAACAGACACCAATTCTCTCCTGTTACAGTTGTAAGATAAATTGCGTACTCTCCTTCTTCATTGTCGTCAGGTTTTTCGCAAGCTATAATTCTTCCTTCGTATTTCTTCCCTTCATCATCTTCAAGAATTACATTCTGCCTAACGGAATTCCACATTTTGTCTGACATTGACATTGACATAATCAACCCTCCTTATCTGGGTCAGCAAAAACTATATGTGCTCTTTTTTGAATAGCGGATAATTCCTTTGATGTTTCTATTGACTGTTATTACTTTTAGATGCCTATCCGACTTTTTGCAAATTATGAGACTCATACGAAATCACACTGCTCTCAAGCTAAAAATAGCAACGTTCAAACCAAGCGGCAGGGTAGGCATATTCATCTCCAAATCGGTCAATAACAGAAATCATCTGCGTCTGACCCAGCCTGCTTTTACATTCGATTGCATCGTAAATGTGATTTTTTTGAAAACCGTAAGAATCGTCACGGATGAATTTAACCTTAAAACTATTACTCATCGACATATATGCGCCCCTTTTGTTTTTCTCTATATTCGGTACTCTCGACATCAGGATATCCATGCCGACACAACTCCATTATCTGAATTCCTTCGTTCACATCCAAAACTTGATATCGAGTTTTTCTTTTTGTCACCGGAATTTGGAACATTGATATTCGTCCGACAATCTATCTATATCATCAGTTTCCCTTCTGGTTTTGCACCAACAAATTTTATATTAAATCCGCAGTTCCTACAGAATTACATCGCTCTCAAACGAGATTTAAACAAATTTTTCAAGCCAAATTAGAGTTAAAGGCTTGCATCGCATAACGGCAGACTATGGTTAAAAACAAACTTTAATTACTCCACCTGATTTTTTGCACCACTCCAATGCTTCGCAAAAAACGGGTGCTTTATCTCTGTCATCACCTATCAAGTCAAAGAAATAATCGACCAATTCGGGCGGAATTTCATCGAATTCAAACTTGCAGAAGAAAATTCCGTGATCAATGCAAGCCGGAGCAGCTATTCTATCGTCGATAAACTCATATTCTTCGTCTGAAATCGTCCCGATAAATATGTCATTCCTATAAACATCTGCGGGATTATCTTCAAGTCTTCGGGCTCCCTCTTTATTCTTACCTACAATAAAACATTTGTTGTGCTTCACCATTGTCATTTCCTTTTATTAGTTCGAGACCCCTACAGAATTGCACTGTTGAGTTCAAATAAAAGTTAACTCAAATCGCCGACCGTTTCGGGTTCGGCCGCACATGGTGTGCATCAAGGGCTTCTTAAGTGAAGCCCTTTGTTTTTTATCTTCCGGGGCGTCGCTTTTACTGTACAATATTTTTACCTTACATAATATCTAAAAACAATTCTAAAACCAGTATAGCAAACTTTTCCGGCAAAAGCAAGCATAAAATGCTTTTTACACAATATAGCGACAAATTTGGGACTTTGCTTTGCAAATTCGCCTGACCAATCAAATAAAACGGCTGAAATATGTCAAAACAGCAGCAAAAAAAGCCTCCGCATAATCATAATGCGGAGGCTTCGTTTTATGCTATGATTCAAATCTTTTTTGCACACCAGGCGGCGATATCGTTATAAACCTCGTCCTTGCCGACCTCGTTGAGGATCTCGTGTCTCATATGCGGATAGAGCTTGAGGGTGACGTCCTTTTTGCCTGCGAGCTTGAGGTCGTTATAGACCTGCTTCACGCCTGCGCCGTACTGACCGACGGGGTCGTCCTCGCCTGCGATAAGGAATATCGGCAAGCCCTCGTAGACCTGCTCAAACCAATCCTTGCCGGAGACTCTGTTCAGCACGGTGAAGAGATCTTTGTATCCGGCGGCGGTGAAGAGGAAGCCGCAGTATTTATCGGCGATATACTTCTGCACCTCATCGGGGTCGGAGGTGAGCCAGTCAAAGGGAGTGGCGGGGTTCTCGACCTTTTTGTTGTAGGTGCCGAATGCGAGCTTGTCGATAAATTTGCTCTTGTGGCGGCTGCCCTTTGCCTTGGCAACGGCGCCGGCAATGGTGATAGCGATGGGGGCGGCGGGATTCCTGCCGCTCGTGCCGCAGATAATCGCGCCCTTTATGCGCTCGTCGCTGCCGTAGCGGCGAATATACTCTCTGGCGATGAAGGAGCCCATGCTGTGACCGAAGAAGATAAGCGGCAGACCGGGAAACTCAGAGGTTATAAGCTCGGTGAGCGCTCTTTCGTCCTCAACGAAGGCGTCCCAGCCGTTTTTCTCGCCGAAATAGCCCAGCTCCTTATCGCTCTTGGCGGATCTGCCGTGGCCGACATGGTCGTCAACAAGGACAGCAAAGCCCTTGCCGCAGAGGAATTTTGCGAAATCCTCATAACGCTCGCCGTGCTCCGCCATGCCGTGAACTATCTGGAATATCGCCTTCGCACCGTCGGTGGGCACCCAGCAGCGGGCAAAAACATCGGCAACACCCGATTTTGAGGGAATACTGTACTCTTTTCTGATTATCTCCATAATATTCACCCTTTCCTTAGGATTATTTTCATATTTATTGTACCATTAAAGCTTTGAGAATGCAACCCTGAAACGCTTACGCAGAATTATTCCGAGCAGCGAGGCTACGGCTATCTTGATGCAGTCGGCGGGAATGAAAGGAATTACACAGGTCGCAATGGCGGCGGCAGCGGCGGTCTTGGTCTGGAAAACATACCACGCCGTGCCCGCAGCGTAGCAGACAGCAACACCGAGCACCATCGAAAGAGGATAGACGAATTTTTTATTCTCGAACTTGCCGATGAGCAGCGCAATTATAACGGCGCAGGGAATATAGCCGATTATGTAGCCGCCTGTAACGCCGATCAGCTTCTGAAATCCGCCCGCAAAGCCTGAGAAAACAGGCAGACCGAAGGCGCCGAGCAGAATATAGAGGCAGACGGCAGTGACGGATATCTTGAAATCAGCGACGGCGGCGACAAGCATCACCGCAAAGGTCGCAAGGGATATCGGAATAGGCCCCGCAGGGAAAGAAACGGGGGCAAGAATGCAGATGAGAGCCGTCAAAACGGCGCAAAATGTCATTTTCTTGATTTTCATAGTCCTGATTTTTTGTAAAGCTATGCAGCTTTACAAAGTTGCCTTTCTGTATGTATTTTTGATATTCGAGAGCATTATTTCGTTGATATACACCGAATTTTCTCTCAGCGCCGCAATTACCGCTCCGATCTCAGGTGTAAAGTCTAACAGCTTTACACGGTCTTTGTAATCTTCGCCGAGCTTTTGCGTGAAGATTTCACGATACAGCTCGCTGTTTTGAAAAATTCCGCCCCAAAGCCCTATCGGGGAGCCGCTTTTTATACGGTCAAACAGGCTCTTTGCCGTCGCCGCAAGCTCCGCAGCTTCTCGCTCGAGGATATCCATCGCTGCCGTGTCGCCCTCCTCGGCTTCGCCTATCACCTTCTCGGCAAAGGCGGCGGTAGCCTTCCTGCTGACGGTCTTATCATAGTACAGCTCTATCAGTTCATATATATCAGTGATACCGAAATAGTCAAGGCAGGCGGGCAAAAGCGCGGTCCGGACGCCGCTGCCCTCGGCTGCTCTTATCGCAGCCCTTATGCCGCTGAGCGCTATCGAGTAGCCGCTGCCCTCATCGCCGAGGATATATCCCCAACCGCCTGCGTGGCTGACCGAGCCGTCCGCATTGCGGATGACCGCCATTGAGCCCGTGCCGCTTATCACCGCGCCGCATTCCCCGGGCGCATTCAGCGCCTCAAGAGCTATGTAAAGATCGGAGTCCATTATTATTTTATTACATCTTACTATATCTCCGCAAAATTCACGGGTCGTTTTTTCATCGGCTCGCTCGTTCAAGGCGGACATTCCTATCACGGCGCATTCAAATTCATCAACGCCGAGCCTTGAAATAACGGCTTTCAGGTTCTCACGGGCTGTTTCACGCCCGACGGAGTAATAATTTATACTCTCGCCCGTGGCTTCGGCTATGAAACGCCCCTCGCCGTCGAACACCGCCGCAGTGGTCTTGCTGCCGCCGCCGTCGACGCCCAGATAATACTTTTTTTCATTCATTTTATCACCCGATTTATTTAACAGATTATACATTCTTTTGTCCCACGCCCGTAATATCTCGCTGGTATTATAAGGGTGCAGTAAAGCAAAAACACAAAACGAAAGGGATGATCATATGGAGAAGACGGGCAATCAGCAGTGCATAATGGTCTGCGTAACACCGCAGAGCGCCTGCTCAAGGCTTATCGCCGCAGGGGCACGGATAGCGAAGGAAAAAGACCTGCCGCTGAAGGTCATCAGCGTTTTCAGAGAGAGCAGCGGGCTGAACGCCAACGCAGGCGGAGCGCTCGAGACCCTCTATGAATGCGCCAGAGCCTATGACGCGGGGATGGATATCTACTTTAACGACAGCCCTGCGCTGGTGGTTGCAGTAGCTGCGAAGAAAAGAAACGCCGCAACGCTTGTGACCGGCTTCCCTGCCGAGGGCAGCAGCGGATTCATCGCAAGAGTCCATGAAATATTGCCCGACCTGCCCGTAACAATGGTAGACGAGCAATCAAACGAATACAAAATAATTCCTATTGATAAAAAAGATATTGAAGCTGCAAGGCGTCTCAGCGCAGCCTCAGTTCATTGATATCCCGCCGGCGAAAAGTCTGTTGACTGCTCGCCTGAGCAAATCGAATTCCTCGCCCGCAAGGGCGGGGTTTTTTTTGAGCAAATTTACCGCCGCGGCATGAGTTTCGCGTATCGCCTCGGTGTCGGTCATCATATCCGCAATTTTGAGCTCGGGCAGACCGTGCTGCCTTGAGCCGAAGAAATCGCCGGGCCCGCGCAGCTTCAAATCTTCATCGGCTATTTTGAAGCCGTCCGAGGTGGAGGTGAGGATAGACAGGCGCTTCTGCGTTTTTTCGTCCTTTGCGTCGGATATCAGGATGCAGGTGGAGCGGTGGGAGCCTCTGCCGATCCTGCCTCTGAGCTGGTGGAGCTGTGATAGGCCGAATCTCTCAGCGTTCTCTATGACCATTATGACGGAATTCGGCACGTCGATGCCGACCTCGATCACCGTTGTGGAGACCAAAAGCTGCGTTTCGCCGCAGGCAAAGGAATCCATGACGGCTTTTTTATCGGCGGGCTTCATCTTGCCGTGCAGCAGCCCAAGCCTAAAGCCCTTGAAGAAACCGTCGGCAAGCTCTTTATACAGCCCCTCGGCGGCGGTCAGCTCCGAGACCTCCTCCCCCTCTTCAACGAGGGGGCAGACTATGTAGCCCTGGAGGCCGTCGCAAAGGTGCTTTTTGACATAGCCGTAGGCGCGCTCACGCAGCTCGCTGCCGACAAGGTAGGTCTCGATCTTTTGCCTGCCCTTGGGCATCTCATCAAGCACGCTGAGGTCGAGGTCGCCGTAGATTATAAGCGCCAGAGTCCTCGGAATAGGCGTTGCGGACATGACCAGCGTGTGCGGCGAGCCGCCCTTGGCGGACAGAGTGCTGCGCTGATTCACGCCGAAGCGGTGCTGCTCGTCGGTTATGGCGAGGGCGAGCGAATTGAATTCAACATCCTTTTGGATCAAGGCGTGCGTGCCGATAACGAGCGAAATCTCGCCGCTTTTAAGCCCCGCTTTGATCCTCCGCTTCTCCGCTGCGGGGGTCGAGCCGGTCAGCAGAGCGACGGAGATATCGGTATTCTCAAAGAATTTTGTCAAAGTTTTATAGTGCTGCATTGCGAGCACTTCCGTTGGCGCCATAAGGGCGCTTTGGCAGCCGTTCATGGCGCAGTTATATATCAGCGCCGCGCCGACCGCCGTTTTGCCCGAGCCGACGTCGCCTTGCAGCAGGCGGTTCATCGGCACACTGCGGCTCATATCCTCCGCTCCTTGAGCGACGGCTCGCCTCTGAGCGCCCGTCAATTCAAAGGGCAGAGCAGCAATGAAATCGGCGGTGTAATCGCGTTCCATTGCTATAGCCGTCCCCTTGCGGTTCTTGGATTTAAGGCGCATAAGCCCCAGCTCAAGCAGAAAAAGCTCCTCGAATATCAGCCGCCTGCGAGCCTCGGAGAGCATATCGGCGCTCTGCGGAGCGTGGATATTCTCAAGCGCGTCACGCAAACCCATCAGGCAATAGGCGGAGCGGATATTCTCCGGTATCGGGTCCTCGATATCGCCGCATTCCTCGAGCGCACGCCGCACGAGCTTCTCTATGGCCCGTGAATTCAGCCCCGCGGTCTGTGGATATATCGGTCTCAGACCCGTGCCGCCGTCAAACTCGGCAAATTCCGGCGAGACCATCGAGCGAAAGTAGCCCTTGCCCGTCACCTTGCCGAAGAAAAGATATTCTTTGCCCGCCTCAAGGCGTTCGGCGGCATATTTATTATTAAAAAAAGTTACCTCGAGCAGCGATTCGCCGTCGGATATCTCGGTCTTATAGAGGGTCATGCCCTTGCGGATGCGGTGCTCGCGACAGCGTGAACCGACAAAGGCGCGGATGCAGACGTTCTCGCCGAGCGGCGCCCCCGCAATGGGGATAACGCTGTTCCAATCCTCGTATGCTCGCGGGTAAAGGGTCAGCAGATCCCAGAGGGTGTGAACTCCGAGCTTGCCGAGCATGGCGGCTCTCTTCTCACCCACGCCTTTGAGATATTTAATGTTGGCAGCGATATCCATTGTTTATCTCCGTTTTCAGTTGCTTTGTGCGGCGGCAAAACTGCTCGCCTGCAAGCGCATATTATCTATCTTGATGCGGTCAAGCTCGCCGTATTCAAGCCCTTTCTCTATCGCGAGATTCGGAAAGTCGGTATGAACGTGAACCTTGATTATCCCCGAATGCTCGGCAGCCGCGGCGCAGTCGCCGATGCTCGTGAGGAGCCTGCTGAGCGAGGCTATCCCGCTGCCGGACGAATTCCTGATTATGAACTCCGTGCAGTAGGTGTATCTGATGTCGCCCGCGGGAGCTTTGGCGGCCTTTGCCGCAGAGGCGGGTCGCTCCGACGGCTGCTCCACCGAGCCAAGCATGGTCTCCATGATATAGACAAGCCCCTGCCCGCCCGAGTCAACGGTGCCGCTCTTTTTAAGTATCGGCAGCAGATTGGGCGTTGATTTGAGAGCTGCCTTCGCGCCCGCAACGGCGGCTTCAAACACGGCTTTTGCGTCCCCGCCCTTGTCAGCGGCGGCGCTCGCCCTTGAAGCTGCAATGCGTATGACGGTGAGCATTGTGCCCTCGACGGGGCGCTCGACGCAGGAATACGCCTCCGTGCAGCCCGCCTCAAGCCCGTGAGCAAGCGCGGAGCCGTCTATCTCGGCGCGATCCCTGACGTTATCGGCGAAGCCTTGAATATCAGCGAAAATATGACTCCCGAATTGCCCCTCGCGCCCATCAGCAGCTCGGCGGCAGCCGTGTCGGCAAGCTCGCCAGCGCTGTCGGTCTCACAGTCGGCTATCGCCTCGGCGCAGGAGGAGAGGGTCATTGCAAGATTTGTGCCAGTGTCACCGTCGGGGACAGGAAAATAGTTGATGCCGTCCACCTCGTCACGGTGCGCGTTGATGCTTTGCGCCGCACGCAGCAGGGCATTCTTCAGTATCTGAGCGTTTATCATAATATACATACCTTTCCTTTTGTGAAGTGCAATTATATTATGACGCTTTTTCCATTTAATAATACTTACCGCGGGGTGCGGTTATTTAAAACTCCAGGTCTCGATATCGTAGAAAACGTCGCTGTCGCAGCCGCTGAGCTCGCCTTTAAGGGAGTTGGTGTAGGAGGCCGCGCCGTTGCGGTAGCAAAGCGGAGCAAAAGGAACATCCTCGTTGAAGGTATTGATGAAATCCATCAGCTCGCAGCTGCCCTCGAGCAGTTGGGTGTAGCGCATCGCGCTCGGGCAGGCGGGGTCTATGCCGTAGCCGACCGCGCCGCCGAAAAGCGGCGAAAGATCCATATTCGGGGTCAGGCGAACCTCGCCGATATAGAGGTCATAGGAGCCGAGCTCCACGGCCTCGGTGTAATAATCCTGCTCGTAATCCTTAAACACGACCTTGAAGCCGAGGGCGGTCAGGTTATCGCGAATGAACGCCGCCGCCTCATATTTGAAGGCGTTATCCTTATTCACAAGCAGAGATATTTCCTTTGAAGCAATGTCAATTCCCGACTGCTTGATAAGCTCCTTTGCCTTTGACTCGTTGCGGGTGACAACAAGATCTTTTGAGGCGAGGGCATACCAATCGGGGTTAAAAGGCGAATAGCAGAGCCTTGCGTGACCCTGGAATGCCGTTGAAGCGATGGAATTGCGGTCTATCGCCATATTCACCGCCTGCCTGAGAAGCTGATTTGAGAAAAGCTCGCTCGAGGAGTTGAACGCAAGGAACACAAAATTATTTATGCCGAGGTCAACGGTCTTGGCGTTGATGCGAGAGTAAGTGCCCGAGGAGAGGTCATTATAATAGAAGCCCGTGTTGCCTATCTCAAGGCTGCTCTCGACCGAGCCGTTATCCCTTATCGGCACGAGGGAGATCGTCTTGATAACGGGGTCGAAGCCCGAGCGCTTGGAGTTAACGACAAGATAAATCTCCTCGCCGTTCTTTTGGAACACATATCTGCCGCTGCCGACGGGAGCTTCGCCGGAGGCGCCGTTCTTGACTATCGGGAATGTAAGGCACGCAAGGGCGTAGGGGTCGGCCTTTAGCAGCGTAAAGACGAGCATATTCGCCGTCGAGATGCTCACGGATGCAAAATTCTTCAGCTTCTCGGCGCAGGCGGGCGAGCTTTTTGCCAATTTAAATGAATAAGCCACGTCGTTCGCCGTCACGGCGGTGCCGTCGCTGAAATAGGTCTCGGCGAGGGTAACATTGACCGTGTTGCCGCTGACTATTGCGTTCTTTGCCGCCACGGGCACGGGCTGATAGCTCTTGTCGAGCTTATAAAGCCCGTCATAGAGCAGCCCGAGAATTTGCAGATTTATCGCCGACGACGCGGTGAAGGGGTCGAGCCGCTCCGCTTTTGAATAGGCGAGGCGCAGCTTGCCGTCGGATACGACGCTCGGCTTGGTGGAATTCTCCGGGTCGTCGTTTATGCTCGGGTCTATGCCGCAGGCGCAAAGTGAGAGCAGCAGAGCGAGCACGGTTATCAAGGCTGTTATTTTTTTCATTATTATTACCTGCCTGAAAGATCAAGAATGATTTTGCCCGCCATCATCAGCCCCGCCGTGCCGGGCACAAAGGGCAGACTGCCGGGGGTAGCCCGCCTGCCGGTATTCTCAGGTGTGTCGGCGGGTTTCATCGGCTCCTCGGGCGACCAGACCACGTTCAGCTTCCTGACTCCCCTCTTGCGAAGCTCATAACGCATGACCTTGCACAGCGGGCAGGTCGAGGTCTTGGAGATATCGGAAATTTTGAAAAGCGAGGGGTCGAGCTTGTTGCCCGTGCCCATGCATGAAATTATCGGCACGCCGAACTCCTGCGCCTTGACGGCAAGGTCGAGCTTGGCGCTGACCGTGTCTATCGCGTCGGCTATGTAGTCGTAATCGCCGAGGCCAAATTCCGCCGAATTCTCCGGCAGATAGAATTTATCTATCGCCGTCACGCGGCAGTCGGGATTTATGTCAAGGATGCGCCGCTTAATCACCTCGGTTTTTTTCATCCCGAGTGTCGAGTGCAGGGCACAGAGCTGGCGGTTGAGGTTGGTGGGCGCAACGCAGTCGCTGTCAACCACGGTGATGTTGCCGACGCCCGCGCGGGCAAGAGCCTCCGCCGTATAAGAGCCTACGCCGCCGAGGCCGAATAAAATCACCCTGCTCTCGCAGAGCCTGTTTGTCGATTCGCTGCCGAGCAGCATCTCGGAGCGCAAAAACTGCGAATGCTCCATACAGACACCTTCTTTAAATATTACTCCATTATACATAATATATAATACACCACGCCGCACATAAAAGTAAACCGATATTTTGAATTTTATGTTGTATTTTTCCACGCTTTAATATATAATAGTTAAGTTGAATACAGACCGAAAGGAAATGAAGCCATGAAGCTCGGAATAGTCGGCTTGCCCAATGTCGGCAAGAGCACACTTTTTAATGCAATAACCAACGCGGGGGCGCAGTCCGCGAACTACGCTTTCTGCACTATAGAGCCGAATGTCGGCGTTGTCGCAGTGCCCGATGAGAGGCTGGACAAGCTCGCCGAACTGTATAACCCCGTCAAGATAACCCCCGCTTTTATTGAATTCGTCGATATCGCGGGCCTCGTCAGGGGCGCCTCCAGAGGCGAGGGCCTCGGCAACAAATTCCTCTCTCACATTCGTGAGGTGGACGCAATAATCCACGTCGTTCGCTGCTTTGAGGACGACGACATAGTCCACGTTGACGCCACCATCGACCCGGAGCGTGACATTGAGACGATAAATCTTGAGCTTATCCTCTCCGATATCGAAATGGTCGAGCGCAGGATAGACAGAGTCGCAAAGGCGCTCAAGGGCGACAAATCCCTCGCGGGCGAGCTTGACTTCCTCAAGAGGCTGCAAAAAGCCCTCGAGGACGGCGTGCCTGCAAGAAATCTTGAATGCGACGAGAACGAAAAAGCGTGGCTCGCCGAGATAGCCCTGCTCACCGCGAAGCCCGTTATCTACGCCTGCAACATGAGCGAGAGCGACTTTGCAAACGGCATCGACAACAACGCTAACTACAAGAAGGTCTGCGCCATAGCCGAGGCCGAGGGCAGCGAAGTGCTGCCGATATGCGCCGAGCTTGAGGCGGAGATCGCCTCGCTTGACAAGGACGAGAAGGAAATGTTCCTCTCGGAGCTGGGCATTCAGAGCGGCGGCCTCGATCTGCTTGTCAAGAAGAGCTATGCGCTGCTCGGCCTTATCTCCTACCTGACGGCGGGTCAGCCCGAGGTCAGAGCATGGACGATAAAGAAGGGCACCAAGGCTCCTCAGGCGGCGGGCAAAATACACAGCGACTTTGAGCGCGGCTTCATCAGAGCCGAGGTCATTTCTTACGAGGATCTCATCGCTCTCGGCTCAATGGCGGCAGCCAAGGAAAAAGGACTTGTTCGCAGCGAGGGCAAGGACTATGTGATGAAGGACGGCGACGTCGTTCTCTTCCGCTTCAACGTGTGATCAACATATAATAATTCTCTCTCCCCGTGGAATTAATAACACGGGGGGATTTTTTGTGAAAAAAAGAGTGATTTCCGTATTCCTTATGGTGCTCGCCGTCTTTGCGAGCGTTGAGATACGCACCTACGGCATTGCGAACGGCAAAGTTCGGGCTTCTTACACACCGTCGTCGAAATCCATTGAGATAGCTTCGCTGCGTGGCACGATATATGACTGCCGTCTGCGTACGCTGACCAACTGCGAGTATGAATACACCGCCGTTGCGAAGCCTACTCCCGAGGCGCTGCGGCAGCTCGCTTCAATGCTGTCTGCGGAGCTTTTTTCGGCGGCAAAGGAGCGCATGGAGAAGGGCAGCCCAGTGGCATACAAGGTTGATTCCTCCGCCGTCGGCAGTGAGGATGTCCGCATCGTCGCGACTCCGAGGCGGTATTCGTCTCAGCGGCTCGCCTGCCACCTGATTGGCTACCTCGACTCTGCGGGCGACGGGATAAGCGGAATTGAGAAGTCGTATAACGACCTGCTGAATAAAGGGCGTTCCGAGGTGCGGGCATATTTCTCCGCCGCCGCAAACGGAAGGATGATGCTCGGCTATAACATTAATATCTCGGCCGTCGGCAGCAGCCGCACGGGCGTTGCGCTGACTATAGACAGAGATATCCAGCGAATAACCGAGCAGGCACTTGATTCGTCGGGCGCGGTCAAGGCGTGCGCCGTGGTCATAGAGATAGGCAGCGGCGCGATCCGCGCGATGGTCTCCCGCCCGTCCTTTGACCAGTATAATATCGCCGCAGGTCTCAATGACGGGAATTCGCCCCTCATAAACCGCGCCCTGCTGCCGTTCAGCGTCGGCTCGGTGTTCAAGCCCGTCGTTGCGGCGGCTGCGCTCGAGAGCGGGATAACCGACTTTGAATACGAATGCACGGGCAGCGCCGACTACAGCGGCGTGACCTTCAACTGCCACAAAAAGGACGGCCACGGGATACAGGATCTGTGCGCCGCCACGGCGAATTCATGCAACACCTATTTTGCGGCGCTCGCTCAACAGGTGGGCGCGGAGAATATAATCAAAACCGCCGAGCGCTTCGGCTTCGGCAGTGAAACGCTTCTCGCCGACGGGATAAAGTCAAAGAGCGGCAATCTGCCCGCCGCGGCGGAGCTTGACTCAAGGGCGGCAATAGCGAATATTTCTTTCGGTCAGGGTGCCCTGACGGCAACGCCCGTGCAGATATGCTGCATGATGGCGGCGATAGCCCGAGGCGGCGTTTACTTCCCCGCCTATCTCATCGAGGGCGAGGTCGACGCCGACGGCAGTCTGACCGAAACGCTGCATTACACCGAGAAGCGACAGATAATCTCGCCCGCCACAGCCGAAAAGCTCTCGCAGTATCTTGCGGAGGTCGTCTCAAACGGCAGCGGCAGACGGGCGCAGAGCGAGCTTGTCAGCGCTGCGGGCAAAACGGCGACCGCCCAAACGGGCAGGAGCGGCGAGGACGGCGAAATATATAACGCATGGTTCGCGGGCTGGTTTCCCGCCGAGAAGCCGAAATACGCCGTAGTCATCCTAAAGGAGGACGGCGGCGAAGGCGCCGTGAGCTGCGCCCCTGTATTTAAGAAGATCAGCGAAAAGATCACCGAACAAGAAAAATAAAATTGTGGATAAATTTTTTAAAAAACGCTTGACATCCTTGCTCGTCTTTGCTATAATAAACAGCGTTCCGTGAGGAACAGGCGCTACGCGAGAGTGGCGGAATCGGCAGACGCGCACGTTTGAGGGGCGTGTGGTAATCCCGTACGGGTTCAAGTCCCGTCTCTCGCACCAAGAGGATTCCTTCATCGGAATCCTCTTTTTACTAAGACGATCAGCTCATTTCGAGCCGTCCTCGGCAGCTCCGCCGTGTAAAAATAAGGAGCATATATATGCGGGTATGGCGGAATTGGCAGACGCGTTAGATTCAGGTTCTAATGGTCGCAAGGCTGTGCAGGTTCAAGTCCTGTTACCCGCACCAGAAAAAAGCACTTCTTCGGAAGTGCTTTTTTCAATGAAGCGCACCTTGCGGTGCATGAAAAATGAAGCAGGGCTTCGCCCTATGAAGCGCGGCTTCGCCGCACGGAAAGGTACGGGCGCTTCGCTTCATGCGAGCGCAGCGAGTGCTTCACAGAAACCGTCAGGTTTCTGCTTCACGTTTGCCGTCGGCAAACGCTTCATCACCGTGTAGGAGACGGCACCCGTGGAATAATTGCGGTTCAGCAATAATTTGTTGCCGAAAGATTGTGCTTGCCACACTTCCCTCGTCAGAGGGCAGTTGAATTCACCGTCAGCACTGTGATTTTAAGCGGGCAAACACAGTTCGCCCCTACGATGGTGATTTGCATTTGAAACTATTTTGCGAGACATCGAGGATGCCGTCCCCTGCGATGTGTGCCGAAAAAAATGCGCTTACCCTTGTCAGAGTGAACCGACTTGACTGATGCTTAATCTCGCCGCATTAAATCATATAACATACCGTTTCGACCGCAAAAAATCCCGAAGGCTCATATGAGTCCTCGGGATTGATTATTTTACTGCTCCGGCGGGTTCTGAGCGGGGTTATTGGGAGTTGCCGGCTGCTCGGTAACCTGCTGGCTTTCCGGAACAGGCGCTTCGCTCGGCTTGGTCACCGGCTCCGTTGCGGGCTGAGTTACAGGCTCGGTATGAGCGGCGGTGGTTGCCTCGGTCACGGGGGCGGTCGAATGCGGCGCCATCGTCGGCTTTGTTGCGGGATTTGTATGCCTGCGGGTGGTCGTGGTGCGGTTTGCGCGTCTGGTAGTCGTGTGCCTCCGAGTGCTGCGCTCGGTCTTAGGCTCCGTCTGAGAGGTGCTCTCCTCGGTCGGCAGCTCGCTCCAGATATCTATCGGGGCGGTCGAGGGGTAGGTATAAGTCCTAATCTCCTCGGTGATGAGCGGGAATGTCGTCTCCTGCTCATTCTTGCCCTTGACGACTGTTTTGATGACAAGCGCCGCCGCAACCAAGACAAGCGCCACGGCCGCGACTATGCCCGCGATTTTGAGCACTTTCGCCTTATCCGTCGGCTTGATATAAGCCCTCGCATCGGCGTTGGCATACGGTGAGGTCGCTTCCTCGCCCTCGGTCTGATTTGATCCGTAGCTGTTGCGGTATTCCTCTTCGTAGTCCGCGTCGGTATCGCCGACCATTGCGGCCGCTCTCGTGGCGAATATCGCAGTCTCCTCCGCCTGAATAAACGCGGTGATGATGGTGACATTATCCTTGCCGCCGCGCTCGAGCGCCATTCTGACGAGCTTGCCTGCGGCGTCCTGCGGGCTGTCGCTCGTCGAGAGCACGCCCGTGATATCGTCGTCGGTCAGGTAATCCGTCAAGCCGTCGCTGCAAAGCATGATTATATCGCCGTTGTCAACGTCGTTGATAACGCTGATGTTGGGCGAAAGATTCGACTCCTCGGGGAAAACTCCGAGGTGGCGGGTCAAGCGCTTCGCATCGGGAATGCGGCTCATATTATCCTGCGACACCTGCCCCGCGTCGACGATCGTCTGAGCGTGGGTGTGATCAAAGCTGATCTGATCAAGCACGCCCTTTGAGTAGTGATAAATGCGGGTATCGCCTATGTTGACGCAGATGATGCTGCCCTTGACGGCGTAGATAGCCGCAAGAGTGGTGCCCATCCGCTTGCCCTTTTCGGTTATTTTACGGCATATGCGGGTATTCGCATCGTCCAGGCAGTTGGAGACGGCGAAGCTGAAATCCTCGCCCGAGTCGTAAATACGGGACGCGTGAGCGGCTATGGTCTCGACAGCTATGCCCGAGGCAAGCTCGCCGTAGCTCTCGCCGCCCATACCGTCGCAAACGGAGAGATGAAACGGCTCCGTCATATGCTGCACATAGGCCGAGCCTTTGCGCAGATCGGTCGTAGTCATCCTGCCGTTGAGGCTGTAGTTATCTTCGTTTTCCCGTCTTACCCTGCCTGCGTGCGTTACCGCACACACATCGGCACTGAGCTTTTTCATATATCCCCCCGAAAGTTAAAGAATTATTTGAGCAGACCTTCGCTCACGGCCCAATCGTGGAACACCTCGATGGATCTCATGCGGGCGTCGCTGAGGTTGTGGCTGCCTCTGGTATACCAATTGATGTTAACGCCCTGGAGCTTAACAAGGTATTTTGCACTGGCGTTGAAGTCGGCGTCGATGGCGTTATCAAGCAGGATTATATGCTGATGGGTGCGCCTTGCCGCCTCGAGATCACCCTTGACGAATTCATCCCACATCTTGACAAAGAGACCCGCGCCGCATGAGGTCGGAGTGGCGACAACGCCTCTTGCGCCCTTGAGCCATGAATCGTAGAGCAGCGGAATATTTGCCTGAAGGACGTTTGAATCGCCCTGCACCGCTATCTTGGATTCGATGAGCGGCATGGTGCAGGTTGTATCCTTGATGCCCTTGAATTTGCCCGTCTTGACAAGCTCGCCGTAGGTCTTGGCGTCCATGTGGCAGGGCTGGAGACCGGGATATTCATACAGAACAATCGGCAGCTCCGTATGCGCGGCAAGAGAAGTGAGGTAATCATAAAGCTCGCCGTGCCTGTCGCACATGCCCTTGGTGACAAAGACATGGCCGCTCACGCCCTGAGCCTCCATGCGCTTCATCTCTTCGATCTGATCGTCGAAGCTCTCGGCAAGGTTGGCGGTGGCAAAAACGGGCACGCCGTTTGAATTCTTGACCGCAAGACCGGCGCACTTCACTCTCTCCTCGGGAGTGAGGGCTGACATCTCCGATGAGCCGCAGACGGCAAACAGATGCTGAGGCTTGAAGGAGGACTGCCAGTCGACATATTCCTCATATCCTCTGTAGTCGATGCTCCTGTCAAGATTAAAGGGAGTGAGAAGCAGAGTATATACGCCCGCGAACTCGTTGTATTTTTCCATTGTTACAGATCCTTCCGCAATTATTGCAAAATTTAGTTGCTGTCTACAAGAGTATACCGCAGGGAGCGACAAAAATCAATAGTAATGTTCCTTTATTTATAAATGTTTAATATTATCGTTGACTTTTGCGCCCGAATGAAATAGAATTATGTTACTATTGCTTTGGAGAAAGAGAAAATGAACAACAAACACTTTTTTAAGAACATGGCGAAACTCGCCCTGCCGATAGCGCTGCAGCAGCTGCTTGTCTCCTGCGCTCAGCTTGTTGACACCGCTATGGTCACGCCGCTTGGCAATGTCATTGTCTCGGCGGTCGGCGTTTCGTCGCGCTGGATATTCCTGATGAATCTTTTTTATTTCGGCATATCCTCCGGCTCGGCGGCGCTGATATCACAGTTTTGGGGTGCTAAAGAGGAGAAGCATATCCGCAGCTCCTACGGCGTTGCGCTGATATTCGGCACCGGAGTTGCTCTCGTCGCCTTTGCGGCGATGTTCTTCTTCCCCGACCAGCTCATCAGGGTATTCTCAAACGAGGCTCCTGTTATCGCCGAGGCCCGCAAATACATGAGGATAGTCGCGTTCATGGGGCTTTTCAGCTCATTTAACCAGATAACCTGCGTCGTGCTCAGAGCCACGGAGAAGGTCAATCCCCCGCTCTATTCCTCGATAGCCGCCGTTGCGGTCAACACGGCGCTGAACTACATCTTGATAAACGGCAAGCTCGGCTTCCCCGTGATGGGTATCAGCGGCGCCGCCGCGGCAACGCTCATCTCCGCCGCCGTGCAGTCGCTCATACTTATTATATATATCAACACGGCAAAGCAGGTATTCAAAGCCCCGCCGACCGAATTTTTCCGCCTCACGGGCGCATTTGTGCGCCGCTTCTCCGTCACCTGCCTGCCCGTAGTATTCAACGAGGGCATCTGGGCAATAGGCACGAATATCTATTCAATGGTATTCGCGCGCCAGGGCAGTGAAGCCTACGCCGGCTACACGATATTCAGCTCTATCGAGCAGATAGCCTTCGTATTCTTTGTCGGCATTTGCCACGCCTGCTCGATAATGACGGGCAAGACCATCGGCGAGGGGCGCGAGGAGGACGCATACCGCCTTGCGAAGCGCTTTCTCATAATGACGCCGCTGATAGGCGTATTCACCGGCGCAGTGCTGGCAAGCGTGCGTGTGCCGCTGCTCAGCCTGCTCGATATCGAAACGCAGGGCGCATTTGACCTTGCAAGCAAGCTGATACTCATCTATTGCTGCTGGCTGCCGTTCAGAAACATCCCCTACACCCTGATAGTCGGCACATTCAGGGCGGGCGGCGACACCAAGATAGGCATACTTTATGACTGCCTGTCGCTCTACCTCATCGGCGTGCCGGTCGTCTGCTACCTCGGCCTCGTGGCAAAGGTCGATTTCGTTTACCTGATAATCGCCATGTATATGTGCGAGGATATACCTAAGATCATACTCAGCCTTATCCGCTTCAAGAGCAAGAAGTGGATAAGAAATCTAACGGACAGATAGGAGAATCACCATGCTTCACAAGATAGAGAATGAATATCTCACCTGCGAGATAGACGATATGGGCGCTCAGCTCCATTCGCTCGTCTCAAAGGAGAACGGCAAGGAGTATATTTGGTACGGCCGCACCGAGATCTGGTACGGTCAGGCTCCCGTGCTCTTCCCGATAATCGGCCAGCTCATCAACGACACCTATTATTACAACGGCATCAAATACACCATGCCGAAGCATGGCCTTGCCCGCAAGCTGCCGTTCAAGGTCAAGGAATGCTCGGGCGCAAAGGCGATATTCAGCCTTGAGAGCGACGAAAACACGCTGAAAAGCTATCCGTTTGAGTTCGAGCTTTTGGTCGCTTTTGAGCTGAAGGGCAAGTCGCTCGTCAACACCATGACGGTCATTAATAAAACGAGCGGCGAAATGTATTTCTCGATCGGCGCGCATCCCGGCTTCAACTGCAAGGTGGGTGACGTTATCGAATTTGAGCAGCCCGAAACGCTCGAAACCGAGCGCATCGACAGCGACAACCTTATAATCGACAAAAAATTCCCGCTCATTGAGAACAGCCGCGATATCGTGATAACCGAGGATATCTTCAAGGCGGACGCCCTCATCCTCTCGGGCATCAAGTCAAAGAAGCTGAGGATAAAAGGCGATAACGAGATAGAATTCACCTTTGGCGACTGCCCGTTCCTCGGCATCTGGGCTAAGCCCGGCGCACCCTATGTCTGCCTCGAGCCTTGGTACGGCGTGAACGACGGTCGCGAGGTCAAGGACGATATCTCAAAGAAGAGAGGGATTCAGCGCCTCGACATGGGCGGCAGCTTTGAATTCTCATGGACTGCGGAGATAATTAAATAAACAAAAAACACCGGTCGAAAGAGCAAAACTCCTTCGGCCGGTCTCGTTTTAAAAAAATAAAAGGCAGAGTTAAAAATCTCTGCCGCTTTATTTTGACTTATGCTTCCTTAACAACTACCTGCTTGCCGTTATAATAGCCACATTCGGGGCAAAGTCTGTGTGATCTCTTGTATGCGCCGCAGTTTGAGCACTTCTCAAGCTGGGGAGCAGACATTTTCCAGACGTTGGAGCGTCTCTTATCTCTTCTTGCCTTGGAAACTCTTCTCTTGGGGACTGCCATCTTTGAGCACCTCCTTAACTTTGTGCTTTTATAAAACCGATTAGGTTTTTGATTTAATTATCCAGAAGCTGCTTAAGTACATCAAGACGGGGATCCGTCTCTTTGGAGCAGCTGCATGAACCTGTGTTGAGGTCTTTGCCGCACTTGGGGCAAACGCCCTTGCAATCTTCGCTGCAAAGGAACTTTGCGGGAAGCTCGAGGAAGATATCCTCCGTCACCAATGCGCCCACATCGAAGCGAAGCTCGTTGATGAGCAGCAGCTCGTCGTTGGTCTCGTCATTCAGATGAGTGACAAGTGTGTGGAATATCTTGATCTGAAGCGGGACGGTGATGGGCTTGGCGCAGCGGTCGCAATTAAGCTCGAGCACCGGCTCGGCCACTGCGTTCAGCTCGACCACGCCGGTATGGTTGCCAACGCTACCGCTGACCCGAACGGGTGTTGTAAAAGGCTTCACTCCGCTGAGCTCCTCCTGAGACAGGTCAAGCTCAAAATCGAAGTCCTTAACCAACCCTTCGGTATTAAAAACAGACTCTAAATCCAAAATCATAATTTGCACCTAAAATCATGCACCAAATATTATATAGTTATCTGCATGATTTGTCAACTAAAATATTCAGATTTTTTCGCAGAACTCAAATATTTTCGCCGGAAGCTCTGCTTCATCTGCCGAAATGGTGAAGGTGAAATCCTGCTCAGCGATCTTGCTGAGCTTTGCGACCTTCTCAAGGAAGCAAGTGAGAGCCTCGTAATCCTTTCCGCCGATCTTGAGGGTAGCGTCAACGAGGACGTCGGTTATGTCGTGGTCGCCTGCGATTATGCCGCTGAGGAAGCCGTAGAACGCATCGTAGCCGCTGATGCCGTAGTGGTCGGTCTCAACAAGCCTTGCACGGTAGTTGACATTGTAGGTAAGGAGCCTTTCCTTTTCGATGCAGACTACGTTGCCGTTGGACTTCTCAACCGCTGCGTTAACGAGGTCGATGAGCCTCTTGGTCTTGCCTGAGCCTTTGTTGCCGAGAATAAGATAGATCATTTTTGTTCCTCCTAAAGAATTCTGAATTTCAGTTGAGCCTTGCCTCAAGAGCCGCTTTCGCGGCCTCGTAGCCGGGCTTGCCGAGAAGCGCAAACATATTCTTTTTGTAGCTCTCGACGCCGGGCTGGTCGAAGGGATTGACCCCGAGCAGGTAGCCCGAGAGGCCGCACGCCTTCTCAAAGAAATATATCATATAACCGAGGTTATATTCATCCTGTTTATCAAGCTCAAGGATAATGTTGGGCACATCGCCGTCGGTGTGCGCGAGCACCGTGCCCTCAAATGCCTTGCGGTTGACATAGTGGACTGTCTTGCCCGCAACGAAGTTGAGGCCGTCGCCGTTCGCCTCTTCAAAGCCTATCTCGACGTCGGTCTTGGGCTCCTTGACCCAAAGGACCGTCTCAAACAGGCAGCGCTCGCCCTGTTGGATATACTGGCCGAGGGAGTGCAGGTCGGTCGAGAAGATCGCGGAGGCGGGAAACAGACCCTTGCCGTCCTTGCCCTCGCTCTCGCCGAAGAGCTGCTTGAACCACTCGCACCACAGGGTCATCGAGGGCTCGTATGCAGCGAGCATCTCAATAGCCTTGCCGTCACGGTAGAGCATATTCCTGACCGCAGCGTATCTGTAGCAGTCGTTGTTGTCGAGATCGTCGGAGGCATAAGCCTCTCTGGCGTCCGCCGCACCCTGCATGAGAGCGTCGATATCAACGCCCGCAACAGCTATCGGCAGCAGGCCGACTGCGGTGAGCACCGAATATCTGCCGCCGACATCATCGGGAACTACGAAGGTCTCGTATCCCTCGGCATCGGCAAGCGCCTTGAGAGCGCCCTTCTGCCTGTCGGTAGTGACATATATCCTCTTAGCCGCCTCTTCTTTGCCGTATTTCTTCTCAAGGATTTCCTTGAAGATACGGAAAGCGATGGCAGGCTCGGTGGTGGTGCCGGACTTTGAAATGACATTTATCGAGAAATCTCTGCCGTCGATGAGCTGCATAAGCTCCGCAACGGCGCTCGAGCTGATGGTGTTGCCGCCAAAATAGATATCGGGCGTGTCCTTTTTAAGGAGATTGTAATTATTTGACTTGATGAATTCGATAACCGCTCTCGCGCCGAGGTAGGAGCCGCCGATACCAAGCACTACGAGCACCTCGGAATCCTTCTTTATCTTCTCTGCGCTCTCTTTGATTCGGCGGAATTCGTCCTTGTCGTAATTAACGGGCAGGTCGAGCCAGCCGAGGAAATCACTGCCGAGACCCGTGCCCTCGGTGAGCATTTTGTGCGCCGCGGAGACCTCCGAACGCATGGAATCGAATTTCTCTTTATCGGCGTATTTGCCGACGTAATTCAGATTGAGCTTTAAAGCCATCTTTCAAACCCCCATAGCTTTGCTATTATAATCTTATATATTTTAACCTATAAGTTACTTTATTGCAACACCTAAAAGGAAAAAATATCGGTTATTTCGCCAAAAAACGCAGGTTTTTTGACATAACAAAATGATACAGGGGGATTTTTTCTCCTCTGTATCATTCTAACATATTTCGTGTGCGAATGCAAAAGAAATTTGCAATTCACCGCCTGTAAAGCTCCGTCAAGTGCCGAAGCCGCGCCGCCAGCTCGCCGTTCGCCGCTCCCCGAGCCATGCGCCACTGCCAATTACCGCCGAGGGTTGAGGGCGTATTCATCCGCGCCCCTGAGCCGAGACACAGCAGATCCTGCATGGTGATGATAACGGTATCCGCCGTGCAGGCGAGCAGGGATTTTATCACGCCCTCGTTCAGCCCCTCGGCCTCGTTCAGGCGCAGATACTCCTTTGCGAAGCGCACGTCCTCGGGCGGCGCGGAGGCGAACCAACCCGCAAGGGTGTCGTTATCGTGAGTGCCGATATAGGCGACGCAGTTCCTGCCGTAATTGTGCGGCAGATAATCGCTGTTCTCACGGCTGTCAAAGGCAAATTGCAATATCTTCATGCCGGGGAAGCCCGTTTCGGCGAGCAAGGATATCACGCCGTCGTCAATGTAGCCGAGATCCTCGGCGATGATGTCTATTTTGCCGAGCGCCGCTTCTATCTTCTCAAAAAGCTCAGCCCCGACGCCCTTATACCATCTGCCGTTAACGGCGTCCTCCATGCCGCCCGGGACGGCGTAAAAGGACGAAAAGCCCCTGAAATGGTCTATCCTCAATCGGTCGCAGAGCCTGAGCGAATGCGCCGTGCGCCTTATCCACCAGCGGTAACCGTCGCTGCGGATATGCTCCCAGTCAAAGACGGGGTTGCCCCAAAGCTGACCCTTTGAGTTGAAGCCGTCGGGCGGCACACCTGCCACGAGGGTAGGTTCGAGAGAATCGTCGAGCATAAAAAGCCCCGGCTCCGCCCACACATCGGCGCTGTCGTGCGCCACATAAATAGGCAGGTCGCCGATAATGCCGACCCCGCTTGAATTTGCATAGCTTTTCAGCCGCTTCCACTGGCGAAAGAACCAGAATTGCTCCGCTTTGCGGAAAATTATCTCCTCGCTGAGCAGCGAACGGGCGCTTATCATCGCCTGCGGGTCGCGCATTTTAAGCCCCGACGGCCAATCGTACCACGGCCTACCGCCGAGGGAGGCTTTTATCGCCGTGAAGAGCGCATAATCCTCGAGCCAATGCTCGTTCTCGGCGCAGAAAGCCTCAAACTCCTCATTCGGCTTGAAATTCTCAAATGCCCTGTGCAGCACGGCGGTTCGCTTCTCATACAGTATGCCGTAATCCACGCTCTCGGGGTCGTTCCCCCACTCCGCGCCCTCGTATGCCGCCCTGTCGAGCAGGCCGTCCTCGGCAAGCAGGTCAAGGTCGATCAGATAAGGGTTGCCCGCAAAGGCGGAGAACGACTGATAGGGCGAGTTGCCGAAGCCCGTGGGGTTCAGCGGCAGTATCTGCCAATACTTCTGACCCGCCGAGCGCAGGAAATCGACGAATTCATACGCCGCCTTGCCGAGAGAGCCTATGCCGTAGGGGGACGGAAGCGAGGTGATATGCAGAAGTATTCCGCTGCTCCTCATTTTTTTGCTCCTATCGCCAAAGTGGTCTCCTTATCAAAGAAATGCGTCAGCCCGCTCTCGATAACGAGCTTCGTTTTCCCGCCGCCGACCGAGGCAAGCTCCGAAGCGATGCGGGCGATATGCCGCTTGCCGTCCAGTTCAAAATATATATTCATTTCGCTGCCGAGCAGCTCGGCAAGCTCCGCTTTGACGGTGACGACGCATTTGCCGCCCTCATCCTCACCCTTTTGCAGCTCTCTTATATGCTCGGGTCTGACCCCGAGGATGACCTGCTTACCGATGTAGGAAGCGAGCGCCGAACGCTTCTCCGCCGGCACTGTGAGGCTGACCCCGCCGAATCTTGCCTCAAGCCCGCTCTCCCCCGCCGATATCACGGCGTCGATGAAATTCATCTGCGGCGAGCCGATAAAGCCCGCCACAAAGGTGTCCGCAGGCTCGTCATAGAGCTTCTTCGGCGTGTCATACTGCCTGATAATGCCCTTGTCCATCACCACTATCCTGTCCGCCATGGTCATGGCCTCGGTCTGATCGTGGGTAACGTATACAAAGGTGGTCTGGAGCTGCTTATGCAGCAGGGTTATCTGGCTCCTCATCTGGGTGCGGAGCTTTGCGTCAAGGTTAGAGAGCGGCTCGTCGAGCAGGAACACCTTGGGATTTCTCACCATAGCTCTGCCGAGAGCCACTCGCTGCCTCTGCCCGCCCGAGAGGGCGCGGGGTCTGCGGTCGAGGTAAGGCGTGATATCGAGGATATCCGCAGCCCAGCGCACCTTCTCGTCTATCTCCCTTTTAGGCAGTTTTTTGAGCTTCAGCGCAAACGCCATATTCTTATAGACCGTCATGTGCGGGTAGAGCGCATAGCTCTGAAAAACCATTGCGATGTCCCTGTCCTTGGGGGCGACGTCGTTCACCCTGCGCTCGTCGATATACAGCTCGCCCGAGGTTATCTCCTCAAGCCCCGCTATCATGCGGAGCGTTGTGGATTTGCCGCAGCCGGACGGGCCGACGAGCACCACGAATTCCTTATCCTTTATCTCAAACGACAGGTCGGGTATGACCGTCACCTTGCCGTTATCAAAGGATTTAACAACGTCTTTGAATACGATTGCCGCCATAAACGATACCTCTTATCCCTTAACTGCGCCTGCCACCACGCCTTTAATAATATATTTCTGACAGAAAAGATAAAAAATGATTATCGGCAATATTGAGAGCACGAGCATCGCCATGAGTGCGCCCATATCCTTGTTGCCGTAGCCGCCGGTCAGCGCCATCTGGACGGCGACCGGCAAGGTCTTGTTGCTGCCCGAGCCGAGCACAAGATAGGGCAGCAGATAGTCATTCCACACCCACATGGCGTTGAGTATCGCAACGGTTATCGCCGTGGGCTTTAGTATCGGGAATACTATCAGAAAGAAGGTTTGCAGAGGGGAACAGCCGTCAATGGTCGCCGCCTCCTCGATCTCATTCGGTATGCTCTTAATGAAACCGCAGAACATAAAGACCGACAGCCCCGCCCCGAAGCCGAGATAGATAAAAACTATGCCTATCGGGTTATTGAGCCTCAGTTCAAAGGCAAAATAGGTCATCGTATACATGACCATCTGAAACGGCACTATCATGCTGAAAATAAAGAGATAATAGAGCGCCGAGGTCAGCTTATTCTTGACCCTGACGATATACCACGCCGTCATCGAGGTCAGCAGCACTATCCCCGCCACGGCAAAGACGGTGATGAAAGCCGAATTGCCGAACGAACGCATGAAATCAGACTGCGTGAAGCCCTTGACGAAGTTATCGAGGCCCGCAAAGGTCTCGCCCCTCGGCAGGGTAAACGGAGCATCCGAAATATAGAAATTGCCCTTGAACGAATTCATCACGATGATGAATATCGGGGCTAAGAAAACAAAGGCAAGGAAAACAAGGATGATATATGCAAGCCCCTGTCTTATACGCTTTGCGCCCGTCATTGCTCCACCTCCCTGCTGCGGGTCGCCCTGAGCTGAATGAAGGCTATGACCGCCACAAGAATAAAGAATATGACCGCCTTTGCCTGCGCCATGCCGTGCCACTGCCCGAGCTTCAAGCCCGTATGGTCATAGAAGGTTTTATAAATATCGAGCGCGAGCAGCGCCGTATCCGCCGACTTGCCGTTGAGCGCCAGGTTTTGGTCAAAGAGCTTAAAGGAATTCGTCAGCGTCAAAAACGAGCATATCGTCACCGAGGGCATGACCATCGGTATGGTTATGCGGGTGAGGGTCTGCCACGGGGTCGCGCCGTCTATCGCCGCGGCCTCGCTCAGCTCGTCGGGGATATTTTGCAGCCCGGCGATATAGATTATCATCATATAGCCGATGAGCTGCCAATTCATCAGTATAACCAGCCCCCAGAAGCCGTACTTCGGGTCATAGGTGATATCAACGCCGAAGTAGCCGAGCACACCGTTGATTATCAGGCTCCATATATGGCCGAGCACGATGCCGCCTATCAGGTTTGGCATAAAGAACACCGTCCTGAAGGCGTTGGTGCCCCGCAGCCCCCTTGTCATCAGCAGCGCCACGGCAAAGGCTATGACATTGACCGTTATCACGGAGACAAAGGTGAATTTAACCGTGAGCCACAGGGAATTCAGGAAAGTCTCGTCGCTCGTAAAAATGCGGATATAATTCTTAAAGCCGACCCATTCGCTCTCGTTCACCACCTTGAACTCGGTGAACGAGAGATAGATGCCCATGAAGAACGGGGCGAGGAACGATATCACAAACGCCGCAAGGGTCGGCAGCACAAAGAGCGGGAAATATTTTTTGAGCGTTTTTTGCATCAGATCACTCCGTTATCCTCCGAATTCGGAGCTCCACTCATCGACGGCGAGCTTCTTAACCTGATCCCAGCTCTCGCTGCCCTGAGCGTATTTGAGCAGGGCTGCGCCGAGGTCGTCCTTATAGGTCTGGCTCGGGAACACGGTGAAATTCCACGGGATATTGGTCACGTCGCTCTTGTTCATCCAGCGGATGACCTCCTTTGCAAGCGGGTCGTCGGGGGTCTCGTTCTCGCCGAAGGTGTCAAACGGGGCGATGAAGCCAAGCTCCTCGGTGACGAATTTTTTGCCCTCGTCGGAGCTGAAAAGCCAATAGAGGAAATGCGCGGCGGCCTGCTGCTCCGCCTTGCTCGCCTTTGAATTGATACAGATGAAGTTCTCCGTGCCAACACAGATACCGAGCTTGTCCTCGCCCTCGATGCCCATATAGATAGGCATGAATTTGATATCCTCCTTGTTAACGGTGTTGCCCGCAACGCCGAGGATCTGCGAAGCGCCCCAGTTGCCGTTCTGCACCATGGCGCACTTGCCCATTGCGAACTCCGCCATGGACGAAGTCACGTCGAGAGTGCCGAGCTGTTTTTTGTCGGTGGTGGAGTTATTGATATAGAGGTCAAAAATATTTTTGAAGTTATCCGAATAGATGAAGTCTATTTTCTTGTATCCGTCGCCCGTCAGATCGACGCCGTTTTTCTTAAATTCGAGCGTGACGGGGATATTCATCAGGTGAGTCTGCCAGCGCCAATCCTCGCCCGTCTTGAGCGAAGTGGCGGCGAAAACGCCCTGAATGCCCAGCTCCTCCTTGTGCGCCTGCATATCCTCAACGAGCTTTTTAAATGAATCAAAGCCCTTGATATCGTCGATGGATTTGAAATCGGTCGCTCTGTTGCTCAGGGCAAAATATGCGTCGGTTATTTTCTTATTATAGATAATTCCGTAGCCCTCGACGACATAGGGGATGCCGTAAACGCCGTCGCCCGAGGCAATTGCAAGTGATTTATCCTTGAGGTGCTTATAAAGCTCCGTGCCCTTGAGGTCGGCGCAGTATTCCTTCCACGAACTGTAGCCGATGGGGCCGTTTATTTGGAAGAGTGTCGGTGCCTCCTTGGTAGCCATTCGGGCGGTGAGGGTGGATTCATAGGTGCCCGACGCCGCAGTCTCCACTATCAGCTTAACGCCGCTGCTTTTTTCATAAGCGGCCGCGATCCTGTCATAGACCTCGGCGATCTCGGGCTTGAAGTTGAGATAGCGTATCTCCTTGACCTTCGCCGCAGAGCCGCCCGTGCCGCTCTCGGTGTCGGGGTTATTGCTGCGGTTGCAGGCGGCAAAAAGCCCGCAGACGAGCAGCGCCGCCAGCAGAGCGGAAACAAGTTTCTTTATCATATATTTACCTCCGATTCGTGATGTTAATAGTATTATGCACCCAAAAAACGGATTTTATAACGTCGCGGCGCCGCCGAGATATTAAAAAGCCGCCCCGAGCGGCTTTTGCACACTCGGAGCGGTGATCATCATATATTATTTTTTACCGTATCGGTCGTTTTTGATAACGTCCTTTGCGATATAGATGGGTCTGCCCTTGGTCTGGATATAGGTGCGGGCGATATACTCGCCGATTATGCCGAGGCAGCAGAGCTGAATGCCGCCGAGCAGCAGTATCAGCACAACTATCGTAGCATAGCCCTCAACGGCGATGCCGAAGCAGAGCTTTTGGACGATAACGACTATCAGGTATATGAGCGAGAAGAGCGAAACGAGCATACCGACGACCGTCGCTATACGCAGCGGAGCAGTGGTGAAGGCGAAAATGCCCTCAAGAGCATATCTGAACAGCTTGCGGAACGACCACTTCGACTCGCCCTCGGCTCTCTCGTCGGCGTTATACGGGATGAACTTCGTATTGAAGCCGACCCATGAGAACAGCCCCTTGGAGAAGCGGAAGTATTCGTCCATACGCAGTATCGCCTCGACCATCGGGCGGCGGAAGGTCCTGAAATCGCTCGCCCCTTGGACAAACTCCGTGTCGGAGAATTTATTTATCAGCTTATAAAATGAGTTTTTGAAGAACACAAGCAGCTTATTCTCATTGCGCTGCTCCTGATAGGCCGCCACGCAGTCGTAATCCGGCTCATTCTCAAGAGTACGCACCATATCGAGCGCTATCGACGGGCGCTGCTGTAAGTCTGCGTCGATTATCGTGACATAGTCGCCCTCGGATTCACGCAGACCGGCGTACATAGCCGATTCCTTGCCGAAATTCCTTGAGAAATTGACTATCTTCATCGGCACGTCGCCCGAGCAGAGCTTCTGCAGCTCCTTAAAAGTGCCGTCGCTGCTGCCATCGTTGACAAAAACCAGCTCATAGTCGATGCCCGACTTTGCGAAATCCTGCCTGACGGCATTATAGAAGAGAGGGATATTCTTCTCTTCGTTGTAGCACGGGACAACGAGCGATAGCTTCATTGTGCTTCTTCCTTTCTCAGATATTTGCCGCTTTCTTGATATCCTCGACCCTGTCGAGCTTCTCCCACGGGAGGTCAACGTCCGTCCTGCCGATATGGCCGAGGGCGGCTATCTGATGATAGATGGGTCTCCTGAGGTCAAGGGTCTTAATTATCGAAGCCGGTCTGAGGTCAAAGAGCTTGCCGACTATCGCCGCTATATCGGTGTCGGCGATAACGCCGGTGCCGAAGGTATCGACGAAGATAGATACAGGCTCCTCAACGCCTATCGCGTAAGCCAGCTCGACCTCGCACTTGGTCGCAAGACCCGCGGCAACGATATTCTTGGCCACATGGCGAGCCGCGTACGCTGCGGAACGGTCGACCTTGGTGGGATCCTTGCCGCTGAATGCGCCGCCGCCGTGACGGGCATATCCGCCGTATGTATCGACGATTATCTTACGGCCGGTAACGCCGCTGTCGCCGTTCGGGCCGCCGGTGACGAATCTGCCGGTGGGGTTGATATGATATTTTGTATTCTCATCGAGCATATCTGCGGGGAGCGTGGTCTTGATGACCTTCTCGATGATATCCTTTCTTATCTGCTCAAGCTCAACGTCGGGTGAATGCTGGGAGGAGATAACGACGGTGTCTATCCTGACGGGCTTACCGCTCTCATCGTATTCAACGGTGACCTGGCTCTTGCCGTCCGGTCTGAGGTAGGCGAGAGTGCCGTCCCTGCGGACCTCGGTGAGCTTTGCGCAGAGCTTGTGTGCAAGCGAAATGGGCAGCGGCATAAGCTCTGGGGTCTCGTTGCAGGCATAGCCGAACATCATGCCCTGGTCGCCTGCGCCGAGGCGGTCAACGCCCATGGCGATGTCGGGCGACTGCTTGTCGATAGCGGTGATGACGGAGCAGGTGTTGCCGTCGAAGCCCTTGTCGGAGCCGTCGTAGCCGATATCGAGGACGGTCTGCCTCGCGATGGCGGGGATATCAATGTTGGCGCTCGTGGTTATCTCGCCCATGACGAGGATCATGCCCGTGGTGCAGGCGCATTCGCAGGCAACTCTGCCCATAGGATCCTGAGCAAGGATAGCGTCAAGGACTGCGTCCGAGATTTGGTCGCAGATCTTATCCGGATGGCCTCCGGTGACTGACTCGGAAGTGAAAAAGCTGTGTGACATTTTTGTGACCTCACTAAAAAATATTATCAACGGAAGCTCTGTCCTTTATACAGTATAAAAAACCCGCCGAAGGAGTCCTCGGCGGGCGAAAACACCTTATCTTTCGGTTAAAAACCGCAGGAATTAGCACCTTGTATAACACAGGTTGCCGGGCTTCAATGGGCCTGTCCCCTCAGCCGCTCTTAATAAGGACATATTCTATTGACAGCTCAATATTATACGTCAACGCTCGCACTTTGTCAAGATACGGCGAAAATTATTTGTTGAAATACTGGGGCAGATACTCCTTATGAGCCTCTTTAAGCTCATTGAAGCAGTTGACCGCCTTCTCCCAGTCGCCGACAAGCGGATGAACGAGCAGACCCTTGATAGCGTCCTCGTCGCTGCCCTTTATGGCAGCCTTGACGGTATACTTCTCATAGGTCTTGACAACTCTCATAAGGCCGATGATATGATCGTTGATATGCTCGGTCACGGGCACGGGATGAGCGCCGTCGGAGCCGATGACCGCCGCGACCTCAACGATATCGTCGTCCGCCATGAAGGGCAGTGTGCCGTTATTCTTGACGTTGACCACCTGCACGTCCCTCTTGTCGTTGGCAAGGGCGTCGATGAGCGAAACCGCGACGAGCGAATACTTGTGGCCGCCTCTCTTGTCGAGCAGAGCGGGCTTCGTGACGATATTCTCATCCTTATATATCTCAAGCAGCTGCTCCTCTATCTCCATGCAGACCTGCGCTCTGGTCTTGGGATCCTCGCGCTGATGCTGCAGCTTCGCCTCACGGCAGTAATAATACTGAAGGTATGACGAGGGTATCGCCTGAATAGTCCTCAGGCAGTCTATCGAGAAGCCGTCGTCCTTGATGTTGGCCATTACCTTGGGTGAGAAGCCGGATTCGATAAGGCCGGGCAGCAGCTCCTTGCCGTCCTTCTTGACGGAGGTGACCCAGCTCAGATGGTTGAGGCCGACATAGGTGATATCGACGTCGTCGCCGGTTATCTCCTTGAGGTCATCGAGCATATCAATGGGCACGTTGCAAAGGCCGATGCACTTGACGTTAGTGTTATTGAGCACGAACTCGGTGATGATGCCCGAGGGATTGGTGAAGTTGATGAGCCATGCGTCGGGGCAGATAGCCTCTATCCTGTCGCAGATATGCTTGATAACGGGGATGGTGCGCTGAGCCTTGAAGAAGCCGCCGATGCCGGTAGTCTCCTGACCGATAAGGTCATATTTTCTCGGGATGCTCTCGTCGAGGTGGCGGCAGGGCAGCTTGCCGACTCTTATCTGAGTGATAACGAAATCGGCGCCCCGAAGCGCGGTATCGAGATCGTCGGTAAAGATGACCTCGCAGTCGCTGCCTGCGTTCTTGAGCATACGCACGCAGAGATTGCCCACGATAGTCCTCTTGCGCTCGTCGATATCCATAAATGCGACCTTCTTGAGCTTGAGACTGTCGCTCGCCTTGAGGAAGCCGTCGATAAGCTCGGGGCAATAGGTGCTGCCGGAGCCGATAACCGCAACATTGATTTCTTTCATATTATATTTACTCCTTTATATTGAAATATTGTTGCCTTATTTTGCGTAATCCTGCATTATCCAATTGATGCAGCCGATAACGGGCTGCGCCTTGAGCTTGATGAATCTCAGCTTCTTGCCGCTGAGAGCCTCCGCCTTGGAGAGAAGCATATCAATATATGCCTTGTTGTCGAGCTTGACGTTGATCGAGCCGGAGAGCACGACCTCTATCTCATCGCCGGGGAAATCAAGCTCATGTGAGAGAGCGGCTATAAGCTCCGCACCCCTCTGAGCCATTTTTTCGCAGTATGCGAGGGCGGGCTTGTCGCCCCTCTTGGCCGCCTCAAAGAAGCTGCCGACGAATTCTCTTATGTATTCGCCCGCATTCTCGCCCTCCATCTTCTCGATGAAAGCGAGGAACTTCTCCCTGCCGGTGAAGCCGAGACGTTCACGGATTATATCGGTGATAAGAGTCTTTTCAAGCCCGAGGAAAAGCTCGTTATAAACAAGCTCGAACGCCTTTATCGCTATATCGACTCCGCCCGAGATATCGCCCGAGAATCTGCCGAGACCCGCAAGCTGGAGGCGGTTGCCGTCGGCGTCAATGCCGTTGCAGCACACGCCCGTGCCGCAGTTGTAGCCGATGGCGCAGCCGCTCTCACTGCCCGCCTTGACTACGATGAAGCCGTCGTTAAAGACCTCAAAATTGCGCAGCCCCTTGATGCGGAGCTGCTCGCACATCGCGTCATACTGATATTCGTGGTCGATGCCCGCAAGACCCATGAGCGTGAAGCTCACGTCGCCGAGCGCGATACCCGCCTTGGCGCAGAGGGAATTCAGCCCCTCGATTATGATATCGCTTGCGCCGTCAAATGAGCTTTCGAGATTCTCGTGGTTGCTGCCGGGGCCTTCGATATACTCAAGCATTTCTTTATTCTCATTAAAAAGGGCGAATGCGGTCTTGGTACCGCCGCCGTCAACGCCTATGTAATATTTCATCAAATACTCCTTATTCTTCCTCATCAAAATAATCGGTGCAGACCTCGTCAAGGCAGAAGGTGCCTCGTCTGTAAGGCTCTCTGTCTATCCACATACCGTTGGTGAAATCCGGGAACGGCACGGGAGCGCCGCCGATAGCTATCGACTGCTCGGAGAGAGCGGTAACTGCCATCCATGTGGCGGTGTCGTAAACGTCGATGGGCGGCTTAGCGTCCATTCTCACGCTCTCGGCAAAGGCACTGAGCACAAGGTAATCCATGCCGCCGTGGCCGCCTGCGTGAACGCCGTCGACCTTATATTTTTTCCAGAGCGGGTGCTCATATTTGTCTATGTAGGGAGCCGCGTCATTCCAACTGTGCGTCCAGTGGTTGGGGTCGTCTACAGTCTGCCCCTCAAGGTAGATAACGCCGCCATCCTCCATATAGATGCCCTTGGTGCCCTGCACACGGTAGCCCCTTGAATAGGGTCTGGGGAGCGAGCAGTCATGGGTGAGCACTACGGTCTCGCCGTCGGCGCACTTGATCACGGTGGTCACGACGTCGCCCTCGTTGAAGGCGTAATCCGCAATGTCGTAATCCTCGCCCTTATTTTTCTTTATCCACTCGTTAAGCCCTCTGGACTTCGTCGCAAAGGAGCTGAGCGATATGTAGCGGTTGCCCCTGTTGATACCGAGGACCTTGGAGATGGGGCCGAGCTGATGCGTGGGGTAAAGCTCGCCGTTGCGGTGCTGGAAGTTAAAGAGCCTGCCGTGGCGATTCTCTCTGCCGAGGCTTATCTCGTCGCGCAGATCATGCTGATAGCCGCCCTGCATATGGATAAGCTCGCCGAAGATGCCCTGCTTGACCATATTGAAGATAGCCATTTCGTTCCTGTCGTAGCAGCAGTTCTCAAGCAGCATACAGAATTTGCCGGTCTCCTCGCTTGCCCTGACAAGCTGCCAGCATTCCTCTATGCTCGCCGCGCCGCCGACCTCCATGGCAACGTGCTTGCCCGCTCTCATCGCGTCTACGGCAATGCGGGAATGGGTTATCCATGTGGTGCAGCACATGATAGCGTCAAGGTCGTCCCTTGCAAGCAATTCTTTATAATCGAGATACCAGTCAGCGGTCTTGCCGGTGGCCTCCTTGACTATCTCGGCGCCCCTTTCGGCTCTGTCCTGATATATATCGCAGACCGCGGGTACGCACACACCATCGCAGTTGAGCAGCTCGCGAAGCTGGCTGCTGCCCCTGCCGCTGATACCGATAACGCCTATATTAACTGTATCTTTCATCAGAGTTTCCTCCCCAAAGGTGTTATAATTTAATTATATAAATATTCGGAAAAAAATCAACGGTTATTTAAAATATCTTTTAAAATACTTCCGCCATTTGAGCATATAAAGCGTGACGAGCTTCGAGAGCGCAATGTCATAGAGCACAAAAGCGAATGTGCCGAGGCCGAGCAGCATAGGTATTGCCATCACGCCGAACTCGTCTATCTCGTCTATCGTAACGCCCATGAGCTTTATCATCAGGAAGTATGAGGCCACCATTGTGAGCAGGAACGAGCCTATCTTCAGCACCCAGCAGAGCACGGGGCGCAGCTTTGACTCCATGACGGCCTTGAGTATCGGATAATAGCCGAAGAAGGCGAGATACATCACCGCCACCTCTTTGTCGGGCACGAGCAGCACGCCGAGTATCGCAACGGCGGCATAAACGCCGAACGCCCACTTCTTATCCGTCTCGATGACCATAAATACTATCAGCATTCCCGCCGCCGCAGGCAGCGCATAGGTCAGGAACGGTATGACCGCGACGGATATCATCAGCACCAGCGAGAGGGCGGAGACTATGCCGCCCAAGGCACATTTTGAGCTTTGCTTCAATTAATTCAATCCTTTCAGCAGCAGGGGATGAGATCCCCGCCGAAGCATTCACAGCAGCAGTCGGCGCACATCAGCCCCGAGCAGATATCGCAGGCGGAGCAGCCGCTGTCGCTATCCTTACGTCTCTCGGCTCTGTAGCCGCCGGAGCGAGCCTGATTGACCTTGTTGAACGCCATTTTGTAGGTGTTGTTGGTCGGATCCATGTCGCAGGCTCTGCCGAAATTATTCGCCGCCTCCTCAAGCCAGCCCCTTTTCTGCTGAATGGTGCCCTTGAGGTAATACCACTGCGCGTCGCGCACGCTCTCGGGTATGCCGTCGAGGAGCACCTGAGCGTCCTCGAGCCTGTTGGCGTTGATCTTGGCTCTGATATCGGAGTAATCGGCCGTGCCGGCATAGGTATAAGAGCTGCCCGCCGAGGAATAGCCGCCCGTGCTCGGGGAATCCATGGCTATTGCGTCGTAGGCGGCGTTTATCTCGTCCATTTTCTTCGGGTCGGAGTCCTGATACTTCCTTGCAAGCTCCCTGTAGGCGGCGTTGACCTTGTCCATTCCCGAGCCTCTCGGCACGCCGAGTATTTCATATGGATCTCTCATGTAACCACACCTCAATCAACTGTGTAATCTCTTTTGCGGGGTACGGGCGGCATATATTTTGCCGTCACTCCCCTTGCGGCGGCGGTGAATCCGTCGAAAACTATATTTTCAAGTATATCGCCGAAGCGGTTCGGCTTGACCGCTTCAAGCGCCTCTATTGCCTGAGCCTGGGTCAGATTCAATGCCCCCTCGGCTCTGGCGGCAAACTTCCCTCGCCCCTGCTCGGTTTTAAGCTCGGGCTTCTCACGCTTAAATGGGTTGAAGCCGCCGTCTTTGGTGTCGCCGTCGAGGTCGTCCGCAGCGTCGAGGATATAGACAAATCTGCCCGTCATGTAGCCGAGCCGTTTAAGAGCCTCGGCTCTCTCGCCCTCAAATCCGAGGGCAAAAAGCTCGCCGAGCGCCTTTGCGGTGGGGTCTGCGGCTCTGTCAAGCCCGCACTCGGGGTCGGTCTCCGCAGCCGCCTGCTCTTTCATTGCGCCGCCTATCGCCCTCTCCGCCTCCGGCGCAAGCCTTGCCGCCTTGCGGTGCATAAGGCTGACCGCGGGGAAGAGCAGCGCGGCGACGAGCTTGTGCAGCGCTCCCCTGTCGTGCAGGTCGTCGAGTAATTTATAATAAACGGTGATTATGAGCGCATGGGCGCAAAGCTCGATCTCGCTCCTGCCGCCGCAGATCATGCACTTTTTCGCCGGATTATAGGGGCAGCGCTTCTGAGCGAAGCGGCAGCCGCCCTCGGCGACGGATAAGCGCAGCAAAGCGGCGAAAGCAAAATCATAGCTCAAAAAAAGCTGAGCGAGCGGCGAATATTCCCTGCCGAGCACACGGCAGAGCGAGCAGTAAACGCCGCGGTACAGCTCGTAATCCTTCACTTTCATTTCGGGCTTGAACGCCCTGACATATCCGAGCAAATAAAACACTCCGAGAATTGTATTCTGTTATATTTTATATTATTTTTTCCGATAATCGGTTAACATATTGTAAATTTTGCGCTTTTTTGCGCTGTCGAGGGCGTGCTTGACGATTTGACAGCGGCAGATGATGCTATAATTCGTAAAAGCGGCTGACGGCGGCTCCTCCTTTGAAGCTGCGAAGCCAAGGATATCCTGTTGACCGCAGCGCTTCCGTAATTGAAAATTGCCGCTGAGAAAAATCAGCGGCATTTTCTTTTCATCGCCCTGAGCATTTCCTTATCCTCGGAGCAGACCTGATAGGATTCTGTCATCTTCTGAATCGATTTATTGAACGTGAAATCATCAAGCGAGCAGCGGCGGAGGTAGGCAAGGGTCTCTTCTCTGAATTTAACAAAGCACATTGATATTCCCCATGCGACAGCCATTTTGACATAGTAGCCGTCGTGGCGCACGGAGTCGTAAAGCCGCAGGATATCGGCGATATGCTCGCTGTCGATAAGCCACCGCAGCAGCACAACGCAGCCGAAGCGCACCTCGTACTCATTCGGCGAATTAAGACAGGACACGGCGAATCCAAAGGCTCTGTCCTTATCCTTTGCGAAGCATTTCAGCTCCCCGACCGTGCCGTCGCACACTGCCCAGTTGTCTATCTCGGGGATAAAGTCGGCAAGCAGCGAGAGCCGCTCGTCGAGAGAGCATTTTGCCCCGCCGATGACCATGCCCCGCAGCAGCCTTATCTCATAGATATCGCTGCCGCCCGTCAGGGCAAGAAAGCCCCTCCAATCGCCCCGCGTTATCCCCTTCGCCAGCTCTCTGACGGCGGGCACACGCAGACCGATAGATGTTTCGTTCAGCCCGGGAATTAAGCTGTCGTTGAATTTCTTATATTTTTCATCCGCCCGCTCTTTCATCACGGCGATAAGAGAGTCCAGCTCCTTTTGAGTGAATCCCATAATTCTTTTTACCGTCCTTCAGCAGTTTTATCGCTTCGCCCGAGAGCAGCAGCAGCGCAAAGAGATTCGGCACCGCCATAAGCCCGTTGAGCGTGTCGGACACGCTCCAGACGCTCTCGAGTCGCAGCACGCAGCCCGCAGCCGCCGCAGCGGCATAGAGGATATTGTAAATTTTAACGCTCTTTTCGCCGAAAAGATACGCCGCCCCCCTGCTGCCGTAATACGACCACGCCACAAGGGTGGCAAGGGCAAAGAGGCTGATGCATCCGCTCAGGAAATATCCGCCCGCAGCGCCGAAAACGCTTGAGAACGCGGCGGAGCAGAATTCAACGCCGTTGAGCGACGGGTCGCTCTGCCATACCCCGCTCATCAGCAGCGCAGCGGCGGTGACGGTGCACATGAGCACCGTGTCGATAAAAACCTCGAGGATGCCCCACATCCCCTGCTCGGCGGGATTGCCGCACCGCGCCGAGGAATGGATTATGGCGCTGCTGCCGAGACCCGCTTCATTGGAGAAAACGCCGCGCGAAATACCGTAGCGCATCGCCTTCGCCATTCCAAATCCCGACACCGCTCTGACGGTGAAGGCCTCCCTGACGATCAGCTTCACACATGGAACGAAATTGCGGATATTGGCGATGATCACGGCGAAGCATCCGAGGATGAACACCGCCGAAAGTACAGGAATGAGCTTCTCGGATATCGCGCTTATGCGGCGAAGCCCGCCCGAAGCGGCGGCGAGCACCACGGCGGCAAGCACGGCGGCGCAAATATATTTCGGCACACCGAAGGTTTCAAGCCCGCAGGCTACGGAATTCGCCTGGGTCATGTTGCCCATGCCGAGCGAAGCGCCGATGAGCAGCACGGCGTATACGGCGGCGAGGCCTTTCATCCCAAGCCCCCGATCGATATACAGCATAGGCCCGCCGAGCCACGAGCCGTCGGCGGCTCTGACCCTGTAGCGAACGCCGAGGATATTCTCGCAGCAGCAGGTCATCATGCCGAGCACGGCGGATATCCACATCCAAAATATCGACCCTGCGCCGCCCGAATATATCGCGGTCGCAACGCCGACTATGTTGCCCGTGCCGAGGCAGGCGGCGAGCGCCGAAAAAAGCGCCCCCCTCTGGCTCACCGAGCCGTCGCCGTCCTCGGCGGGTGCGGGCTTTGAGAGCACTGTGCCGCCGAGCCACGTTTTGACCCCTCTTATCTGAAAAAATCCCGATCTTATCGAGAGATAAAGCCCTGTGAGCAGGAACACCGCCAGCATCGGCGGCCCCCAAACGAAAGCCCCTATCGCTTCATTGAGCCGAAAAAACATGATCTGTCACCTCAAAAAAATCATATGAGGCGGCAGATCGTTTTATTATTTGAGTATTAAATTCAGACGGTGAGATATTTAAGCTCTATGAGGCTCTTTTCGGCGTAGGCGATGACCTTATCCATGCCCTCCTTGGTGTAGATAACAAGGCTCGGGCAGGCGTCGAAGGCAAAGCCCGCTATATTCGGAGTGTTGCCTCTGAAAGTGGCTACTTTGAGCTTGGTGCAATAGAAGAACGCCTTCTCGCCGACGGTCTCAAGGCTCGACGACATATCGACCTGAACGAGATTCGGGCACTTGCTGAATGCCTCAGCGCCTATCTCCTTAAGGCTCTTGGATCTATACATGAAGGCCTTCTTTATCGAGCTTTCGGCAAAGGCTCTCTCCTCTATCTTGACAAGACCGGTCGGGAAATTCACGACCGTCAGGCCCTCTGCGCCCGCAAAGGCTTCCTTGCCTATGACGGTGACGGTCTTGCCGTCTATCTCGGAGGGCAGGTCTCTCTCGATCTCGTCGGAGGTGCCGTTATATTTGGTTATCTTGACTGTGCCGTCCTCAAGCACGACGTAGGTGTAGTCGCCCGAGGTTAGCTCCTTCGGCGTGTCGTCCTTCTTCCCGCACGAGGCGAAAACGCAGACTATACAGGCAAGAGCCATTATGACGGCAATTATCTTTTTCACGGTGAAAACTCCTCCCGAAATCGGTATTTTTACATTGTATTTTGATTTTATCACATCCGCCGCCGAAAATCAATAGCGTTTGCGGCGCGCGGGCGATTTTTTCTTGACTGAGCGGCAAGTATTTGGTATTATATAGACAGAATTTAATTCCGGATTGGATGTGCAATTATGGAAAATGTCAAAAATATCATTCTGAACGCCGAGACCGCCCTCGGCATCGAATTCGGCTCGACAAGGATTAAATCCGTGCTTGTCGACCTTAACGGCAACCCCCTTGCCTCGGGCAGCTTCGACTGGGAGAATTCCTACAAAAACGGCGTATGGACCTATTCGCTCGACGAGGTTTTTGAGGGTCTGAGGGCTTCGTTCGCTGCCCTCAAAAAGAGCGTTTACGACAAATACGGCGTGAAGCTCGAGACCGTCGGCTCAATGGGCATCAGCGGCATGATGCACGGCTACCTTGCCTTTGACAAGGACGGCGCTCAGCTCGCTGAATTCCGTACCTGGCGCAACACGATAACCGCCGAGGCCGCCGAGAAGCTCCGTGCTCTCTTTGACTTCAACATTCCCCAGCGCTGGAGCATAGCTCACCTCTATCAGGCTATCCTGAACGGCGAGGAGCACGTCGGCAGGGTCGATTTCATCGCCACCCTCGCCGCTTATGTCCACTACCGCCTGACGGGCGAAAGAGTCATCGGCGTGGGCGAGGCCTCCGGTATGTTCCCGATAGACAGCAGCATAAACGACTACGACGCCTCCATGCTCGATAAATTCGACGGCTGCGTTGCCGATAAGAATTTCCCGTGGAAGATACGCGATATTCTGCCCCGAGTGCTCGTTGCGGGCGAGAGGGCAGGCACACTGACCGCGGAGGGCGCGGCTATGCTCGACCCGACGGGCGAATTCCGCCCCGGAGTGCCCATGTGCCCGCCCGAGGGCGACGCAGGCACGGGAATGGTCGCGACGAATTCCGTAGCGGTCAGGACGGGCAACGTCTCCGCCGGCACGTCTATATTCCTCATGGTCGTGCTCGAGAAGGCGCTCTCAAAGCTCTACCCCGAGATAGACATGGTCACCACACCGTCTGGCAAGCCCGTTGCGATGGTGCATTGCAACAACTGTTCAGGTGAGATAGACGCATGGGCGGGGCTTTTCACCTCCATGTGCAGCGCCCTCGGCATGGATATCAGCATCTATAAGGTGCTCGACAAGATGTTTGAATCCGCCCTCTCGGGCGACAAGGACTGCGGCGGGCTGGTAGCGTTCAACTACCTCTCGGGCGAGGTCATCACGGGGCTTGACAGCGGCAAGCCGCTCTTCCTCAGAGGTCCCGAATCCAAATTCAACCTGCCGAATTTCGCAAGGGCTCAGCTCTGCTCCGCGGCGGCGACGCTCAGCATCGGCATGGAAATTCTCGCCGACGAACATGTTAAAATTGATAAGCTCCTCGGCCACGGCGGCTACTTCAAGGCTCCGCTTGCGGGTCAAAAGATAATGGCGGCGGCGCTCGAAGCGCCCGTATCGGTCATGAAGACTGCGGGCGAGGGCGGCCCGTGGGGTATCGCTCTGCTCGCGTCATATATGCAAAACAAGGCCGAGGGCGAGACTCTTGAAGCCTTCCTCGACAGCAGGGTCTTCTCAAATGAGGACGCCTTTGAGGTGAAGCCCGACCCCGAGGATATCGCGGGATTCAAAAAATTCCTTGACAACTACAAAAAGAGCCTGCCCGTCGAGAAAGCGGCGGTCGAGGCATTCTGACAACGAGGTGATAACCGTGGATATGAAGAAAAAAGAATTTTGGTTTATAGTCGGCAGCCAGCATCTCTACGGCCCGGAGGTGCTTGAAACAGTCGCCGTGAGAGCCGCCGAAATGGCAGCGGTCATTGATTCAAGCGAATTCATCCCCTGCCGCTTCATCTACAAGGCTACGGTCAAGACCGCCGACGAGGTGACAAGCATTATAAAAGAGGCGAATTACGACGACAACTGCCTCGGCATCGTTACATGGTGTCACACCTTCAGCCCGAGCAAGATGTGGATAAACGGACTTTCGCTCCTGCAAAAGCCCTATTGCCACTTTGCGACGCAGTATAACCGCGAGATACCGAACGAAGAGATAGACATGGACTTCATGAATCTCAATCAGGCGGCTCACGGCGACAGGGAGCATGGCTTCATCGGCGCGCGAATGAGGCTGCCCCGCAAGATAATCATGGGCTATTGGCAGGATGAACCCGTCCTGCGGGAGCTCGGTCTGTGGATGAGAAGCGCCGTCGGCTACGCCGAGAGCAGGTCGCTCAAGGTAATGCGCTTCGGCGATAACATGCGTAACGTCGCCGTCACGGAGGGCGACAAGGTCGAGGTTCAGATAAAGCTCGGCTGGCAGGTCAACACCTGGGCGGTCGGCGACCTCGTCAAGGAGATGGCGTCGGTCGGCGACGGCGAGATAGACGAGCTTGTCGATCTCTATAGAGAGAAATACACCGTCTGCACCGACGATATCGAAGCCATACGCTATCAGGCTCGTGAGGAGATAGCGATAAAGCATATGCTCGACCGAGAGGGCGCAAAGGCATTCACCAATACCTTTGAGGATCTCTACGGCATGGAGCAGCTCCCCGGGCTTGCAAGCCAAAGGCTCATGGAGCAGGGCTACGGCTACGGCGGCGAGGGCGACTGGAAGGTCGCCGCAATGACCCGCATAGTCAAGGCGATGACCGAGGGCATGGGCGGCGGCAGCGGCTTCATGGAGGATTACACCTATCACCTGCTGCCCGGCAGCGAATACTCGCTCGGCGCTCATATGCTCGAGGTCTGCCCGACCCTTGCGGCGGACAAGCCTAGGATAGAAGTCCACCCGCTCGGCATCGGCATGAACGAAAAAGACCCCGCAAGGCTCGTGTTCGAGGGCAAGGCAGGCAAGGGCGTCGTCGCTTCACTGGTCGACCTCGGCGGCAGGCTGCGCCTGATAGTGCAGGATATAGAAGCGGTGAAGCCGATAATGGATATGCCGAATCTGCCTGTGGCGAGGGTCATGTGGCGGGCGATGCCCGACCTTTGCACGGGCGCAAGGATGTGGATAGCCGCCGGCGGCGCTCACCACACCGTCCTCTCCTACGACGCAACGCCGCAGATGCTTGAGGATTTCGCCGAGATGGCGGGCATTGAGTATGTTCACATATCAAAAGACACCTCCTTCGAGGCTCTGAAGCAGCAGCTTTTCCTCTCTGACCTCGCTTGGAAACTGAAATAAGAAACAATGCCGCAGGATATATGATTTTTGATATATCTCTGCGGCAAATTTTGCTTAAATATTGACTTTTTATACAATTAGTTATATAATTTCCGCATAACTCAAAACACTGGAGATGAAGCAATGAGCAAAATCACCCTGGCGGCGCTGATAATCTTTGCCGTCACCTACATTCTGATGATGGCGTTTCAAAAGATACGGCCCTATGTCACAATAGCTTCCGCGCTTATTTTCATCGGTCTCGGCATCGTATCCGCCGTTGCGCCGAACGCATTCGGCGAGGGCTTCTTCGCAGTGGGCGACTCAACCTACGCCTACGGCTTCGTTGAAGCGCTGCGCGAGATAGACTGGAACGTCATAATGATGATAGCCGGCACAATGGGCACGGTCTATCTCTTTATCGAATCCAAAATGCCGCAGCTCATGTCGGATATCCTTATCTCAAAGATGCCGAACGTCAAGTGGGTCGTCGTGGCTCTCTCGCTCTTTGCGGGCATCGTTTCCGCCTTTGTCGACAACGTCGCCACCGTGCTGATGATAGCCCCCGTCGCAATGGCTTTCTGCAAGAAGCTCGATATCTCGCCTGTGCCCTCGATAATCTGCATCGCGATATCCTCAAACCTCCAGGGCGCCGCAACGCTCGTGGGCGACACGACCTCGATACTCCTTGCAAAGGCTGCGAATCTCGACTTCTCCGACTTCTTTATTGACGACGGCAGAGCCGGTATGTTCTGGGTAGTCCAGGCAGGTGCGGTGGTCAGCGCGATGATAATCCTCTTTATGTTCCGCAAGGAGACGGACAAGATCGAATTCAACGGCCGCACCAAGGTCGAGGATAAATTCCCCACCTTTCTGCTCGTGGGCACCGTGCTCATGCTCATCGCCGTTTCATTCATCCCCTACAAGAGCAACGCTGCGGAGGGTCAATTCTATAAGCCCGAGATAACCAACGGCATTATCTGCATAGGCTTCTTCCTTATCGGCGTTATCCGCGAGCTTTTCTTCAAGAAGAACAAGGACATAGTCAAAAACGCGCTCAAGGATATCGACTACTACACCATCGTGCTGCTGACCGGTCTTTTCATAGTTATCGGCGGCATCAAGAGCGCAGGCGTTATCGACGTTATCGGCGGCGCTATCGCAAAGCTCGGCTCAGGCTCGGTCTTTGCGGTCTACACCATAATCGTTTGGATGTCCGTGCTGCTCTCGGCATTCATTGACAACATACCCTACACCGCAACAATGCTCTCGATAGTCCCCGTCATAGCGGCGGATATCGGCATCGAGCCGAAGCTCCTTTACTACGGCCTGCTCTGCGGCGCGACACTCGGCGGCAACCTTACGCCCATCGGCGCGAGCGCAAATATCGCAGGCATCGGCATACTGAGGAAGGCGGGCTATGAGGTAAAGAGCAGCACATTTATGAAATACGGCGTGCCCTTCACCCTCTCGGCGGTCGTGACAGGCTATCTGCTTATCTGGTTCATCTGGAGATAAGTAAACAGGATATAAATAATCAGCAGGTCAAGCGTTTAAGCTCGGCCTGCTGAATTTTTATTGCTTATTCTTCTGTCTTGCCTTCGGGCTCGTCGATCTCCGCCGCTTCATCGGCAGGATCCTCGGCGTGCTCGTCGACCGCCTCCTCGACCTCGGCCTTTTCGGCTTCGTCGGTCAATTCGGCTTCTTCTATTTCTTCAGTTTTTTTGACTTCATCAACCGCTTCGGCGCTTTCGGTTCCGTCGGTCTCCTGAGCTTCGTCGGTAAGCCCGTCAAGCTCCGTCGGCTCCTCCGACGTTACAACGGGATCGGTCGACTCGGGTGCGGGCAGCAGGGCTGCCTTCTTCTTTCTGCGTGAAGTATAGACCCAAAGCACGATAAGGATCACAAGCGTTACAGCGGATATCGCGGCGCCCTCTGCAAGGCCTCTCTGCCTGAACGAAAGCTCCACGGTGTGCTTGCCCGCGGGCAGGTTGAAGCTCAAATAAGCCTCGGCGAGCGAGATATAATCGTCCTTGTCTATCTCCTTGCCGTCTATCTTGACCGTCCAGCCCTTGTCATAGGGAATCGAGGTGTAGAAAACGCAATCCTTCGCCGCCTCGACGGTGCCGGTGATGCGGGTGTCGCTGAACGAAGTCACATCCAGCTTGCCCCTGCTGAGTATCTCGTAGCCCTCCTTGAGAGCGTCGTCATTGACATAGTAGGGATAAAAGTCGATGTAGCCGTATTCGCTGTCCTCTATCGAAACGAGCACGGACACGGTCTCGTCGGGGTTCAGAATGCCGAGGTCATAGATATACGGCTCGTCGGTATTCTGCGTAACGCTCGTTGAGCCCTTGCTTATCGAAATGCTGTCGAAGGAGGAGGAATTGACATACAGATAGCAGTGCTTGGTCTCGGGCACGGTGAGCACAAAGGTCAGCTCGCCCTTGCCGCTGCCCGTCTTGGTAAAATAGATATCGCCCGTGTCAAGACCCGAGGTTATTTCATCCATATTATAATACTGCACGTCGTCTATCGTCATCATCGAGAATACATCCGACACGCCCGTTGCATATTCAAACCAGTCGCTCTGGACGGTAAACGGGTTATTGTAATCGGTGTACCACTCCTTGATGTCGCTGTTCACCGCCATGCCCATCGGCAGCCAGTATTTATTCTCGTATGCGGTGAATTTGCCCGAGGTCATAAGCTCGTTGAAGTAGTCGTTCTCAACGGTGACGTCGGTGTTGTTATTGACCACATACTTGAGCGAGTGCATCATATTATAAACGGGAGTTTGCAGATTATAGGTGTAGCTGTTGATATAGTTGCCATTGAGACCGAGGTCGCTCTGCACGTTCGAGAGCTTCTCGTATGCCATTGACGAGAAGGTGGAGACGCCGTTGTAGCCGAACCACGCGGGATCCATCCTCGCACGGTTATAGGTCAGCTCCATGCGGTAATCGTCGCTGCCGTCGTATTCGTCGAGCTTGCCCTTAAGCTCCCTGAATTCGGCATAGTCGCCGACGAAATTTGTTTTGGTCTGGCTCATGCTGTAGCGGTCGGTATTGGCGCAGGCGACCTCGCCTATAACGCAGCAGAGCAGCAGCACCGCTATCGCCGAGCGCTGATATTTCTCGTCCTTCATCAGGAAGAACACAAGGCAATAGGTCACAACGAAGATGACGCTGATGATGACGGTGATATCCTCCACATTCTTGGAGCCTATCTTCTGAATGAGGATTATCGCGCCCAGCACGGCAACACCCGTGCCGAGTATCTGCCTGCCGGTGAATTCCTTGAGGCGGATGAACGCTTTATAAGCCATCGTCAGCAGGATGAACGAATACATGAACGAGAAGCGGTATGGCAGGTCGTTCGGGAAATGGAAGCCGTGCCAGATATAGTTGAGCACATTGATATTGAAGCTCATATAGAGCACGCCGAGCATACCGACATTCGCTATCTTCTCCTTGAGAGATATGCTCCTGGTGAAAAGATAGAGGGGCACGAGCATCACGGTCGCAATGCCGCAGTAGACATTGGGCAGCACGTCGTCGCCGCTGCTGCGTATGGTCGGCACTACGCTTGCAAGGTGATTTGCGAGGAAGTCGAATATATCGTAATACGATTTGAAATTCTGCGGCATCGTGCCCGAGGTCGCAGAGCAGCTCTTGAGGATGATGAAGGTCGGTATCAGCGCAAACGCCGCAAGGCAGGCGGCGGCAACGCTTGAGAACGCAAAGGCAAAGCCGCTCTTGAGGAAGATGCTGTGCTTCAGCCTCTCCCTGCCCTTTATCTGCTTCTTGCCGTTCTCATCGACGGTGAACGGGGTGTTTGCGTCGAGCGTCGTAAGATCGTATTTGCCGAGATAATACATCAGGAAATACAGAACCGAGAATATACAGGTCATATAACCCATATAATAGTTCGACAGGAGCGTGAGCGCAAGGAACGGGATATAGACCTTGACGTTTCGCTTGTTGATGATATTCTCAATGCCGAGTATCACGAGCGGGAAATAGACCATGGCGTCTATCCACATCACGTTCCAATAATACGCAACGAAGTAGCCGCACATTGCATAAAGCACGCCGAAAGCGGCGGTTATGAAGTCGTGCCTGCCGTGCGATTTCTTGAGGTAATAGGTGAATGCTCCCGCGGCGAGGGCAGCCTTGGCGATTATCATGCCGGCTATCGCCTCGGGCATATTCTCGTGACCGAGGAGAAGCATTATGACGGCACTCGGGCTGGCAAGATAATTGAAGTAGTTGCCGAGGAACGGCGAGCCGAGACCCGTCTGCCACGAATAGATAAAGCTCTTCAGCCCCGTAACTCTGTCATAGAATTCGGCAAAGAGCGGGCCGTACTGATGGTAAAGATCCATGCGAAGTATGGTCGTGTCGCCGAAAGGGAAAAGGTCGTAACAATAATACACCAGCATCATTACGCCGACCGTGCACAGGCACGCCGCCCAGCAATAGGAATTGCCCGCAAAGAAGCGGGATAAGCGGGAGCGCTTTTTGTTGTTAAGCTCAGACATTGCTGACTCCTCCGAAAACAGTAATTTTAAACGCTATCCATAATATAACATAATATTGACCCGAATTCAAGTTAACAATCTGTAAATAGCTTCCTTTTGAGACAATATGCAAAACTTTTTCTTGATTTTTACCGCTCGGTGCGCTATAATAAAAAAGTTGATACGCCGGTGTGATGGAATTGGCAGACGTGACGGACTCAAAATCCGTTGATGGCGACATCGTGTGGGTTCGAGTCCCACCACCGGCACCAACAAAAAGGGAATCGCGTCAGCGGTTCCTTTTTTTGTTTATTCGGAACGCATGAGTGGGGCTCGAAGGACGAGCGGCACAGAGCAACAGTCCGGTGGACTGTTGTGACCGCGAGCGACCAAGCGCCCGCAGGCGCGCGAGTCGAATCCCGCCGGGGACGCCAGAAAAAAGCACTTCCGAAGAAGTGCTTTTTTCAACGAAATCCACCCTTCGGGTGGGTGAAATATTGCTTCGCAATGTGAAATACGCCTGACGGCGCGTGAAATCGCTGCGGCGACGGGTGGATTTTATTTCACTTTCTGCGGAGCAGAAAATTTCACGACCGCGGAGCGGTTATTTCACATTTTGCACACGCAAAATATATCACTCATCTTTGAACTTTGAATCGCGTCAGCGGTTCCTTTTTTGTTTATTCGGAACGCATGAGTGGGACTCGAAGGACGAGCGGCACAGAGCAACAGTCCGGTGTGATTTCGGCGGGCGAACGCTGTTCACGCCTACCGTTGTATAGTTGACATTGCTGTTTGATTAACGGAGCGTCAAGGACGCCGCCTCTTGCAATGTTACTGTAAATCTGCAGCCTGCCCCTGCCTATCCTTACGCCGTGAAGCCTTTTTAGCGCATTATTCCTGAGTTTACGACAATATCTGTCGCATTCCGGGTGAATAAAAATACTGTTATTCTCGGACAAACGGCGGATTTTCTGTCAAAAAAGGCTGGTTTTGTGCCGCCGTCGTAAATTTTCTTATTAGACAATAGCAGGAATTGTGTATATTTATTCATTTTGCTTCTGTTCGGCAATTTTAATTACCTAAATACAAACATTTCCTGCTTTTTGCACAAAAGCGTTATGCTGTTGTATTATATAGTTTTTTTGATTGTTAGCTTCGTCTTTTGGTGCAATTTTTCGCTTTTCATAAATATTCATGTTGAATTTCGCAAAGTTTTGCGCTATAATTTTATTAATTATATAGCCTTATACGGTTCAAATTAATTGAGGTGACTGAGAAAAATGAATTCAAAGACATTGCTTTACATCGTGAAGCGACTGCTTTTGGCAGTACTGACCGTCTGGGTCGTCATTACGGTGACGTTCTTTGCGACCCGCGCGGTGCCCGGCGGCCCCTTCGCCAGCGAAAAGGCGATAACCCCCGCCGCTAAAGCCGCCCTTGAGGCGAAATACGGCCTTGACAAGCCTGTCCTGGAGCAGTACACGACTTATCTTAAAGATATAGTTTTGCACTTTGACTTCGGCCCCTCGCTCAAGCAGAGAGGCCGCCAGGTCATTGATGTTATAACCGACGGCTTAAAAACCTCCGCCAAGCTCGGCGTCATCGCCGCCTTTGCCTCACTCATCTGCGGTGTTGTGCTCGGTGCAATAGCCGCCCTCAGGCGCAACAAGGTCATCGACCGCGTGATAATGGTCATCACGACCGCCTTCGTCTCGATGCCGTCCTTCATAATGGGCTCGTTGATGCTTGTCGCATTCTCGATAAAGCTCGCGATATTGCCCGCCAACGGCTCCACGACCGAGGGACTTATCCTGCCGGTCATCACCCTCGCGCTCTACCCCACCGCCTACATAACCAGGCTCACCCGCTCCTCGATGCTGGACGTGCTCGGCCAGGATTACATCAGGACCGCCAAGGCAAAGGGCGTGCCCGGCAAGAGGATAATCTTCGGCCATGCGCTGAAGAATTCGCTCATCCCCGTCATCACCTACTTTGGCCCGATGCTCGCTTATATCGTCACCGGCTCGCTCGTAGTTGAGCAGATATTCGCAGTGCCCGGCATAGGCAGAGCCTTCGTCAACAGTATAATCAACCGCGACTATCCGCTGATAATGGGCACCACTATAGTGCTTGCGGCGCTCATAGTCATAATGAACCTTGTGGGCGATATTCTCTATAAAGTTGTCGATCCCCGCATCAATCTTGAATAAGGAGGGAAAGCAGAATGAAAAAAACACCGTTTAACATCCAGATAAATGTCGACGATCTGCTTCCCGCAAGCAGCGAGGACAAGGCATACATGGTCAAAATGCGCCCCTCCACCACTTTCTTCAAGGACGGCGTAAAGAGACTGCTCAAAAACAAGATAGCCACGATAAGCCTTATTACAATAGTAATAATCACGCTTACTTCGATATTACTGCCGATATTCTGGCCGTATTCATACGATCAGCAGCTCGGCATCAGCCCCGGCGCCCCAGTTGATCCGTCCTACAACAACCTTGCTCCGTTTGAATACGGCAGCACCGAGCAGGCCAAGATCGACGCAGGCGAAAAGGTATTCCCCCACATTTTCGGCACGGACGCCGCCGGCAGAGATTATCTCATCCGTATAGTTTACGGCACGAGGATCTCCCTTGCGGTCGGCTTCTTCGCCAGCATAATCGTCCTTATAATCGGTATGACGATAGGCTCGATAGCGGGCTATGTGGGCGGCAAGGTGGATATGGTGATAATGCGTATAGTCGATATTATCTATGCCCTGCCCGATATGCTCATGGTCATACTTCTCTCGGCGGTGCTCAAGGATTCGCTCCAGCCCGCGATAGAGGGCACGGTGCTCGCCAAGATAGGCAGCAACATCATCAGCCTTTTCATCGTATTCGGTCTGCTCTATTGGGTCTCGATGTCCCGTCTTATCAGAGGTCAGATCCTCTCGCTGCGTGAGCAGGAATACGTCCTCGCCGCAAAGGCGACCGGCGCAAAGGGCAGCTGGATAATCAGAAAGCACCTTATGCCGAACTGCATCAGCGTCGTCATAATCTCGACCGCGCTCCAGATCCCGAACGCAATATTCACCGAGAGCTATCTTTCGTTCCTCGGTCTCGGCGTTAATGCCCCGATGCCGTCGCTCGGCTCGCTTGCCTCCGACGCGCTCAACGGCATAAGCGCCTACCCCTACCGCCTCGTTATCCCCGCAGTGGTCATTTCGCTCATCGTCCTCTCGCTGAACCTCTTCGGCGACGGTCTGCGTGACGCCTTTGACCCGAAACTCAACAGCTGAGAAAGGAGAGTATGAATTATGGCTTTGTTGGAAGTAAATGATCTTCATACCTCGTTTTTCACCGACGCGGGCGAGGTTAAAGCGGTCAACGGCATTTCGTTCTCGCTTGAGCGCGGCAAAGTGCTCGGCATAGTCGGCGAATCCGGCTCGGGCAAATCCGTCACCGCATACTCGATAATGCAGATACTCGCCTCGACCGGCAAGATAGTCGGCGGGTCGATAAAGCTCGACGGGCAGGAGCTCGTCGGCGCAGGCGAAAAGGTCATGAAGGATGTCAGAGGCAACAAGATCTCGATAATCTTCCAGGACCCGATGACTTCGCTGAACCCCACCTACACCATAGGCCACCAGCTCATGGAGGCCATCACCCTGCACACCGACCGCAACAAGAAGGAAGCCTATGACAGGGCGGTCGAGATGCTTCGCCTCGTTAACGTCAACGAGCCCGAGAAGCGCATGAAGCAGTATCCGTTTGAATTCTCCGGCGGTATGCGTCAGAGAGTTATGATAGCAATGGCGCTCGCCTGCGAACCGGATATTCTCATCGCCGACGAACCCACCACGGCACTCGATGTTACCATTCAGGCTCAGATACTCGAACTTATGACCTCGCTCCAAAAGGAGCTGGGCATGGCGATAATCATGATAACCCACGACCTCGGCGTTGTAGCTCAGCTCTGCGACGAGATAATAGTAATGTATGCAGGCTCCATCTGCGAGCAGGGCACTGCGGACGAGATATTCTACAACCCCTGCCACGAATACACCAAGGGTCTGCTTCGCTCGATACCGACTGCCGACACGGCGGGCACCAAGCTGCAGCCGATAACCGGCACACCCATTGACCTGCTGAATATGCCGGCGGGCTGCCCGTTCGCCCCGAGATGCGACGCGGCAATGAAGATATGCATTAAGCAGCGTGCGGAGCGCGAATGCATCAACGACTCCCACTACGCCGCCTGCTGGATGAATGTCAAGAAAGCATATGAAGAAGAAAAGAAGGGGGACGAAGCAAATGGCTGATAACAACAGGGCGCCCCTTATCGAAGTAAAGGACCTCAAGGAATACTTCAACATCAACGTCGGCTTATTCAAGAGCAAGCCTCTCAAGGCGGTCGACGGCGTTTCATTCGCCATCAACAAGGGCGAGACCCTCGGCCTCGTCGGCGAATCCGGCTGCGGCAAGACCACCGTCGGCAGGACGATCCTCAACCTCTACAAGCCCACCGGCGGCGAAATTTACTACAACGGCAAGCTCATCAAGACAAAATCCGACATAAAAGAGTTCCGCAAAAAGGCTACAATGGTGTTCCAGGACCCGTATTCATCCCTCAACCCGAGGATGACCGTCTCCGACATCATCGGTGAGCCGCTTGACGTGCATCATCTCTATAAGACCAAGCAGGAGAGACACGACAGAATTCTTGAGCTGATGGATCACGTCGGCCTCAACAGCGAGCACGCCGCCCGCTACGCCCACGAATTCTCGGGCGGTCAGCGCCAGAGGATAGGCATCGCCCGCTCCCTTGCGGTCAACCCCGAATTCATCGTGTGCGACGAGCCCGTCTCCGCTCTTGACGTTTCCATTCAGGCTCAGGTCATCAATATGTTTGATGAGCTTCAGGATCAGCTCGGTCTGACCTATCTTTTCATCGCCCACGACCTGCTTGTCGTGCGCCACATCAGCGACAGGATAGCGGTCATGTATCTCGGCAAGATGGTCGAGCTTGCGGACGCCTCCTCCATTTGTGACAAGCCGCTGCACCCGTATTCAAAGGCGCTCATGTCCGCCGTGCCCGTGCCCGACCCCAAGATAGCAAGGGCAAACAAGCGTATAGCTCTTGAGGGCGATATCCCCAGCCCGCTGAACGCCCCCTCCGGCTGCCCGTTCCGCACCCGCTGCCCCTACGCTCAGCCCAAGTGCGCCGAGACCATGCCCGAATTCAAAGAGGTCTCCGCAGGCCACTTCGTTGCCTGCCACCGCACGGCCGAGATAAACGACTGAGTTCATAGTGATCTGCTCGCCGATACCCCGTCGGCGGCGCAGCATCTTTTGAAAAAATAAAAGAAAGGAAGACAAACTATGAAAAAACTCATGGCGCTCCTCCTCGCTGTTGCTATGCTTTTCTGCCTGGCATCCTGCGGCGGAGACAAAGACGGCAAGACTAACACAAAGAAAGATTCTCTCGCTGTTTGCCTTGCTTCCGAGCCCGACACCATCGACCCCGCTCTCAACTCCTCAGTTGACGGCGCAACGATGGTCGCTCACCTTTTCCAGGGCCTTGCTAAGTGGGCTCAGGATTCCGAGGGTCACCTCAAGATCGTTGCCGACGCAGCGACCGAGCTGCCCGAGGGCAAAGTCAACGATGACGGCACCGTCACCTATACCTACACTCTCAGAGACGGTCTGAAGTGGTCCGACGGTAAGGACGTCACCGCAAACGACTTTGAATTCGCATGGAACCGCGCCGCTTCCACCGCTCTTGCAGCCGACTACGGCTATATGTTCGAGGTCGTTAAGGGCTACGCCGAGATTTGGGAGTCCAAGGATTCCGATAAGCTCGACGAGGACGGCAACCCCATCCCCGAGTTCATCAACCCCGACGCTAAGCTCGCTGTCAAGGCTCTCGACGCCAAGACCCTTGAAGTAACCCTCAACAACTCGGTTGCTTATTGGAACGAGCTGCTTGCATTCCCCTGCTACTACCCCGTAAGAGAGGATGTCGTCGCCAACGAATCCTGGTCGACCGACCCCTCCACCTATGTCTGCAACGGCCCCTACACCATCACTTCTTGGGAGCACAACAGCTGCATCACCGTTAAGAAGAATGAGCATTTCGTAGACGCCGCCAGCATCACCATGCCCGAGATCAAGTTCTATCTCTCCGATGACGCCAACAACCAGCTCACCAACTTCAAGAACGGCGACTGGCAGCTCATCGACGACGTTCCCACCAACGAGATAGCCAACCTCAAGAAGGACTATCCCGATGAGTTCAAGATCGTCGGCCAGATCGGTACTTACTATGTCTGCTGGAACATCAACGAGAATATCCTTCCCGCTGACAGCACCCTCACCGGCGTTGAGGCTGAGAAGGCTAAGGAAGAGATCCGCAACGCTATCGCTCTTCTCTTCGACCGCAACTACATCGTCAACGACGTTGCTCAGGGCGGCCAGCTTCCCGCTTCCTCCTTCGTTGCTATGGGTATCACCGATCCCGACGGCTCCGAATTCTATAAGAACGCAGGCCACAACGACGGCTTCGACGGCTACTACAATGTTGCCACTGACGCTTTCAACAGCAACTTCGAGTCCGCTGTAAATACTCTCAAGAAGTATTACAAGTATGATGAGGCTACCAAGAAGTTCACCAACTTCCCGTCCCTCACCTACCTCTACAACACCAACGACGCCCACAAGGCTATCGCTGAGTATCTCCAGGGTGCTCTTGCCAATGTCGGCATCAACATGCAGCTTGAGAACCAGGAGTGGAACACCTTCCTGAACACCAGAAAGAACGGCGAATATTCGATCGCTCGTAACGGCTGGGTCGCCGACTACAACGACCCCATCAGCTTCCTTGACATGTGGGTCTCCGGCTCCGGCAACAACGACGTCCAGTTCGGTAAGGGCGCAAACGCCAAGACCGCTATCTACAACCTTGACCTCACTCCTTACGGCTATGACGTAAAGGTTGAGAACGGCACCTGGGCTCAGACCTATGACGTGCTCATCAGCACCATCAAGGGCTGCACCGATAACGAAGTCCGCCATAAGCTCATGCACCTCGCTGAGGATATGCTTATGGAGACCGGCTGCATCGTTCCTCTCTACTTCTACACCGATCTTTACATGATCAGCAAGAATGTCGACGGCTTCTTCTCGAATCCTCTCGGCTACAAGTACTTCATGTACTGCACCATTAAATAATCAATCGCACCAACGCCCCCTCGAGCGCAATGCCCGAGGGGGCTTCCTTTATGCCGTTTCCGGCGTTATTTTAAAGAAAATGTAAATTTTAATTATTTATTAATTCTATATTTTTCTATTGAATATAATCGTTTTTTATGATATTATGGAAACAAGAAACGGCAAATTTTGCATGAGGGGGTGAAAACCGAGATATCAGATAAAAAGGGCAGTTAACGTGTATTTTATCATGCGTATTGCAAAACAGGAGGACAAAATGAAAAGACTTATCGCACTCGCCCTCGTCATTCTCTCGCTCGTCGGCCTCGCCGCCTGCGGAGGGAAAGAGGACAAAAGAACTACTGTGGGCGGCACTGACGCCGACACGGCAATTACCGCAAACGGGCAAGAAAACAACACTACGGAATCTGAATCCGCCGGCGGCGAAACCGCAGCAGAATCCGAAACTCAAACCAAGATTTATCCCACCGCCGCACGAAGCACTGAAAAGCACACCGAAAAAGCCACCGCAAAATCAACTACAATCACCCGCGGCGAGAAATACAGCAGGAAATTCGTGGCGAACAAGTATGACAAATACAACAACAATATCGACAAGAGCGCCGCGGCCTCTTACGCTGCGGACGACATTGTGAAAACTTTTCTCTCTTACACCCTGCTTGACAGCCGTACCGTCTCATATGTGCTCTCTTTCAAGGATTTTACACACATATATCCGACCGACTGCGTGCGCAGTCTCGACGGCAATCTTTACGCCGTATACAGGGTAAACGAGGGCGGCTATTTCTACGCCTTCTTCTCCGACGAAATGCTCCTCTCGCACACGGCGTATATGACCCGCAAGAATTCGTTTGCCGACTTCGCCGATATCAAAAAGGGATCCTCTCTCGCCGACTTTGCCGCCGTTGAGCCTGCCGCCGCTACCGCGGCTCAGTTCTACAAAGGCTCAAAATTCTCACCGTCGTTCACCCTCATCCTCACCGACGGCCTGCTCTCCGTCAGCTTCGAGCCGCGCGGCGACAGCTTCGCCGTCAAAAACATAAGCTATCAGCCCGGCAAGATAAAGGTCGTGAATAATGACTTATTCTATGTGGAGCTGAATTACGGCATACTCGACAAGGACCTGCCCGATTGAATATGACAGCAAAACCGCGCCCTTCCCAAAAGGAAAGGCGCGGTTTTTTTACTCAGCTTTTGACTATCAGTCGGTCAAAGGATCTATGGCTTTTGAGCGAGTCGAGATAGACCCGCTTGCACTTTTTATAGAGGCTGAATTTCTTCCTGGCGGCCTCCTCGTCGCCGTAAACTCTCCATGTGCCGACGCACTTTGCTTCCCGTGCGCCGCAGCGAATGAAGCCGTCCACATCCTGCGACGGATAGCCCAAAAACAACCCTATTTCGTGCGGGAATTCCTCTGCGGCGTTCAGCCGCCTTGCCAGCTCCGCAACGCAGCGCTCGCTGCTGCCCGTCGGATAGCTGCGCTGCGTGAGAATGGAGCTTGCGATCGGGTCGGTCAGATCCTTCCGCAGCTTATCCGGGCGATACATATATATCAGCGCCTTATTATCGGAGTACCTGACGGGGACCATCCGAATCCCCCTGGGCACAAGCCGCAGATTCATGCGGCGCAGCGAGGCTTTAAGCTCCTCTCTGTCCTTCACGGGGCAGGCAAACAGGTTGCCTGTCTTGAGGCCCGCCATTGTGGGCGAGCAATGGGAAACGATAAGCTCCTCTGACATCGTTGCGCCTCCTTAATTATTTTTTGAAGAAACCGAAAAGCCCCGATCTCTTCTCATACGGCTCGCTCTCAATGCTCTTTAGCTCGTAGCCTGTGTTGCCTATGACCTCGCGCAGCCTGCCCTCGTCCAAGGGCGCCTCGGTGATGACCACCGCCTCGCCCTTTGAGTGAGAGGCCGATACCTTCTTGACGGGGAAAGCGCCGCGAATCGCGTCATTGATATGCGCTTCGCACATTCCGCACATCATGCCGTCTATTTTAAGAGTAGTCTTTGTCATCTTTATCTCCCCATCATTCCGCGCCGTCAAGCGCTTTCAGCTCATGGTCGCCGCTCGTGTAGACGTGGCTTACATTTTTAAATTCAACTATAGCCATATTCTGCCTCCCGAATTCAATCCGCCTGCACCAATTCCTCAAGGCAGCTTTCGGGCACCTCGGAGAGCAGGCTGTAGGCAGCTTCGCTCACATCCGCCATGCCGGGGAAGCTGCGCCTGAGCAGCCTTGCAACGCCGGCGTAATAGCGGCCGTAGCGGCGGGCAAGCTCGTTGCCCTCATCGGTAAAAAACGCCGCCCCGTAGGAATCCCTGCTGATAAGCCCCATTTGGGAAAAGGTGCCCATCATATTATGCACGCTGGGCTTGGACAGCCCGAGCGCCGTTGCAAGAGCGATGCATCGCACCCCTCTGCCGTCACCGTCAAGCTCCTTCATTGTAAGCAGATAACGGATATTCGAGGCGGTCAAAGTCTTTGAGTTAGTCATCGCTAACCTCCCGGTAAAAGAGCGCGGGAGGCGCAAACCGATTTTTGGCTGCGCCTCCCGGGTGATGTTATCACTTCTTGTTGTGGCAGGAGCCCGCCATTGCACAGTGGGCACAATTGCAGCCACAGGAGGATTTGCCTTTTTTCTTATTCCTCACCAGACCAATGATTATGGCGGCGACGATAACTGCAAGCACAAGGCATATAATGATGGTTGCTAAATTTTCTGCTATCCACGCAAACATTCTGACCGACTCCTTTCAGAAATTAATCTTTTTTGTGATTACTTGGTTTTAACATTTGCGGTGAGCTTCGTTGCCTCCTTGTAGGGGCGAACGAGCATATAGATGATGAATGCGAGGGCTGCAATCGCAAAGATAAGGCCGACCACGCTGACATTGCCCGTGAAGAGCCTGCCGAACTGGTTAATCATCAGAGCGATGACATAAGCGAAGCCGCACTGATAGGCGATTGCGAACCAAGTCCATTTTGCGCTGTTCATCTCACGCTTGATCGCGCCGATAGCCGCGAAGCAGGGAGCGCAAAGAAGGTTGAAGACGAGGAAGGAGTAGCCGGTGATACCGGTGAACGCATGAGCGATATTCTGGTAAACCGTTGCGTCGCCGCCGCCGTAGAGGATGCCGAGAGTGCCGACGATATTCTCCTTGGCGACAAGGCCGGTGATGGATGCGACGGTTGCCTGCCAGTTGCCCCAGCCGAGCGGGATGAAGATCCATGCGATGGCGTTGCCGACCTTTGCGAGGATCGAAGAACTGAGCTCATCCTCGGAAAGCATACGGAAGCCGTCCTCCGTGAAGCCGAAGTAGGTGGTGAACCAAACAACGATGGTGGAGAGAAGGATTATCGTGCCCGCCTTCTTAATGAAGGACCAGCCGCGCTCCCACATGGAGCGAAGAACATTGCTCGGGGTGGGCATATGATATGCGGGCAGCTCCATAACGAAGGGAGCGGGCTCGCCTGCGAACATCTTGGTCTTCTTGAGCATAATGCCGGAGCAGATGATCGCTGCCATGCCGATGAAGTAAGCGGAGGTGGAGACGAGAGCCGAGCCGCCGAAGATAGCGCCGGCTATCATTGCGATGAAGGGTACCTTGGCGCCGCAGGGGATAAACGTCGTGGTCATAATGGTCATCCTGCGGTCACGCTCATTCTCGATGGTACGGGAGGCCATGATGCCGGGTATGCCGCAGCCGGTACCGATAAGCATCGGGATGAAGGATTTGCCGGAGAGGCCGAAGCGACGGAAGATCCTGTCGAGCACGAATGCTATACGGGCCATGTATCCGCAAGCCTCAAGGAATGCAAGAAGCAGGAAGAGGACGAGCATCTGAGGAACGAAGCCGAGGACTGCACCGACGCCGGCAACGATACCGTCGTTGATAAGTCCGCTGAGCCATTCTGCTGCGCCCGCTTTCTCAAGCAGATTGCCTACAAGGACGGGAACACCGGGAACCCATACGCCGTAATCTGCGGGATCGGGCTCGTCAAAGCCTTTTTCTTCAAAGAGCTTAACTGCGTCGAGATAAGTCATTGCAACAGTGCTGTCAGCGTTCTTCTTGCGGAGAGCCTCTGCGGGAATTGATGAATAGTAAGCGGTCTTTTTTTTCATTGCGAGGGTCTCTTCATCCTCCACCTCGATGGTGGCGGTCTCTTCGCTTGAGGTGAAGCTCTTTATCTCTGAGAGAGCTGCGTCAGCGTCGAAATCCTCTGCGCCGAAGTCGATGCCGGTGAATGCGCCGACAGCCTCGGAGGCTGCGGTGTAGTCGTCTGCGTCTGCGGTGTAGGCCTTAGTGCCTATGCCGAACAGGTGCCAGCCGTCGCCGAACACTCCGTCGTTCATCCAATCGGTAGCCGACGAGCCGACGGTAACCATTGAAATGTAATAGACGAGGAACATGATAACTGCGAATATCGGCAGACCGAGCCAACGGTTAGTGACTATACGGTCGATCTTATCTGAGGTTGTAAGCCCGCCGACCCTTTTCTTCTTGTAGCAAGCTTTGATGACGGAAGCTATGTAGATATATCTTTCGTTTGTGATGATGGATTCTGCGTCGTCGTCCATCTCGGTCTCGGCAGCCTTAATATCCTTCTCAATATGCTCAAGGGTGAGCTTGTCGATATTTAGGCTTGCGAGCACCTTGTCATCACGCTCAAAGATCTTGATGGCGTACCATCTCTGCTGCTCTTCGGGCAGGTTATGTACGGCAGCCTCTTCGATATGAGCGATTGCGTGCTCAACGCAGCCGGAGAAGCTGTGCTGCGGGATCGTCTTACCGCTCTTTGCAGCCTCTATAGCAGCCTCGGCGGCTTCCTTGATACCGGTCTCTTTAAGAGCCGATATCTCGACTATCTTGCAGCCGAGCTGGCGTGAAAGCTCTGCGGTGTCGATCTTGTCGCCGTTCTTCTTGACGACATCCATCATGTTGATGGCAACGACGACGGGAATGCCGAGCTCGGTGAGCTGGGTGGTGAGGTAAAGGTTACGCTCAAGGTTAGTGCCGTCAATGATATTGAGTATCGCATCGGGGCGCTCGTTGATGAGGTAATTTCTTGCGACTACTTCTTCAAGGGTATAGGGCGAAAGTGAATAAATGCCGGGAAGGTCGGTGATGATAACGCCGTCGTGCTTCTTGAGCTTGCCTTCCTTCTTCTCGACCGTAACGCCCGGCCAGTTACCGACAAACTGATTCGAGCCGGTCAGCGCATTGAACAGTGTTGTTTTACCGCTGTTCGGGTTGCCTGCAAGGGCAATTCTGAGATCCATGTCTGTTTCCTCTCTTTCTTATACGATAAGTATAATTAACCATTAACCGATCATTCGACTTCGATCATGTCGGCGTCAGCTTTTCTGAGCGAAAGCTCATAGCCTCTGACCGTGACCTCGATGGGATCGCCGAGGGGCGCTACCTTGCGAACATAAACCTCAACGCCCTTTGTCAAGCCCATATCCATGATGCGGCGCTTGACCGCGCCCTCACCGTGGAGCTTGACGACCTTGACCGTCTCGCCTATGTTGACCTGTCTGAGAGTTTTCATTGCCTGTATCCTCCTTTTGATTTACACGGTGAATTCACACCATGATCTTTCTTGCCATTTCTTCACTGACAGCAACCCGCGATTCCTTGACGTTGACTATCACGTTGCCGCCGAGTGAATTGATTATCGTGACCGTGCCGCCGACGACGAAGCCCAGATTCTCGAGATGCTGCCTGACCTCGGGGCTGCCACCGATCTTCTTTATGATATTTTCTTTACCGACATCCGCCAAAACCAAAGGCATCATAGCTTAATCCTCTCTTTTCCGTGATATATCGCTTGCGGCGACCGTTTCTTAATTAGCTCCCGCTAACCCGAAGCCCTTAAATAATCGGCTTGCCTCGGCGATATTTCGCCGAACGCTTGCCGAGTTTTTTTCGGCACTCGGGAGTATTGAAGCACTTTCGGATTAGCATCCGCTAACCCCTGCTTCAAAATTTTCGGCTTACGCCGACGGCACATCGCCGCCTAACGCTTGCCGCACCCAAGCCCCGAGCCCCGCCTGTCGGGGTATTTCGGGAACGATTAGCAATTGCTAACCTTGGACCTTAATAAAATGATTAGCCGCAGCTAATCATAGCCTTAAAATATTGATTAGCACCCGCTAACCAAGAAGTATAATACAACTCTTTTCGCCCTGTGTCAATAGTTTTTGCCGAAAAAAAGCAGCCTTTTTCCAATTTCGTCAGCCTGCTCAAATTGTTAGCCACTGCTAACCGGCCCTTTGAGCATTTTGACTATGCAGCGCTATCCCCCCTCGCATGAGTATTAAAAGCTTAGGCATAAATAACGCTATTGATCATCAACGCTACAGGCAAGTATTGTTTCGCCTACCGAAAATCGAATTCAACTCAGAAAAAAATCAAAGCAGCAATTTTGTTATCCTAAAAAACTTGACATTTGTTAAAACGACATTTACAATTTCTATACAAGCAAAATATTTCAACAATAATTTAAGGCGGTTAAAAAATGAAAATTATCGACACATACAAAGCTGGTAGATACGTATCTCTGATTCTTTCTGAAAAGCTGCCATTTAAGCCATTTAATAAAGTTTCTGTCGACGGCTTGATATATACTGCCGTGCTGGTCTACGAAGCCAAAAATGAGATAGCCATTATTTATGACGGCAAATCCGATTTTAAGGGAAAAGAAATATCTTTTTTATTAGAATAAGCACTTCGACACTTCAAAGATGCCGAAAAAGAATTTTTTATGTTATTAACATCGTATAAGCAAACTATATTTGCCCACAAAATTGCTGAACTGACGGCAAAATTTGCCTTCTCCTTGAGGAGAAGGTGGCGAGCGGAGCGAGACGGATGAGGTGTACCGTAGGCGGATCAAAAACTAAACTTAAGCTTCCAAATAAACAAAAAAGAACCGCCGAAGCAGTTCAAAGATAAGTGAAATATTTTGCATGTGCAAAATGTGAAATACCCGCTCCACGGTTGTGAAATTTTCTGCTTCCAGAAAGTGAAATGAAATCCACCCGTCGCCGCAGCGATTTCACGCGCCCTCAGGCGCATTTCACATTGCGAAGCAATATTTCACCCACCCAAAGGGTGGATTTCGTTGAAAAAGCACTTCCGATGAAGTGCTTTTTTCGTCCGCTCGTCCTTTGAATCCCTTCTTAAAAAAGAAATTCCCCGCCTCGGTGAGGCGAGAAGTTTCTTGTGATTACGCGATGGAATAGCACAATTACAATTCCAATATATATGAAGTACTACTGTATTTTTTGATAATAAATCTTTTCTTCCGAACCCCAAGGAGACATTTTCCTATCAATAATGTCAAATCCATATTTCTCATATAAATTTTCGTGATCACTCACTAGATATACTTTATCAAAACCAACCGATTTTAAATATGACATTGAATATATTATAAGCCTTTGACTCAACCTGTTACCACGCCACTTTTCGTCAACGAACAAATACCCAATATAAGGCGTATAATGTACATCAGGAATACAATCTGTTATTGCAACAGTGCAATATCCACAGATCTCATCATCATTAAGGGCGACAATAACTCTTTCCCAATCTTTAAAACCATTGTTCATCATAGCATTCGCTAATGATTTTCCTGCTTTCCACGAACAACTATCTGCATAATTTTTCACTTTGTTCCACATTTCATCAGATGCGGTAATAGCCTTGATTATCATTTGTTCTCCTTTGCCGTATTGTTAGAAGAAATCAAAATTCTTTTGACTTCCGTGCATTTATTGAGCAATGTTTTGTCCTTGTAATATCCGCTTTCTATAAGCAACTCTATCCAATATTCGCTTTCGAAACATTCCTTGAGAGCAATTTGAAGTTTAGCGATAAAATCGGCTTTTCCGTGACCGTAAAACGCTTCGCGAATATTTGCACCAACACTTGTACCACTACGGATAAGTTGATTTGTTAGTACACTTTCCTTTTTAGTTTGCTTTACATAGTTACAAACCTTAATTATCTGCAAAGCAAATTCTTTGGATTTTATAATCAAAGGACTATCTGCCTTAATATTACCGCCTTTTCTATTACGATTATAACACTATAAAATAAAAAAAGCAAGGTATCAACCTTGCGTTTATAATTCGTGCCGTAGGCACACCTAACTTATTACCTATTACTTCTTACTTATTACTTCCCAAAAATCCCGTATCAAACTTTATTTGAAGTAAGAGTGAAGAGGTAAGAAGTAAAAAGTAAAATCCCGTCCACTAAAGTGAACGGGATTTTTGGCCCGCTCGAAGGGATTGCGATTCGCGCGCCTGCGGGCGCTTGGTCGCTCGCGGTCGCAACAGTCCACCGGACTGTTGCTCTGTCCCGCTCGTCCTTCGAATCCCTTCTTAAAAAAAATTCCCCGTCTCGATGAGACGAGAAATTTCTTGGCCCGCTCGAAGGGATTGCGATTCGCGCGCCTGCGGGCGCTTGGTCGCTCGCGGTCGCAACAGTCCACCGGACTGTTGCTCTGTCCCGCTCGTCCTTCGAATCCCTTCTTAAAAAAGAAATCCCCCGCCTCGATGAGACGAGAAATTTCTTGGCCCGCTCGAAGGGATTCGAACCCCCGATCTTCAGAATCGGAATCTGCTGCGTTATCCAGCTGCGCCACGAGCGGAATTATCAGGCACTTTACTATACATCAAAATGCTCCGAATGTCAAGTGCGGCGCCCGTTTTTTCAGTCGTGTTAAATCGACTGTATTATCTCACCCTCGCAGTGCTCGCCGTCGGGCGACACGCCTGTTATCTTCACTTGCACGAGCTCGGCGCATTTCTCACACTCGGCGGGAATCCTGACGGGCACATAATTTGCCGTGTAGCCCTGCACGAAGCCGCTGCGGTATTCCTCGGGCAGTATCTCGACCGCCGTGCCGACAAGCGACTCAAAAAAGCGGCGGCGTATCTCGTTAGTCTCCCTTATCATCTCCGCCGCGCGCTGCTCCTTTTCCTTTTGCTCGACTTGGTCGGGCATTTTATCCGCAGGGGTGCCGGGGCGGCGCGAATACGGGAACACATGCACCTTTTCAAAGCCGACCTTCTTGACGAATTCGAGCGACTGCTCAAAATCTTCACGGGTCTCGCCGGGGAAGCCGACCATCACGTCGGTGGTTATCGTCGCGTCCTTGAAGGCCGCTCTCAGCTTGCTGCAAAGGTCATAGTATTCGGCGCTGTCGTAGTGCCTGTTCATGCGCTTCAGCGTCTTGTCGCAGCCGCTTTGAAGCGAAATATGAAACTGCGGGCAGAATTCTTTGACCTCGGCAAGCCCCGCAATGACTTCATCCGTGATATGGTCAGGCTCAAGCGAACCGAGCCGCACTCTGCGAATGCCCTCGGGTGCGGCGGCCGCACGCACCGCGTCGACGATATTGCCGCCGCTCTCGGTGCCGTAGGCGGAGAGATTGATGCCGACAAGCACTATCTCGCAAAAGCCGTTCTCAGCAAGCGAAGCGACCTCGCTCCTCAGCTCATCGAGCGGCTTTGAGCGCACCCTGCCCCTCGCATATGGGATTATGCAGTATGAGCAAAAACGGTTGCAGCCGTCCTCGATCTTGACTATCGCCCTCGTGCGTTCGCGGAACTCGGTGACGGTATCGCCGCCGAAACTCTCTTTAGTCTCGTGCGGAGCTATGGCAACTATGCGCCCGCTGCCGTTGATATACTGCATTATATATTCATACAGCAGCTTATTGCTCCTGTTGCCGATGACGATATCCGCTTCGCCGAGCTTCTCACCCGCCTCGGGGGAGGCCTGGGGCATACAGCCCGTGAGGATAACGACGCTGTCGGGGTGCAGCTTCTTGAATCGGCGCACCGACTGCCTTGTTTTCCTGTCGCTCTCGGCGGTAACGGTGCAGGAATTGATGATATATACATCTGCCTGCGCCGCGCTGTCAACGATAGTCACTCCGTGCCGCTCAAGGCTCTGAGCCATCGCCTGCGATTCATATTGATTGACCTTGCAGCCCAAGGTATAAAATGCCGCTTTCATATAAGTCTCCGTTCCGCAATTGAAATACGATATGCACATTATATCAGAAAAATGTGTGATAATCAATGCCGACGGGCACATATATTTTCGTGAAAGGGGCTGTGAATTATGAAAAAAACGATAAAATCGGCGCTTTCGCTGCTCTCGGCGCTCGTTTTGGCATTCACCTGCTGCGGATTCGGATACGCCGCAGAGCCGCCGATAGAGATAAAGGCGAAATCCGCCGTGCTGATGGATGTCTCTACGGGCAGAGTGCTTATTGGTTACAATGAAAACGAGCGGCTTTACCCCGCCTCCGTCACCAAGATAATGCCGCTGCTGCTGATAGTCGAGGCGATCGACGACGGCAGGATCGCCCTGACCGACACCGTCACGGCGAGCGCCACCGCCGCCTCGAAGGGCGGCTCGCAGATATGGCTCAAGGAGGGCGAGCAGATGACCGTTGACGAGCTGCTGAAGGCTACGGCGGTCTATAGCGCCAACGATGCCTGCACTGCGCTCGGCGAATACCTCGCGGGCAGCGACGAAGCCTTTGTCAAGATGATGAATGACCGAGCGGAGCAGCTCGGGATGACGAACACCCATTTTGAGAACTGCACGGGGCTTGACGACACGACCACGGAGCATCTGACCACGGCGGCGGATGTGGCGATAATGTCGCGCGAGCTGCTGCGCCACGAGCTGATAACGAATTACACGACGATATGGATGGACTCGCTCAGGGACGGCAAGACCGAGCTTGTCAACACCAACAAGCTGGTGCGATTTTATCAGGGCACGACGGGGCTGAAAACGGGCACGACCGCCAAGGCGGGCTGCTGCGTGTCGGCGAGCGCAATGCGTGAGGGCACTCACCTTGTCGCCGTCGTAATGGGCAGCGGCAACAGCTCCGACCGATTTGAGACGGCAAAGGCGATGCTGAATTGGGGCTTTGCGAATTATTCGACCGTCACGCCGAAAATAGACCCCTCACTGATACCCGACGTCGGCGTGATAAACGGCGTGACCGAGCGGATAACACCGAGAATTCCCGACGCCGATCCTATTCTGATCGAGAAGGGGCGTGAGAGCGAAATAGCGCAGAAGGTCGACCTCGCCCTCGACGTTGCCGCCCCGGTGGAGCAGGGGCAGGTGCTCGGCACCGTCACATTCAGCCTCGGCGGTGAGGAGCTGGGCAAATACTCGCTGACCGCCCCCGATTCCGTGCCCGCGCTGACCTTCGGCATCATATTCCGCCGCATTTTGGCTTCGCTTTGCGGTCGTGTTCAATAGCTTTAGGGCAACAGAGTAATCTCGGCTTTGCAGCGTTAGGGGCGAACTTTGTTCGCCCTCGGGACGATGCCGAATACTGCAATATCAAACTGTTGCTAACCTCTTAGGCACCCTCTTGAGGGAGCTGTCCGTAGGACTGAGGGAGTTTTTGTTAAAAAACAAACATTCCGCCTGCGGCACACCTCATCCGTCTCGCAGGCTCGACACCTTCTCCTCGAGGAGAAGGTGAATTTTTACTGTCAGCACTGTGATTTTGAGCGGGCGAACGCAGTTCGCCCCTACGATGTTGATTTTGCATTTGCGATTATTTTGCGAGATGCCGAGGACGTCATCCCCTACGATTGAATTGCGGATTTGAGGTTATATAATCGGCAACATTTTTGACTTTATCAACTACCGGACAATCCCTCCGTCGCAACTTCGTTGCGCCACCTCCCTTTACACAAGGGAGGCGAGGGCAACTGCAAATTCGGCGCAAAAAGGTTAAAGGCTGCCGCAAGCGACAGCCTTTGGTTATTTCTATTTAACTGATTTTATCGTTTCTGTTTGATCGCCCTTTTTGCAGACGAAATTGCCGTCGGCGTCTTTATCTATCGAATCATATTTGCCACCAACAGCTTTACCGTCTGTATTTATTACATTGTAATATGTTTCAGTCGGGCTTATCGCAAAGCCAATGCCGTAAGAACTGCCGTAGGTGAAGTCTATATCCTGATACTTACCGCCGCCGCAAATAACATTGCCGCTTTTGTCATATATGGCCGCAAAATCATCGTACTCGGGGCCTATCAGGCATGTATCTTTAAGTACAAAGCGTTCCTCATTGATCGGGTAACCCTCTTTGCGGGAGCACGGTACAAGCTCCCGACCGCTTGACGAGTCATACAGACCGTACAGTATGCATGAGTTGCCTTCTTCGGGCACTTTATACATGCAGGCTATGACCGTGCTGCCTTTGCACTCGCCGAACGGGTCGAGCACTACCTTGTTTGCAGGGAATTCAGCTATGATTTCACCGCCGTATGAAATATAGTAAGCGCGCTCAGCGGTGTAGGCTTCCAAAACATGCCGCTGTGTGGTGATAGGCATAAAAACATTGTCAAAATCAATGTCGATCACTTTTTTACCGCTTGCGTCAACGATATAGTTTTTGCCTTTCTCCGGCCTTATGATCGCGAGCGGTACTTCTTTATCATCGCTCACGGTCACAATCTCTCCTATGAATTCGGGAATTATAACTTTATCATTGCGCCCGATCAGCGAACTATACACCTTGCCGTCCCTCATGGTGTCCGTAATAAACGTATCCCGGCTCAGAGGTGAGACAGTATCATATTTTGGCTCTACGATCACTTTATCTTGTGAATCCATAATGCCGTACAGATTATCTGGGTTATCCGGGTTTTCGTCGTTCTGCGGGTTGGCGTAGCAGGCGATATAGCCGTAGTCAAACGTCTTTTCTTTGTTCTTAAACAGTTGAGTCGCCTCGGCCGTGGCGGCAGTGTCCGAGGGTGTTTCGCTGTCGCTGCCGCAGCCGGCAAAGCAAAGAATACAAACTATCAGAGCCGTTATGACGGCAATGGGCAGAATTTTTCTCATTTTAACTCCTCCGTATTAAATTATCTCTCGCTCTTATTAAATGATATGCCGAAACGTGCATATAAGAGCCATCGGAATCACCTCTTTCTCTGTGAATTTGCAGCGACCGTCAAAAATAATTGAAAGAAATTGTTTTGCGTTTTTAATGTATTTTGTGTCAATTTTTCTGCAACTTTAGCTTAACATTTTACACCTGCAAAAGTCAAGCGTATTTTGAAGAATCGGAAAAATATAACAATTTATTCATATATTGCTAATATTACAGCCAATATAAAAGCTGCCGCACATCAATCTCTTGATCTGCGACAGCCTTTGGTTATTTCTATTTAACTGATTTTATCGTTTCTGTTTGATCGCCCTT